>Ga0065711_1006361_pt1 | contig 20568 bp, 10 predicted proteins | sample Hoacrofraction12_FD_59098 | JGI IMG/M metagenome (GOLD analysis project Ga0065711, IMG submission 59098) | Hoatzin crop microbial communities from Cojedes, Venezuela - Epithelial fraction 12 v2 (version 2) | ecosystem: Host-associated > Birds > Digestive system > Esophagus > Crop | place...
CTCTCCTCGTAGGAGAGATGCTCCAGTCCCCTCATCATCCTTGTAGCCCTCCGCTGGACTCTCTCCAGTAGCTCTTCATCTTTCTTGAAGTGGGAAGCCCAGAACTAGACAGAGTACTCCAGATGGGGCCTCACCAGGGCAGTGTAGAGGGGAAGGAGAACCTCCCTTGACCTGCTGGCCACACTCCTCTTGATGCATCCCAGAATGCCATGTTTGGTTGGGTACCCCAGCCTCGAGAACTGGCTGAACAGGCGACAGAGCTGATGATCGGCACAGCAGGTCCAGCTTTCTGTTTTAATGTAACCCAGAAGCAATTCATGGCAATATTCCCCTGCCTCAATCAGACATGAGCCTTTCAGGAGATAATTTGCCCTTGATTAAGAATCACTAGGAAATTAATAAAAACAATAATTAACTAATAATGTAAAGCTCATTACCGAATGGAAATGTACCCAACTCTCAAGTCCACATTCTTACAGGTAGAAAGCAGTTCCTAAGGAAAACTGACAATATCCTTTTCACCTTTTCTTTCCAATAACAACAGCCAGGATAAAAATGCACCCGCTCTCACGATACAGGCTCCGATTAACAGGTGAGCATCGCACAAGGAAGACAGCACAGGGCACCACCTACAGCGCTGAACTCTGAAATCTGAACTGCTATATGCTCAAGCTTGGATGAAAAGAAGAAAAAGCAGCCCATAAAAAGCTATCTATCTGACACATAAATAACAGGGGCAATTAACTAGGTGGACCTTCTGTATATGTCAGCAGAGGATAGATTTAAAATGTCTATCCTCACCGTGAAGGTATTGCTGGATAAAACATTGCTACGGAAAATGGAAAATATGAGCAGAAGCTTTATCATCTCAAGGTCAACGTAACTGGATGTTTAGGAAAGTTAAAAAAAAACCTGCCTTACTTTCTTTCCCTACAGCAAACTCAAAGAAACAAACAAAAGTACTCTGCAACTAAGAACTACCAGCGAGAGCGATGAAACCCTTGCCAGCTCTTCTTACAATGACAAGAAAAAATAACATTCTTCTGAGATCCCCCAGCCCTGCAAACAAACCTCTTACCATCCTCAAGCACTACACAAGCGTTGCTACAGCACTCCACTATTGGTGAGTATTTACAGACCAGATGCTCTACTTTTGCAGAAGATTTACATTACTCTGTTGAAACAGGTATCTTTGTTGGTCTTTAATTTGGCAGGAGAACCCTCTGGGTGTTTACCATAGTTTTCTGGTTCTGATTCACTGAAGTTGTTGTTTTAATTTTGTCAACTACACAAATCTCTTCCTTTCTACAAAATCTTATGGGCACTTTTAATGAAGAACAAAGGAAAACCTTTCCACAACTTGGGTTCAAATTTCTTTATATACTTCTTTTCCTACTGATAGATATTAAAAATAAAGAAGCAAATCATGACATTTCCTTCTATCCCACCAAAAATGCGGCTGTTTTCTCTACAAGTTATCTCCCACAGAAACCTAGATATTTCAGATACCTGCTCTCAGTCCTCCCAACATCTCTTAAGGTATGCTGGTCTTAAAATGTTACTTCTGCCTTCAGGATCCCTCATTACTGCTCCAAGATTTCTTAGCAGTATGCTGTAGTGCCCTCTGGGCTGGGATTGGGAAAAAATCTATAAGGCACTTGTCTTTCCCTGTCACATCCTCTCCTTTTTTTGCAAAATTGCCACAGAAGACGCTTAGGGACGGTTAGAAGAACACACCTTTACATAAGTGACACTTCTTTCCCTCTGCACATTTTGGATGTATTGTTGGAACTCTCTCTCTTAATGGCATCAAAGTGACTCATTGTTTTTGAAAGCCTTGAATCCGTTCATCAAATTGTCATCCCCAAAAACTGTTTTTTGCCTGTTTGTGTAGGATGCAACTACATAGCCACAAAAAGACTCAGCAAGGCTTAGCAAACTTCTCAAGTCCCAAAGCTTTGAAAGCTTCCAAAAAAACCTTATGCTTTTTCCTCTAACACAAATAGACACACATTAAAATGTCTTCTAGCTTCAGTAAAAAAATGCAGTTCAGCAGAGAACAGCATTATTGCTGTTCTGCGGTACGTATGCTGAAAGAACTGCTGTCCTCACACCAGCGTGCCACAAAACTAGGCCACATCAGCACAGGAATGCACGCTACACCGGGTGGAGAGCACTTTTGCAACTGAAAGAAAGCATGGCCAGACAGGCTTCCAACCAAGACAGTCAGGAGACCCATACCGCATCTCTGGCTCTGACCCAGATTTACTGTATGGCCCCAGCTGCGAAACAAAACAGCCTGTCCTTCAAACTCCGCCTGCAAAAGCGAGTTAGTGTGAAGCAGCTGCCATGAAAAACACTGCACAGTACTGAGACTTGATCTGATTTCCGATTTCAGCATATTTAGCAGGAGCTGCTATCCCCATGACCCCTTTCATATTGTGTCGTCTTGTCACAGAGGCACAGAGACGCTTACGAGAGAGGATTAGCGATAGATCAGCAAAGTCATAGATCACTGCTAACACACGGCCAGAGAATCGTTCATAGTTTCATCATTCAAAACGCTTCAGATAGGGCAGCAGACAAACACCTGACCTATTTCGGGACCATCTGCCATTTCACCGTCCTGCAAAGGCAGCGCCAGAGCTTGGTTTGTGCACCAAAACCCGCACCCAGACTCAGCAGGACCTTCCCAAATTTCGAGGAATCAGGTTGCTGGGCAAGCTGCTAGCAGACAACGAAAGCTCTTTCTTGATCCCACTGCCCAAATCAGAGCAATTTGTATTAAAAGAAATAACTTCCTAAAAGATCACTGAAGATGGAACTAAAGTAATAGCTACTTAGTTTTAATACGTTGGTTATAAGTTATATAGTGTTTTCTATTCTCATCAAATCTTATTAATGTACAGCACTTTACTACATAAACTGAATGGAGCTACGCCTTGAACTAACATCTTATGCTAGGCTTGTAGCACTTTTTTTTTCTCTAAGATTTAAGAGGGGTAATCAGATTCTGGGTGAAAAACTGCAAATTCCCATCTTTGTGAAACAAAACCATCTTTTTTACCGATAGCCTTCCAAAACATATACTAACAACTGCACTGAAAAGTAGACACTAAAAGCAAAATATAAGCACTGCTTGTCATTTTGCGTAATTTGAAGCACCTCTTGTATTAAAATACCAACATTTTGCAGTGTTAAAACTTCAAGCTTTCGTTCAATAGGTTGAAGATGGTGAAGTTTAAGAAAAAAAAATCACTGAAAACCTAAACTGGGATACTTGGCTTCCCACTAGAAATTCAAAGCCTTCCCCGAGACACTGTGTGTACACAGCTGCACCTAACATGAGAACAAAGTGGGTCTATGCACGCAAATTTAAGTAATGAAAGTCCCCAGTGCCTCTCTCTACTGGAACCAGATCTACAGTTTTCCAAAAGGCAACAAAGAGTTCTGATACGGTTAGAAGTAGCAGTCTCACACCCTTACAAGCAGACACATTAGCACAGCTAGGGCTTGCTTTCCTCTTGTAACAGATGTTGTGGAACAAATCTCGTGTGCCTACCAAGAGTACACGTCACTTTGATGCCGCGAACTCTCACTTCTGCCTGGGGCACTATCGCTAACGACAAATCATTCGGTTTGAAATTTCTGCTGACCCTCAAGACACCAGCTGGCATCCTGCACGCAGCACATCTGCCATCTGTGTCCAGATCCCTGCTTAGTGCCGGGGAAAGCTTTGCCTCTCCCACTTCCGCTCTGGAGGAATTCTCCAGCCATTGACACGTTACAGAAGGGCTTAACTCTGCCCACCACCGGCAAATAAATGGCCAATGGGACATAAAATTTAGGAAAGACTAGGTCATGTTACTGCTAACGTCCATTCATATTCAAATTAATTGATCCTTCCTCGTGTACAGCTCAACTATTTCTAGCCGTCTGTAATGGCCCTCTGAAGTGGCTTTATGATGGAAATGTCTTCCATTATTTCATTCTTAATCCTAAAGGTAATGGAAGAACCTGGGGCAACAATCATGTTATCTAAGAACTGATCTTTCTAGTCTCTGCTCTTTGGGAAGACAGAGGAGGCAGGCTGGTTTTCCGGGCACAGCCCAGCTGGAATATGAAATGAAACTCTAATCAGTACCGATTTTGATAGTTTTGCCTTTTACTCTTGAAGATCCTGAACGTAGTGAAACTGTTAATTACACCTTATTAACAGAGGTTATTGTACTTCAGAGTCAACAACCTGAAGAGGAACAGTTTATTGGCCTCTCCCAGTTAATGTGTGTTCCCCACGTTATTGTAACTTCACCATCTTCCAGGTGATAGGGAGAAACACTTGGATTCTAGAGCACGTCAGAGTAATCATCAGAAAAAAACCCAAACCAAAACACACACACCACAACACATCAAACTCTCCCAAATAATATTCTGCTACTGCACTTTCAGCAGGCGGAAGCAAAAGCATTGCCTTTAACTTGCGTTCTCTTCAATGCGATGTGATTAGTGCCGGGGTAATTGCACCGTTCACCCGCTGACATGTAACCCAAACGCAGAAACTAGTGATTTCTGGTGACTCAAGTGCGCAAACACAGACAGTAGTATTTTTCCTTACCCAAAACCTATCTTTCCAATAGCAATTAATTCTACCGTGTAACAATTCCTTTTTATTCTTTTCCAGGTGCTGGGGTCGAGGAGTACAGCTGCACCACGTCGTTCATCACTGAAACACAACCCCCTCTTGACTTCGACGGCGGCGGCTGCCTGACGGTGCACACCAATTACACCGAACGGCGAGGATGGGAAAAGAAGCAGCCGCTATCATCGGCTGAAGCTGCAGGAGGGATTAAGGTAACAGAATCTAATTACCTGCCTGGCCAGCGCACGACTAGAGTTACCGCCCTCGCGCCTAAGAAAGCAGCCTGAGAACTTCAATTAACATGGTGGTCAAGGTCTTGGTTTTGTATCTCGAAGGCAGCAAAGCCCTGGCGACACAATTATATTGCTCCAATACCAACTCCAAGGAAGAAGTGCCACCCATTGAAGTACCATCCTGTCCTGTAGCACGTAAATGTTAATTAGCGGGCTTTTTTTAGAAATTCTGAGATGCTCTAGTCCTGCACAGTGTGAGATTTGATGAGATGAGAGCACTGGGTGGTATAGCTAATACATCAGTTTACTGTACAGCCTTTTTTCTCTAATGAAGAGCAAATACCTGAGCCTTAGTAAAGCAAGAGCCCCAGGCGTACGCTTGCAAACTGAAATGCTGGATTTAATTTTTTTGCATTTTCTCCGAAACAGGGAGCGCTGACCTACCGCTAGTCGTCAGAGAACGTTCTCCTACCAGGGGGCAACGCTAAGCATAAACTTTGATGTCAGAATTAAAAAACACAGAAGAGATGAGTGGCAAGGCCATTATGGGAGAATAACCAGTAAGAGGCACAGTTTTCACAGGGGAATAACTTTTAAAAGCTGACAAGAGCTGTCAAGGCGTCAGGCCAGGAGAAGAGCCAGCACAATTAACATATACTGGGCTTCAATCTACTGGGAGGGAAAAAAGAAGGATTTATTTTGGACAATTACAAGTTAATAAATGGAAGTGTCAGTTCCTCTGTAGAGCACCCATTAAAGCATACTAAAGGCCAGAACCTTTTACAGTTTCTGTCATGGTAGGCAACACACTACCATTATTTTATATTTCAAGTAATTTTATTGTCAATGACGGCAGTTACAAATGTACAAGAAAATATTTTCCTTAGCGGCATACCAGGCAGTTTACTTTGCAGAAATCATCTGTGCTCCCAGAAATGACTAGTATTTTAGATGTTTATTATGAACACTGTGTATTTTATTTTGTTTATCTTTTATTTTCCAAGGTGCCCACATATGAGTGCTGGAAGTGGAGCGCTCAGGAGGGCGCACTGTAGCACTTCACAGCCTCCAGCTCCACACAGTCTCTGCCCGGGGAGGGCAAAGACACCCACCCAGAGCGCCTGTCGCTGCAGCCGAGCAGCCTCCCGCACCCTTCAGCCGCTTCCCACGGGAAGATGAGCTCTCCCCTCCGTAAGCACAACAGCAGGCAAGGTATCGCTCCCGCCCTGACCTCACCGGCTGCCCTCATTTCCCTCGCTCCGACTCCTCATTTCATTCAGAGCTCGCACAGCGCGCAGAGCCCTTAACTTGTTTGTGCGAGGCTCACCCCAAGAGTTAACCGAGCTCAGAAACATGCTTCTGCCTTTTTTTTCTTCCTTTCACTTCAAAACAAATCAGAACAATGAAGAACTGGGTTGGCTTCACCCGCAGAATCGCTCGCCCTCTGCAGCTGACCAAGAAAAGACACATACACTGCTTGAGCCCTGCTGTTCTCAGTTGCCTACTTAACAATAAATCACAGATCAAATATCTCCCATTCGGATGGTAACTCCTGCGACTTGCAAAGGAGTCAAACCTCCCTGTGCATACCCACAAAGGCAAGGCACCCAAGCCCCTTCGTAGTGGTGAATCTGCATTGTACGATGAGCACGTAGAGAAGCTGTACTCGGATGGGGACATAAACCTTGGACTTTATCTTAATTCCCCTTTAAGGGAATAAAAAAGTTTCCAGACCCAGCACTTTTTAATACACAATCTTTTCTCCTCACTAATTGCTTAAGGAAAATGATACGACATTATTTTTGCCTTGTTGATCTTCCTGCTAATGGAGGCAGAGAGATGAGTCATTAGCTATTCTGGCTTCTCTCTGTTCATAGCCAGGCAGGTGTGCAGAGCCAAGGCAAGATACCCGAACAGTGCCTGAAAAGAAAATCTGCTATCCACAGAGTCGTTTGGAAAAGAGCAGCTATCATTTAAGATGTTATCCACCATTATTTAAGTACAGTAACCCCCCAACTCATCACCATAAGTGAGGTTATTCAACACCTACCATTTTAAGGCTGCCCAGCTCTCACCACTGCCAATCCTATCGCTCAGCTGTTAGGAGAGCTTTGTTTGGACAGCCACTCCTCCTCACTCTGATTTTTATTTGAGGCAAGAAAAAAAGAAAAAGGATTCTAAAATAGACTTGGTATGCATATGGCACACAGGAATTTTGGCATGGGGTGGATGGACATCTGCTTCAGGCCTGACCTACTTCTAAGCATCTGAACACAAAAGCCTCCTTGCAAATATTCCCTGTATTTTTTTAGCTGTTAATCCGCCAGTGATTTCGCCCGCCCCCCCAAAACCTTCTTTGCTCTTTGAGATCAAAGTTGAACTCAGTTATATCTGGTCTGGCCATTGAAGATGTTGGCAGTGTTGGTCACTAAGGAGTAACTCGGACTAGAGCTTCCACCATGCAAAGCAAACATTAAGTGCTCAGAGAAGAGTCTACTGCCTTTGTAGGCAAAGCAGATGTGAGATAGGTTAGGATTCACCCGTGTTCTTCTTGAGTGAGTATATAACGCTCACAGGTAACTATAATAATTTATATTCGATGGTATTTGTAATATATTTGCCATCATACAACACATAACTTTTAAACAAACTTCTATAGTAGGCTGACGCCAGGAAAATATTCTAATTGGGATACTGTTTAGAAATGCAAATCACGTAACTGTGGGTGGAAATGAGGGAAGAAAATGGAAGTAACCCACATCAGTAGCATGTGCTGTACTCACATTCAAACAAAGGAAAAAAGAAAGATTCATTAAGTGATAAATGAGTCTCGAGATGGCATAGAAGAAAAGTCTCCTACTGGGGCAGAGAAGTGGAACTGCAAAGAGAGATGAGACAGAAGGAGAGGTGAGCCTCTGTCTCACAAAAGAGAAGAGAACCATCCATGTTAGCTTAATGCTTGCTTAACAAAAGAGAGTGAAAACAACTTAGGATGAGTCTGATAAGCATCATTTTAATGCTTCTTTCACTTATTCTACTTTGTTCTAATTTGTCCCATTCGCGAGTTGATTTTCAAACCAACACAGCCTTCCATTTTTTGTCACACCTAGTGACAGACTTTGTCCGTGAGACAAAGACTACTGATAACCTTAGATGTCCTTAAACAAATGCCGTGCTCTGGCAGCACTCACAGTACTCGGTGTGCCTCCAGCAAAGCCCCCTTTGGCCAGGGGGACAGTTGTTTTTCTTGCAGCCAGGAGAAGGACAACAATAATAGTAGAGGAGAAAGATGCGCAGAGGTGAGGAGGAGACGACCTGATCCTTACAGGAGTCTGTGATAATGATCCCTAACCTCCGGTACTGTTGTAACCCTTCTCTTCCACGCTGTCGCTGTGAGTCTCTTGCTTTGGTTCTAGCTCTCATTACAAGCAATTTATAGGCTGATGTATCTCTCTGTGGTTATAAATCATGTAACACAAGGAGATCCTGTACCAGATGTGAACATACGGATGCCAGTGCAAGCAAGCACTTAATAGCTATACAAAAATATACAAAAAAGGTGGTTAAAAATAAATAAAAATCAGCATTAGAGAAGGTGGAGGTTTTCATTTAATAGATTTTTAAAATTTTCTTGAATTTCTGTGCTAAAAATTATATATTCTATATTATACATAATTTCTATTACAGTGTAACATTGGTGTCTTGTTGGTTCTAATTTAAGAGAAGATAAAACATACTGTTGGAACAGACAATTCAAGGAAAGAGAAGAATGCCTGCAAGGGGGAGGCACGGTCATGTAGACTGCTTGAATTTATACTGTCTTCTGCAGATTGAATGTCTTACGAAAATAAAATAAATCATTCAAGCAAAAGACATCAACACTTTCAATGGTTTGATGTGAACCGCAACTGTTCTGCCACACACAGAGACTTCAGAAGAAACTGAAAGGTCCTTACAGAATAATTCAGGTTTGTCACAAGGACGTTTGTCATGAACAAGCACAGGTGAAAGCACAGTGAGAAACTAGGAGTTATTAACGGAATAACAGTGTATGGTATCCTTGAGATGAAGGAAAAGGCTCAGCTGAATCCAAAATACAAACAGGACTGAAGGCAGGGGCACACTTCTGGCTTTCCTTTCCACTGACTCTCGAAATGCCCTTAAATGAGGGCTACTGCCTGTCTGCCAACAGAGGTCACACTGGACCGCACTCCTGCTCACCCAGTCTGTCCCTTCAAATGCTCACAGAGCCCTTGTGCAAGTTTTTCTTACTTCACTTATTTGCAGTGTGAGGCTGGGGAAAGTTTAAACTGGGGAGTCACTCAGACCTTTCCTGGACAGCCGTAGTTGGAGCACTAATTAAAAACTAAACCGAAACAAAAGCCAACCAGCCAACCACTGCAGCTCAAACCCAAAAAGCCAGCCCCAAAGACAGAAGAGGCTCTGCGGCTGAACTGTTCCAAGGCTGCATCGACTGCATGTGGAAAAAAGAAGAAAAATCCAAGTTTATATTTTAGACTTGGCTGAATGCTCCTAGAGTGGCTTAGGAACTTGAAGACATGTCTGTATAAGCTGCTACTGAGCTGCAATTAAAATATGGAGAACAACAGGAATCATTGCTTTTAGAGCAGCATTACTCTGCCTAAAGAAACCACAGCACTGGTTGCCCACTCAAGGCATACAACCGTTCCTTAGATGTGTAAGTTAAGCCCTGGCTCTGCAGAGGTCCCGCTGTCCTACTGCACGTCCTACACGTAGACTGAGCAGGAGTTGTCACTCAACAGAAAGCAACGATCACTTCCATACAGTTTGTCTCATCACATCCCTTCACAAAAGGCAACGCTGATGGCCACGTTCTGTTGCGTCAACAGGTCAGAACCACCACTGAAAAAAGAACAAGCTCTTTCTGAAATGAATGAAGCAGTGACTTTCCCAGGATCAGCAAAGACTGCGATAATTACCCTAAGTTTTACTGTGGTTTGAACTGAAAAGGCTGCGCAGTTCTTCCCAGTGAAGAAGGAACTCTCACATGTAAACCAACATGCAGAAGCTGCAGGGCGTAAAATACAGTTCTAGCAGGGCTACCAAGGGAAAAAAAAAATACCCCAAACCTTTTTTTTTTTTGCATAGCGAACAGGAAACTATAAGGTGGCTTTTGCAGCATCAGGCATGGAGTAGTAACCATTCACATGCACTACTGAATTGTTTTAGGAAATTAAACCATGCTCATGTCACAAAAAAGTTATTCACCTTGAGAGGTCAGAATTTAATGTGTTATTAGCAACACATTAGTTTCTCTTTAATTTAAGAAAGTCTAAAACCTCATTGTAAATACTGTTTTTCTCTATGATCACTGACAGGTCAAAACCATGGAGTAACAAAATGCTTTTCATATTATTCATTACTTACACTTAATGTATATTCTACTTGCTTACTTTCAGGGCAGCAATGGAACTGCATTTGGAATTTCTGACAATTACAGAAAAGGTATTCTGTTGATTGGTGTGAACTTTGCAGCCATAATAACGCTTAATTTAACTTTGGGAGATTGAGTCTGTTAAGAAATGAATGAAAATAAAAAAGAATATTTTTCTTCCAGATAATTGCTTAGCTGATCTATAGCCTAATACAACACAGCAAGTGACAGGTAAACTATCATCTGATCTCCAAGTTTGTATAACATGAGTTAGTAATTTCTCCCCATCAAAACACTGTATGCCAAAAGATGTATTACAATATGTATGATGTTTCAGGCATCATGTCTTGAAATGCTATATTTTTTCCTATCTTCAAATCCCAGTTATCATGTCCATGCTTATCTTAGTGCTGAATAGAAAAGAGTATTTTCTTTTGCAACAGTGTCGGCCAAACAGCAGAAACGTGGTAAGGGCTGATACGGTAAAGCAAAGCTTGAAATTAGCCTCAAGTTCAGCTAAGTTACGTGTCAAAAGTTTCATGAACTGATTTAAAAAGGCAAAGCTGAACAGAAATTTATGAGTATGGTTTTAAATAAAAAAGTGAACCAGACAACAGCAGAAATGCATGCCAGTGAGAGAAATACGCAGGATACACGGAGTTAAACCATGCTTCCTCTTGTCCATTATTCCTCCCTCCCTCTTTGTGTTGGTGCCATATTCTTTTGTCTCCCCCCCAAAAATAACTTGTTCGATCTAGTTTTGGAAAATAACAATAAATGAGCAATGGGTGGTTGAACCAAATTTGTAATTTTTTTGCATGGAAACATAACATTAGTGATTTATCAGGTTATCAGACTGATCTGGGTATTGAAAAGAACGGAAAGGAGAAGGCTGCAATAATTCAAAACAGCAAAAAATTGGAAGAACTGAGGATAAACACCAAGTTTCTAAACTCAGGAAGGGCTGCAGTTGGGTAAGGCTACTCCTTTGTTAAAGAACAGGCTCCTTGTGGAATCAGATGTGTCAGTGCATGGGGCTAATACTCTGTTTACAGGCTATTAGTGGGACAGATAGGGTATATATTTCTCTACTGTAATTATGTTTGTTCTAAAAACACTTTTTTCTGAAAAAATAAGTCAGTTAATCAAATATTATTACAGAACAGAATTTCCCAAACCAGAAAATGTTATGCAGTATCATTTCTGTTATAATTACTAAGGCAGGAACATACTGATACCTCTTTTTTGGCAATGAGGAAACAGAATGCTAGCTGGCAACAAAACTGGATTTTGCAGTATTAATATTTTACTCAAGAATACCCTCATCTAACCCATGAGCACAAGTTTTGAGCTAAAGAATGCCTGAATGTTCTGTTACACTGATACCAATCAAGAAGCCAATTCCTGGGATTAAATTTTACAGGTAAAACAAAAACTGGAAAAAAAACAGATTTTTTTTTCTTTCATTCAGGAAACAGTGTGGACCATTTCTCCCTAAATGTACTGAAATATTCGTAAGTAACAGAACTTAACAGCTTAATTTTAAAACACATTCTGTAGAGGGGAATAACGACTACCACTTGCAGCCTTCCAACGCAGGATGCATCAGCAGCAGACCAGCAAAACACCATGCAATGGGACTACACCTCCCCTTTTCCTGAAGCCTGCCAGCTCCTGCTAATGACCTCCTCGTTAACGACCTCCTGCGCTTCCTCCTGTTGGTACCCAGGAGGGGTTTGCTGCCGCTGCTGACCGCCTACCCCAGCCCGGGGCAGCCCCAGAAGCGGCTCTTGGCAGCCCACCACCCAGAGCCAGGCTGCCCCTCGGCAACGTCTCTCCAGCGTCTGCCCCGGGCACAGCCTCGCACCGCGAAGGAGCCGAGATCCTCATTTCTGTCTCCTTCCTCCTTCGTGGTTCAGTGTGGTCCTGTCACGTCGGCAATTCTGCCTTTCCCTTCAGAAAAATGGCACCAGCTTAGCTGGTTTTTTTGATTAAAGGAGTTGAGAAAGGATGGACAAAGTCTGTTGCAATACTCTGCTCCAATGCTACCTGCAGTGCTGAGCTAGAATTAACAGGCTTAGTGACGACCCTTCATAGTATTACTGTCAGTGTAAGCACTTGAAACTTAAAAGGAAGCATTTTACTAAAAAACAAACAAACCAACCCCAATTCAACCACAAAATACCATTAAATAATGCAATATTAATGGAAAAACATTTGAAATACACTGATAGAGCAGCATAAGTTTGGAAGAGGAGGGGGTCATTTCATGGTTGTATGTGCATTACAAATACACGTATGTACATGAACACACAGCTGAATAGTGGCTGTGTTCCCTTAATATTTAAAAAGGCTACAAAGATGACTATCTTTTCCTGAGGGAAAAAAAAAAGAAATATAAGAAGAAATGCCACGTTACATTCTGGGAAAGCAATAACAACAGTAAGAAAGAGCTACACGAGATCGATTCAAGCAAAAATGTTTAAAACTTCATCTACGCTTGCTTAACATTCGGAAAGTTAAGATCGCCTGCCCACACCAAGATGTTGCTTCTCTTCTAACGTGAGAAACAACCTGAAGTAAGAGAAGGAATATGAAACTTCTCCATTCCAGAAAATCCAGCTGCAAGAATCCTATCCGATATTAACAGTGAGAAGTCACCTAGCTGCGTAGAAGAGAAAGCGCGCTGAAATGTATCGCAATGATTTCTTTACACTTGCAAGGAATGTAAAAATAATGCTGCCAGTGCCACATACAGGCATTTCTCTGATCCAAGACCAGCCTAGCTGGTGCTTGAAGAAGTGATTTATTTTCTCGCTCTCGGGGATTTTCACAGCCATAAAATCTCACTGTGGCCTTCTTGTTTATTCTGTCATCTCAGACATCCCTCCTGGCTGGGCTCAGCCCGCAGCAAGGTCCAGCAAAAAGCAGTGCGATGTCAGGCGGCATGGAGCTGCTCACCGGTGGAAAAGGATGGGACCCAGCTGAGAGCAGCCGGCCTCGGGCTTTGCCTCCAGCCTCTCCTCTCAGGCACGTCTCGTCACGCAGAACCTAGCAAAGCCGGACACACGTCACGAAACGAGCGCTGTCTTGCTCTGCATCGCTCCTTGTGATCCCCTTCACCATTACTCTATCAGGTAACCATTTCCAGCTCACCCACAGGAAGGGCTACACTTCAAACTCGAGGAACAGAAGCTTTAATATTCTTATTTAATGAAATCCCCTATTGGTGAACATCCTCAAAACGCTGACCCACTATATATCGCGTTTGTTTTGCTTATGAAGCAAATCATCAGACCATTTTTGAAGCTTTTAAAGGTTTTATTCTGTATTACAATAAAGCTCTTTACTGACTTACTGGTCTAGATGACAGTTTTTTTGAGAATCATTATTTCTGTATTTCTAAGATGGTATATAACATGTTGCCTCTGTCTTTTATTCAAATAGCTCCACAGTGGGACTAAACTTGAAAAACCAGGTCTGAAAAAACCAACATAAACTACTGTTTGCTCCCGGTAAATAGTTAATTTGCTTCACTTTGCCATTCTCCCAGCACGTGTCGCGTCTCCCTTCAGACAGATCGAAACTCCTTGGCCGTGCCAGAAGCTGCAGATGGCCTGTGAGCAGAGCCACCGCGGTGCCCTGAGCTGACCCCGGCGTGAGCAGCAGAGCCACTGCCGTGCACCCTCGGCAGCCGCCAACCAAGTAGAAGAGATGGGATCTTCTCTCTTTTAAGAGGGAAAAACTCTATAGTGAGATTTTTTTTTTAAAAAAAAGCTGTAATGATGACTACAAGGATTTGCTGCTTTGTTTAGAAATTGCAGAGTCAAACAACTGATCGTTTGCTGAGAATCTACAAATCTACAAATGTTCTATACTGCTCTTACTTTATACCTTATGTGCTTCATACCTCACAGGAGGTATACATTTAGTAAAATTACGTTTTTATTTTGTTATGCCTAACCACACTCACTTCTAAATTTCTTTTCCTTCACCTATATCCCATGGAATACGTATTCAAAGACATAAAGACGTTCAAAGTCTGGACTTCTGATCGGCGACAGACTGATATTCCCTAACCTATCTGGCGTTGATCTCCTAACAAATCTGCAAAGAAGAAAAACATGTAGAGAGGAGCAAAATGTAGACAGGAGAAAGCTGCATCTGTAACAAGGAAAGAAGACACCTACTAATTTAGTCCTCCTGCATAATTTGTGTTTCAGTACTTGCATACAATGTTAAATACATTTTTAGAACAGGGAGATAATTTTCATCCAGGGAGACACTGTTTGAGAAATGACCCCTGATTCTGTGGGGAAAAATTCCTACTCATAATTTACTTACTTGATTGTATTTGCATCTCTAGATGCAAATACATTAGGGCTATTGCTTTTATTTTTCATCACAGCTTTTTTTTTTGTTGTTGTTGTTTGATATTTGGAAGAGCACTCCTGGGAGAGGAAAGAGCACCAAGCTCGGGTGCATGGCCGAGATATTAGGCAATTAATCAGAAGTTCTGGGATGGAGAGGAAGACTTTCAAACACAGGAATAAAACCACTTCATTCTTGTAGCAAGAAAAGTCGAGGAATGACTGATGTAGGGGACCCAGTGGTGCGATCCAGCTTTCTTCACCAACAAGACAAAACAACTCACCGACTCCGAACGACTACGAAAGGAAGGTCATTCAGAGCCTCTGACTTCATGCTCAGCCACATTTATCAAATCTGCAGTGTTTCGAGGAACACAGGCAGGATTTTTTTCACCCTGCACAAATACAGCACTCCAGAGAGCTCCTTGTGCACTTCCAAATACTTAAGAAAAGCTGTGTAAAATCATAGAGATGTTTTTAAAGCCCTGGCACGGGTCTCAAAAGCTGCATTCCGTGATTTTAGACTATCATCATCAAATAGCAATTCTCTCATTACTATATTAAATAATAGCAGTTCTGCCTCAGTTACATTTCTCTCTGTATTGAGCCCAGAACAATATCATTTTTAAAGACACCTGCATTATATTCTGTTTTTTTTCTTTTTTTGTCTAGGCTTTCAAAGCAAACAAAAGTGCTCATTTTTCTCCTTTACCACTGACTGCTTGCAAGTTGCTTTGCCAGGAGAATTTTACAAAGGCTACAGATATTGCTCTCCAAACCACACTGTCAAAGCTAAGAACAAGAAAACTCTAACAGAGGCAGTGGAGATCCTGAGGCACTAGTCTGAACTCCTTCACGTCCTAGGAAATAAATTTAGTTTTGCCCTATCCCTATCCTTTTTTTCTGGACCAGTCAGAAGGACCTCATACCATCTCAAAGTGGGTATTCAGAAGCTATGAGACACCATAAATCCAAACATAACCGATCCCCTAGCAGTACAGGGCCCCCATCCAATGGAGGACAAACCCCACTTAATTATAAAATCCTATATTTTAATCCTGTAAATTTTCTGTTCTAGCATCCTCTGAATCAATGGAAAGTAAAAAAGAAAATCTTCTACAATAAAATGGAGGTACAGAAGCTGTTATGAACATTTTCTCTGACAAACAAGCCCATGGCTGAAATGGTGCGATAACAGGGAGCTTAATTAGGACCAAATACGGCTTTTCAGAAGAGCTGGGATGAACTCAGGTTTAGGCACAGGTTTCATCCATTTGATTATGGTAAAACCATTGTCAGGTGCTGGGATAACCAAAACCAAACTGGCTGCATATGCTTGCAACTATTCTTGGATCATGGGAAACTTTCTGTAGTAAGTGCTTCCCCTTACCTGTCCATTATAAGTGGAAACGTGTGATCAAAGGGAAAACGTTAGAGAAAAATATGAAGCTAAATCCAAAGACAGGTCATCTGTTCCTCTCACTGAACTGCTGGCGAACCTCTGCCATTGAGGAAGGAAGTTTCAAGACAAAAATCAGAGCAGCCAACAGTAGCACCTGCAAATGGCTCTAGCACACTTAGTAAAATTAAGTTGCTCAAAAAAGGCACGCGGTATGAAGTTCCTTGAAAATACAGCAAATCTGAGTGAGCCTGCACTGCAGCATATGCTGCCTGCCCCCTTTTTCACCCCGAATATGTGACGCAGAGTGGTTTATCTTTACAACACCATAGAAACCACCACAAAAAATGCTCCAGAAGAAAACTTGACTTAACGTTTTAATCTCAGGAATCAATAGTCTTATTTGCCAGTAATATTGCAGAAAATTATCACTTCATCCAAACCAGCATCCATACATTTTTTTTCTACTGGAAAACTACAAATTTCTGTCTGATTTCCTACCAGGGAGATTAGAGTTGTGGATGTCTCATGGAGGAAGAGGATGGCTTTCTGTGCTTCACTGAATATCCACAAAGCCACATGCAAACATCGACACACAGGCCCCTACACAAAAGATGGAGAGGTAGGATCTGCTGCGCTCTGCCAGACACTGGTGCAGTGCCCAACATCTCCTGTCTAAAGCCATCAGAAAACCAGAATAGCTATGTGAACCACTGGAAACCAGCCCCTGGTTCAGACTCACACCTGACCTCAGTCTCAAATTCAATTTGTCATCCGTACTGAATAGAGGAATGAACACGGCAGCCTGCGGGTTCTCATTATTTAAAGGTACTTCAGAGCACTTACGAAAAAAAAAATCCTAAGAGAGTTCAAGTGGGGAAGACTGCCTGTGGCTTCTTTTTTCCTGCCTTCCATCAACCAGGTGCTGCTGTGTGACATAACACCCAGAGAACCAATTCCAGTTGTATTTTAACTAAAAATATTCACAACTCATAATAAATGTCTATGGCATGCAATGAAGCTACCTGCTAATTTCTTATCTAATATATCTGTCCCTCCAGTTTCTCACAGATTGCTACTGCTGCTGAGGTCCACATCTCCATAGTTCTCAAAACTACAGCTAGAACTCACAAAATTTACAGCTGACAGCATAAATTACGCGCTAAATAAAAATACCAGTGAGAGAGAGGGGGAAGTGTTTCAGGGAGGAGTGCTGAAGGAAAGAAAAGCAAATCATTGGCTTACATAATACAGGTATAAAACTTGTATAGCAATCCATCTACGGTCACTCTGAGCAGAACTACCAGAGGAGATGCAATTAGAATGAAAAGCAATCAATCCAGATCCACAACCGTATGATCTCACCAAATAAAAAAAAAGACAGATACAGGATAATTAGCAGCTAAGTGGACTAAGTAGAAATTTCCTGTGCAGTTATTACGTATCTTTACATTACCATTACATATCCCTTCAGTGGAGTTAAGATGCATTGCATTTCCCTCTGACTCACGCAGCCCGGGCCCCTGCAGCGGCCAGGACGTTGCACTGGGATGCACTGCCTCGCTCGGTATGTGGAAGCGCTGCTTTTACGTTACCAAAGCCAACACGCAACTTGGGAGGTGCAACGACAAAATGTGATGGCAAGAATATAGATACCCATGTGTTAAAGCTTACGCACAACTTATTGTAAGGTGAGCTGGTAAATTTTCATTACCATGGTTTTTTTTTTTTATATTCAGTGCAGTTAAGTAAAATTATAGCCCATTTCAGAACTGTATCTGTGCAAAAAGGAAGTTTACCAAAGAGTATGTCGAGTTTCCTATCCACATCTTGCAACAAATGCTTCCCTGTAATCTTTCAGGTATACCACAGCCATTCTTTATGTGAAAAATTACACTGATAACAAGGAAACTGTACATTTACTTTTTTCATCATATTTTTCACCATCCCCTGTTCCTCTTCACAACTTAACTGTTCACATTTCCATTTCTTTCCATCTCAGAATTTTGGACTGTAAAATCTCACGTAAAGACTTGTTTTTAAGAAAACAGTGTACTTTGCTTCCCAAAACCCGAAACGTGGCCACAACTGACAACTGTGATTTCCAAGCCCACCTGAAGGACATCTTATTTCATTATTCTACCTGAAACTAAGTGGAAGTAGCGAGCAGATTCCTCTTACCTGTTTGTGAGCATGATCGTAAGAGTTAATGTGATTGTCAAACTCCTGGTGTTTATAGTACTGCTTGTCACAGAGTTCACAGTAGAAGTTGGCTTTAAGATCTTCCAGAGCTTTTGCTATCGTGTTTTTCTTTTCAGCATAATCCTGGAGGGGGGTGGGAAAAAGTAATTTTAGTTTTGCCTTTGATGCTGCGAACGGATTTTGTGCTCTGCAGTTAATCATATTTGTAAACATTTACACACCTCCGTAACTAAAAGCCTTCACATATTTGCTGTGTTAACACTGCACATATTTACTCTATCTGCTGCCAGGTTGAAGATTTGCACACTTCAATTTGCTATATAGTTGCCAGCTCCCCTAAGGGGCTCTGTCAGAGGCCAGAAGGATTGCCCCAGGTTCCGTCCAAATACAAACATTTATCACGCTGAAGCCTATTTTTGAGTTTATTTTGATGCAAGACTTGCTACGCTAAAGATCTGCTAGATAATACACCCAAGCAGAATAAGCATGAAGACACAAACTGCAATAATTCAGTTATCGAGCCTTTATAAGAAAGTATGCTTAGTAAAAAGAAAACAAAGCTAAAGAAACCCTACTGGGTCCTTCTTGAATGCGCGTACACATGAAAACATGAGGAACACTTTCATAGCTGAGATGTAATGAGTATCTTCCACATTTATCATCCAATATTAGGACAGACACACATCTCTATTTACCATACGTTAGCAAAAGCATTACAAACAACCTTGCTTATCATTTACCAGCAAATTATATACAAGTTATATTTATTAGTTTCCTAAATACATTGATGATAACTTGGCCTGTTCTGAAAGAGCATGGAAATGGTCTGTCAGCTCACATTAGTTTAATACCAGTTAAACACTGAACATGTACAACGTCCGTGCAATGACTCCTGCTTTTGGCAAACCTGTCTGGGACACAGCATGCCCTGAAATCCCAAATGTGGCAAATCTTGCTTAAGAAAATACACTCCTTTGATTTGTTGCACAAAATTTCATCACTGTGAGCTCTTTGGAATTGACCCTACACTCCCCTCATTTCTGTCTTCTCCCTGGTTCAGTTAGATGAAGATGAAAGATGATCTCGTAATCAGAACACCCAAAACTGAGTTAATTTGGGGAAAAAAGTCCCTATTTGCAAGCAGTTTTCACAGCTTAGAACTCATATACTTCCAATATATTTGGGGACTTTAAAATAGAAAACTCATTTTTATCAGATTAGAATATTTTCATAACAATGATGTTTACTAAAAAAAGAGAGGAATAATAGTCTTATAATTAGAATATAGAGGAATATTCCTGTAGTAAAGTAGGAGCCAAAACACTCACTTAAAACAGTTAAATATCATCAGGCTTAGTCTCAATTTCATTAAGATTTGCAAACCACCCTGGAAGCTTTAGAAGAACTTTGAATTATGATTCAGCTTGGTAATGAAACTCAGAACTGAGCGTCACTTAGTTTCATTATTTTTTTCCTTAAAGGCTTATTATCTGGATGCCCACAGCTATAATTCACTGTAGCCATTTTTCATAATTTATACGAAAGCTCTCTAATAAGTGATCACATCTATCAGCTGGCTTTATTTCTCTAAATCCATCTTCTCCATCCTCCAAAGCCCTAAGCCTGGGCGAACGCTACTGCAAACATCTGATAAATTGGATCAAGAGCGGGCTTCACCCGCAGAGGGGCTACCTGTCGCTAACTAGATGGAACTTTCTGCTCCCATTGTACAAAAGAAAAAGAAAGACGCAAAGCTCCAGAAACATTAAACACTTGACATAGATAACTTTGGAGAGTGGACTGAATGCCTCAACCTAGTGGATATTTTTCTGGAGTGCACTTCAGGCCCATACTTCTACTGTCTGCAGAAAGGTCAACTACAAAAAAAAGAGAAAGAATGTGGAACTATAACACATTATCTACTCCATGGTGATTGCCAGTGTGACTATTCTTACTTTACAATAAATATGGGCTCCTTTTAGTGCAGTAAGCTATTCTGCATTTACTGTACCCTTAAAAGGGTCAGGCCTGCAGTCACTGCAAAGCAAAATGTATTACAGAAATAAACCCCTTCTTCAGGATAATTTACTGGTACAGTTGTCCTAGAGAGGATTAGATTGCTCTGGTCTGATCCTCTGGGTTGGACCACATTACACCTGACAGATGCTCCAGTGTAACCTTGTTTCACAAAAAATATTGAAAGCATTTTTTTCTGTCCCAATAACTAAAAACCAAAAAAATGTAATTGTATTTTGAACGTTGTCAAAAAACTCAAGCTAATAGTCTTGATTTGGCAAAAAAACTCTATA
>Ga0065711_1036798_pt1 | contig 20567 bp, 8 predicted proteins | sample Hoacrofraction12_FD_59098 | JGI IMG/M metagenome (GOLD analysis project Ga0065711, IMG submission 59098) | Hoatzin crop microbial communities from Cojedes, Venezuela - Epithelial fraction 12 v2 (version 2) | ecosystem: Host-associated > Birds > Digestive system > Esophagus > Crop | place...
ATGAGCTGCTCCATTACCTTTCCCGGGATGGAGGTGAGGCTGACCGGCCTGTAGTTCCCTGGGTCCTCCTTCTTGCCCTTTTTGAAGATTGGAGTGACATTGGCCTTTCTCCAGTGCTCTGGCACCTCTCCTGTCCTCCAGGACTTTTCAAAGATGATGGAGAGTGGCTCAGCAACGACATCCGCCAGCTCCCTCAGCACTCGTGGGTGCATTCCATCGGGGCCCATGGATTTGTGGGCATCTAGATTGCTTAAGCGATCACTCACACAGTCTTCCTCAACCAAGGGAAAGTCATCCTCTCTGCAGGCTTCTTCGCTTGCCTCCAGAGCTTGGGATTTCTAAGGGCCTGCCTTGGCACTGAAGACTGAAGCAAAGAAGGCATTCAGTAGCTCTGCCTTCTCTGCATTCTCTGTCACCAGGACACCCGCCTCATTCAGCAGCGGCCCCACATTGTCCCTAGCCTTCCTTTTGCTGCTGATGTACTTGATGAAGCCTTTCTTTTTTTTGACATCCCTTGCCAGATTCAATTCCAGGTGGGCCTTGGCCTTCCTCATTGCATCCCTGCATGCTCTGACAACATTCCTGTACTCTTCCCAAGTGGCCTGTCCCTCTTTCCACATTCCATGGACAGGAAGGTACACAGAAGGTGAAAGTAGGAAGAAGCTACCTGGGAGGAGTATAGAGGCATTGTTGAAGCATGCAGATAAAGTTAGGAAAGCCCACAAGCAGCTAGAGTTGAAACTTGCAAGTGATGCAATAGCAACAGGAAGAATTGCTACAAGTACATTGGCAGTAAAAGGAAGGCTAAGGCAAGTGTGGGCCTGCTACTCAACAGGGCAGCATTCCTAGTGACAAAGCATGTCGAAAAAGTTCAGTTACTCGATGCCTTTTTTTGTCACTTTTTTACTGCTAAGGATTGTTCCCATATCCCCAAGCCTATTGGCAGGGTATGTGGAGTAAACTGTGAAAGACAGAACTAAGAAGCTCTTACACCTGTTGAACACACACAAATCCATGGGACCAGGTGGAATTTGTCCAATGGCCAATGTAATTGCAAAGACACTTTCTATCACCTTGGAGAGATCACAGTGATTGAGGTAGATTACTGATGGCTGTAAAAATGCAACATCACACCTGTCTTCAAGAAGGAGGATCCAGGTAACTACAGGTCACTCAGCATAACATCAGTCTGTTGGAAGGTTATGAAGCAAATCCTCCTGGAAGACACCTCCATGCAATGGAGGTACAAAAAGTTGATTGGCATCATCCAGCATGGTTTTATCATGGGCACATCATGCCTGCCCAAACTGATTGCCTTCTGTGATGAGATGATTGGCTTTGTGGATAAGGGGAGACTAGTGGATGTTGTAAGGACCTTTGACATAGTGTCCCATAGTATACTTGGAGCGAATTTGGTGAGATATGGTTTGGATAAAGGGACTGTAAACTTTATGGAAAATTATCTGTGCTGTTGACTCAAAGGGTCTGTGGAAAAAAATCTGCCTATGTCCAGTTACTAGAGGTGTCCTTCAGGGATCAGTACTGTTTAATACCATTATTAATGATCTGAATGATGAGACAGCATGACCTCTCAGTGAGCTTGAGGATGATAGCAAATTTAAGGAGCTGGGAGGCAGTACACTAGAGGCCAAGGTTGTTACACAAAGGGGCATTATACAAGCTGGAGAAATCAGATGACAGGAACCTTAAATGAAGTTTAATACAGGGAAATGAAATTTTCTGTATCTGGGATGGAATAATACCATGTAACAGAAGGTTACTGGCTGGGTGTTTACTGACTAGAAAGCAGCTTTGCAAAAAAAGACTTAGGTATCCCTGTATTTGAGGAGCCCTCAGTAAAAGAGATCACATGTCAGTGAGAACACAGAGGTGAAATAATTTGAAAAAATATCATGGAGTGGGAAAAAAGCCATAAATATCAGAATTTGTTTAAGAAAGCATTTATTAGCAGACTAAAATCAGGAGAAGTTATTTTGAGTGCAAGCATATGAATGAAATGTTTGACAAGTAACACCAGTGAAACAGAAAGGGTGGGCAATGTAGTAGTTTTTTTTCAAAAGTGGCAAAAGTAAGTGTAAGCGTGGTATCTGGATTCAAGTTCATTTGCAAATCAAATATTCCCCATGAAGTCACTCAGTATTCAAAAGAGGATCTGAAAACTAGAAATTGCTTCTTTATTTCTTTTTGGCTAGCTTGAATAGTGTACATCAAAAGGTTGCCTCAACTATTATTTTTATGATCTGTATTGAAATTAGATTCCATATACCTATTCAACAAATTCATTCAGCTATTCAGTCTTCATCGGTTCTGTTATCCTGCACTTCATTAACCAAACAAGAGAGTAAAGGAGGGAATCGGGAAAGAAAATCTTCAAAATTTATTCTGTTATTTCCATAGCAAAAAATATTCTTAGTATTTTCACAATGTCAGTAATGATAGTACTGAAAGAGAAATTGAGAAATATACCTGATGGTTAGCAAATACAATACAGAATGTCAAGATTCACAGAAGTCTTTGCTTCAAGTTTAAAGCAATAATACCCTTTTTCCTCTTTATTGAGAAAAACATTCTCAAGAGTGTACGACTCAGCAATTGACAAGATAAAAATGACAGGAGTTTTGGGGAAAAAAAACCCCAAGACAAACTTACAAAAAAATTGGTGTGCCTGAAAAACTCTGGTGGAAATTTTTCCCCAGTTTTTGTCCGTACGCAAAGTAGAGTCTCCCTCAAGATCCCATTATTGTGGTCTCATTAGGACCTCAGCAACACCTTTTTCTTTTCCTCTTTCTCATTTTTCATGGGTCCTACGTCATGCATTTATTGCCATCTTTCCCTCTTTGTTTATTTGCTTTCTTTGCATTTGCTTCCTCTTTGTTGTCTGTTACCCTGTGGTCAGTTTAATACTACCAGATATTACTTACCTTCAGGCTGCTGCCTGGATGTTTCTGGCCATGCCACCTCTGCTCTGTTTCGCTGTTGTTGACAATGCTTCTCCAGGTGAAACTTTCTGCCTACAAAATCAAAATCAGAATAGCAAGCAAATTTGGGAGCATGGGACCATTGGTCTCCATAGTAATTGCCACCAGTTGCCATGGAGGAAGCATTGGCTACCTTCCCTTTCTGAATATGGTGCTTTTCTGTGATGGGGTGGGCATCAGAGAATTGGTGCTGTCTGTGTGTACATTAAATATAGGCTTACAGTGTTCTACAGCTGCTACTTGTCTTCCCTATAATGAAATTCTTGGATATCTTGAATGGGTTTTGCTCTGGGGTGTAGTTATTTTTCATTCTATTTTTGTTGTTGTTGTTGTTGTTGTTGGCTTGAGTTTTTTCTGGAGCATTTTCCACAGCACTCTGTGTGCCTGAGTTAATTTTAGAAAGAGAACTCACAGGCTCTTAATGTAGTGTTCATGATTCTGTCAGTGCTTCTGACTTTCCAGATATCAAATAACATTGAAGCTTATTTCATCTTCTGTAAAGCACAAGCAAACATATCAAGAAGCAGCTGGCCAGGTAGTACTAGTCACTCAAACACTGTATAGCCAGATGTAATCCTCGTACTTCTGGCATAGGTCAGTGCTCCATATCACTTTCATTCTGTTGTCTCCTGTATTGAATCATAGAATCATAGGTTGGAAAAGACCTCTAAGATCATCAAGTCCAGTCGTCAGCCCAGCACCACCATGCCTACTGAACCAGGTCCTGAGGTGCCACATCTACTAGCTTTTTGAACACCTCCAGGCATGGGGACTCCACCAAGTCCCTGGACAACCTATTCCAATGCCTAACCAATCTTTCAGTAAAGAAATTCCTCCTAATATCTAATCTAAACCTCTCCTGATGCAACTTCAGGCCATTACATCTTGTCCTGTCACTAGTTACTTGGGAGAAGAGACCAACACCTGCCTCACTACAACCTCCTTTCAGGTAGTTGTAGAGAGCCATGAGGTCTCCCCTCAGTCTCTCTTTCTCCAGACTGAACAGCCCCAGTTCCTTCAGCCGCTCCTTGTAAGACTTGTTCTCTAGATCCCTCACCAGCCTTGTTGTCCTTCTCTGGACACGCTCCAGCACTACAATGTCCTTCTTGTAGTGAGGGGTCCAAAACTGAACACAGTACTCGCGGTGTGGCTTCACCAGTGCCGAGCACAGGGGGATGGTCACCTCCCTACTCCTGCTGGCCACACTATTCCTGACACAAGCCAGGATGCCGTTGGCCTTCTTGGCCACCTGGGCACACTGCTGGCTCATGTTCAGCTGGCTGTTCACCAACACCCCAAGGTCTTTTTCTGCCAGGCAGCTTTCCAGCCACTCTTCCCCAAGCCTGTAGCATTGCATGGAGTTGTTGGGACCAAAGTGCGGGACTCGGGACTTGGCCATGTTGAAGCTCATACAATTGACCTCGACCCATCGATCCAGTCTGTCCAGATCCCTCTGCAGATCCTTCCTACGCTTAAGCAGATCAATGCTCCCACCCATCTTGGTGTCATCTGCAAGCTTACTGAGGAAGCACTCAATCCGCTCAACCAGATCATTGATAAAGATGTTAAACAAGACCGGAACCAAAATTGAGCCCTGGGGAACAACACTTGTGACCGGCCACCAGCTGGATTTAACTCCATTCACCACCACTCTCTGCGCTTGGCCATTCAGCCAGTTCTTTATCCAGATGGGCAGCCAGTTTCTCCAGGAGGATGCTGTGGGGAACAGTGCCAAAGGCCTTGCTAAAGTCTAGATAGACAACATCTACAGCCTTTCCTTCATCCACCAGGTGGGTCACCTGGTTATAGAAGGAGATCAGGTTGGTCAAGGAGGACCTGCCTTTCATGAACCCATGCTGGCTGGGCCTGATCCCCTGGTTATCCTTCACACGCCCAGTGAGTGCACTCAAGATAAAGTGGCAGAAAAAATATTTTTATCTAATCAATATATTTTCTGCTTCTCACGTTCAACCAAGAACTGTGAGTAAGAACTGGTAAGATAAGCAGTAGCTCTTCTTGACAGGTATGTACTTCCATTTGTATAGTATTCTTCTGAATAGCAAGAAGAGGCAAATCTCTTTTCAAAACACAGAACAGAGGACAAGAACCAGAACAAAAATTGTGTATGCATGTATGTTCAGGGATAAAACACTCTCTGCTGTGCCCAGGTTAGAGAAAGTACCGTCTGGCATCTATTACTTAACCTGACTTTTAGGCAACATTTTTCTCATTGAGTTCCATCTTGAGGAGACCTTCAGCTATGGGATCCATGAAGTCAGAGACTCTTCAGCCGTGTTTGTCCTTCAAGTCACTGTTGCCTGGCTAGTAGAGTTTGTCTTTCTGCCTTAAAGAAGCCTTAAAGACTTCAGTCAGAAGTTGTGTAGGGGCAATTTACAAAGCGCACACCTGGAATTCCACTTGTGTTGTATTTATCCTAAAAGAATTGCTCACTTCATTTCCATTTTTCCATATGTGTCTTCTATGCATTCTATTATTTAAAACTAAATACAAAATGAATGCATAGCAAGATAAAAATAAATCTATGTCAGTTTCTTTGACTGTTATAAGGAATCATAATCTGGAAAAATGCCATTGACCAAATCTTGAATATCAGTGTTTCAACTATCCTACAACTCTTAGAGTCAAGACAGCCCTAGGTAAAACAGATGGCTGCTCTTACAATGAGTCCTTGGGAACAGTCAGCCTGTTGGTGAACTGAACACATTGGCCTGATCTTTACAAGGACCCATTGTGTTTACACTGTTCTGAATACAGAAACTATTTTTCTGCAGTGTTTTCAACCCATAGGTATTTATGTATTCTGAACTAATGTATACTTACAGGGCAATCACAATTCATTTTACTGAGTGGGGATGTAGAAGAAAAAAACCTACTTTGATCACAGAGTCACGGAATCACAGGATCACAGAATGACTGAGGTTGGAAGGGACATATGGAGGTAATCTGGTCTAATCCATCAGCTCAAGCAGGGCCACCTAGAGTTTACTCTACTCCAATGTATCAGTTTGCGATTATTGTATTCATTGTGCAAAATGTCGGAGTACTACTCTATATCCAATGCTTTTTAGTGACTTTTGGGAAGTTACCCTTATCAATAACTAGCAAGCATACGTGAGATGACCCTGACTGCTTCCTTGCTGTGCTGAGAGAAAAAGTTATATGCAGAGATATCCGTTTTCTTCTGACAGGCACAGCTGGTCAGCCACATAGGTGATTAGTAACATAGAAATCTGTGCTTTCCATTCTTCTTGATAGATATGGGACTTAATTGCTTAAAATATATATATTGTTGCTACGTATTATATATGTGCTTAAAATATGCACTAGTGTTCTAATTTTTGCTTTTTTTGTGAGTCTTAAAGTCCCTAATGTTGTTAAGACTAGGAAAAAATCCACATCTGTTCTTCACCAATAATGTTGTTTTTCCTTTCTTTGCATTGCTGCCACTTTGGACAATGAAAACAGCCTCCTTAGTTTTCAATTCTGTTTACATGTGCTTCTTTCCATCTGTCATGAACCATGACAATGGTACTAAGCTTTGCAAATAGAGAAGTATAGAGAAATTCTCTCCTAAAATACTTGACCATGGGAGCTTCCACAGAAATTTTCAGGGTTTTGGAAACATTGTGTTCTTCTTGTTGACTTTTTCTTGTTGACTTTTTTTTGTTGTTGTCAAATCTTATTTTAGTAAACTCAACTCTTTGATCTCATTTTTTTTTTAAATTTTTTTTAGGTGTCTCATAGCTGGCATTTTATTTAGTTTAATGTAATGCAGTAATTGAAACACTTGAGTAGCAGTACTTGGTTCACATTTTTTTGTGTCAACCATATGCTGTGGCTTAACCTAGCCTTGGAGAATACTATGTCCTGATCTGATGTGAAGGTGTTGCTTTTAGCAGAGCACCTTCCCCACCACACGCACACCAGGAGGCATAAAAAAGGTAGCGGTAGTTCTTCAGGGAGCTGTGAGGAGGAGTGAAAAATAATGCCTGTTTGTCTATGTGTAATGGTGATCTGGTGATAACTACCTGTGACTAACAGGGACAACTCAGCCCAAGTCTCGTAAACCATACTCTGCGGTACTTTGTGGATGAAAAAACTAAAGTAAAGCAGCCTTTGATCAGGCTACATGAATGTCAGGAAGTTGGCTGTGTATTTAGGTTACTAATAGAAAATACTTGCCCTGTAAATCAGTATTTTTTATAAAAAAAGCTTTGTGTGGACTCCATTAGAGGTGTTTGAACAGTATTCAACTGTGTATTAATTAAACCGTCACAAAAGACTTCTGACTTTTCTCTGTTGAAATTAGACAAGGATTCCAATTACGTCTTTCTTGGGCATAGGCTATCTAATCACAGCCTTAAATTGCACCATTCAGAAGGACAGAGATGGGATAACTGTCTAAAACTAAGTGAAGTCTAATCTGGACTAGTCAGTTTAGACTAGCTGTTTCCAGACAGCAGCTCATCTAGAAGACAGGATAAACTGCTTTAGAGCTGAAGTGAAGTATTTTGTATTCATTTTAAAAAAATCTGTATATGAAAAATGTATTTTATATATATTCTGGTGAGCAGAAGATATTCTCAAACTATATGTTGTCATCTTACTCAGCATTAATCTATTCAGAATTCAAGATGGGGGCAATCGGCAAACCTTTTGTCTTACTGTGTTCTAATTCAGAGAGAATTCATCAGGTAGTGAACATGATTCTACTTAATATAAAGAAAACGATATATTGGTATGAAAAATAATTCACAGAGCCATCAAGGTTCTTTGCTCATTCTTTGAACTCTACCTTTTACAGATATAGTAACTTAAGTAATCGGGGTTTTTTATATGATTTTCAACCTTCTCTGGGTCTCTCACTGCAATATCCTCCCTTGCGGAACATCATATTTTCTATATTCTGTCTTCATAGAGGAACTGAAGAAATCCTGACCCTCATCAGCAACAAGAAGAAACCTCAGAAGCGAGCATAGCTATTAAACTTTTACTCTGCTTACTCTGGCAGTTGAATTTTCTGGAGTAAACTGGGATTTTTTTTCCTCTTCCACATCTAACCTGTACCTACATGCTTCAGAATGGGAACTTCACTTTGTGCCTGAGCGAGCTGTATACTCTTCCAAGTGCAACAGTGTGCTGCACAACCCTGGTGGTGTTCAATACGGAGATCAGGCAGATCTGCAGAATGGAAAAAGAATGGAATGGGATTTGAAGCTCTGTTCTGTCCTCACTCCTTTGTCACTGGACATTTTGTGTCGCGCTGCTGAAACAGTCTGAGTAAGGTCAAACTTTGCCAGGCACAAGACCACCTTCTTCTTTAAAAGATCATTTCAATACATCAGCCTGTGGATTTTAATAACCTAGTAGATAAGGGAAAATTAGTCCTGCTACAAATCAAAACACTGTCAGCCTGCTCCCATTTAGCCATTTATCAAGGGGCTTTTTCACCTGTGGCTCTCAATTTGGTATCATCTCTGGATACCACAGTGTTAACTGGCTTTTTTGTTAACAAAGCATATAAATTGGAGAATAGAAATCTCTCTGATTTAGGACTTTACAGTAAAAATCGAAAATTAGAAGCAAACAAAAATTGTAATGGCTATATCTTGAGCAAATTTTTATCATCTGAATCTTGTGATTATTTTTTCCTTTTGTTGGTGTTTCATTTTCATATTGTTCTGATTAGACCACTTGTAATTTGAGATTAGGAGTAGAAAAATCTCATTTAAGTATTTGTGATTGGATTTTACAATTTGAAGAAAAAAAAAGGTGCATGTGTAAAAGAAATCTTTTGTGAGCTCTCTTTGGAACACTATCTTCTGTCTTCCAAACTCTGTCAGATAGCAACATTTTAACACTTTTCCTAGATATATACCTGTCCATGTCTTCTAAAAGCTTCTTTTCTAGCGCTACCTCCTGTTGTCAGTTTCATTTCAAAAAACACCTTCAAGATTGTTGGTAGTGATGTTATTGTTATTTGTAAAGCATCTATTTTATCATGGCACTGTCCCCCTACCTCCATTTTGCTCAGTTTATGCCCTGTGTGTGAGAACAGTGATGTCTCCTGGCAAGTATTGCAGTGACAGTGGTTCCTCAAATGACCCACAGAGTTCAAAAAGTTTCCTAACAATATACGAGCAAAATAATAATATCTCTTCTTATGTTATTCTGAGCATGGATACCCACAGTATCGTGCTGTGCCTTAACTATACGTAAGTGCATTCATCTCTTCTGATGATTTCACTATTGATGGCAATATCTCTATGTTTTGAATAGAGAGAGATTATTTCCAAACTCAACTCACATCTAGGATTTATAGAAGAAAAGTAAGTGATTAGTTAAAATAGGTTATTAGCATATTCCCAGATTGGTCTATGGAAAAAGATTTTTTTTGAGAGATAGGAAACCAAAGGTATGATCTCTGTAAGGCTGAAGAGCGTGGACAGAGAGCATTGAAAAAGGAACAGGTCTTCTTCAGGATTTGCTCAACAGAATATTTTAACACACAAATCTACCAGCACAGAAGCCGGTATTTATTGCAGCTCTCAGAGATGCTTGGGATTGAATGTGTTTGTTGAAGTGCCTTTGCTGTGTAAATTGAATTTATGGGAAATTTCTTCCCTGATCACTTGTATCAGAGGTACTCCACAAACTGGAGCATGAACTCCAGAGCAGTTTCACCTAGCCTGGCACATAAACAAGATATCTGAGTTAGGAAAATGACCTGTAGTTTTGTGTTAATGAAATCGAAAGGCCAGGAATCCCTTTCCACTTTTTCCTCATTTCTGGACTAGCACAGTAGTCCGCTGATTGTTCTTTTCTGCTTTATCTCTACATCTCTCGACTATGGATGTGCCCTTCTAACTCCTCTTTACTTCACAGCACAAAGCTTACTTACACAGGCAGTATGCAGTATCTACTGTACTAGATGCATAAATGAAGACTTCAGCTGGAAACAAGAAGCAAAGATTAATATTGTTTCCATTTAGCGTGGATGGAAAGAGCCATCAAAGGTTATTTTTTGGCCTAATTTTAATTCTGAAACTTTAAAATATCAATGTTTAAGTTCTTCACAATGGTCAATTTCATTTTACAATAGCTTCTGTACTTATTATTAAACTAGTTACAATAATATAAGCACCCCAAACTTTTTCTCTTTTTTAAGCTCAGCCACAGAGAGATAAATGGTGGATAGACTGATTGTTTCAAATCACAAGTGTGAGGGAAAAATTATATGTCTGCTAAAATGCTGTAGCAAACAATGAAGCTGTGCTTCAGTGCTGCATTGAGTGTTTAGTATTGGATCTAACTGTTGGGTGATATCTGGAGAGAAAGGAGAGAGTGAAAGTAGATATGCTCATTGGCTTCCTGAATTAAACGTGGTTTGATTAGCTTAAGGCAAAATGACATTTTCACTATAGATTGAAAGCATGGAAAGTCAGAAGTAGTTTGTTTCTAAGTTAAAAAATAAATGAGCAGAGAATACTTTTCTCTGCTTTGGAGGAATGAATTGGAGAATGTAATTTGCCGTAGCATGAAGAAAATCTGACTGCACAGTAGATCACAGTGTATGTGGTGCAATGAAAACAGGCTGTATGTACCTGAGAAACATAAAGCACATTCATAAAGCATCAGTAAAGTAAAAAATATTCTCTCTCGCAAAGTCCGCTGACATTCATAGAGTATAGAGGGAGAAAAAGAATTGTAGCTCTGGCTTTGTTCATTACTGGGGTAGCATTAAATATCAGTCATATGCAAGCTGCATTCAGATTTGCAGGCTATAACCTAATGGTCCAAAAGCATCATACTTTGTAACATTACATGAAGAAAATGTGTTCTGTGATTTCAGTCTGAATTAAAATATATATATTACAGATCAAATGCAGCTTTTGGTAGAGCTGTGCAAGAGCCAACATTTTTCCTTTGAAGGAAACTAATGACTGGCTTTTCAGTTTGTGTTACTGTGGAAATCATTGTGTTCCTGTAGGGAACTTCAGTGCATGGACACTGTCTTTTCTGACAGAAAAATGTTCAGGTAGAAAATTTCATTTAGTTCAAGTATTGCTACTTGCAGAGTATCTTTACGAGAAAGCCCCAAATCTTATTTTAGCCTCAATCAATTATTTTGCTGTGTGTAGATTTCAGGGTGGTACTTTCTGCAATTTGGCCCCCAATAGCATCCCATCTCAGGGTACTTATTGGCCTCATTCTCTGTGCACCCAGGCACATTGCTTCCTTCCGAAGGGCACAGGCAGAGGTAGATATTATCACCACGGCTAGGCTGTACAGCAGAATGAGGGAAGGGACAGGTGTAGGTGGCTCCCCAGTTTACTTTTTATATATACAAGTATTTGAATTATCTTACTGCATTTCAGTCTCTCCAAGGATAAACATGCAGTTTGACAGGTGGTACCCCCATCATTTCTATCTCTTCTTACTAAGGGAAGAAAATGGTGTTCACTGGAACTAGAAGCATCACGTGACAAAGTATGAATTACATTTTAAATTTGAAATTATTTAAAGTACAACAGAGGTCTAAAAAACCTTTTCCAACTGATTATTTTCAATATCATTCACTGATATGCTTGAAATGCTGAAGGTTCCTGTGGAAAGTGATATTTAAAAGCAGTGGCATTGGGGTATATGAAGACATCAATGGCTGGAATTCTTCAGGAAGCCAGCAATAAGGTTAGGTTGCTGCAGATATACAAAGTGTATTGATTATAAAGAGAAGAATTATTAGAAGGGATTATTTGACAGTCACAAGTGCTATCATCTTTTGCAATGTTTTAAAGACCAGGTTCTGATTTGTAGGAGTCTGAATAAAAGAGCTTTTTCAAATTTTAGGCACTGAAATGGGGCAATGTAAACAACATAAAAGTCCATGCTCTCAAATTATCTTGAGATTAATGCTTTCTTCTGTAGGAGGCTTTGGAAAAGTTAATTTTGCAATGCTACAGAATTGTTCACCTAATTTACATATACTTATTTCTTTAGGAAAGTGCCTTTAAGACTGTTCTACATACACCAGTATTGTCTCTCACCCTTATAGTGTTCAGTTCTGTGCCCTGCTCTCTCATGCATAGGAGTAAAAAGGCATAAATGGAGCATACTTTTGTTCTCTTCAGTATTCTGCTTAAAATACTGTCCTTATCCATTCCACATCTCTCAGAGTTCTGGGTGAAAGAGTTGATTATTTTACTTAGCTTCCCTTCAGTTATTAAACTATATTATCTCTGTTATTAGTAACAATACCATAGATGAAGAAGTAAACATCGAAAATGTCCTGTGGGCTCTACACAGCATTAGTCTGCTGTTCTTCCATTACTGCATTCTTTCTAAAATTTCTTAGGTATAAGCTATATGTATATGTGACTGTGTGGGAGAGATGGAGGAGGAGAATGGGGAGATTTGCATAATCTGATTGAACCACCAAACATCTGAGCCAAGATTCCCAAGGTAGTCAATGGAGAGAGCTTGCCTTTTCAACAGGGTGATTCAGAGCGCCTGAAGTATACAGGCTGCTTAGAGAGACTACAGATCAGACATTATAAGTTAGATGGTATAAATAGTCATTCCTCCACCCCCACGTGTTAAATTTGCAATATGGCCAAATGTAGATTAACGTCTAGATAGTTATAAGCTGAACTTCTATCATAATTTTAATGTATTTCAACCAATTCAGTATTGTTGAGATAGCAACTCAAGTGGTTATTAGGCATCTGCAAACCTCCACCCATATATATTTATCTATTTATCCCTTCATCTTGCAGAGTGCAAACAGGCAGAGGTATTGCTAAAAACAAAAGAAATTTTAATAGAATTTGTACCAATTTGCCTAAAAAGTGGCATATTCCCTTGGAATATTATGTAATTGAACTGATCCCTGTGAAACACTGGGGAAAGTACTGCTCTACCAAATCCTATGGTGCACATGTATTGGGTTTCTGTGGCAAAGTTTTGGTGGTGGGGAGGCTACAAGGGTGGCTTCTGTGAGAAGCTGCTAGAAGTTTCCCCCGTGTCCAATAGAGCCAATGCCAGCCGGCTCCAAGATGGAACCGCTGCTGGCCAAGGCCTATCCCATCAGCAGTGGTGCTAACACCTCTGTGATAACATATTTAAGAAGAGAAAAAATCCTGCGTAATGGCAATTTGCAGCAGGAACAAGAGTGAGACTATGTGAGAAACAACTCTGCAGACACCGAGGTTGGTGAAGAAGAGAGGGAGGAGGAGCTCCAAGCACTGGAGCAGAGGTTTCTCTGCATCCCATGGAGAAGACCATGGTGAGGCAGGCTGTACCCCTGCAGTCCATGGAGGTCCACAGTGGGGCAGATACCCCCTTGCAGCCCGGGGAGGACCCCACACAGGAGAAGATGAATGCCCCAAAGGAGGCTGTGACCCCATGGGGAGCCCATACTGGAGCAGGCTCCTGGCAGCACCTGTGGCCCTGTGGAGAGAGAGGAGCCCATGCTGGAGCAGGTTTGCTGTTGGGACTTGTGACCACACAGGGGACCTACATTGGGGCAGTCTCTTCCTGAAGAACTGCACCCTATGGAAGGGACCCATGCTGCAGCAGAGGAAGAGTGTGAGGAGTCCTCCCTGTGAGGAGGAAGGAGCAGCAGAGACAACGTGTGATGAACTGACCAGAACCCCCATTCCCTGTCCCCTTGCGCCAATGGGGGGGAGGAGGAAATTGTGAGTGAAGTTGAGCATGGGAAGGATGGAGGGGTGGGGGTAAGGTGTTTTGAGTTTTAGTCTTTATTTCTCATTATCCTACTCTGATTTGTTTGGTAAGAATTTAAACCAATTTCCCCATGTCAGGTCTGTTTTGCCCATGATGGTAATTGGTGAGTGATCTCTCCCTGTCCCTATCTCAACCCATAAGCCTTTCATCATAATTTTTCTCCCCTGTCCAGTTGAGGAGGGGGAGTGATAGAGCAGCTTTGGTGGGCAGCTGCCATCCAGCCAGGCTAAACCGCAACAATGCCCTTAGTTGTACTTCTTCAGTGTTTTCCATGTGCAATTCTCAATAGAATTTGGTCTTGATAATTTTGGTGGTAGTTGTCTCTATCTCCTTTTTACTGCAATTATGCTCTTTAGTGGACAAAAAATCTGCTGGAAATGAGGAAACTGCATTTTTCTGCTGAGGTTCTTTTCCTGGGAGTGACGGAGTATGTAATATCTCACTGAAGAAGCAAAAAGAACTACCACTGCATTCATCAGGACCTTGACTTCATTTTCAAAGGGAAGTGTATGAGCCACTATAACACCTTGAGTCAAATACATGACTTTTGTTGTGTTATAACTTCACCCTAAGTATTTGGTTTTGTTGGCTCAGGCTTCTTGTTGCTCATATTAACACAATATACTCATGGATCTGGAGAGCAGTCTCAAGTAACTGAAGACTAAGAATTAAGCACATGTTGCTGTAGAGTTAGATGGCTGTGGTATGAAATTCTCTTTATGCAAAGCATTCAATAAGCTGTCTAGCAAGAACATTGGACTGCTTGTTGAATCATTTTCAGTAGAAAGCCATTTAAATTAATTGAGAGACTGTCACTGTTACAGCATAATTCCATAGAGACTAATGCAATGGAACATAATAAAAAAGATAATGTGGTGTTTGACGAACAGAAGTCTTCTACAGGTATATGGAAGGCTTTAGCAAAGGACAGATCATACTATGAGTAACATAATTACAGAGATTCAAATACTGTTCAGATGACCTTACAAGCTTGGCTAACTTGAACACCTAGTAACAGTGAGAGGTCACAAAATTGCTGCTAATTTTCAGTATATGTTGGTAGTCTGACTTTTCTATTTTTTCTGCTTGTTTGAAAATCAGAATACATGGTTTATAGCATTATTTGTGCAACACTAGAACATCTTCCAATGTAAGTATGTGAAACATTTCATTATATTGTTTCAAAAAGGTAGAAAAATAATTGTGTTCTAATTTTGGACGTGCTGCAGTCTTCCATAAAAAATTCTCAGTGGGGTATTTCTGATGTGATCTAAAAAATGATACACTTTGTTACGTTGTATTGCAAGTTACTTTCAAGCTGTTGTATAAATATAGATATATATAGTGTCCAAGATTTGAATGATATTTACTCTTCATACGCTAGAATATTTTGGTAAAAATAGTCCAAACTACTTCATCACTTAAATCCCAAGATATTACTTTCAAAATGACAAAACAAAGTATTCCTTGCAGTTCAGTATGACATAGTAATTCAGTTTTACACTGTTGCTATATACATGTTACATCCAAGGGAGCTTAGTTTGTGTCCTGAAAAGCTTATGAGGAAAGTTCAGGTATAACACATGATGGTCCTGACATTAATTGAAAGAAAAACAGGGGCAAGAATAAGTAGTTACATGCAATTTAGGGAGAGGTATTTCACTATATGTTCTAGAGAAGAATAAGTATGTCTGTAAATGTCATACACTAAGCAGTATTCAAAGGAAAAAGATAAAGATTATTTTATCCAGTTAAATATTTAAAGAATATTTAAATACTTATAATAATTTATTTTATTTGCCACAGGGTTATTACTCTACAATATGAACACCAAGGAAAATCTGTTCCAGTATTTGCAAAACAAACCAAACAAATTAAAACTTTACTAATAGGAATGTGTTAGAGATATTAACCATGACAGGGTATTTAGTGATAGAAGTACCTCCTCTTTCGGATTAACTTTGCTGCATTGAATAATGACTGTTACAGGAGGAAGTCCTCAGTGAGACTGACTGGATGAGCTAAAGTGAATCAGGCACAGATTTCTAGTCTTGATTTCTGTCTTCAGAGTTTGGGAGTCTGATCACGACCATGATCATGTAGCATTATACCATCATGTATGTACCACCAACTCTTATAAACAATGAGGCACAATTAAAATTAGATTACCTGTAGGATAAAAAATTTAGTAACTCTCTATTAAAACCAACTCATATTTGCAAATATTTACAGAACAAAATAACATTGCTTTGATTCATCTGCAGGCATTTTTTTTCCCAGGAGTTAGAGATAATCTATTTAGATTTAGCAAATTTTCAGCATCTTTGGAGCGGAATTTTTTCTCACAGTAAGGATGCTGGTAGATGCTGTGGAAATTGGATTTTAAGTGGTTCTTTTGTGAACAAAGCAGAATATTTAAGAAGAAAAATTTCTGATCATCATCCACCTATTTGGCCACAGATTACACACTATTAAGCAAATTAGGTGACAATTAAAGAATGTATATTTGCAGAAAGCTAAAATAAGGATTTTTCCTAAATTGCTGTAAAATTTCATTGAAACTGTGCCAACTCATAAATTAATATTTTGAAGATTAAGAAAAGCACAATAAGTGTAAGTACATAAAACAAAACAGGATAAATCTAATTGGTTGTCTACGTAACTGAGGATTTTGTAGACAGAGGTGATGTAACTTGAGAAATATTTGTTGTCTAAGTGTAATTGTAATAGCCTTATTAGGTTTACGTAAAACTGATTCTCTTTCATTCTTGCAAGATCTTAAAAAAAATGACAAACATAGAGGATTACTCCAAGCATGATTTTAATCTGGCTATGAAATGCAATCAAAATGCTTGGATAAGGGTTTGTGCAACATTTAAACAAATCTAAAATAAAAACTTAGTTTCTCCAGTGCAGGAGTTTGAAAATTTCAGGGATAGGAGACAACATATTATTTGTTCATCTTTGCAAACAGAGGTTTCAAAAACATATGCTTCAGTCAAATTATTTGTTGGTAACCCCTAAAAACTTTTATCTTTTGTGAATTCAGTGCCTTTACCGAGTCCCTGGAACTGTAGTAGTGACTAAGGCTGTCAGTAGGTTTCTCAGGCTATGGATCTACAAGTCCACTGAGCTCACAATCCAGTCACATCGTGGAACTATTCTGAGCACATCTAGTCTTGGGACAAAAACCCATGACTAGAGATATCTGCACGTAGAGTGGAATCTTAAATTTAGCCACGTACTTCCTGGGCTAGGGTTCTTCTAACCCCACAGCAACTCCTTCCATTTTCAGTGAGCTAAGTAGGTGGGAAGAGCAAACAAGAATAGACCAGTCCGACCATACCTTTTTTTTCCCACAGACTTTCATCTGTACAGCCGAAAAATATGTCGTTATGATGATTGAATTAATGTTTATTTGAATAAATACAATTCTGATTGAAAGAATAAAGAATTTTGGTTCTTCATCATATGGAATTTGTCCCTAGATTTATCTTTATTTCATTTTTGTGTATTGTCAATGCCATCTGACAGGAATTTAATAATCACTTTTGTGGATTTTGCTACTGAATGTAATACTCGTGCAATTCCAAACATTATTTGATATTTTATCAGCTGCCTCGGAGAAGGATCTTTCATAGAACTAGAATGTCAATTCTAATGTGTGTTTTTAAAAGAAGATTTTTGAGCTTTACATCTATTGCTAGACAAATTGTAAGTTCCACAAGCATACAGACCGGTGCAGCAAAATGCACTAATCACAGCTTTTTGAGTGTTCCAATCATCAATCCATGCTTAATATACAAATATGTAGAAAGACAGTTAGATAGCTAATATCAGTTCCTGTGCCAAAGCACGAACTATAATAAGCTTTAAGTATTAGGTAATATATATTTTATATATTAGGTGGAAAACATTAACATTTCATGAAGCTGAGCCTTAAGCAATTAAAACTCAGTGAGAGATTGTTAAATTTATACCAGTAGTCTAATCACTAACCCAAAAGTATCTCATCACAGCGACAAGAGGGTAGAACAAGGATAGGGATCAGATTTATTCCTGCTGCCTTGCTTTATCTCGTGTCATGAAGCAGCAGTGTGTCTTCTGTTGTATGTGGATTGGAAACTCAGTAGTGCAAGTGATGGTGGCAGGGCACTCCTATAGTAGTACAACACTGTGTCACAACACAATACAGTGTTTTGAGTTCTAAAAACATGGCTTCTTGGTATAAATGTTACAAAAAGAACAGGATAACATTTTATCCAGGTATGTCAGAATGGTCATGAGTACATTTACTAAATTCATTTTGCAGTGTTCAAGAACAATAAGGATAATTATTTTGCTATTTTCATATTTATTACCAAGAACTCCTCTTCATTTTTCTGTTTGTCTCATGACCTAAATGTTAGTTTGCTAGTGGGAGGGGGTATATTCCTTAATCTATACAAAAGTCTTCTGTAAATGCCAAGTCAACCTTCTCTGGACAACTGACGTGAAAAGGTTACACTTCAGATGGTGGGAAACAAGGAACTAAAAAACAAACACTTTTTTTTACATATGTTAACAATATCTGACAATCAGAAAAATGATCATTTCTGAATAACTGCAAAGCGTGTGAGAACGGTTCACGAACTGTAACTCAACCATAGCTTGTGACAGGAGATGAGAGAAGTTTAGATCCTAGCACAGGATTGCTTATACTGAGCTTTGGAGATAATACAAAAGAAAAGTTTCTGGCTTCAACTTTCACAGTGTGGTCAGAATGGCTGCCCGCTGCTTAAGGAAGAGTGAAAGGCGGCATCTCATCAGGAGGTCCTTTATTCACTGCAAATAATGGAAAACATGCACACGACTTCACCATAACCTTCCAGCTGACAAATGTGACTTGTGCTTTATTCATGCATTTATATGGGAAGGTGCTGTTAAAGGGCAGTGTCCTTCCCACCCCGCTTTTCAGGGACCTTCTCTTTCAGAGAACTTTGTCAAAGGAAAATCTATAGAAAGACTGAAGGAGCACCAGATGAAAAGCTGACATATTAAAAAAATGCAGTTCTGTGAACAGAACTGTTTATTCTACAGCAATGACATAACCTGTTGTTGCTGTCTCCCAAGAAAAGAAAGAATTGAATGGGTCAAATTCTGCTCTCCTGTGTTCATACAGCTCCTCTTGACCTCAGTAAGAGACATGTTATCATACAGATCCATTCTCTGAGGCTAATAACTCAGTGAATAATTCCCCGTCTCTCACAGTGGGCAAAATGGAAAGGCCTCTGAAGTGGGTATCAGGCATGGGTAAAATACGTGTGTGTGCAAGAGGTGGTTCTGCTGAGGGAGCAAAACATCTTGCTGCTTTATGTAACGTTGTGTTAAGATACTACTAATAAAATATTAAGTCTTTTATCAGTGTATTCAGTACAGTGATGGAAGTTAAATGCTAAGGTTCCCGAGGGCACATGCCTCCATCCTGATATGAATTTAATACAGCCTCACTGACTTCATCTGAGCTCTGATTTTTGGCAATACCTGAGGGCCTGTTACTTTCAGCTTATTTTCTCCCATGTTTCTAGTTAGAACTGAGATTAAAAAAAAAAAAAAAAAAAATAGAAATACTTGTTTTACCAAGAGTATCTTGGCAGCTCATAGAGAGGGTAGCAGAGAGTACAGAGCAGACACATCACGGTCACACTTTGTGCTATATGATGCAGAGGGTGTGAGCAGCCAGTCTTTTGGAAAGGGGTACAATAATGAACTCCAGGAGTCAGGTCAGTTTTCCCGTAATGCCATGGTGCCTGCAGTGATGTGTGTCAACGCCACCTGGCTCACATGCCTGCACATATATCCTGTAGGTGAGAGAGGTGACAGTTTCACGTGGCAAGACCTTGAGCAGACCAAGCCAGGGTACGAACTTCCACCCTCTCCCACTCCTTAGCCGCAAGTCACTTCTCCCTTTCTCCGCCACAGCTTGCAGACCTCTCTGCTGGTGCACAACTATGGCTTCACTTCGCTGACCAGGTTGGAGTGCGGATGCGCTCAGCTGGGGAGATGTAAACTGTGAGGAGGGTGTGAGAGAAGAGGGAAGAAACAGACTTTGTCTAGGTGGGAGAAATAAAAACACATCCGTAGTCATAGACATTTTCTATAACTGTATCTCTGGTACTGCACTGCAGATTAGTCTATGGAAGCAGCTTAAATAAATATCATACGTTGTATTTAAATGATGCTTTTTCATTTGAGGTAATATCCTATTTATTTCTGGTTTTGAAGATACTTAAATCATGTTTATGCCAGTCAGTTTTAAGTCTTATTAGTCAGTTTTAAGTCAGTTTTATTATAGAACCATAGAATCATAGAAAGTTTTGGGTCGGAAGGGACCCCTAGAGGTCATCTAGTCCAACCCCCCTGCAGGGAGCAGAGACACCGCTAACTAGATCAGGTTGCTCAGAGCCCTGTCCAACCTGGTCTTCAATGTTTCCAGGGATGGGGCCTCCACTGCCTCTCTGGGCAACCCGTTCCAGTGTTTCACCACCCTCATTGTAAACAATTTCTTCCTTATATCCAGCCTAAACCTACCCTGTTTTAGTTTTAAACCATTACCCCTCGTCCTGTCACTGCTGTCTCTACTAAAAAGATTGTCCCCATCTTTCCTATAGGCTCCCTTTAAGTACTGAAATGCTGCAATCAGGTGTCCCCGCAGCCTTCTCTTCTCCAGGCTGAACAAGCCCAACTCTCTCAGCCTGTCCTCATAGGAGAGGTGCTCCAGCCCTCGGATCATTTTTGTAGCCCTCCTTTGGACCCGCTCCA
>Ga0065711_1005322_pt1 | contig 20566 bp, 13 predicted proteins | sample Hoacrofraction12_FD_59098 | JGI IMG/M metagenome (GOLD analysis project Ga0065711, IMG submission 59098) | Hoatzin crop microbial communities from Cojedes, Venezuela - Epithelial fraction 12 v2 (version 2) | ecosystem: Host-associated > Birds > Digestive system > Esophagus > Crop | place...
AGGCTGCCCAGGGAGGTTGTGGATTCTCCTTCTCTGGAGATATTCAAGACCCGCCTGGACAAGGTCCTGTGCAGCCTGCTGTAGGTGACCCTGCTTCGGCAGGGGGGTTGAACTAGATGACCCACAGAGATCCCTTCCAACCCCTACCATTCTGTGATTCTGTGATTCTGTGAACGCTGCAGTTTCCAAAGAGTGACTGCAAAGTCAGAGGTGTGCTTTGCAATTTGTTTTTGTAAAAAAAAGCCCCACTAGTTTCCTCATATACTGATTTACCTCTGTTATTTTACCATTTTGACCAAATGCTGTGTTACTGAAAATTCACATGGGTTCTGGTGAAATAGTAAAAACAAATAAATGGGTATATAAATACTATTGTGAGTAAAGCAACTAAATTTATCTGTCTTGGACTTCCAGGAAGTCATGTTTATCATGGTCTTTGAATACTTAGAAACCTGTTAGCATTGATGAGAATGTTCATGAATCCTGACCATCTTGCTGATTTTTGCAGAAGTGCCTGTTGTGTTTGGTGAATAAATACATTCTTTGATTGCTCAGTCAACCATCCAGTACCAAAAACGGGACTCTGTGACTTGTATGCTCGCTCATGGGCTAAGACTAATACCATACTTTGCTCAGCTGTTGAGGGTTTGATGCAAGTGCTCTGCTGAGGGCTTGATGCATACACTTATGTGCAAGCAAGTTACGCCTTTGGTTGGTATTGGTGCAACACCAGTTGCTTCAGCTGCTATGGATGCGATTCGAGTGAAATCAATGACAACTGAAACAAGTGGAGGAATTAATCCAGCACATCTCATAATTGAAATAATGACTGGCTCACAAATTATTCACGTGCTAAAATGGCTAAAGTCACACTCAACCTTAACTAAAATAATCAGCGTTGCTAGAATGCAAAATGAGTTCCTGCTTTTCAGACTCCTGCAATAAATTAGCCCCCTTATCCCATGTCAGAAAGACCTATCTTTTTCCATGATTCTTCATTTTAAATAGTTTGACTCATGAGCTAATGCGACTTTAGGAAAAAGACAGAGAATATATAGCTATTCTTGGTTTTCTGTAGAAAAATTTCTGTGGGTCATTGCAGCTTTAATGCAGAATTGTATTGACTGATTTCTTTCTGCATCCCAAGGAGTTGCTAAGCAACATGGATTGTCTCTCGCCATGCATTTGTCAAGACCAAAAAAAAATGGGACGAAATAGAAAAAGATTCACCTTCTCTAATATATCCATCAAGCCACAGAGTATCAGTTACTTCAGTCTCACCTACAGTTATACTATTGATATATTATTCACTTCCTCAGTGCTGTAGCTGGTTCTAGAGTCTAAGTTCAAAACTAATGAAGGTCTCATTTTTGCTCTCATTGATAAGGCACTATTGGATGATGACTTTCACCCATGAGCCCACCCTTAGCCAATGGCTCATAAATCTGCTCATAAATCATAAATGGGCAGTGGCGCATCATGCCAAATTCTTCGGTTGTTCTTCTCATGAGGAGCAAAGGCTCGGGGAACTAAGCCTTGGCTGTCCTCAGCCTGGAGCTCTCTGAGGTCTTTAGAAAAGATGAGTCATTCCAGGCAGCCAGTACACCCTGAATGTTATCATTTGGGCCTTACAGACACTGCATGTATGGTTTGTGGGTCACTGCAGTAACATGATCAATCAGAGAGGGTATGGCAATGCTGTGGTGATTACCATGGTATGCACTGTAGCCTGTATATTCAACATGGGCAGACCATGGTTTCACGGCAATGCTGCTTAAAAGGTCTGTCAGAAGCCTGCATGTTGTCCCCAAGCTTATTAAAAAAAAAAAACAAAACCATTTTAACATCTAACACACCCTCCAAGACAGTGACCACCAAAGGTTATGGATTTTCTTCCTTTCTTTGCTCCTTGGTAAAATGATTCTTTGCTGGGTGGTTTCCCATTACAGCAGAGGTTTTGTGTCCATCTCTGCTCAGAAAGAAGAACCGGTATTTTCTACCTAGTTAGTAGTTCTCTTGCTCTCCCAGAATTGTAGTGCAAACAGATTTGTACAAGCAATAAATATATACTTTTTTTTTTGTTGCTGAAAGATTCAGATATAAACTGGAACACAGAGAGGTAAAGCCAAATTTTGCAATCCACTACGCTAAGGAAAACTAGGAGAAAATCTATTGACCTTAATGTCTTTGTGCTATGTATAGTCAATGAAGTAATTCCTGATTCACTATGGTACAACTGAGAGCAGAATGTGGACCTCTTTGCTGCACTTTAAAGTCAGATTTTTTGCCCTCAGAAACATCTATTTGTAACTTCAATTGACAACATGTATCTGAGGGCTCTCAAACTGGAGAGCAGAAAAGTGTTATTGATTGACTTTCCTCCTGTTGTTTATAAAGTATGATAAGTTCTGCTTCTCCTAAACAGCCTTTTGAGGGCCAAACCCAGCAATTCCATTTGTTCATTCTAAAAGAAATACCACAGTAATTTTGTATGGAAAATTGTAAAACTCTGTTTGTATTTCAGAAACATTGTCAAATAACGGATGTCACCCACTGTGTTTTGTGTGACAGATTAACTGCAAGATCTGGAATGTAGATTCAGAAATGCGTTCATAGTGTTGGTTTATTTTTAATATATTTTTAGCTCTTAATATCCATTTCCTGTTGCTATTCTCACATAGAGTTTTATCGTCAGACACTGGTGGTAGAAAACATTGGTTTTAATTATATATTGGGAGGCTGATGGTATACATTTATAATGTATAATCACAAATATGTACACCAAGCCCCTAACTATAGAAATTAACCTAAAGCAAGTCAGAAAAGGGAAGCATTACGTGTCACACCACGTGCAGGATCAAAGGAACTTGAAGTTAATCCACAACCCTGCTCCATGGTGTGGTGGATGAAATGGAGATCCAGTTTCTTTTGGCAGTTCAGTGAGCATTTCTAAGTTCTCTGGAATTCTGCAATGTGCAGGAAACCTCCTCAAACTCCTCAGTCTCAGTTCAAGGACTATAGACATATTCAACAGTTTTATAGTCCAAATGCAAACACTCTGCACACTGGGAAATTCCACTCCCAATCAATAAATTGCAAAACTTTTCAGATCTGAAAATTTTAATTCAATTTCTACAATCTCCATGCCTTTTCTTGTCTTGAAAATATCAATATGATATACAACTCCAAAGCCCACTGACTATACAGTTCAATTTACAGGTCTAGCGCAAATATCTGTGCTTATGAGACACTCTATTCTCAGCAAGTCTGAATATTCATAGAATCATAGAATGGTAAGGGTTGGAAGGGACCTTAAACATCACCTGGTTCCAACCCCCAACTCCTCTGTTCACATGAACAAAGCCTGCTAAAGTGACTTCGGTATCAGGCTCCATTTCTTAAAAACATTGAACTCTCTTTTTTTCAATTATACTGACTTGGGCTATAACATGCTGGTAATGTGTCTGAGTCACAGTCTGTTTGTGTGTGTCTATGTATGTGTGTGCATTTATATATAGCTCACTGTATTTATAGCTGTGAATCTCAAGTCTGGTACAGATACGCAGTGAACAAAGCAAATTGGAAAAGCACCTTTCTTAAACAATAAGAAGACATACTATCAGTGCCTTTCTGCATAATTACTGCCTGCCCCAGGCACTGCTCTAAGGCACAGAGTCAAAGGTTGGCTTTCTCAACCACTCAATAAATACTTTAAATCTCATTCTTATTGCTACTGTGAAATGAAAAGGGGGATGGGGGGAAGGATTAATAGGTGTGCATTCATTAGGAGCTGTCATATTGAAATTCTTTACCTGCTCAGATCATCCTCCATTTGAGAACCTCAGAGATCTTTATAAATGTTAGTGAAGCACGTCTCACCACACCTGTGAGACTTATAAGCCTGATCTTGAAGTCAACAGTTGTCTTTCTGTGAATGTGCCTGGAGTTTGGCTCAGTCACCCATTTTCAAAAGCATCTGCATTTTTACAGACAAAAAATTATTAGGGAGGTTAAGCAGCTTTGCCAGGTTCACACACTGGGTTGTGGCAGCTGGGGACGGAGCAAAAGTCTCCAACTCCTGGTCTGGACTTCATGCCCGGGGTGGCATTTGCCACCTCTCCTGGGGAGAATAGACTAGGAAGATCATATTTAAAGTCCCTCCTCCCCAAGCTAATTCTTTAAGACCCTCTACTCACTGATGCATTTGAAAGGAACCAACCTTTCTGTACTGAAGTTTAAACACATTAGTGGAGATATCTGTCAGCACACCCTGTTTCCTAAGACATAGGCCACTCTTCTGAGAAGCTGTCACCAGCCAGTGAGAACAATGCTCCATTCAGTCCTCCTATGTCAAATTTGAAAGCTGAAGGAATTTTGCTGATATTTAGAAACAAAATACTTCAGCAAAGCATGGGAGGCACAGGATGCAAAATTTCAGCTTAATGAGAAAGAAACGGACAAAACCATTCCCTCTGACAGCAAAAGAGGAAAAGAGAAACTGCTTTGCAACTTTATTGGTAGTATCTGGTAGCATCTGCTCACTAGAAACTGTTATTAGACGATACATCACAATGAAAAAAAAAATTCACTGAAGCACTTAACACACCCTAGTCTTTGCACATCATGTTTACTGTCTTCTTTTTCCCTCTCTTCATAAATTCCAAAATGTACAATGGTGTAATGCGTGTTCTCATTCCCTAAGATTGCACTGTAGTGCAGACCTAAACCCCAAACTCATATTTTCCCCCAAGGAGAACAGCTCTGCATGAAGTTCCTTGGTGCATGGCTATATACCAGACAAGTGTTTTGATGTACCACAGTTTTGCATCAGAGAGAGTGAAAGGTTGACTGGTTTTTAAGGTTTGTTCCTTCTTCTACTTGCCAGTGACCAAAATACCCACCAAAAGTTCCCTGAAAACTCATAGAGAACTTACTATCCTGAAAATAATTAGATTAAAAAAAAAAAAAATCTGTTGCAATTTGGCTCCACCAGGATGCTAAGCCGAATTCCTCGGTCTTAAACCTGCTACGGAGCTACTGCCACCTCTTCTATAACAGAGTTAGATTGAATGTATCTCCAGGTATACTATATTTCTTCCCTTTTGAACCTCTCAAAATCACAAATCTGTTATGTAGGTGATGAATGCATACTATTTATTACTTATTGCAGAGGAGCTTTCAGTGTTTGTAGTGTGCAGTGCCCTTCACTGTTACACAGTACCTTTCTTACACAGGAGATACTCTCCAGTCAAGAGGGAAGGCTCCCATGCCAGTTGCTTTGCTGGACAGGAGAGACTGTGGCTTCAGTTGGCACATAGGGGTGCGACTCTGTGGCTTTCTGTGCTGCTTGCACAGGGGCAGGGACTGCTCCTGAGCCACTGACTTGCTGCAAATACTTCTCACCATCTCTGCATCAGGTTGTCATTCCACCAGCTTCTCCGAGGGATGCCACTGTCAAACAATTACCATGAAGATCCTTTTCCAGACACAATAACTGCTTTAGAATTGTATTTTGGTAATAAAATATGAACCATGTGATTTACATAGTAGATTATTTTAAAATCCCCAAGATGCACATACATGTACGTATATGTATATTTCTATGCATATATGTATCTGAATGCACAACGTATACATCCACACAGATAACTCTAGTTTGTTGGCGCACACACTCATCGACATATCAGGAACTCACTGCTACTATGTTTTACTGTTTGGATCTCTCGTCAGCTGACAGATGTGCAGCAACACAAGCGGGCAGACAGTCTTCAATTGCCTCTGGAGGCAAGAAGGCTATTGCTGGCTATGTATCCCACTTTGAGCCTGTAATAAACCATTTGGTAAACAGGCCCTGGTAGCACAGCTTCAGATAAGAGGATGCTGTGAAGGACTAAAACTTCACATTCAAAAAAACCTACTGTATTATTTAGGGCAATCCAAGCCAAAATGCGTTACGCATGTGTCTCTGCTATCTTTCTGTGTGCTTACAGCTGCAGCAGGGAGTAGTGGTTGCTTTGGTTGCCCCACTATGTCTAGTGTTTGACCACTGTGTGAGGCTGGATCCAAAGTCCTTTGAAGTCAGTGGGAGTATTTGCACAGCAGCTGCTGGTCTCTGGGTTTGTTTGATGTGGCATTGCAGTCAGAACTGAGCTGGAGAAGAGGAGGGCCGCACCACTGCCACCAGGATGGATGTCATCTCAAACCATGGCCAACAGCACAGGCAAACCGAAGGAATGATTGTCACGGAAATTTCCCAAAAGGCAGAGTGCCTATTTTCCAAAGTTTTTTTCTTAGGGATTTACTGTCACAACAACTGAAAAAAAAAACCACAACAGATCCTGCATTTGTGAAGAGGGAATAAGCTGAGAAAGGAAATGTTGGATGCTCTTCATTTGTCTCTGTGATGGATATAATGTCTAATTTTGCTCAGTGACCTACCCATGCACTTCCTTTGGAAATCGTAATTCACCTGGTATCTACAGTGACTGCTGCCTTCCGTCTCCAGCTGCCCAAGATGGGAGAGATGTCAAATTTTTCCTCTCTCTTGGCCTGTAGAGATGCATCAGCCTTTGGACTCTTGGGTGCTCCTCACCTGACATTTCTGTGTAGCTGGACCACCTGGTGAAGACTGTGGGAGAAGAAGGAAGACACATCTGAACTGCAGGAGCATTGCACGCCTAGGGTGCAGTCCCACTGCAATCTGACCTTCCCCCTAGAGCTGCTTGTCTCGGGGGAGCACCAGGAAATCACTGGTAAAGTCAGTGCAGGTGGTCCTGGAATTTTCCCAGTGTTTGACAATAAAGTGCACAGCCCTTCGGTCAGCACCGGAGAGCGAAGACTGCAGACTGAAAAAGCACATCGTGCACATCGTCATCATAGATATTTTTTGTTTAAATGACTACCTTTTTGTCTGGCCCAACATAGAGAGATGCTAGTGTTCGCTGGGCACTGGAAGAGGTACAGAAGTGAGTATTTCCCCTCTGACTATGGGAATTTCCCATTGCTGTTGTCCAAAATCTTTATAATAAATTTGAAGGCAGAGGGAGGTTAATTCCCAGCTCATGCAAAGTTGCCTTGTCCTTTGGCTTCAATGAAGTGGTAAGAGTTCACATTAGCTGAGGACACTGTTTGAGCTTGGCTCATGTTATAGCTAGAGCCGATCCCCTGACACGGGGTGAAAGAGCCTCTTTTAATGGCTTTTGCAGATGAGCTGCCATGCCTCGTTGTCTGGGCACAAGCTGAAGTAGGGGATGTCCATTCACTTCACCTTCATCAGGAAGCCAGAGGGAGGTTATGTGCTGTAAAACTTTGCTCTACAAACGCCTGTTTCTTGGCTTATTACACTGATGAGTTATGTTTGTGATTTGGTGCCACAACCTACACTCCGCACTTTCAGCTTGCCTTTAAATGCTTCAGTCTTTTAATTAACAACAACAACAACAAAAGACATCTGTCAGTTCATGGCATTCAGCTCCCATTCTGATGCCAACTGCCGCATGTAGATCTCAGCGAGAAGGTGGTGTTCCGGGCACTTCAGCTTCCCTGAGAAAGTGATTGATAGATCATGATACATGACAAAAGCAGCCATACTGACTACTGTCAGTGTTAATGCAATAGACAATAATGACAGGGGTAAGCTGTCTCCTTAGGAGAAGTTTGGGTTTAAGGGATGCGGGCTAAGTAAGTCATTAGTTAGGTGCATCTGCTCAGGTCATAGTAGATGAGAGAAGCATTTCAGAAAAGAAAAACAAATCTCATAGGAGAATTCACTCAGCTCATCCCTTGGCTGCTTTAGGAGCTTGAGAATTTCTACCGGACCTAGTCTGCCCTTGCAGGGTGTCAACAGGACCCCTTGGTAACACAGGGGTGTTACCATAAAAACAAGTACAGACTGTTCAAGATCGTCCTCTGTATTTTTGCTCTATATATCCTATATATTTTTTAACTCTACTGTATTCCCGATTTAGCAATGGAGCCGGGTAATGGCATTGGTAACTCCTGTCACCTCTCTACCCTTACTGGCCTGGCAAATCAAGTTTTGATTTGCCCCAATAGCTCTGCCAAGCATTTCTGGAGAAAGGGGGTGCCCGTGCTGTACAGAGGGTCCCCGACAGGCACGTCCCTCCTGGATCTGCAGTACCTGCTGGTGTGGTCAGCCCTCACCCATGCCAGGAGTCTTGCCGGCTTTGGTCTGCTCACTCCCGTGAGTAGCTGCAGCTCACTTCGTAAACATTTAGCCTCCTCACCAAATTTACTCCGGTTCCGGAGGGACAACAACTAAGCCAATTGCTTTGTTTTGTGGGTGGCTTCAATAACGCCAAGTACTGGCTGCAGAGACTCTGGCTATTAAGAGCTGGCCCTACCTGGTTTGTAATGGATGGGTGGAAGACAGCGTGAACCAACTCCCAGGGCACACTTAGTCCACCGCACCACATTATATCCCATTTTCAGCCATTTGTTCTTTAAATCTTTTCTCAGGTAGTTCATAAAGTATTAATGTGAGAGGTCCCAGAAAACTCTCTTCTTCTCCTTTGCTGTAAAAAAAAAATTACGAAAGTGCTTCTCTTTAATCAGCATTTTCTTTTGTAAGAGAAATATTTTATCTAGCCACTGAGACAATAATTTCTGTTTTCAAAAACAGGAAGAAAAGTATAAACAATGTGCAGCCAGAACAAATAATAGAGGAGGTTTGCCAAACACATTCCTAAACGCACATATACAACATCTGTGAACAAAACTGCCACAGTCCATGATCCCTGACATTCAGAGCCGTCACACCATTTATTTTAGGCTTGGGATTTATGAAAGATTAATGATGATAAAGACCTACTGCTAGTTCTAAGCAATCTGGGGATCTCTTGCAATTTGGAAACTGTCCCCAGCGATCGCTGCAGAAGAACAGAAGAAGCCAGAGCAGTGGATGCAGGGCACGGGGTGGATGCAGCCTTTCAGGCAAAGCTCTCCTTTCCTCTCCATCCTCACAGATCTCTGGCACACTTCCCATGCTGACAGCCTCTCTCTATAGGGGTGGAAGTTTTGCACAAGCAGTGCAGAGTCTCCAGTGGAAAAAGACGGAAGGATTCGCTTGAAGAAGAGCACTGCAGGGCTCTGGTGGATGGGCTTTAGCAGCTCGTGCTGCAGGGGTGTGAGATGTCCCAGCCCCCGGCTGTCTCCCCGCTCTGCAAGGAGGTACCAACCCCACGACGGCATCTGCCCAGGTTCAGCCCCAGCACGTGAGTGCAAACTCCTGAGGAGGGTGAGTTTGTGCTAAAGCACCAAGCTGAGAGCAGGAGCACTCAGTGCTCCCACTCCCAATCCCACTCCAGGTGGGACTGGTGCCAATGTTCTCAGGGCAGTAATGCTGGCAGAAGGACAGGCACAAGCTGCAGGGTTGCAGACATTGCTGTCCAAACCGATCAGTGAATGCGAGTCCAAACCCTCATGCACTCTTCCTTCTGCTGAATTTGGCTTGGGTAGAAAGTTTCTACTCAGACAGGGTTGCCTATGTTTTCTGGGTCATGGCCCGCTCTTAGTTTTTAGGAGAGGGGCAAATGCAGGAGGACAGGCGAGCATGCAAAGTCTGTGATCTGTAAATCCGGCACTCGCTGCCCAGTCTCACCAGTGGTGCTTGTTGCAGCCTGTAAGGACCATCTCTATTCACATCAAACAGGTTTGTAAGGGATGTGCTCTCTCTAGCCCTGCCACATGCCCTGTACATGGGTTTTGTACCACATTTACTACATTGTCTTGAAACCTACTGAGCTGTAATGCGGCTTGGCATCAAAGGGCATTCCAGTAGTATTGGCATTGGTTAGACCCCAGCCACAACAGAAAATCACAGCTCCAAATGAAATGGGTCAGTGCGAAAATGGTGTGAGGATTTGGGCTAAGGACATGTTCCCGTCTTTTCAGTGAATATTTTAATTTTCTTCTTTATTCCTTTTATCTGCCCCAGGTATGAACGGGTTGTTGAAGCAAACCTAGGCCCCACTGGGAGGACGGCAGATGTGGCTGTGCCCTGGAGACCACTTCGGTGCCCGTTGCCACCCCTCCACGTGCAGTCTGTCCCCCAGGGTGCATCTGCCCTGCCACTGAGTGGGGATGTTGGAGCTGTTTTAGGGACACCTTTTATGGAGTTCCATGGCAGGCAGTGCTAATGGTGGCATTGCAGTCAGCTCCTGGGAAGGAGCTGGAAGGGCAGCCATCAGAGGCACACAAAGTTACGCAGTGAGTCAGAGCTCAGGGAAAAATCAGAGCAACTCATTTGAGATGGTGAGGTTTTGGTTTGGTTTAAATGCCAGAGAAGGGAAAAGGAGGATATTTTGAAGTAACTAAGAATTAAAAAATAAAAAGTGAGGAAAGAACACTCATCCGAAGATTGTTTAAAGCTGCTCAAGCAGTCCTGGAGGCATGAAAACTAAGAAAAGGTGAGCGAGCACTCCTCCTGTGCTCACTGGAAAATTGATCCCTGTTCTCAGCTATCATTTATGTATCCATAATACATATTGACTCCTGCCCTACCGCAGGGCTTACATAAGTGCTCCAGACATGTCTGTTTGCAGACATTATGATCTGTGTCTTTGACTCTCTGTACTAGTCTCATTATAAACGATGAGCCAATAAATACTCTTGGAAAAGTTTTTACGATGTTTTAGTTGACATTTGGGAGCTTCAAAGAATCACACAGAGCTGTCTTCAATCTATATGCACAGTTCTTCATTGATTAGGTGAGCTTATTGATTTCTACCACGATCAAAGGTAGAAGATGACTGGTGGAGAGGTTAAATATGGAGAAAACCTAGTACACCCATTTGCCCATTACCCGCTACAGTAGAAGATGCTTTTCCCATACAACAGCCAACAAAATACCAATTCCATTTTTACATGACTGCAAAAATGGTGCAGACATGTAGGCGCAGTGTTTCTTCCTGCAGCCCTGGCAGCTCCCAGTCTCAGAAATTTTATTCTGTAGTTTGGCCTGCTGTGGGCCACAGATTACTTCATCCACGTGCTTCCACTCATCTCTGGTGCTGCTCCTCTCTTGTGTCAGCCTGCCCAGCCCAGCATCACTTTACTGATCCCCTATTGGGGAAGGACCTCCAGCTTGCAGGAAACAGGGATGTCCACAGGGAAATACGAGCAGTCATACTGTATGAAACAAAAAGGTTCATATGGTGGTGTCCCTAATAATGGCCAGCAGCAGATGAACCGAGGAAGCACATAAAAAGCTTAAGTAAAGGAATAAGAGCCTTCCCTGGTGGCATCTGGCAGTCTGTAGACACCTCCTGAGCTAGCGCTTGTCAGGAGTTTTGAGTGTGAAAGCCTTTGACGGACCTTTTTCCCATGAGTTGGTCTTACTTCTTTTTGAAGTCATTTGTAGTAACAGTTCAGCCCAAGCAGGTGAGTTGCATTTAGCTTTTACATTGCAATACAGGCTCCTTTCCAATTTGCAGCCACACAGTATCCAGTATTTTTCTGAAAACCAGTGCTGAGTATTTCTCTTTAGCTAACATCTGCATTATGAGCTATTTCCCCCAGATCTATTAACTAGCATTTTTCAAAACGAACATCCTTAATTGGATCAATTTGAAAGGATATTAATTTTCTGTCCATTTATTCAATCTCCCATTCTTTCCACTGGGGTTCACAGCCCCTCTGAATCTGAGTAGCATCAGTGAATACAATTAATATAGAGTACACATACGCTCTCAGATCATTAGTGAGAATGTTAAATAAGATAAGGTCTAATATCGATCTCTGGAGCACCTAACTTTCCAGCTATTCCCCATTTAACCATGCTGATGACTAATGATGCTTTCTACAGCTAGGCAAATGAGATTTTGGCTTACTGCCAGTCCCAAAAATCAGGGGAAAGCAAGAGAGAAGTTTCTTTCAGTCATAATGTAAAAGAAAAAAAGTCAAGACTTTCTGGTGAATCGTGAAATCACATACATTCAGTTTGGATCAGATGGGGTTTTTCCTTACATGGTAGTTTCAGTTTTGTTTAGAACACCATCAGCTTGCTTAGCTGCACATTAAAGGAAAATTTCTAAACAAAAAATAGTTTTGAATCAGAAAATACAAATGCTGCTTCCCAAATGATACAGTGCATTGGATCCCAAAAGACACACACTGGATTTTTTTTTAGGGTGGTTACTTTTTCAAGACAAAACAATTTAGAAAAACCCTGTCAGTAAGTACAAAGTGTAACTTTGTAACTAGCAAATCTACATTTTTCATCCCCTGCCTTAATCATGGCCCACTAGCAAAAGAACATTTTAGTTGAAAAATATTACTCGTTTATGATCATCTTATAGCAGGTTTTCATTTCTTTTTAATTTAATTTCGTTTTTAGTATTTGTGGTATGTAAATGGGACAGCTAATTACAGTGATTCTTCTGACTTAGGAAGCATTATTACTTGCTGTTATAATTAATCATACTTACTGTAGCAATGCCTACAAGTGCCTAACTGTGGCCAGGACCCTGTGGCTCTGAGCTCAGAAGCAGCGCAGAAGAGGGGGCAGATCCTTCTGCTGAAGGTGTAAAGCTGGACACCAACTATAGCAGGCTGCAAAGCACAAAACGTTGAGCACTGCGATAGGAGCAGATCTCATGCTTGATGCACTCCTCCATTTTACTGCCTTATGATTTACTTGTGTTGGATTTAGCTAGAAAGGGATAAAATGGTAGGGAGAAAGAGAATAAAGGGCTGTTAATGAGTCAAGGGAGAGGTTGCTGAGAGGTCCAGGTATTAATTGAAGATGAGCTCAAAAAGCTTGAAGCCCTCTGAGTCTGTGTTCATTTTTGTCTTTCTGTCTAGTGATACACAAATATGCTATGTTACTACTCATTTTATATTTTATATGAAACATATAATTTTAGTTTTTTTAAAAAATAAGGCTGATGATAAAATTTATTCACTTTCTGCTCGTTCTGTGAATTGATTTTGACCGTGTCTCTAGGCTAATGTCCTCTCCTGCCCTGGTGTTACACAGCTTTGTTTCAGCTCAGAGCTTTTGGTCCTTGTTCTTAGTGAAAGCCTGATCCTCAGAGCTAAATGAGCTTTCCTCAGCACAGGAGTTGGCTGTGGGACCAAGAAATCAGCAGTGGTTTTACACCAGCTCCGTGCTCCTTATTATGCAGCACTGCCAAGCTGAGAGCAGCCCCAAGGCCGCTCTACCCAGTTTGGGGCAGATCATGGCCCTGAGCTCCCTGAAGATGAGCTGTGGCATGAACTGCTACCACCTCTCATCCCCCTCTTCCTGCCAAAGTCCCCTTTCTGGCAGCAGTGCAGGACAGCCCTTCTACGCAGGTAGGGCCGCTTACAAACTTGAGATCTCGGAGCCTCTTGCAAACAAAATCTAGGATACCTATGTCTGTGTGTGAACTCATTCCTTGCTCAAGAGATGCCAGTGGACCCCAGTCTTCCCAATTGTGCACTGCCTCGCATAGGCCTGCCCCTCTCTACAAAGTTTCCTCCTAGTTTTTCACTGATGCCCCGGTTAAGAGCTAATAAGGCATAAAGATTCAGGCAGGAAAAAAGTAGATAAGGATGCTGGAGCATTGTCCCAAACGGCAGACCAGAGCCTGCTGATGTATATCCAGAATGAGAGCCCTTAGTATGTGCAGATGGAGGAAGGGGAGAGGGGAGATGCTTATTAGACCAAATGGGAGTTCTGTGCGCGGGAGACGAGTGCTCTGTGGCCCTGAGGATGTAAGGAAGATTTGCTAACTTTGCTTTATACTATTCATGCAGATAAGGAAGACTCTCAGTCTCCAATCATAAATCAGTATTATACAGTATACTCCCAAAGGCCATAATTACTTCCAGAAGCAGAAATCTGAATGACCCAGATAATTAGTTCAGTGCAGCTGGTCCAAAAATTATTTACGTAAAAGCTAGTTTTACTTGAGGGGGAAGAAAAACAACCTTGCTACCAAAAGCAAATGACCCAGTTAGCTTCGTGCAATGAGTCTGAGGAGGCAGAGCACGAGTTACAACACAGTGGCCTGTGCCATCCTTTCTTCCCTCTTGTTCTCGGAGGGCAAACGCTGGACTGGCAGTCCAGCGAACGAGCCCTTCTATAGACAAACGTGCAAGAAGGCAGTGAAGAAAGAGAACTGCATGAATTTGACCTTGTGCTTTCTGCGAGAGTCACTCGCAGGGAGATGCACAGGTCCACCGCATCCAGAGGAAGATATTTCAGTTGCAAAGGTGCAGCACCTAGGGAGCAGTGGGAGGGGTGCGGAGGAGCACAGCTCTGCTCCAGGCTCTGAGGAAGCCCGTGTCAGTTCTTCCACACAGGGGACTGAGGCAGCTGCAAACTAATCATTGAGGTTATTTGGATTAATTTTTAACCCAAACCAGTTCCTCCAACCAGTGTAGCACGAAGGCTGGGCAGCAGCAGAGGCACCCAGGAGGGAAATGTCCAGTGGTTAAGGTCTCAGGGGGCCAGTACTGATGTTTCAGAGGCTGCCTTCTAACCTCTTAAGTTAAAAAGGAAAGAAAGGATATGTTGTCAGAAAGCATTCAATTTTAAAAGCATTTGAGTGATTCAGCCCTTTGCTGGTGACTCTGTGGACTTTTAGCATGCACTAATGGACACACTAACCACTGCCAGGTTAACAACCGCCCTTCTTTTATGGCAGTGTCCTGCGCGGACAAGCCCTGAGTCTCAGCTCTGCATTGCTCTGATCCCATCCCCATGGCCAGCTCCTGAGTCCCCTGTTGGTGCTTTCACCCTGCAGGCAATGAGGACGGTGTCTTCCCCCTTCCCTCCCCCTCCACCCCCTCTTCAGGCCTGTCCTATTGCCCCACTGTGGGGACACTCCCCACGAGCACTTTGGGGACGCCCTGGTTCTTACTTCTCATAGACCGGGGCACCTTGTCCCCTGTCCACCAGTGATCCAAGACATGCTGCTGCATGGAGCTACTGGCTGTGGTAAGTGTGAGGAAGGAAGCCTGAGCTATATGTCCCCATTTATTGTGCTCTTACATCTTTGCCAAGTCTCCTGAAAGCCACCCCTTTTTGTCCAGGCTGTGGCCACTGCACAATCAGACCAATGCTCTGCAACAAAAATGTGCCAGGAAAGGTATCACCTGTCTCCAGTGTGCCACAGGCATCACCTGGCATCACTACTCTTTAGCACTCCCTCAAGGCATAAGTGGTTTTGTGCTGCCGCTTCTCAAAAAGCTCGCTCCCTCTCAGGACAGAGCTCTTGTCCCCCAGAAGGAAACAGAAGACAAACACAATCTGTCAGAAATAAAACTGGGCAACAATGACCTTTTGATTGAAAAGAGAGCACAAACATGCGTACTTAGAAAAACCCAAATTGTTCTCCTAAAATGCTGTAAAATGTGCAAATAATAACAGTAAATTGCTCTGTATCTCACCAGTACCACATTATTGTTTGCTATGGATAGCACTTGTTACTTAACAGCATGGTAAATAACCAGATAACATCCCCATAAAGACACTGGATCTGATTCGCCTCCCACTTACACTGCTTTTATGCTAGTGCGTGCACATCGACTTAATGGGGTTAATCTTGATTTACAACAGTGTAAATGGAAAGGAGAATTAAAGACCACAGCAGGCAAGTTGGAGAGGACGTGATTCGAAGTGGGCTGGATCCTCATTGCAGTAACATACCTCTAGACAGGGAATAGCTCCACCAGCCTAAAGAGCTGCACAGTTGCCAGGGCAGAGGCAATGGAAATTCATGGCCTGCTGTCCTTTGCTTCCAGCAAATGTGCTCATCTTGTACAGCACGACATGCCAGCAGGTTCCCTTCCCTTTCCCTTACCCCACCCTCCCTTACCCCACCCTCTCTCCATGTGTCTCAGAGGCATAAGAAGTACTTCTCTTGCATAGTCTGAACCCATGGGGGTCATCATGATGTGCACCCTGGAGATACCTTGTTCTGCTGTTTGCCTAAAGGCAATGCACACAAAGTCCTAGGGCATGTCTTGCATGCATAGAAGCCTGTGAGATGGAAATGAGCTGACTTTTTGAGTCGACTTGAAGGTTGGTGCACACTCACTTGCATCCATTTTTATATGTGGTACAAAGTCAAACAGAAATCAGCCTCGTCCATCAAACTGGATATTGCTGTGCTTCATGATTCTCATGTTCCTTCCCCCAAAAAATGAGCACAGGCCACCATCATGGGCACCTTGCAAATGTCTCTCATCAGGCAGAAGTACATCTCATACAAAGGGCTTGGGGCCAGTGGATGGCAGGTGCTGGCGGAAAAATCTTAGTGGACATAAGAGAGAGTGGCTTCTTGCAGGATCAGGGAGTGGATGAGGGAGGGATACTCAGTGGCATTTGGGTGAGTAAGCAATGCCATTCTGCCCAGGCCATCCTCATTTCCCACTTGCTGTTTGGGGGCCTGTCGGTGGAGATCTGCAGGGACATGTGCATTTGCATCTGTCTGTGTCTTTCGACATGTGAGAATCAGCTCCTCAGATGCTATCAGGCAACAGTGACTGAGCTCAGCAGAAGTGCGGCAGCCCCCACCAGCAGCAGAGCTGGTCCTCCAGGACGCCTCTCTCAGAAGAACAGCACAGCCTGCGTGTCTGGAGACAGTGCTGCTGGTAAATATACCCTTGTTTACATTTCCTTTTACAGAGCGGGAGTGTTTGCCCTCCCAGCCCCTCACCAGCCCACGCAGCAAGGGATGCTCGCAGCGGGAGAAGGCACGTGGGAGAGGAAGCAGGACGTGCTCCCATACCACGCTCCCGGAGCTCCCACCGCACCCTCACCCCGCGCCGGGGCCACTGGTGGAAACCCCTTTTCGCTGTGGACTAACCTGACTCCCAGTCAGGCCAGCAAATATGCCGCGGTAATGGGTACTCCCGAAATGTATCGGTCGATCGGAATTGCATGTTAAGCGGGAGCTGCAAGCCACAGCACGTTTTGATGATTGCTCTGCGCCAGCACCGCAGCTGCAGGCTGGTAAACGCAAGGAGCACCCAAGCAGCCATGGGGAGTGGATCCTGACCTTTCCTTCACTCCCATTGCAGAGATGCAGACCAGTGGGTGCTTTGGGGCGGCTGCTTCCCTGATAAAACCCCTCCTGTCTTGCAGCAGAAGTGAATTTGCCCCTCTGGGCCAGTTGCTCCCCAACATGGGAAGTTTAGGAACCTCCCTGAAGTGCAAATGGGCATTTTCAGTGGCAACAAAATATACACAAATGTTTTAAAAGATCGCTTTAAAATTCCACCTCTCCCCCTCAGCTGCTTGCCACTGTCCGATTTCTAAACGAGCAGGATATCTCCTGTGTTCAGCTTCATACATATATATACACGGATAAGCACACCCACCTCGTACACAAAGTACTCCCCATCTTCAAGTCACAGCCTTAGCAGAGTACAGAATTAGATCCTGTCTCCACTTCATAAGCCTGCCCTCTCTGTTAGTTTATATAAAGCCACTTCAACCCTGAAGGAGCTGGCATCTCGCATCCCTGCCTTCTGAATGTACAGAGCAGAGGAGTAAAGAACAAAATAGTGGGGGTGAGGAGGAATGTTCTGTTTCTGCTCAGTAACATGAAACGTCCTGGAGTTAAATACCAACAAAATATTCAGTGTTAATGTTTAATATTGCCAGCAACCTGTCACCTCCGCTTACCATCTTGGAGCTGCCATTCTCTTGCAGACTCCCACATCTGGGCTCTGGGCCTAACATGCTTTCCCATTATACACGAGAAGGAAAAAAAAGAAAAGCCAAGAAGTAGGGAGCGACAATGACTCCATCTCAGCTACAAAGCAAGGTAGGGCTTTTTTCCGCTTTCTCTTTGCAGAAATAAAATGACTCACATGGCAGAGCTCCTGAACTGCTGCTTTTCAGGGGTTAGCTTTTTGAAGCATCCCTGCTCTAACCTCTGTGAGATGCTCTTGGATGTTTGGAGATTTGCTTCACTGTGCTGGGTAACCAGCCCCATCACCCCTCTCTTTCCCCTGTCCCCAGCCAGAGCCTGCACGGCTGTTCTGCAAACAGACTCAGGAGCACAGAATTTGGATGATCTGGGGACGGAGCGGTACCTAAAATAACATAAATTAAGAATTTGACTGCCACACTTCAATATCGACTCGAGGATGCTTTGCGGTTGTGATGGTCCTCTTGAAAAATGCAGGGACGCTGTTTCACAGAGCTCACTTGCAAGCTGGGGTGTATTTCTCAGTGCAGCTTGCTGCCATCCCAAACATCTCCCTGTCACTGCTGGAAACCCAGGCACCAAAAAAAAAGAAGTCAAGTCTCCTTCCAATCAGTGGAAACACTGTGCATCACACTGCAAACAGAATTAGGCCGTCCTGCCTGTCTCTCTGGTTTCTGTAAAATGCTTATTATTCCTCTAGGCTTAGTGGTTAATGAAAATTCAAACCCTTCTAGCTTATTCCAGTTAGGAGGAGAAATGGGTGATGCAGTCAGGTGTCTCTGCTGAAATTCTGTTTGTTTGGAAAGCTGTACAAAACCCTGCTTCTTTAAGCACAGGAGGAACCAAGAAAAAGAAGAGGTCGTTTCCCTACCATTCACTCCAAATCTCCTTTGGTCAACACCCCGATCCAAACCTGACTGTAGTATTCTGCCAAAACCACATCATCATCAGACCCTTCAAACTTTCTTCTGCTTCTGCAAGCTTTGTTATTCCCTGTACATCTTTGCTTTTTTATTTCTCCTACAGCAACAAACATGCTCACCACACCCCTGAAACAACATTCAGCCCAGACACTGCTTTGCAGAGCAGCTGAATCCCTAAAAAATACCCAGTTTGCCTTTTGCAGGGAGCTGGAAGAGGGGGACAATGACACATGCTTAATGCCTCTTACAGCCCTTTTAAATGAAACATGCCTCTAAACTATCTCTTTCACAAAAGTTTAACCTAGCTGTAACAACACTTGCCACCTTTGTGTAATTCTTGCAACTAAAATCTTCAGTTAAAAAAAAACCCAAAACAGGGCAACTGAGATTTTTGTGGAGTTCAGTGACCAGATCCATTAGGCTTATAATATACACAGAGATGTGCTGCCATCCCTCCAAGCCTGAAAAACAACCCATGGCTGCAGGAGGATTGTAAACTGACCTCTGTTGTTTCCCTGCCTTTCAGCATCACTTCTGTTTTGAGGATGATCCAAATGCCACTTTACTACTGATCCTTTGGATACAAACCTGCAAAACATCCAGTGGGGTCAGACCAAATGGCCTAGAATGCTGTGTCTGGCAGCTGGTGAGAGCAGATGCTTCAGGAAACCTACAAGAAAAAAGGGCAAATTCAGATTCATCCCTCCTCTGCCAAAGGCTTCCACCTTCTGACAAGCCGTGCTAAAGGATGTCTTCACATTCTTGTTTTTAACATCCCTCAAGAGTCTTTTCTGATCTCAATCTGTCCAATCACTTGTTGATCGCATTTCACTTTTGGCCTTCCTGGCATCCTCTAGCAATCAGCTCCACAGCTCAATTACATCTGTTTGTTAGAAATTTACTGCCAGGTTAAACAAAAAAACCACCATGGCTACTGGGCACCAAGTAAAATGCTGAGAAATAGTGAATACCCATTCTTTGTTCGTCTTCTCCCTGACATTCATGGTTGTGTTTATGTTCATGGTGTTTAATCAATCTTACCTCCTGAATTTATGCAATAAACTTTTGAACCTGTTTATACTTTTGCCACTTAAATATCCTGACTTCCCAGTAAAAGACTCTGCTGGTGACTTCTTTCGATTTGTTTTAAATCCACTCCTTGATTAATTCACTGGCTATCCCATTTTCACTGTCAAGAACAGTAAATAATCCTTCTGTTTATACCTTCTCCAGCCATTTGTGGTTTTATAGCACACTGCTGTAGTCCACCTTGGCCCCAGTCGTCTCTCTCTAGACTGAAGTGTCCTGGCCTGTTTAATAATACATTGCTGCTAAACTTAACCATTGCTGCTGGAAGTAGTGGTGAGTGTAAAGGCAGTTTCTGTGGCTGCTCTCAGGGTTTCATTTTCCTGTTTCATTGACCTTAGACATAGTGCCTTTCTGGAAAGTATTTAGGTCACAGGAATGTAAGATATTGGAAAAAATGTGAAAGCCTATGTAAAGAAAGTACATTCTAAAATATTTTGGGGAGGGGAGGAAGTGAACTTTATTTGTATCTTTAAGAAATAAGATGTGAGAAAAGTATTCTTAATTGTGTGCAAAAGTAGCACATACAAGGTATTGTTAGGCACTCATCTGAAATAATCACAAGTCTTTATTTTTTGTTGACGAACTTGGATCAGAGATGGAGTTGCACTACATGTTAAAGGAGCTGAGTTTCTTTTTTCTGTTGACATATCTTTAAAACAACGGAAAATGTAGAAAATGAAAAACATCAATATCGCTGACTTGCAAACAAAAAGGAAGGCTAAGAAGGAAAAGTTTGAATGGAAAGATACACATAGACGTAGTGTGCAGTGTAGATACAGAATCACAAAATCACAGAATCACAGAATGGTAGGGGTTGGAAGGGACCTCTGTGGGTCATCTAGTTCAACCCCCCTGCCGAAGCAGGGTCACCTACAGCAGGCTGCACAG
>Ga0065711_1036797_pt1 | contig 20566 bp, 18 predicted proteins | sample Hoacrofraction12_FD_59098 | JGI IMG/M metagenome (GOLD analysis project Ga0065711, IMG submission 59098) | Hoatzin crop microbial communities from Cojedes, Venezuela - Epithelial fraction 12 v2 (version 2) | ecosystem: Host-associated > Birds > Digestive system > Esophagus > Crop | place...
CCCCCCCCCAAAAAAAAAGCGGAAACACAAGAACTGCAGCATCATGTGGTTATCTTCCCACTTACTCAACAAGAGTTTTAAGCATGAAGTTACACCACGTAGACTTCTGCAGCTTGCAGAGTAACTGACAGCAATAATATATTATCCTCACTGATGTGGACAAACACTTGAAAACGGATGACAAATACCCTTACCAGGAAAATTTAGAGGTATCTGGGAACGGTGGAAGACAGATGAGTATGACCTTCCCAGTTTACATTCCTCACTATTCTCAAAGCAATCCCAGTCTACTCGCTAGGACTAACCACCCTCTTTGTCCTCGCTCTCCAACCCACAATCTTTTCGCATCCAGTTATCCATCTCTTCCCTTCTCCATTTCCAAACTCCTGTTTTACCTGAGCAGACCCAGACATGTCCTCCCAAGCCACTGTGTGATCTCTCTTCCTTTTAACACTTACACCAGTCCCAGAACCTCCCCATTCCAGCCTCTCACACGTCCCTCTCCACCGCTTTTTAATGGGTTCACAGAATCTCCCCTCTCGCACCAGGCCCTTGTCCAAACGATCTGTTCCCCACTTTCCTTTCCCTGTCAGTTCCCGTGTTACCAGTCCCCCACATTCCTCTTAGAGAAAAGGTAGTTCCCCATTCCTCTGCACAGCCCTACTGGGCTCCCAATTCCAGTTTCACGTGTAACTCTTTCCCTCGATACAGGATTCCTCTTTCTCAGCCAACACCCCCAACTATTATTCTCACCCCTTCAATTATTTTTTTAGGCTCTTCATCAAGTCAGTCCCAGCATCATCCTCCCAACTCCCTATTGCATTTCTCTCTTTTTCATTCCAGTCCCACTCTGCCAAAGTCTCAACTACCCCATCTTCCCACCCCTCCACCCATTTACTGAGGTCTAGCTTTTCCCTCTTTTGCACTTCCATCGGCTTTGTTTTCTGCACTACCTCACACAGCCAGCTTGTCTCTTCTCAGCTGTGAAACCCGGGGCCAGCCAGGCTCGGTGCAGCCCAAATACATAAGCTACATCTGAGACTCGCTTGCCCCCTGCCAGTTACTCCCTTGCAACTCTTCAGGCGGACACTGTGGCTTCTACCAAGCCCAAGCATAAGCAGGGAGATTCAACTGTAACATAAAAAAACCTAATAAAATCTTTAAAGGACACATCCCAGTCTTTTTCTCCTTTAAGATTCATAAACTGCTCAAAAATGGGGCTTGTTTTCACGAGTGCAAAAGGAGCATCCTCGACAAAGGAGACTACCTCCCTGCCAGTGATCAAACCACGGCTCCAAAGCACAAGCTGTTCGAGAAGTCTACAGGGCTTCTTACAAAGAGCAGAACAGCACGTTTTTCAGCATTTCATTTTCAGAAAGTTGCTAACTTTATATGGTATTTGCTAGGAAATTCTGCTGGCAAGTTTTTTAGTAAAATGGCTGAAGTTTTAAGCAGCAGAAAAGGGGATGCTTTAGAAGGACATTCTACACAGCTTTAAAAACAACCCATGGTGTCACCCCCTCACCCTCCTTATAATAAATCCAATAACTTCTCATTTCAACCAAGAGAAACAAAACCGGGAAAGAAGCCAGAGATATACTCTGCTGCATATTGAGGAAAGAGTATTCCAGGGTCAGCAGACCTTACTGGACAAAGCCCTCTTTCTCCCGTTTTCCTGAAGATGCCCCAAAAGTCAGCAATGCTCATTCCACTCATTTTACCTACCGGCGCAGGATGGCAGCCAGCAGCATTTGCTGATTTGACTGAAGCAATTAACTAATATTCAGGATCCGGCTGCAGCTTCCATTCAAAAATACATTGCTTAGGGAATCAGGTACAGCTTGAAGGCAATCCTGTTTTATCTAGGGTAGTGTACGAGATACTCCCTAATAACAACGAACAGGAATGAAACATTCTCCTACTTCTGTAGCCCGAGACCTTCCTCTGGGCCTTCAGTCACACTAAAAAGTGTTTTGTTTCTGTGGGCTGGGGTTTTTCAGCTTTCGCTCAGAAATACATTTCAAACGCCGCTCCGGCTGCTCTACCTTTCCAGCGCTGTCTTTCATTACTCCTGAGGTGCTCCTGCTTCTGTCGACTCCAGCACATGTGAGCACACACACCCGTGCACACTTCTGTCACGCCAGACCAGCAAAACACCATGCAGCCATGTCAGTATGCACTTGGCTGCAAAACACTGTGTATTATTAAAGAGGTTCTGACTCAGACTATGCTAAAAGGACCTTCTGAGAAGTTGCTTTCCCTTGGCTGAAAAAAGGGGCCACTGTATCCGCCAGCTCCCTCCAGGTTTCATCAGTAAAATAACATCAGCCGGGGTTCTGTTCAGCTGTACAGAACCCAGGTACTTCCAAGCAGGCAATAAGCAATGCAGCTTACCCAAAATGTCACCAGTTTCTTGACTGATCCTCTACCCAAAAGGTGCCTACGTTGTACGCGCATACACTTATACCATAGACACGCTACTATGTGCTTGCTTGAGACAGTTACACCAAAGAAATGCATTCCAGGGGAAAAAAAAAATTAATAAAATCTGTTTAGTAACTCTTTCCAGCGGTTTTAAACGGTCTTTTTAAAAAAAAAATAAGAAGGCAAAGCACTCAGTTCTATTTAAGCACGTAGCTAACAGATACATTAAATAAAGAGATAAACCCATGCTCTGAGCAGGCTCCTGGCTCCTGTCTTTGCACACTGGTGGCACCCAGTCGGCCCCGGGCAGGAACCCCCACTTCGCTGCAACCTCCAGCCCTGGCGCGTGTTGCTACCGCTTGCCTAACTCCTTCAAACAACAGCTATCGAGGGCTGGAGGCACCGGAGGAACCGCAGCGACGCTGTGGCTTTTTGCTTCATCGCCAGAAGCATAGAAAAGGTCGCATTTTATCAAGCAGCGCAATGAAGTCAGGAGGTTAACGTAAGAAGCAGAGGAGAGGGAGACTACGGGCGCAGGCGGGCACGTGAAATGGCGCAGGTTTGCGGCCGAGCTTCCTTAACTTAGCACCTCACGGGGAATTTTAGTTTGAACAATTCAGCAAATTAAAAGTCCCTCTTTGAACAGAGTTAACCAGTGCTTCGCAGTATCTAGTAGCAGGGTGGAGAAAACACCGACATGCAGCCTAGAAACTTCATTTTAGTGGGTTTAATACTGAGAAAATACAAAATACAGACGTGGAGAGTTATGCGACTGAACATAAAAAGGAGCAGCTCACTGAGCACCGTAGCTATCTAGAAAACACACATAAAAATTCAGAGAAGAACCGAATGCAAAGCAATAGCACAATTTACTTACAATCTGGAATATCAGCAGGATTTTAGTTTGTTGTTTGTGGGTTGCTGGGGTATATGGTACATTACAGTAGAGCATCAGCACTAATTCTACATGGCAGCTCCTCAGAATACCATCTGCTTCCCCGGTAACTGTTAATATAGTTGTAATTATCTACTTCTAAGCACTTTATTGGGAATATCATTTGCAAATTAATCAACTACAGACCGGTAAAACAAATGACATGCTTGTCTGAAAACAACAGCATTATTTCAAATTATTTTCCTAAGGGTTGGGAAATATCCACCACAGCCAAAGCTGGGAACGGGGCAAGGAAAGGTCTATGTTCAGCTTCAAAACATTGATTCTAGCTACTTCCACCACGAATTTGCAGGTACATGAACAGATGACTAGTCTTCAGGAGCAGGAAATCTGCACTGTAAGATCCACCCCCATTTGTGAGTGCCCTTCCCATTGCTCCGAACAGTCCAAGATCCTCCAGGACTTTGCTCTCTCTGCCTTGGCATCTTGCTTTGAGCCAGGCTACTCCAGCTTCTCGGTCCTTGATCTCTTCCCTTTCTACAGTACTTTTGCAGAGCTCGTACTCCTTACTACTGTCTTCCATCTGATTGCTTTCTTTATTCAGCGAGGGAGTCTTAGCCCCACATATCGCAGTGTAAGTTTACACAACCCAGAAGCAGGCGTCATCGTGACGTCCAGCCCAAGATGTGTGATACAAGGCCAGCACAGGATTTACTGCTCCGAATCCCAGTTACACACTTGTCATGTTGCAACACGGAAGGCTGCCTAATGACTGTAAAATATGAGGCTGAGCTGCACCTTCTGATAGAGTGAAGTAGCCTTAATTATTTGAAAGCTGGTTGTATGAGGAATGATGAGACACCACACAAAAGCACTGTCCCCACCAAAGTTTCCAATAAGTAATTAGGAAAATGAATTTGGAGGACCATAATAAGCAGCCAGGCTGCTATCAGTTTACTCATGCAGATACCATAAATAGCCCTTCCATGATAATGCTGTTGAGCGAGAGATTTTTAAAATCACTTAACTTGTAATTCTTGAAATATTAGAAGCCTTGCAAAGTTAATACAATATTCTAGCTCAGTGAGCAAGCAATACGTAAGGCATGTCTTCCGTGGCATCTGTTTGCAATGTCCTTTGTTTGGCAGCAGGTCTAACCGAAGCACTGGCTAATGGCAGACAGTGGGGTAAGCTGATCGATAATCGTGGAGTGCCATTTCTACATTCATGGTTGAAAGCTCACAAATAAAAGCAACCGGGTTATCTGCTCTGTGATATAAGTGTCCTCAGATCACTGTATTCCAGCACCTCAGCACTTTTCTTATGCTTTTCCCATCAGTGCCTCTATCATCTATTAATGCAACGATCAAGGTTAAAAGCAAAAAGAAAGTACATTGTTTGGGGAGAAAAATTAAATTAATTTCTTCGGTGTGATAACTTGTGTGTATTGCTTCAGTATGCGCAGAACCAGCTCCTCAAGCAAAAATCCTGCTTTTTGACTTTAGAAATATGGATCTATTTTATGTTCCTTTCTCTGTACCCTATTCAAGGTCCCAGATACAACTTTATTAAATAACAGTTCATAGTAATAACAGTTTATGTTCTTTAAAAAATTGAAGTCCTTGAACAGAAACCCACTCAAGAATCCAAGCAGCAGACAAACAACTCAGCTGGTAAAACTCAGTGACTAAAATAGTTTCTCTTCTTTCCCATTGCTGCTTAAGTGAGCAACAGAGTTGTCACCTATCATCAAGGCTGAAGAGCTACTACTAACTGCTACTTTTGTGCATGATGAACCTTTTCTTAAGGGTTACAGATACTTAACTCCAACAGCAGACAGTTCACCGTAACGGTAATAAAATGGTATTCTATCTGTGCCAGTCCGTTCATAATGAACTGGAACTTTGTGTATGATTCATCACCTCTGCTTTCAATATTTCATTAAACTTTATAAAATAGGCTGGAAAATTAGCAAGAATCTCCATCCAAATCATTTCAAGATTTTACAGTCTTTTACATACATACAAAAAATGAACATTTAGTGTTCTTCATATAGCATATGTTCTTCCAATGCTGTGATAAACACCTTCAGGACCAAACCTAATTGTCTCGTAACAAATCACACCACCTCTCTGTAGATGGCAGGTTTCTGTGAATGTCAGCTAAAGCAAAATTTTTTGCTCAAAAGCTACCATCTGCAAAGGACAGCAAAGATTTTTTTCTGTAGCAAAAAAAGGATATTTAGAGTATGTGTTCATTATAGCATACAAAATATGGCTGCTTTTTGGGACCGCACTGCACTCTATAGGATAAAACAGCAAGAAGTTAGACCTTCCTTGTTTTCAAGGGCTTAAGTCAGCAGACATCAATTATTATCTGGCCCATGAACTGTTTTTCATGTATTGCTGAGACTGAAGCTGTAAGTTTTGAGCATAGACTGCTGGATAATAACATTTGTAAGATAAAGACCTCTGTGCAGAAGTGTAACTCACAGCTTATGTCCCACTTGCATACAAAATCTTCAGCTCATTATGTCAGAATCAGCAAAACTTCAGTGATATCTCTATTTCTTGCATTAAAGATGTTTTTCCAACTATTGTGCGCCACAACTTTCTATCCTCTCATCCTACATGAACTTTGCTGCTCATTACATCCTCGCTTATCCTCTACTTAGTGCTGCACTGAGGCATTAAACAGCACTCTATGCCAGGGACCAATTCTTGACCTTTTTTCTCCTACAGAGTAGCACAACAGTTAGGAAAACACCTCCCTGGGGAGTCAAAATTTCATAAAAGCTTGGTGATCCTTTTTCAGATCTATTTATTCATAAGAAGCTGGTCATTTTGTAATGTAAATACAGTTCTCAAGCATCTAACCTTCCAAATTCTAGTTAAAATTTTCAACCTCAGTGGGCAATGGAGAGAAAGAAAAGCGTGGACCCATTTTTTTATTATTTCTAAAGCATCACTGAAAATAAACAAGCAGAACGAATTGGAAGAAATGTGAGAACAACACTGGGGATCTGACATCGACCCAGAAGAGGAATTCAGAGCTAAGATAAACGCTCTAACCTTAACACACCGTCACAGTGCCCAGTCATCTGCAGGGATCTTTGAACAACGAGCGCTTCTGCCTATCAAGCGAACTGAAATACCTTGAGCGGACGCAGTAAGGCAAATTAAAGCTGCAAGGGCAGCCTGAGCTCAGAGCGCTCGGGTGTTCGTCCACTGAACATTCGTCTTTGAGATGCCTTGCTCATGCAGGGTTAATTTTGCATGGGAATGTAATGGTCCATTGTGGGAAGATCGCGGGGTACAGGCCTCAGGAGGAGCGGAGCAGACGGCAGAGTGGCTGGTCTGCCTTGGCTGATCTATCGTGTGCCCGTTTCCACGCCTCCTGCTTGCAAGCAGCACCATCGTGCTCTGTGATTTGCCACACGGAGCTCACAGGAGGAGCTCAGGTGGCAGAAAGAGACACATCGTTTCCAAGCTTAACTTGAATCAGTCCTGAAAAATCCTCCTACTAGTCTTCTCTAATGTTTATTTGCTAGTAGCAGGGCTTTGCTGCTGCATAGGACATCTCCTCTGTTCTCTAGAGCTTCTGCTCACTTTATAGCAATCCCTTGAAGGCCCCTCGAGGTTGCTCTTCATGAAGCAAGACATATTCTGAGTGGGCACAGACATCTTTGCTAGTTCTTGCGCTGCAGCTTACTCATTTCCTTCCTCCACTGCGGTTCTAACCTTTTTTTCAGATTAAGAGCAATTTACATCTCTTTAACTAGATGTATTGGTGTTATTACCATTGCAGTCCTATTGATTGCAATGCTGCACTTAGCATCACTGTTCCAATTTTATCATCCTTAGTCATTCTTGCATGACTGTATATTTATGTACAAGTTCTATTATTTAAATTAGTATATAACATTAGAAAGGAAGCATGACAGAATTAAAACAAACTGAAAAGCACAAAAGAATGATGCCAAAATGCTGAAAATAATGCCCTCCTTTTCTTGGATATACCAGCACATAAGTTATTTGGATTTCTTTTAAAAGGAATGCTGTTATTGGTTATTTTGAGACAATATAGCCATAAAACAATGTAATCAACCTTGAACACAGGGAAGTTATTATTTGAAAGTTTCATAATCTGCTCTACAGTACAACACAAACAGGCAAAGAAAATGTTCCAAGTAGGTGTATCTGTAAAGTACTACAAAGACTTGTGACAGCCAGTGTTTACCAGTAAAAGACAGAGTAAGACAAACGCTGCTGAAAATAAAAACCAGCTGTTTCCACCATATGATTGCAATAACTCTGATGTCATGAATATATAGTGTGGAAAAATAGTCCAGAACTTCTGTGGACTCTGCAAAGGGAGCAATAATGTATCATGACATCCATCAGACTCCATCACCCCATCAGGCATTTCATGTACAACATAGGAGAGCAAAGAGAATTCTTCCTCCAAGTCACAGGCCAGAGGTTTCAGCCAGGACCTGAAATACAGCAAAACGGATTTTTCCAAATTTGTGAAGTATCAGCTAAAGCCTGCTTCCCACCATCAGCTCAACTCTCGCTGTCTCCACCATTCTGATTCTTCCTTTCCTTCACACCAAAATCATGCACTACAGAAGAACACTGACTGCACCTTTCCGGGGCCCCCAGTTCTGGCATGGTCACTGCTACCTTTTAACTGGCCTGCAAAACTGAAGAAAAAAGCTTACGATGGTCCCAAGTGCTTACAAGTTCCTTGACCAGTTGGAATTTCAGTAACCTGTGTTCCTCCATATGCCAAAGTTATCTCAGTAGAGCTCACGAGGAACCAAGCAAAGACTACTCCCATTGCTGTACCGTAACCTGGTACACCCGTAACTCCATGACCCCACTAAAAATACATAGCCCGCGTTCCCCTTAGGCCCACAGTGACTTATCTTAAAACACTGTCAGTCTGTCTAATGAGAAACAGAAACTTTGCCTTGTGGAAAAAAAAAATTGATCTAATGGTCTTTGAATCTTTCATAACCCAAAGAAGAACATGCAGATATAGCACATAAAAATTCAGTAACTGCTGTAATCAATAAGCAGGCCATTCAGCAAACCCACTCGCATTAATTAAGAGAAGGAAGTGTTATTTCTTAAGACAGACGCAAAATGACAGTCACGTGTTACAACTTCACGTTAACATCTTGATCCGATCTGGGTAAAAACAGTATGTCTCATCTCTTTTAAACAAACAAAACCCCCACTTACTACCAGTCGGTGATCTAAGTCTGACAGCATTTTAGTTTTAATGAAAAATGTGCTTTCACAACCAGCCAGACCAACCGAAGTCAGTCTATGTGTAGTGGTCTCAAGACCAGCTTTTGCTTTAAAGCCCTGCTGCACCTTCCAGTGTGGACAGAAACAAACCAAGCCTAAGCATACTGTTGCTTAATGCTCGCAGTGGGGATGGGGACCTAACAAATCCTTAGCCTTCTCATTTACAGCCAGAGCGGAGACAACAGATCGGCCTTTTTAAGTTGTAATATGGGGTCTTGTCAGCCAGCAAGGTTTGAGAACTGGAAATAGAAACTGGGGAGACGTGGAGAAGTTTAACTATCCATTCCCTGTGCACTTAAAAACTAAGTTACCCACTAGGACCTGACAGTTCCCATTTAAACCACCATGGAAAGGAATTAATGAATATGTATGACTATAAAAGTGTAAGAGATCAAACTTTCCTCCTTATGCTGTCCATCACTCTGCTCGTTTTCTTTTTCCCAAAGCACAGGTTTTCCACAGAACGATAAGGATCCATCGCTTCAGAGCATCTTCACCAAGCCTGAACAATCACACAAGGACTTGCTCAGCCTCTCCTAGTGCCCACCACATCGTCGCCCGGCTCTTGCCCCGAGCAGAGGCTAGCGGTGGCTCACGTCCTTCAGCACCGAGCTCTCCCCAGAGCAGGCACGCACCTTTGCGGAGGCTGCTGGTACCTGCCTCTTGGAATCAAGAGTTACGAGCTGCCCACACCTAGCACGTCCCACCACTCCTGGCCAAGCTGGCCAGAACCGTGGGGAGGACTGTGGGGAGCCAAGCGTGCCAGTCGTAGCAAGTGGAAAAGACGATGCAAAACCTTATTGCACCACTTCGGAGAGAAAGGCCTGCTCTGATGAACAGACAAAATGTCTTCAGAGCAAAAACACGCCAGCCCCTGCTCGTATCTGTAAACTTTGCCTTTCAGTTCCTTCCAGGCAAAACAGAACAAAACAAACCAAAAAACCCCTAACTTCAACCCCCCTACCCCCAAAAAAGGGAGTCATATCTCTATTTTTTCATTTTCTTTTTTTTAATCAAACAGCTTAACAGGGAGAGCATTTCAAAACTGAGGAGATACATTCAAGGAGTGGAATTCAAACAGATCTAACCTAGATGCTCACGACAGACCAAAATCGGGCCTGACATAGGAATGATGGCAGTTCAGAGTTTAATAGTTCGGTAGTTCAGAAAGACAGGGAAGAGCTGATCCATATAATCCAATGAATGTCAAGATCAGGATTTAAAACTCAGTCCAGCACGTAGCTGGCAATGTAATGGCAGAAGAAGCAGAGGGAGAGAGGAGCAGCTGTCCAGAGCTCGTCTTGATTTGAAAAAGACTTTCATGTCTGTGCAACAGACAGCAAGGTTAGTTAATAAAAATACATCTCATCACACAGCAGGTCAAAATGACTGATGTATGACCAAACAGATTTGATGAATTGAGTTAGTAATCTTCGCAAAGTTATCTGGCATTCATAACAACTCAGAATTTATATTCACACTACCTGATGGGGGGCAGCTTGTATTATTATTAACAAAACACCAACAACCGATTCAGCCTCTAAGTCAATTCTATTTACAGTTTGTCATTCATTACAACCAAGCAGCGCTGGCAGAGACACAAGAAAAAGACTTCATCTTCATAAAGATTGTTTTTTACGTACAAGCATTGACCGGCAAACACAAACACATTTTTTTAATTAAAGACGGAGGTGCTACAAATTAAAGAAAGATCAGATATCTAAAATGGAGGATTGTGTAATTGAGCACGAATTCAAACTGGTCATCAAAGCATGCACTGTGGAAATACAGCCCAGACACTGAAGAAGATGGACTCTTCTCCACGCCATTACATTCTCATGTAACCCAGTAGAGGGTCCTCAGAAAGTGGTTCTCTGGGACATCTACAGACATCCAACAGTAGAGTGAGAGATAAAGCATTTGGCTCTAAAGCTAAGTCACTGGGTTTTCTAGACACTGCCTTTTAACATGTTAATAAGACAGCAGGTATTAAAGTAGAAAATACACAATGGGATCTAATTCCATAACATTTCACTAGTCAGTCATAATGCATGCCATCCAAAAAAACCTTAGAGGAGGGCTAACATGACTCTAACAGCCAAATTAACTAAGGAAATATGGTTAAATTGTAGGTTGCCACTGAAACACAGGTACTTTCATTGCAGAGTGGCTACAAAGGACTGGCATATGGGTCTGTTAACATTCGGTGAAGCACTTGGGTTTGGATTTTTTCTTTTGTAAGAATCAAAATGCAAAATCCATTTATAAAAGAGCAGAATTTAAAATTTAATATTAAGCTTATTCATAACTGTAACTTGGATACTCTAACAACTCTTCAGCAAGGAATCAATTCAGGATTTACGCAAGTGATGGTCTTGGCAACCCCTCCCAGAGTAGAGGCTACTGAAGGTACTCTTCACAGACTATCAGGAGATCATGATGCCCTTGGAAGTCTCTCTAATTAACAATAAACTGCTTTTACAATTGAAAATGCAGCCTCAAACTCTGGTGACACTATGGATACGTCAATTCCTGATCCACATGCTTCATTGTATGCAATGTCTTTGGAAATCAAGGGCAACAATAACCTGGAAAATATTTTTCAACATTTGGACTGTTGCCACCAAATCAATAATGGTGGAACAAAACGAATTACAAGATTCCACAGCTTCAATCACAGAAGATGTAGAGAGTAAGCCAAAAAGAGAAACCACAACTTACACTGAGAGACTATTTGGACTGAATTGTATGTAGACTTGTTTCTAATTAAATCAGACTAAGGCCAAAAGGGAGGCAGAATCATTTGATATCTTTCATGGAACTGGTCAACACAAAAGGGTACTCAGCTCATGAAAAATGTAAGTAATTTCTCTTCATCAGGCCAGAGGACTGACATGACCTCCACACCTGAAGGACAGCCAATGTCACAAGGAAAGGAGAAAGTTTTACTCTTCAGATCAGTACCACTTTCCTGAAAAGCTTTTCCACAGGACTCAGGTTTTCAACACTTCAGGAACACAGGTTCAGAATGATTTACAGATGATCCAAACTGAAGAAGGCTGTGAAATACAGATATGGGAAACACAGCAGTTTTCTCAGAAAGAGATGATGTGCATTGCTTTGATACATCTGCACTAAACATTCCCGCCTTGTCAAGCCTCTGCTCCGTCAGCAGCCGGCTCCTCTTACTCGCTCTCCACTAGCTTTCCTTCAGCAACAGCAAACGTGGAATAAGCAAGAGCACCATTTCGGACAGCTGCGTGTTTGGCTCAGGTCGGAGGGGAGCAGCCCATGTGCTGGATATCCTCTGGGGAGCAAGCAACTTGTACAGATCACAGTGTTGTCTGGCAGAGAACTAGATAGCTTCCTCTTATCACAAGCATAGCCTTCAAAAAGACCGTTCCTGCAAAATGCACTTCCAAAATGGCTGAATTTGTTCTCCAGGCATCTTAACCCCATCTCCAGAACTACATACTCCGACTTTGATTGCCTGCCCAGCTTTAGCACCAGACCAAGCTTTAAAACACTGCATTTCTCCAGTGCTCTCTAAAATTATTTCAGTGGTGTTGGTGAGGATACAGTGCTCCTTATTTTACCATTAATGCTGCTTCTGTAAACCAAACCTATGTCTGGAATAAGAAAGTCCAGCATCAGTGCTGCACGGATCCTTGTGGGAACAACTCGTGCTTATACCTGTATGACTGCTGGGTACACTAGAGAAGATTACACTAAAACTTTCATGACTGATGCTTAGGTCAAAGAAACCGCAGTGAGCTACAAAACAATCTACTACTTTTTCACAAATGCAGAGTGAGCCAGGCAAGCACATTTACATTTACAAACACAGACTCAAAATGCATACAAGTGATACTGAGGCATTTGAAATACACTTCTTCCAACAACAAACAGGGACACTGATTTTAACTTTGCATTATTGAGTCTTCATTTCCAAACATAATTTGCCATCCTTTGCTTCCATTTTCTCCCCACAAAAAGGATAAACTGCCCAAATAAGGTTGACGATAGCTTTAAAATCAAAAGTAACAAGCAAAATGGTACCTAGTAGACTAAATGCTAACTACATGAATCGCAAAACATCCTTTACTCTTCTTTCCAGCTGCATTCATTAAAGGATACAGCTAGCTCTAATACAGGAAATTATAGACCTTCTGTGAGAAATCTGTGTCAGGTGCCAAAAGCATTTAAATTCTATCTTTTTCCAATTCATGAAGCTCATTGTAGCATTGTATTGTTGCATTATTATATTTGTGCATTTAGCAAGCAAGCATATTATAAGAGTGGCTGTAAGTAATTACTCTTTTCTAACAGCAGGAACCACAACATTGTCCACGCTATGTCGTTTTTATGAGAAAAATAGTCTGCTTTTAAAAAAGACTTCAATGTTTAAATAAACATCCAAATATCTCATTTATTAATAAACCATAGTCCTAACTTGTAGGAACAGCAAGGCAGACAGAAACTGAGGAGAAGTGACATAATTAATTCATGACAGCATTTTGACTATGAGACCCCATCCAGATAAGGCTGTTTATATACTGACATCACATTCATTTGGGGATCATGTCTTTGTAGGACACATTTTTAAATGTGATATTGAAAACTAGGAAATTCAAAGGTGGTTTCTTATTCTTTGTAACTTTTTTTGACCTGTCCTCTTGAAAGGGTCACCGCATGTATGGAATGTTCTGTCAGGAAATTACGGTGATGGAACACTCCATTAGTCTAATTGCTTAATGGTTGCACCAGTTTGCAGAATTTTCCACTCAGAGTCTTGCAAAGAACATTCTCAAACCCCAAATCTTGCTTTCCAGACATCTACCAAATGCTCCCTGGTAGAAGTGTCTTTCTGCACCGGGAATGCTGTCATGCACTGGACAGAACTCCGAACTTTGTAGGTGGCTCCGTTTCCTGAAGTTTTTCAACACATTTATCTAGTCTATCCTCAGACAGTTTCACACAGATCAGCAAGAGCTTTGCAAGATCTCTGGAATACAGTCTTATATGTACTATTTGAGCCTAAGTACCTAATCCATCTGCTTCTCGCGTCCGTGACTCTCTGTGAACACTTTATGGGTAGTACCATCCATATATAATGTTCTTTCTACTCACTGTACAAACGAAGCTAAATAAACTTTATAAGTTAAATGTATTTGTGCATGGTACAACTCACAGGAAATTTTTCATAAATTTCCTAGTTTGATTACAAAGTTTAAACCCAGTTACTAATACAATGGCACTTGTAGTCTTTCAAACACAGGAAGGGACTTTGTTCAATTACAGACGAAAAAAGGTCTGTGTCAGTCTAAATACTCAAACCCTTGCTCACATCTCTCATGCAAGTATCTCACTAGAAGTATGTGGGTTATGCAAGCGTGTAAGGACTGAGTTTACTTAGGCTTGACTCTGTAAGACATAACACGTTACCAGCTCTGTCAAACAGCAGCGTAACACAAAATGGTCCAGAACTGCAGCCACGCGGCATTTGTCACTCAGTGCTACGCATACTGAAGTCTACAGAAAGTCTGCCATCATTTCAACCAGCAGATGAATGAATCCAATGAGCAGAAGAACGGATCCTGAAGTCTGTAAAGTCTACTGTGTCTGCTGGAATGGAAGTCACCACTGAAACATATGGCATGATTATTAGCGTTTTGCAAAGAAGAATTCCTCAGAGGAGACAACTGAGTAAATGTTTATTTTTTCATTTAATTATCTGATCCTCACTTTGTTTCACTCTGCTGCCACCAGCAAAGAGCAGCAAGAAAGTCAGACATCCCAGTAACTACCCTGTTGGCAAGGCTAAAGAGCAGCAAAAAGAAGAGCAAAAAGTTGTGTTTTATCCCTGCTTTTATGGATACTGCTGAAACGTTATTTCTAAGTACTTGGGCAGTTTATAAATAAACCCTTCCAAAAGTGTATTGTTACACAACCACAAAATAAATTAAACTATCCAAAATTCATGCTGCTAATTAAAATAGCCGCTGCAGGAGGGCAAAGTAGCTACAAGGCTGAGGTAAACACAATACTTTTTTATTGAACAGTAGTTGATTAATTTTATACCCTATTTACATATATTTGCTAGTATCATCAAAACCTGGTAAAAACCACAATTTTGTACTCATCAGTTAAAGACTCTAAACTGATAGTGGTCCATCAGTTTTAGGACACCAGGAAGCTCTTTTGCTTTTACAGAAATCCAGTAGCATGACACTTCCATTCTAAAAAATCTGCCAGCATAGGAAACGAGGAGCAAGAAATATGCAGTCCTTTATGCATCTGCACCCAAATATTTTATGTCAGAGTCATAATATTGGAATTATATGAGTAGCAAGACACCAGGAAGGGTCCATAAAGGGTTAAACGTACATTATATAACATGGTCTCCTAATAGAAAAGTGCTGTTCATGAGAGAAATAAACTGACCACTTACTAAGGTGCCAGAAGCAAGCTTAAAAGTCACTTTTATTCAGAAATTATCATTTTAATGGATGATACAGTTTCATTTTGACCAGCTGTTCAAGACAAATTTTTCTCCTGACAATATGACTCAGAAAAAACTCAATACTTAACATCCGAGTCGCCTAAGAAGTCAATCTAAATACAGCTCAAGACAAGTGATAATCTTGTCATGGTTGATTACACAACTTGTACCACAACCTTACGAGTTCATGGAAGCCCATGGAACTGATTAAGCTTACTTGGCCTAAAAAATTAGCTACAGATACACAGAGCTCTCCTTTCAGTCCCTTTGTAACAAGAATCATAGTGAAAAATGAAAACCTGGATAATGCGGACCTCCCCACCTCGCATTGGCAGGCAGCAGGCAAGGCACTGGTGCATTTCAAGGTCTTGCAAGTACAAGGTCTCATTAGATACAATATCCTTAATAACCTAGCATCGAGCCACTCTCGAGATTGTCTTTCACCCTATATTCCATATAGCAATTGAGAGCAGTCGGGGTGCCCTTGTTTTCTCTTGAATGAGCAAAATGAATTGGACCCACAGAAGGCTTCTTGAGTGTAGACCCTTGACCACAAAATTTTCTTACCAAATTGGTCTGTAACCTATGGCTTAGCTTTTCCACAGTTACTTAATTATTTGATTTTCCTTTGTACTCTGGACAGAAGCACTTCTCTATCAGATTGAAATCTGGCAGGGAGGTTGCAGTCTGCTCACTGGTCCTTATATTTTTTAAGAGCTGACTGAAGTGCACCAACACTTGGAGCAGTGGTGACTGCTTAATAAGTCACAGAACCATTGCACAGGAAATCTCCATCACCTCTTTGTGCCTTAGAGTGCAACGGGTTGCAAGAACTACACCATTCTTTCTTTTTGCTTATTCATTGGCTTATTTGCACAAGTCAGTGGTCTGCTCTCGTTCCCTCTGGGCTGCTCCTTCTCAGGGCAGTGGGGATCTGCAGTTGTAACATCACTGCCTCTGCACAGGGCCAGGAACCCACACAGACAAGTCCAGCTGGGCAAACCCCAACATTTGCTTTTGGAAAGGCCCAGGTACAATTCCCAGCCAATATGTCCCTGCTTGGAACAAGCTGTGTGACAACTAAGAGGCCATATGCTGAGCTATGGAGTTATGGTCTGCAGCCTCTGCTGTTCCCGTGAAGCAGAAGAGCCGAGCTTCAAACACAGGCTGCTGCCATACAATTTTTACTCTTTGCACCAAGAACAGTACTGGATTTTTGATTTAGGTCTAATGTAAACCTGGAAAACTAACTGTCTTCTTTTTCCACTGAAATGAAACTCACTTTTCCTTCATAAGAACAAATAAAGGGTAATTGAGAAATATTGTTTCTGACCCTATAATAAAATGTACACTTAACCGAGAGTTTAAGTTAAAGTCAAAGGTATTTGCACACATGCCAACAGGACTGCATTCCAAGATGTCTCTTTCAACAGCTAAAGATAGACCTAAACCAGAAATCTGTACAGAGATAATGTAACACAAAATCCAAAGTTTGCAAGGTTTTTGTCTCCTGGGTTCAGGCCAGGCTCGTTTCCACCTACACCCTGGCCATCCGCGCTGCTCTCCCTCTCCCTCCCGAAGCCCATGGCACACGCCGTGCCTTTGTCCAGCAGTGATCTGTAGCTAGGATGCAAAGTCTACCTTTGCAAGTAAAACAAAAGGAAGATCTAATGGCAGGAGGTTGAAGCCACTGAAAATCAGACTAGATGTTGTGGGCAATTAGATGCTGGAGCGATTACCACAGCCTGTGGTACGCTGCCTGTCATGAGCAGTGTCAGTGCCGGACATTTTCCCTAAGAGAGAGGTTCTAGTGCAACGATGACCTGATTCTGGTGAGTCCAAGTAGTGTGTTTATGTTATAGATCAAACCAGATGGCCACCGTGGTCCTTCCAGGCACTACCATCATGGATTTACATGCAAACTTTCCTCTGCTGTAACTCCCAATCATTTGTGCACTTCAAGGACAGCAAGAACCAGACCCTCAACAAAGAGAAGGCAGCGCCAGAAACCTGTAGCATTTTATCAAAAGTGGATTTTGCCCTTCTCCTTCGCTGAATTCCCACAACAAGCAGAAACTCCCGTGGATGCACAGCGGAGGCGAAACACCTGCCAACAACAGGTCTGACGACGGGCCTGGCACACAGGACGCAGCACCGGGAAGGCTAACCGCCCCGTGACGCCGAGCGGCATCCCTGCCAGCCATCCCCACGTCCCTAACCTTCCACAGCCACTGACTTCCTGGCATTCGGTTACATCCTGTCGCCTCTGGAGCCAGGCCAAAGTCCTTCTGAAGAATGAAAAACAGTTCACGTTAGAAATAGAAACCTGATAAAGTTCAGCAGCTGGATCACGTTACATGTTAAGCAGCCTCCAAGCCAGCACAAGCGGCTGCTCCAAGTCTTCCCATGGTCAGCTCAGTATGTCAGGTGAAGGTTTTTACTCCACTGAGGAGCAGGTAGCAAATGCACGCTGAGGCGATCAGATCATGTCCCACTCTGCGCTGCGCTGGCGGCACAATCCTCATAAATAAAGCAAATGGCTTTCTTACTTCAGGACAGATCACACAAACGGGACTCGCACCATGTGAACAGAGACTGTAGTGTGGTGTGACACGGAGACTACTCATTTCAGGGCCTTCTGGCATGTGACATTTCACTACAGCACACTGAGTCCATCTCCTCCCGATGCCACACGATCCAACATCTTATAGCTTTCCACCTCCGTGGTTCAGCTGCCACAGTGGAAGCACAGAGTAGGGCTGGATTTCAAATTACGTAAAGGCGGCCTCCCATCTATGCGAAATCTTCAGTGCATCTTCAGAAACTCTGTTTTGCATCCAAGTTTTAACAGTGACCTTCCTATTCCTATCCTGGCGGCGCTAACAGCAGCCGGTCACCACACGCCGTGAGAGCAGGGTGCCCTGCTGCCCACACCTCTTGCACTGCAAGGCGTGAGGCACCTGGAGAAACATATCTGGCCAACTTCAGGGCATCCAAAGGCACTTGACCAAACACAGGCAGGGGTGGTTTAGGGGCAGTACTTGTCAACCTGCCCCAGCCACCCAGCATCCGGCAGTGGCACACTCCAGCCACGCGCTACAAACCATCCGACAGAACTGTCCTCAAATCAAAGTGCACGCTACAGCAAGCCTGAAAGGGATGCAAGCCATAACCCCCACCCACACAGTCACAGATTCTGCCTAGAACTGGGTAATTCGAACCTGCTGTGTCTTTTCTCAGCCACAGCACCTCCAAAACCTTGTGCCCAGAGTGCTCAGTGAAGGTGTGCTGAGCTGCAGGCGAGCTTTCGGACAAGAGCGAGCCCACATAGAAGGCGTGTGTTGTCCGTCTTTCTTTTTGGACTACACTGCACTCACGGCAAACCATGTTAAGATGGTGTCACTTTACTAGAAATCTATGGGATGGCAATTGCCTCAATTAATCTTCCTGACTCCAGCATAGATTAACTTTTAAGATCAGTTCTCAATATAGGCAATTACAGTTCACCAATTAGGCAATAACACACAACAATGCATTTCTGAGCAGTCAGAGCACAGACCAGTATTACAAAGCATGGTCCTTCAGGACAACCCACTTCCACTGAACTATGAGCACAATTACCTTCTGGCTGCTACTTATTATTGCTCCCGTTAAACAGAATCTGTAAATACAGATAAAGAAGCCAGCTAAGCCCATACCGTAGCCAGACCCTGTGCCTCACCCTGAGCAACTTACTCAGAGAAAACCCCATCATACTCTCATCCACAACTGCAATATTACTAAAATTAATACTTCAGAATAAGAGTTTTGTATTAAAAAGGACTACAACAAAAAACCTACTGTTGGTAGACACACACTATCATTGACAGCCAAAAGGAAAGCTCAAATCAATCTTGTAAATCCACTTCATAAGGACACCAAAAAGGCCAAACTCATGTTCCCATATGTCTGAAATCCGTATAGCCTCACCTGCACAGACTCTCCGAGCATCACAGCTGTATTTCTACACCCTGATGCACAGTCCACTTCCCAAAATAAATCCCAGTAGTGACCACTGGGATTTAAGTGACCTTTGGGGAATATAGAGGACAGGATAATAGCTAGATTTTCACTCTTCAGATCTGACAAGTGGCAATCATACAACCACTCCCTCCCCAGCCCCACCAAAGCATATCAGCAGGACACAGCCAAGCCACCACAAACCTTCTAATCCATAGCAGAGCTTAGCATTTCTGACATCGGACTTTGGAAAGCTAGACGTCAATAAACACTTCCGAAACTTGGGGGAATCTCCCTAATGAGAATATGAAAAAAAGAAAAATACATGGAGGTGACAGTTGTATTGCCTTCTTTGCTTTTTTGTTTGTCTTTTTTTGGGTTTTTTTTTGGTTTGTTTGTTTGTTTGTTTGTTTTGCACCTGGCGCAGGAGGCTGTGTAACTTTAGAGGCCAGTATAACACGGTCCTCAGGCAGCCTGATTGTCATTCCAAAAACTGCTCTCCTCTTTAGCATTGCATCCTCATATTAAAAATTATGCTCCTGTGCTTATCCTTCTTATTTTTAGTGTACTAGAAACACATAATCTGTGAGCTGTATGTATATTCAATAGCACCGTCAAATAAATTATTATTATGGCATGTGTACTTTTCCCCTCCTTTTCTGATCTATAATGGATTTTAGCATTGTTAAAACTGCAGTTAGTCTGTCTACAGTCTCATAATTCTTCTCTCAGCCAAATGAAACTACAGTCTTGTAATTTTTAAACCAAATTACTACTAAAATGTGTAGAAATATGAATTTTAATAAGATTTCTATGTTACAAACATTTTAGCTCAGAAATATTTTGAGTCAGTCTTGGAATAGGATTAGCTTCTGCATATTTTCTTTTAATTTTACATATAAATGAAATACAGGATCTCTCACCATAATTAAATTTGAACTATTCAAGATTATGACTGTGAAAGTACTCTACACGCACATCTACACAGATTACTCAAAAGTCAGTAGATTCTGTAGCCTACAAACAGAACATGCCAACCACAAAGTCTTTAAAGTTTTTCAAACTCTTAGGTTCATAAAAGCTAAAATACGAGCAAGACAACTCCTTGGCTAGAGAGAAACTCATTGCAGAAGCTTCTGCTTGAAGGCTCAAGATTATGCGCTTCGAGCACTAGCAGGTAAACTGGGCACAAACTGAAGCACAGGAAGTTCTGTCTCAACATGAGGAAGAACTTCTTCCCTCTGAGGGTGACGGAGCCCTGGAACAGGCTGCCCAGGGAGGTTGTGGAGTCTCCTTCTCTGGAGATATTCAACACCCACCTGGACGCGGTCCTGTGCAGCCTGCTGTAGGTGACCCTGCTTCGGCAGGGGGGTTGGACTAGATGACCCACAGAGGTCCCTTCCAACCCCGAACATTCTGTGATTCTGT
>Ga0065711_1036799_pt1 | contig 20566 bp, 11 predicted proteins | sample Hoacrofraction12_FD_59098 | JGI IMG/M metagenome (GOLD analysis project Ga0065711, IMG submission 59098) | Hoatzin crop microbial communities from Cojedes, Venezuela - Epithelial fraction 12 v2 (version 2) | ecosystem: Host-associated > Birds > Digestive system > Esophagus > Crop | place...
CCCCCCCATATTAACCAGCAACAGCAGTCTACTCTATAAAAACAACATGGTATTGGCCCCTTTAAGCAGAGGAGTTTTAAACCGCTGGGAGTCTCTGGGATGAGTCTCCCAGGCTCTTGCAGTAGAGAGGTCTCTGTCACTTGCTGCTTTCTCCTTTTCCCTCCATGTGGAGTCTCACACTTGCTCCAGGTGGCTGAGGTCCAAGGCACCATCACCAGCCAATTGCTTGCACTGTATTCTCCTGGGTGGAATAAAGATCCTTTTAAAAATAATTGTGTTTCAGTTAGGAGGGAGGCAGAGGGGTGTGCTAGACCCGAGCATGAGGCTGGAGAACTCTAGCTAGGGAGAAAAGCTGGTCTGGTCTGTTTGCCTCTTTGAAGGGCTGCTCCAGGGTCTGGCTCCAAGTTCAGGATTTTCCATGCTGAACCTAATTTGAACCTGAATCGGAGCCCAAGTTTCCTTTGGACATAAATCAATTTAGGGACAAGATCTGTCCAAAGACACATGCGAGTAACTCACATTGAAGTTAAGGGCTGATGTGTGCATGCACATATCTGTGTAACTGTAGGAAGGCCATGAGCACGTGTCTGTTTTATAAGCTTTGGGGAGTTGTTTCATGTGGGTTTTTTGCCTTTCATTGCCTCTGCACTCAGTAGCTATTCTTATTTCTCCATATTTGGAAAGAAAAAGTCTTCTCCTGACACTAGTTGTTGCTCTCAGAAGACATCATATATAAAGTCTTACTGGATTTCCATCTCAGTGAAGTGTTTACAATAAAGCTTTGGAAATGAAAAAGTCAGGATTATGTCCTTCTGCCTGGCATACATGTGCTGTCTTGCTGTGGTTGATCAGAGTGAGCCAAGGCTATCCAAGCTGTCCTGCAAGACTGAATACTTTGAATCACCTTCTCTGTACCTTCTACACTGCTCGATGCCACCTCTGGTCTCTGTGGGATTGCACACATCCACATGCATACAGCAAGCAGTTAAGCTTAGCTAGGAAGAGTTTTTTAACCTAAAAGAAAGCTGAGAAGAACATTCCGCTTCAGCAGACCCATCTCCCAAAAATTTTATTATTCTTATTCATACCGAGATGTCTTTTTCCTTGTGTGGAAAGAAGCCCTCTGGAATTCTTTAAGAGAAGTCTTAAACATTCAGTCAACCTGCAGGCATAACAAGATAGGGAAAAAGAAAAATCACTAGTGGAGCTGTATGGCATATGCATGGAGCACACAAGAAGTTTCTTCAGGATGCTTTTTTCTTTTTTTCTCCTGTCAAAGGAGACTGCTCAAGAAGTGAAGGCCAGTTTCAAGCAAGAATGACAGCCTCACACCTTGAACAAAGTAAAGATTGTAAGCAAATACAGGCTTAACTTCTCTAAGCATCAGATGGAAAGCTATGTATCATAGGCATGTCATCAAATGAACACTCTTGTTAAACATATAATAGATGGCTGGTCTATGCTGGTCCCTCGCTACAAACAGCCATTGCTGTCTCTATTGGACATTGTTTCCATGGCAGAAGTGACTTAGAAAATGATGGCATTTACTTTCTGGTTATGATAACTTTAAATACTTAATAACTAGCTTTGTATACTGCATTCAAAAGAAATTTTTTGTTTGTTTTTCCTCCCAAAGACTATAAAAAAAAGTCAGTTCAGCATCAAGTACAGAGCTGCTCCGTGTGTGGAAAAAAGCTAATAGCTCCAAATACAGCTTGGTATGAAGTGGATCTCCATACCTTCAAGCTCTCAGGAAGAAGGGGGAAAAAAACACTGGATCAAATTTAGCTTTGGCGTAAGCGGGTGCAATTCCCAGAGGGATTTGCACCCGCTTATGCCAGGACTGAGTTTGGCTCATGGAACTTGCAGGGTGGTCGTGTAATTAAATTATATGGTGATTCAGTATACTTCTACAATGCCAAATGATGCAATATTTTTTCAAAACGGACAGCTGCACATTATTTAAAACAAACTAGTCTACTACCTTCATTACCATCTTGATCTCAAGATTCAGCAGTTTTTTAAACCATCACTGAGGCATCTTAAGCTTTTGTCTTTAGACAGGAACACTGACAGTCTGAATTATACACTTCTTCCTCCTTATTAGAAGCTGCTTATAAAAAAATACTGCCACTGTGGTCTACAGTTCAATGAAGTCCATTGTAAACTCCCCAGTATAACATAAACCTCCCTAAAACACATAAAATTATTGGCTTCCAAGACCAGTCTCACTGAAAGAAAGCTCTGTATTTAGTCTTTGCTTAAAACACAGGTATTTGGTTTGGAATTCAAACTCCCAACTCAGTTTTAAAAGGTTGGGTCCAAGGAAAGTTGACACGGACCATGTAATTTTAATTAAAGAAAGATTTTGCTCCTTTATGGCCAACAGGGGCATTGTAACGTTGACATATTGATGCTAAATAATTATGAGTCCATAAATAATTCAGTATATAAAAATGCTGTATGGCTGGTGCCAGGTAGCGAAGGGAAATAGCATTGAAATAGCTGACCTGCCAGGTTACTACTACAATGCCAGGGGATAGACAGGTAATGTGACCTAGCAGCTATCAAAACAGTGTAGCCTGTGGTGTTCACTACCCATGGAGAGCACTTGAAAGTGGAAAACCAAAGGCTGTCCAGTTTTGTCACCTCAGTATTTTAGCACCACTGTCGTAGAAGAGGATAAACTTTCAGGAGTGGTACCAAGGAGAAGGGCAGTAGGGAAATCACATGCACAAAGAGAAATATTAAAAAGCAAATTCAAGATGATTTTTAAGACAGCTTTTTTTTTTGCAGGAGCTGGGCAAATACCACAAACTTATTTCCATGGATAATCATCCAACCCTTAAGAATATATTCAGTTCAGACATGTTCCTGACCCTTTGGTGTTTGCTCTCCATGAACTTTCAAAAAGCAAATATTCATTGGCATTGATAACTGGGGGAAACAGGCCTTAGCATCTCACTCTAGAGTATCCAAGCCAACAGGGACATATTTGAAGAAAGATGAGATTTAAAATTTTTATTTATTTATTTTAAAGCTTGAGAGGGAGTCTTGCAGCTCCAGACCAAATGAAACATGTCACAAAAGTTTGCTATGAGAACCATGCCCACAGGGCTTTCCAAATATGTTTCTGCTCTGTGCCTTTAGCTGTGATATGACTTGAAAATGCTCTCCCCATGGATGCTGTGACATCAATACATTTTATAAATAACAAACATGAGGATGACAGGGAATCAGAGGCCTCAGGCAGATACAATCAAGCAATCTGCCCAAAGCTTTACGAAGAGATGCGCACAAAGGAACCTTGCATTGAAACTTTCCTCTTTTAATAAACTATGAGATAAGAAATAGCACATGACCAGGTTTCATAGGAATACTCGTGATAAAGTAAAGCTCCATGGCCAGATTAAAAAAAAAAAAAAAAAAGATTATCCAGTTTGTGCTCCAAGATTCTTCTTCCTGGTTCATCTGCCACCTTTCTGTTTCTTTCCCTTCGGGAAGGCTCAGCAGCTTCAAGTACTTCCTCTGATTATAAGAGCTATATTGACCAAAAGGAAAACAACTGACCACCTGTGACCCACAAGAAGCCAAGCAATGCAGCTCCAACAAAGATATCCAATAGGAACACCCTTGTGCTGGATTAAATTAGAGAAGCAGACAATTGCTGACAACTGCTAACAATTTTACTAGGAGACTTTATTAAGTCAGGGCTTGCTAGAAGTTCAAGTGTTGAATAGGGATAAAAAGGAAATGCTGGACTGCTCCTTGCATCTGCCAAAATTGAAAGAATACCTCAATCCAAGAAAACCCTCGCAGCCCAGCAAACTGTATGGTTTTAGTAAGTTACCCCTGAAGATTCAGTTTGCAGTGCCTGATTCATTGCCCCTCTTGCACATACCTTAGGTCTTTGTGCATGCTCCAGGCTTCCCCTGTGATTACAGTTGTGTTTGATTTTCATTAGAGAATCAGAAAAAATCAAAGAAGCCTTTTCCCTCAAGGAAATAGTCTTCAAATACCTGTGTGCCCAGTTCTATGTCTGGATATATGTTGCCAAATACACAGTGAGTCCTACACTCACGGCTGGAGGCTGAAGCAGCACAACAGCTGCACTGGGAGAGCCAGGTTTACCTCCAGGTTCTCACACACTGGCTGGCGGGATGCAGGCAGTAACTCTGCCAGGTCCTAGCAACTGCAAGGGGCTATGAGCAGCAGGAGTGCAAAATAAAGCCCAGGGACACTTTTAGATGTCAACCCAAGGCTGCTTAGGGGTTTATTTTGACCCCACACAACTCTTGCCAACATCTCTGCCGCAGGTGCAGCCCTCTTTCATTCTCTAAATCAGGACATTTCCTTTCCCATGATTGGGGAAAAGAATAGGCTCCTCTAACTCCCACCAGAAGGGTACCTCCTGCTGAATGATTTCTTCTCTCTTATTCCTCTCCTCCCCTACGACAGCTGCCTTGTGGTTGCTGTCGCAAGGACCAACATTACAGGCAGACTTGGCGGCTTGTTAGTTCAAGGCTGTACTTGTGCCCTTGCTCTACCCAAAGCCCTTCACCCTTCCTTTTTAAAAGATTAATGTACCTAGACCCCTGACCTGGATACCTAGTATCACTTCACAGGTGGAACCCATGCTTCAGTTTTGGAGGAGCAGAAGACCCTGATGTCCACCTGTGGACTGGCTTCACAGAGCTAGTGAACAGTCTAGACAGAGGGCCACCACCAGTATGTACCTCTGAATCATCATCAGGATTCACGAGAACTTAAAATAGTCACTTATCACCACACTTATTTAGGAGGGGAGCTTTGCCAAGGCCTCAACATTGGCCAAATTCTGTCCTCTCCAGAACAATTCGGCTTTGGGGATGTTTTCAAGTTCACAAGGACCAGAGCAAGTCCAGGTCAGAGATTGCGAGCTCTTGGTTCACTGTAAACAAGATGCAAGCCACCCACCACAAAATCACATGCATGCCAAGCACTGGGAATTCTCATAAAATTATCACTCTCCTTTTTGCTGAACCCTGCCAGATGATAGAAAATCAAAATAAAAAAAAACCCAACTTGACACAAATCCATAAAACATCTCATGGGTAAAAGGGCCCAGGGCATCTGATAATGAGGGATAAAAACGGGTAAAAGTGTGCAGAGAGGAGACAGAACAATGTATTGATCATAGTGCACAGGCTAAGGAGAAATGGAGAAAAAGCTTTAACAGAGAAACCTGAAAAGGACAAAAGAAAGGCACCTCTGATTTCTGCGTGGCTTTTCCATCAGGTCTTGGCTCCATTTCCCTTATGGAGCAGGGGCATGCCTGTCAGGAAGCTCCTAACATGGCCATTGCCACTCTGGTGGAGCCAACTTTGACGAACACATATGTCTGTGCACATCTGTTAACAGGCCAGAATCGAGAGTCAGAGCTTTTATCTCTTCTTTTACCACCTTTCCTAAGCAGCTTCAGGATCCAAACAAGAGCGTTATTTCCATGGCTGACAGCCCATTATGCTCAGTCCGAAGGAAATCACAACTTGTGCCTGCGCAAATGGTTTGCTTTCCAAGAGGCCTTTGTGATTTGTCACATTAACACCTGGAGAATGAGACAAGGAGGAGTTTCATCCCCAGGCAGAGCAGGCCATCCCCCAAGTTTCCTCACAACCTCTTTTGCAGAGAAGGTTCCCAGAAGAAGGAGAGAGCGAGTTGCCGTATGTTTGCCATGTGTGGCCTAGCTCCTATTCCCAAGCTCTTAGTTGCTTAATTACCCTCCCACCAAAGGGTCAAGCTTTGGCTGAAGAATACCCTTTCCTCAGTTATCCCTCTTCCTAATGAATGCTAATAAAAAGCCTTTAGTTGACTAATGCAACATAAAACTCTGCCCTATTTCATTGCATCTGCTTAATAAGAACCTCATTTAATATCAAATTACTGCCTGCTCAGCCAAAGCCTTGTATTTGTGGTAACAGGGCTGCGAGGCGGGAATATCAAGAGCTGCAATATGGAAATTCCTCACTAATATCCTCTGCAAGGCTGTGCGATTACTTAATTCATTTAGCTCAGCAAGTCTGATGGCTTGGCCAACTGTTTCACAACACCAAGCACAATGCTAGGCAACTGGCCTCCCCACAGGCTGCTCCTTCCATATCGCTTTTCCTGGGACCCAGCTATTAACAGTTGCTTTGGGGATTTCAAAGAGGGTCACAGATAGTGTTACAAAATGAATGAGTTTGTAGTAGTGAACATGAAAACCTGCTTCTTCCCAGTCGATCAGCCACCAGCCAAAGGATGCCCTGCAAGACAGTAGGCACAGGGAAACAGGGTTTTAAACTCTATCTGTTCTTGTCGGGGAGCACCAGCACACGGACAATTCTCTGCGTTTAAAAATACTCCATTTCACAGTTTTTGAGAAACCTGCCTTCAAACTCCACCCGAGCCCTCCTCCTCTCCACAGCCGCTTGACTCAGCTGGCTCCTGTAGAAAGTTCTCCACAGTGCACATCAAGCCTTTCAGGGAAATTCTGAAAAATGTAAACAGTGATAGATCCCAGCTTCTATGAACAATCACTTACCAGAACCATTTTCACACACATTCTTCACAGCTTTAATCAAACCTCAGACAGTAACGTTTTAGGGAAAAGGATTTAGTCGGTATATTTGAGGTAACAGAAGGAACCATATTAAGAAAGAATGCTAAATGTCACCATTCATAGACCATGGGTTTTTAGAACGATTAAAAGACATCATGATTTTAACTCTGTACGCAGTTTTGGCAAGACCAAATACTGAAATATTTTGTTCAGTTCTGGTTCACATTTGCAAAAAGGATATTGAAAAACTGGAGAGAGTGTAAAAAAGCACAACCCAAAAATGTGATTCAGCAGCTGCAGTAGCTGCCTTACAGTGGAATTTAAATTGATTTGCTTAGTTCAGTAAGGAGTGACTAGATTATGGAATACGTGTGTCTTCACAGAATGAAAATGGTCTAAAAAAATGCGATGAACAGCAGTAGAAAAATTCCTCATGGCACAGAAGTCAGGCCAACACAGGGTATCCCATGACGGGTACAGGCTAACAAGCAAAGTGACGGTTCTGCTAGTACCATTTTCAAAACAGATGTCTGTCTCAGAGGCACAATTTCATTGAATAAGTTATTGAGCTCAGGAAAAGATGTGGGTGGAAGGCAATGGTCTGCAGCAGGTCAGGCTGTGAGTGGTATTGGATGGGTTATGGTACAAGAGCAGAGACTGATGAGGAAAGAGAGTTAAAAACCCCTGAGGAGAACCACTGTTCGGAGAAACCTGCCCAACTGATGTGAGAAGCACAGCACAGTAAACTCCTGCTGCACAGAAACCTCCCTCCACACAGAGCATTGCTCTGAAGCAAGATAGCTTGTCCCTACATATCTCCCTCCAAATCATCTTATTTTCACCATGACTTCTTACCCTTACAGGCTCCCATGAAGACATAATACACATGTGCTAACACTAGGACAAAGCAACTGGGAAACTGTGCAGATATTCTAGCACTGATTTTCTTATAAGAGGAAAAACCATGTAGAGGGTCAGGAAACCTGCATTGTTTCCAGACTTTCCAGGGCCAGCAGATGTCCTGAGACCACTGGAGAAAAGCATTTGTGGGAAAGGTCAGGCTGCTGCCACCGCACCATGTCCACCTTCCCAGCAGAGGGGAGGTGGATTGTGGGTACAGGGTAGCAAAACAGCATTGAAAAATTGGATATACCTGAAACAGCATACTATTGCATCTGAGCGCCTGCATTTGTTGGAAACAGTGGTCCCATCTCATCCTTCTCTATACGACTTGTGCAGATGGTTTCTGTGGTGTCAAAGCAGGAGCAATACAATCAGCTTCTGCCTTCACCACGGTTGTGCTGTGTCCAGCTTTATCACTTGCACAGTTTTTACACTGCTGCTCCTCACAAAATGCTTGGAAACCAAGGATGTGCCCAACTTTGGTGATTATAAAAGGCTGTTTTGCACAGGAAGCTATTGCCTTCCCCCCCTCCTCAGTTTCTCTCAAAAAAATCAAAGCTAGATAATCTGAGGAAAATCTTCATCCTTATTTGCATGTAAAAAGAAAAAAAACCCTCTTTGCACACCTCCCCATCACCTTTGCTTTCCTGCCCTGTGACCCACAGCTTTTCACCAGCAACATCCAGAACCCAAAATTCAGTGGCAAACTGGGGTCCTATCATGATTCATTCCTTGATATCTCTTGTTTGGTTTTGCTTTCAGTGGCAGGTACCCATGAATTTGTGATCTTACTGTGAAACTCTGGAAAAACCCTGAAAGAGTTCAGATTTGACATAAAGGTGGAGATGGACTTCAAGGGAAGGACAGAGTTTGTGAGAAGAACTGAGCCGTTGTTCATCCATGGACGCACAAACCATGGCCCAACTTTGGTATGGAACAGAAATCCTCCTCCCTCAAAACAGCCTCATCTCTGTTTCAGTTAAAATGAAATAACCTTACTCTACTGTTATCTTTACCATTCTTTAGATTCTTAAAGCCAGTATACTTCTTCACCTGCAAGGAGCACCACAAGACTTAAAAATTATCAGCCCTGCTAGTACTGGGCATCTAACATTACTTATACACATGCTAAGAGGGCACCACTGTTATGTCCACAGCTGCTGCAGGTGGTTATAGTCATGACAGAGAGGCCTCCCCAGTTGCACCCCTACATCACAGTTTGGCTCTGCTGACGAGTGCTTCGGAGGAGTATGGCAAAACAAGCCAATGTGTGCAATCTGGAAGGAGTTTTCAAGGAGGAGCAATGTGGCTCCAAAGCATCTCCCCCAGCACCCTAGCAGCACTGCTGCTTTAGGATCACACACTTAGCTGTCTAATTCCAGGTAAACCACCACCTCCTGATCAACCACCACTACTTTTTGAAGTTTGTTCTGCTCACATGCTACATAACTCCTTTAAACACCAAAAGACAACTTTTTAGCAAATTTCTTAGAAATTCCCCCATTGTAGTGCAAAATACCAGAATAAGCCAACAGTGAAAACCAATAGACAAGTCTTAAGTCAGCAAGGTTTGTGAACAGACAAGAAAGCAGATTAAAACCAGTGCAGCCCAACAGTAAAAGAGATCTCCCTGGGCTTGCGTTCAGCCTGACGGCTCCCTGTCTGCCAGCTATCTTGGGTGGCAAAATCAGAGACCCAGAAGGAAGGAAATCCGCAGTGGACCAAAAAGGCAAAATGTAGAGGATCTCTGGACAGATGTGTGCTGCGAGCAAGAAAATGTCCTCCTGTACATAAAAAGCACTGCTGAGTTTGTGCCTCATCCTGGCCAGCCCCAGAAGTCAGCATGGCCTGGTGGGTTTTTTGGATCATGGACAGAGCAAATGAAGAGGGACAAGGGCCCCCAACACTCAGCAGCTGGTGGCAGAGCCACTCAAGCCTGCACGACCACCCAGCCCCTTCCCAACCTGGGCATGACGGGACCACCACTGGCTTGTGCCGCCTCTACCAGGCAGCCACTGAACAGGGCTGCTGCCTCTGGAGCACCGCAGAGAAGTGAGCATATGGCAGGCCACAGTGTCCTCTAGAGGTGGAAAGAGATCTTATAATTTGGTGACAGAGGAGGACAGGAGGGCACTGAGAAGCTGAATTGCTCCACCAGGCCAAGAGGGATTGCTCCAGGCTACTGAAGGACATTAGAGGATCCCTGCTGGGCATGGGCACAGGAAGGACAGGCAGGAGTGGGATCACACCACCTGGCTCCTTCACAGGGGACAATGCCCCCATCACAATGGAAATGGTCAAAATTAACTTACTCAGATCCAAACCACATAAATAAAATAGTTCAAGGCTCCCCAACGTCACCCCCCAAATTTGGCAGCTTTGCTGCGCATCACACCTCTTCTACTCCTGGAGGGGGTTTATAGCCATTTGGGTTGCCAAACATAATCAACTTGATGCTGGGTGGGCACTCTGGGAGGGAGCCCAGCATAGCGGGGTGGCTGCCTGGTCTGGTCTTTTCAGGTCAAGTAAGAGCAATCTTTGTGAGAATAAGGAAAATAAATATATGCAATTGCTCTGTGGAGTATTGGTTTGGGCCAGGAGCCGTTTCTGGTGTTACTTAAACATGAGGAGCCCATGAATTTGAGTAGTCCTGTGAGGGTTCATACAACTGTAGAAAATGAGGCTTTTAAGAGCTCTAAAACTTGCTTTCAGCTAGTATCCTCATAAAACCAGGAAAGCCTCCTACTTATCTTTCAAATGTAGCTATGATTTAAAAAGTACTATTGATGGGAAAGAAAGGAAAAAAATTAATAACCTTGAAATAGGCTTGATGTATTTGGCAGAGGCACTATTCCTTGAAATACAGATGCTCATGCAGACCCCATCCGTTCTGTCTGTACCATTGTGGTGTAGCTGCTGGTAAACACAAGTCACCACAGGCAACGCAGTCACACAAGATCACTGCACAAAGAAGAGCGCACTGAGCAAAGGCAGAAACCAAGTACCCGGAGCAGCGCAGAGGTAAGGGGCTGCTAGACCTGCTGAGGCCCTGACCATTTTCTTGCTGCCCTCTCCTGTCACTGCTGTAGCCAGCAGTCAGCCTAATCTCAAAGCACTGGGAGGGCTTTTCCAATCAGGAAGATAAAACTAGAATTGGAAGAGCTGTCTCCTTGCAAGCAGGCACTGACGCATCCAAATAAGTACGAAGGCCTAATGTTTGACAAATCAAGAATCAAATGAATGAGAAAGGCACCCCCCCCACACACACACTGTCAGACCACTGCCCTGAAGCTCTTGCCTTGCTTTTCCTTCCCTACCCTCTCTTAGCTGCAGGCTGCGGCTGCTGCTGCTATTCCCTCAAAATAGCTACCGTAGAACATCCTGACATCCACTTGCCCCAGGAGTCCCACCAAAGCCTCCCTTGGTCAGCCAGGTCTTGTAGGTCCACCTTTCGAGCATTAGACCCTGTTATTGTGAATATTACTAAACCAAAGAGCATTCAGCAACTCCCTGTAGTCCAAGGGGGAGGACAGCTCTTCCTCCCGCCACCCTTTTGGCTTGGCCTTAGACCAGTCCAGAGCAAGCTGCAACATAAAGAAGCTAAGGAATTCAATCACAATATAAAAAAAATTTATAAACTGGTAATGGCTTGCAGCCCTAGTTGCTAAACCAGCCTGAAAAGTACAATATTTTCCCCAATTCTAGACTAGGAGAGGGAAGAGAATGAAAAGAACTGACTTTTAGTGTGTTCTTACCCCGCTCTGACCCGTGGCCAAGCTTGACCTTGGGTGGCACCGGCTGAACTGATGGTAGGTGTCCCACAGCAGAAACTTCCCCTCCCATTGTATCCCAAGCAGCTCCAGTAAGTCCAGTAGGGCGAGACCACAGCTCTCCCTGCTCAGGATATATAGTAAGGGCAGGCTACAGGATCAGCTGTTGGCTCAGCACCCCGGGCACTACTTCTTGCATACATTGTTAAGCAGCAAAATGTACCAAGTAATAAGTGATAAACACGTTTTGTGTTAATCCTGTACAGGCAGAGATTCTCAGCATGAAAATACAAACCACAACACAAACCAAGGTGCCTCAAGTACAAAGTTCACCCAAAGACGCAGATGTCCAGTTATTGCTGGATCGATCAAGCCAACGGATCTCTTTGGCAGAAAAAATCAGAAGAGTTTCCAAGCCAGGAAAGCCAATGCCTTGCACGGGCAGGGAAGAGCTTCATTACTTGCCGGAATAACTGGGTAGAAGCTGCACTTCTGCGGCGTGCCCAGCAGGTGGTAATATTTGTTAAAAGTTTAGCCAATACAGTCCCAGAACAGCAGCAATTTGCACCTGAGCATAACCTAAATCTTCCACTATTTGAAAAGAACATTATTTTTTTAAAAAGTCTTGGGAAATAATTGTGTCGATTTGGTCAGGTTTCTGCTCTCCTTTCAGAACAATCTATCTCTCTGCACAGAGCAGCAAGCACTGCATACTGAAGCAAAACTCATTTTCATCTTCTCCATACTTGCTGAAGTCCACGAAAGACTAAGAAATTTCCCTTGGAGTAAACTAGAATTCCTGTAAATGATTTTGTATCCGTCCCTAGCATTCCCCATTTCCACGGACAGACAGTACAAACTCACGGTTTCTATTTCTTGGCCTCCACTTGACTTTAGACTTCTGATATTTGTGTCATTGTTTATTCAAATTGTTTCTTACTTGACAACTCAAGCATTTGGGAGTTGATGAAAAACAATCACTGAAACAATCTTCCCTGAAGAGCTGCTGTACTACACAGCGAGCAAGGCCTGTGGGAATACACATGGGAATGTGTCTTTCTGATTCCTAAACTATAGTTAGAGCAAGCGCATTGCTCACCCAGCCACACAGCACTGCTCAGTGCAGTAGTGGCGTCGTCCTGGTCGGTTAGGCTTTACTCTGGCACAAGTCACCACCTGAAATACCAAGCAACAGGGAACTGGCCCAAACCCGAGTGCATACCTCTTCTCAGATGGAGTACGAAGTCCTCTACCTGCTGGGGATCCCACACAGAGCAAGATCACCTTCTGTCCAGTTTAGGTCCTCCCTATGATTTTTAACGGAGGGGAGCTCACATGCTTCTCTCCTCAGAGAGACATTAATACATTGCACAGAATAACTCAAGGAGCAGCTTAATGGTTCAGTGAGAAAGGCAAACAGACATGTATTGGCGCTTCAGAAAACTTAGACTGGCCACATTTGGCACCCTCAGTGTTGATGTTAATTTTTTAATTCTTTCACCTGTCTTAGCAATAACTGGGGATTTTAACAATTCTGTTTTAAGGACTTGATTAGTGGCAGGCAAATGGCTTCTTTGGAGGCTTTCTGCCTCTCCTAGAAATCTAGTATCCTTGAAAAAAATCCCAGAGAAAACTAATGCTAGTACGCATTTCTATTTTTTTCAGACTGTCTTGTATTTGTCTACATCAGTAGATAGAGAGCATGACTACAATCATAGTAGAGGTGTCAACTGTTTTGTTCATTTTCTCAGTTTTATGTTCCTTTACTCTCTTTCTTGGAGTGCCTGAAAACAACACAGCCTAATTCTGATCAAGACCATCTAGTGATTAACAACTGTGAGACCTGGTTTCAAGACTAGAGAGGAGCATTTTTATAAGCTGTCATAACATACTCAGATTCCCTGCATAACATAAGCTATAGAGTTTCCACACTTGGCTTGCCTAAAACAGTAAATGAGATCCAGTTGCTGTTGGCCAGCCAGAGAGGACCACAACGGTACTCTCTACCAGCCCATACATGTAGATCCCACAGTTACCTTTAAAGGCTTAGTTTAGAAGTGACCATTTCCTCCCTGCCACCTCCCCCAGTGTTTTCAGCACAAAGGTCAAGTTAACACTTCCTTGGTCCGAAGTAACTTAATTGTTTCCCTTTATAGTACCAGAAGAAAAGAGAAGCTACTCTAATCATAGCCTGCAAAATAAAGCAGATTACATTGTACACAAACACAAAGCCCAACTCCTCCACTAAAAGCCAAAACTGATAAAGAAGACTCTTGCTCCAAACTCTACAACCAGGAACAGCTTCTCCAATGCAGGACAGAAGAGACCAGCTCTTTAAACCTCAGCTACCTGAATAGCCTCTAGCAGTAAAACAGAAATGGCTGTAACTAACGGTCCTCATATAGCACCAATCTTCTCCCAGGCGTTGGTTTAGGACCCACCTGCCTCTGTGTTGTGATCCTTCTAATATGATCCAGCTGGCTTCCCTCTCCAAACAGCTATACTTCTCTGCCGCAGGCTTTTTCCCTGATTATACCTATGGTATGTGTCTCCTTCTCTCCCAAGAGGAGTGTGCTCTCATGGTATCTCCCTGATAACATTGCAGTTGTTGGACAACTTTCTTAGGAACAAAACATTCTCCTAACTTCCCTCCCACTAAAGCTCTATGGAAAAACACAACTTCCCCGCACTACTGTGTGTACATAACTGTTACGCAGTGGGACTTGTGTGAAAGGCATTGGGTGGTCTCTCTCTCTGTATTATCTCTGCACATGCACTGCCGGTCCTCATAAAAACACCCGCAGGAGGAACCTGCCATGCAACTGGAGGGATGACCTGCCTCCATTCAGCATTTGCAGCCTTTTCTCCTCCAGGGGACCAGGACTTTTTTTTCTTCTCTTTTCCTCCCTGAAACAAGAGTCACTTTCCTTATGATGGGATGGGCAACAAAGCCAGAAAAGAGTATCCCACCCAAAATGGAGGGTATTAATACCAAAGACTAGGAAAATGTTCAAACAGTTTTCTCCCATAGAAGCAGCTCTACCTTGAAGAGACTACTTAATATCTATCAGGTCAGAATGATATGGCAGGCATAACCATGTACCCATGATGCAGGGGGCTAGGGAAGCCCTGGGACAGACCATTTTGTCTGAAGGTTGGTTGAAGATCTCTCAGATGGGTGCCTCCTTGGACACTGGTATTCCTGTTCTCTCTCTAACTTAAGTCCACCAGCCAGAAGGAGAGAGAGATGAATTGAGATTCCTCTCACACTGAAAATTTGCCTTTCAAATGAGTCTGTAAGCTCATCTTGGGGCACTCTGAGCTAGCCAGCCACTCCTTCTCTGAATCTGAAGATCAGCCTCTGAGACCTCTTGACACTTTTCATGCTCCCACAGAAACTATGATTCAGACAGATTGGTTTAGGTGGGCAGGGACTACTCTGGGCTCCCCATACATGGGGATTATGACCCTGCAGAAAGGACTCTTCAGCCTCATGAAAACATCAGGAATCCCAGTTTTCTGTAGGTGATCTGGCAGGAGAGAGACTCTGACCCAATGATGAATATCCTCCAAGGGAGCAGATGTGGCACAGAAGCTTCTGGAAAAGACCCAGCAATCCTGCCTGCTAGTGGGGGAGGGGGCAAAATCCTTCTTACAACAAGATGTTCCTCTTTTGCAGAGGAAGGTGGTGACAGTCAGGATGAGGGAAGGGGAAAAAAATTCAGGGCAGGACCCTGTGTGGGAAAAGCTCACGCCCCTGCCTGCCTCAGCTAGCTTGTACTCAGAGCCAGCCAAACGGGTCACTGGCTGCAGCCAGTCTTTGGTGTGGTGAGGGCTCACACCCCGCTCTCCACTGTCTCTCAGCAATTTCCATCTATATTCTGTGCTGGCTTTAGGGATAAAAGCAGCTCTTTCCTGGGAGGGGTGTGCAGAGGATGCAGAAAGAAGTGGGCAAGGCAATGACTGCATCTGCCTGGTACCACTGCCTCTGGCCCAGAGCTGAGCATCTTGAAGTGCCACATCAGTGAGATGCTACTGCACCTCCTTGGTTCTACGTAGCTACCCCTACAGAGAGAGTATCCTGCCTGTTGTGAATGGCGTCCTTGCCAGCAGCACTAATGCCCTCCCTCACCAGGTGCTTTCAGGCTTGCTTGCCCATCCCATCTTCTTTCAGGGAAGAAAAGAGAAACATAACAAAGGGAGATATTAATGAACCAATATGTCATTGCTGTTTATTAGGTTTTACCCATTTGGTAATAAATCTATGCCATGCCTGTTCCTTGAATTAGTTGTCTCTCAGTCAGGAAAATCAGGGCTGCAAAGTGTTGATATGGTGCTAACTAATTACCTGGGAATAACCGCTTGTGATTGGACCAGGAAATTTCTCATTGCTGTTTGCAGAGCCCTGCAAGGCACCGGGAATAAGCAGGGCTGGACAAGGGTGGGAGCTGCAGCAGCAGGAGTCCATGCGGAGGGATGTGGGGAGAGGCTGCTGCTAGCATGCAGCATGTGGTGGCTCAGCCCTCCCTTCCCATGCTGGCAGTAACGCCTGTGGGAGTGAGGAAACTGAGGCAAGAAGGGACAGATTTGGCCCACAGAACATGAGAAGGGTCCAAAAGTAAGTGAATGGCTACCAGGTTGCTTTGTTTCCCTGTCCTCCCGGGCCATAAAGAGAAGGAAGACCTTGCCCAAACATGACCCAGCACTAATGTGAGACTCCACTCACATATGCTATCTGTACCTACACACACACAAAGAGCAAACCATACATCTTCCTTCAATTCAAGTAGAGGGGAAAAGAAAGACTACACTATACACACTAATTTCGGAGGGACATGCCAAGCAATGTGATTCTGTCTTGTTTTTGCAATGAACATGTAACACCAGATGACATTTGCTTTTCAGTTAGGTGGGTGGTTTTTACCTTTATGTGCACAATACACAGCAAAGACTCTGGCCACACACAGGGAGACACTGAACTGGAGGTAAAATCTTGGAGGAAAGTGCATGGCAGCAGGAGCGGTGCAACAAGTAGACCCTTTACTGAGAGGTGTGAGAAGGGAGCAGGCTGTGTACCAAAAGGTTAGGTGTTTCATCATGTGAGAAAATGGCCCACAACGAAGCCAGGAGTAAATCTGTTATTGTTGGGTGGGCTTAATGGCTCCTTATAATTGAATATATGTATTCATAGCTTTTTGGAAACTGGAATAACTTGAGCTGCTGTGGGTTAACCCATTCACACACCCATGGCCTCAGCCTTATGCAAACACCTAGTTTTATTTCTGCAGTGATTACGGGACACTAATGTGAAACGCTTCTCAGGAGAGAGCCAGCCCAGTTTCTCGGCCCCCAAAGCTCAGAGCAATTTAACAGAGCATAGGAGATTTCAAGTGCACGGCTGTCCCAGACCTTTACATCCCAGGACGTTAACCAGTCTCATTATCAACTGATAGCTACCATTTTGCACCTTCAGAGGACTTGTCCTCCAAGTGCTTTTCAGCCAGACACAAAGAATTCCTTGCAGATGTACAACGAGTGGGAAAATACTGTCCTACCTCAGGGAGACACCCTGAGATACAAATGGATGGTACCTGCAGGGCTGGTATCAAGGTTTTTGAGGGGCTGGCTGCAGCCCGATTCCAGTTTTGGATTTCCCCAGTTCCTTTGGAAGGGAGTGGAGATGCGCAGGCTGGGAGGGAGCTGTGACATGCTCCCAGAGGTCCCCTATTTCTGGGCGCTGAAGGGACCAACTGTGGGACGTGCTATGGAGCTCATCGACCTTACAGCTGGGTGTAGCCAGGCTGGATGTGCTGGGGCCAGGACAGCTGACAGATGCTGTAGGACACATCTGCCCCACAGCAAGGACACAGGCAGAGAAATCGGCTCTGAGCTGTAACTGTCCGACAGTGCTGTCCCACCAGACATCATGACGCATCCGGTCCAAGGCTAATCAAATCAGGCGATGTGACACACAGCTCTCCTGCAGATACACCTCCATCATCACACTGTACCAATCTGCTGCTGTGTTATCTAATCACGGGATTTATTTCTGGGTGTGACTGATTGTCTGTTTAGTTTGCTGCTACTCAGAAATCTATTCTTGCATATTTGTACACTGCAAATAAAGTCTTCTAACTAAAGCTTCCTGATCTTCTAGGCTTACACTGTTGACACACAGCTTCTCTCTTCGTGTGTGCCAGGCAATTAGTTGGCATGTTTTGTAACAGGCAGTGAAAGATCACATAAGGAAGTCCCCAGCCAGGAAAGGAGGTAACCTACTCAGCCTGAAAATCACACTGTTCTCCATTTCAGTAACTCATTCAATGCATGATTATTTTTCAAATCCATGTACAAGACCCACAGGGTGGGCTGATAATCAGAACGAAGTCCTACTTCTTAAAATAAGTAGAGGGAGGCACCATTTCCCCTTTGCATCAAACACCTTAGCTCATCTTGACTTTCTGGTTACATTCTTCTCCATAATTCAAGCCAAGAAGGAATCTCACAGCATCTAGAATAAAGATTAAATTTACAAACCGCAAGTGCTGGCAAGTTCACCTTAGCAGAGCCTGAAGATGTGTACTTGACTATGCAAATTTTAATTCCACTGTTTAACTGATACCCATGGGATGGTCATTCCTTGCAGTTCGTTTATAATTTCACACAGAATGGTGCCCTCAATTAATACTGCAGTTTTCTTTGCAGGAGGTGGAAGATGATTCACAGTACTTACTATCAGGTAAATGTAGCCAGCATCAGGATACACATGCTAGTGTACAACAAATGAATCCCAATGAATAGACAAAAGGGTCATCAGAGGCTGTGTCAGAGCCAAATTTGTGTGTGCACACATCCCAGGTAATACTGCAGACAGGAATGAACTGAACTCCACTGATAGGGCATTTCTGCCCAAAGCCCACCTTCCTAAGGCACGGGGAAGTGCCAAGGCATTTCTGTGGTCATCCACTTTCAAAAGGTGGATAAGCCAACAGGCTGTCAAGTTACAACGTGGCTGCTCTTGCTGATCAGCCAGCCTCTGCATACTGAGTCTCATCCTGACCCTGTTTTGTGGCTGTGGTGACTCAGAGGTCCAGCAGTGTTCACACACGTACTGAAACCTCTGTATGTCTGTCATGGCCATCCGGCTCTCAGAGGTACGCGTTCGTGTCATAAACCTGACTAATTTCATACCTTTTGGGGTCTGGTAGCTTTTACGAAGTAGACGCATTAAAGAGGGTGTCAAGAAGAACTATAGGAGGCAAATGTCACCGTTTCCCCTGGTCCCATACGTGCCTCTTGGCCACGCAGCTCAGAGTTCCTCCTGGCGTGATTCACCGATCGATTGGTTCAGTGTCTTACGGTGCCCCAGTCCCGGCAGCTAGAGCTCGCTGGCTTTCCACCCCGCTGCTTCACCAGCAAAGCATTCGTGATCCCCCCCCCTTTACATTTCAAGTTTTTCAACTACAGCAGTATATCGCATGCCTAAAAGACATTGGGAAATGTGTTTGTGTGCTTTGCAGAAACAGCTGAGTTTGTTTATACAGCTGAGTCCATGTGTGAAGATGAGGAATTGAATTATTCACTGCATGTCTCAGACCTTGATGACTAAATCGGGATTTGCTTCTTTATCTTCCAGGGAGGAGGGGGAGTGGAGGCTCAGAGGGGAATGTCTAACAGAAAGAGGTCACGTTGTGGCCCTCTGCTCCACTGCTGGGAGCATTGTGGATGCTATAATTAACCACCTATAGCAAGCAGAAGCCAGGCGGTACCACGAGAATTACAACCTCACAAACCCTGTTATTAAATAGTCACGCATGGCGCTACCTGACTTACATCTCTCAGGGTTTATTTACCTTTTTCAATAAAAAGGAAAATAAACTCCCAGGCAATTTCCACAAGATTTTAACGCGTCTGTGTTAAATATCAGCCTGGAGTCTCTGGATTAAAAACACCCACTTTTATGCTATTGGCAAGATGTTGTGAAGGGAAAGACCTGGTTATGCACAGGCTGTGCAATGTGCTATGATGGTCTGTGCTCCCCAGAGTGACTTTGGGGTCCAGACAGAGACATCTTTATGGCGCTGATTTGGCAGAAAGGAAAAGATTAGAGACCTTTAAAAAACTGACTTCTGTAGGGTATCTCAAGCTGAGTATGCAAAAATGGAAGCGTCTGAGTCATCTTAATGCCCTCTGGATGCTTTTGCATCTTTAACAGATGAATCCTTGTAGAGGTCCCAGTAGGTATGGTTAAACTAAGTACATCCAGTTTCCCACTCCTATAGAACTTTCTATGATGGCATGACTGGCTGGGTAGACGAAGGGAGAGCCGTGGATGTTGTCTACCTAGACTTCAACAAGGCTTTTGACACAGTCTCCCATAACATCCTCCTAGGGAAGCTGAGGAAGTGTGGGCTGGATGAGTGGTCGGTGAAGTGGATTGAGAACTGGATGAATGGCAGAACTCAGAGGGTTGTCGTCAGCGGCGCTGAGTCTAGTTGGAGGTCGGTAACTAGTGATGTCCCCCAGAGGTCAATACTGGGCCCAGTCTTGTTCAGCTTCTTCATCATCGACCTGGATGAAGAGTTAGAATGTACCCTCAGCAAGTTTGCTGATGACACCAAACTGGGAGAAGTGGTAGACACACCGGAAGGCTGTGCTGCCATTCAGCGTGACCTGGACAGGCTGGAAAGTTGGGCAGAGAGGAACCTGATGAGGCTCAACAAGGGCAAATGCAGGGTCCTGCACCTGAGGAGGAACAACCCCATGCATCAGTACAGGCTTGGGGCGGACCTGCTGGAGAGCAGCTCTGCGGAGAGGGACCTGGGAGTGCTAGTGGACGACAGGTTGACCATGAGGCCAGTAGTGTGCCCTGGCTGCCAAGAAGGCCAATGGCATCCTGGGGTGCATTAGGACGAGTGTGGCCAGTAGGTCGAGGGAGGTTCTCCTTTCCCTCTACACTGCCCTAGTGAGGCCCCATCTGGAGTACTCTGTCCAGTTCTGGGCTCCCCACTTCAAGAAAGATGAGGAGCTACTGGAGAGAGTCCAGCGGAGGGCTGCAAGGATGGTGAGGGGACTGGAGCATCTCTCCTATGAGGAGACGCTGAGGGAGCTGGACTTGTTTAGCCTGGAGAAGAGAAGGCTGCGAGGGGACCTTATAAATGCTTACAAATATCTGAAGGGTGAGTGTCAGGAGGATGGGGCCAAACTCTTTTCAGTGGTGCCCAGCGACAGGACAAGGGGCAATGGGCACAAACTGAAGCACAGGAAGTTCTGTCTGAACATGAGGAAGAACTTCTTCCCTCTGAGGGTGACG
>Ga0065711_1036800_pt1 | contig 20566 bp, 12 predicted proteins | sample Hoacrofraction12_FD_59098 | JGI IMG/M metagenome (GOLD analysis project Ga0065711, IMG submission 59098) | Hoatzin crop microbial communities from Cojedes, Venezuela - Epithelial fraction 12 v2 (version 2) | ecosystem: Host-associated > Birds > Digestive system > Esophagus > Crop | place...
AGCTCTCCCTTCGTCTACCCAGCCAGTCATGTCATCGTAGAAAGCTATCAGATTGGTCAGGCATGATTTCCCCTTGGTGAATCCATGCTGACTACTCCTGATAACCTTCTTTTCTTCCACTCCACTCCACTTATCGTCTGATATTTAGTGGTGTGGCCAGGGTCAGCATGGATTATGCTAACTGAATAAAATCTGTACGCTTCTGAAGGATGGAAGTCCTCCGACGAAAGGACTGCTTGTGTCTACACTGTGACCATAACCTCCTTTCTTTCTGATCTCCCGACTCGAGTCCCCCAACTACCTGCCCTGACCCCGTCCTAGCTTGTTCCCCATCTCCCCCCGAGGAAACTCCACCAGGCCCCCCAGAAGCGGGGAGCTCTCCGGGGACGCTTCTCACTGCGGCCGGCGCAATCAGGCAGTGCAGCTCTCGCTGCAGGTTTCACCCCCTCCGCTTAGGGCAGGCCTGCCTTTCATGAGTAAAAATATTCCCTGACTACCAGCTACACAGAAATGGGAGTTATGGTGCCATAAACAGCAGAATAATAAATCTGAATACTTTGCTAACGAATACATTTTCCAAGCACTCATCTCCAGCTAGCAGAAGAGAAGACAGCCCATAGAAACTGTAGAGAAGAACAGTAATTAGGTCAGTCTGACATCTGTTGTCCTACGTTTGTGAAAATATTTTCCTGAAAACTTCAGTTATACAACAACACATAACCAAACTTAACACACACAGTAAATTGGTGGCTGTCATTATCAGTAATAAGAGGGAAGAGTTATAGCTGCAAAGCAGCTGCTGTAGCATTCAGCCATATTCTGCTGGCAAGAAAATAAAGCTAATGAAAGATTTAAAGGAAAAATGTTACGCACGAGCCTTCTCAGAGAAGCAATTAAATACAAATTGCAAAACACAAATAAGTACCTCGTAAACACAGAACTGCAGGTCAAAGAATGAAATTATTAGCATTGACAGAATCACTTTCATAGCTTGCTTTCTGAAGCTATACACAGGATGCTGTTCTTCTAAATGCTATGCTTATAAATAAAGATAAAATGAAACAGAACACTGCCAATCTTTTCTCTTCATAACTACACTTTAAAAGCAGAACCATGCCTCTACTGTAATTACAGAAGATGCTATTCCATTAACAACTAATACTAGGACTAAGTGGGGAAGCAAAAAAGCTGAAGGGAAAAAATCTGCTTCCAAATATTGCTAAAAGAACCCCATTCATAATTGAGTTTGCTGTTTAGTCATAAGGCTTAATCTCTCAATGGAGGCAGAAAAGCAATACAGTCACACCGCAGCTGTGTTTTGGGGTCAGGTGAAGTGGATTCCTGACAATATCTTTCCATCACTTGCAGATGCAACTACTCCTAGGGGCCAAAACCTCCTCTAGGTGGAAGACAGAATTTCTTGACAAAGAGTAATAGCAACAAAGAAAGACTGAGTACATTTTCTTAGAAGAAGAATGAGCTTCACAGAGGTCAGCGTTTTGTCTTTGTTGCTTCTCTTTCCAGAGCAGGGACAGCAGCTTCAAGCTAATCTGACACAGCGCACTCTGCATTAGCGGTTTTCTTCCTTCATACATCACCCTGTCTGTACCAATACCCTTTAGATACCTTCCCATTAATCTGGGGGTGGTTCATACACCTGCATTTCCCAAGGAGAAAACTCGGTGTAGTCCAGCTCCCCATGTAGAAAGCAACCTTCCTCTCCCTGCGTCACAGGGGAGGAACTCACCTTGAGACTTGATTTCATTTCCTGATGGATTTATTAAATCAGAGAGAAATGAAGCAAGACATGCACGACTGGTGTGGGACACAGACTCTCATTACCAACTGTCTGGATGCCATCTGATGTAAGGATCAAGAAAAAAAATTAAGAAACAGTGAAAAAAGTCTTCCTATTTTTGCTTCTGTAACTTGAGGAATTCCAAGTAGATGCCAGCAAAAGATCCATGTATGCATTCCTGGGAGTTCTTCAACATCATCACATTATTTGCTATGTGCTAATAATAAAGACGGGTGCCAGGCAAAACTCCAAATGAATACTATCAGCCTCCACAAACACCTATTGCCAAGAGCAATGGTGTCCATATGATGAACGCTACGCAAGCAAGCCAATATTCATACAACAGAACCTCACATCTCTGCGGAATAATGAAGTTCACTCCACTGTCAAGATACGTTCAGAGCATGTGTGTATGTATTTCATTATCAAGACAAAAGCCAACAGTCAAGTATTCAGCAAGAAATATGTATCATATTCTTGACAAATAGTGTAAGTAATAAAAAGCTCCTGTTTCAAAGAAAAGAATATAGTCAAGAACATTGCTCTTCTTGCAGGAAAGATCTGGAGTTTAGTTTTCCAGCTGCAGAGTTTTATCGATCAAGTACAGCTAATTTGTACTCTAGGTGGAGACTAATGCAAGATCTTTTAAATATATTTTCTAATAAGAAGTAAGCATGCAATCTATTGCTGTAAGTAGCAAAACAGAAAAAGAATCCATTTTCAGGAAGTGCATGGCTTGTCTGCTGATGTAAATAATCCTTTAAAATATCAATTCTTGCAAAAAGGTGTTTGTTTAGAAATTGATACACGAGGAGGGCTCCCCTCAGTCACGAAACTGTTCTCGCTGGGCCTGTCTCCTACAGCCTCAGTGCAATTCCACAGCCTGCAGCCATGCCTGCCTAGTTAGCTGCTGAAAACACCTTATTTTAAGAAACGTTATTTTTAATTTTAAGAATTAAAATACTGACCTGGAATACCAAATAAAATGTTTTCAGCGCTACTATGCAGGAAGCTAATTTTAAATATATCCTTTGAAATATGTTTTCATACATGTCCCTAATGTTAACTTTGAATATATTGCCTGAATTTTTTCTCAAATTACTCTTCAGCACTATAACTCTTAATCTGTAAAACAAAACTTCTTAAAGTTAATCATTTCCTCTTAATGTAAGCATCACAAACTGACTTCAACTTTATCACAAAAGGTTTAACTATGTTGTATTTCCCTCTCAGGAAACAATGATGTAAATGAAGTACTTCAGTGGATTAAGAATGCTCCATCCTACATCTCAGTTACTAAATTAAGCCCCTTGATGGAGCTGAAGAGTTAAAAAAATCACTAAGCACTGTTCTTGGTCCATGGAAACGCAGTTTTCATAGCAAAACAAATAACTGAGCACAAGTAAACCACCATCACTGAAGTTTTATATAGCACTCCTTAAAATATCACAGGCTGATGAACCAGATTGTCTTCTCCTTGACCACTTCACACACTGCCTTTGCCTGATGCAAACCTCAGTAAATAAATAAAGCAGGGACAATGCTACGACTTTTCAAAAAAATTGCCCTAGTGTCCATGGAGACAATTAATCACTAGCTCCTTTTCAACATCAGAAAACAGATACAATGTCCTCCCTCTCAGTCCTCTCAGTTCCAGATTAAACAACCGAAGTTCAGGTGGAGTCTCCACATGACTATTGTGTGGTTCCCAGGGTGGGTGATCAAATCCGGACACAGCAATGCACCTGTGACTTCACAAGTATGCAGAATGAAATAGTTACCTCGAATTTCTTACGTATGTTAACACATTGCACAACAAAAATTGAAATTTGCTCTTTATTTAACCATATAACACTCTCATCTTTTCCTGCCACAGTGCTAACTAACTAGCTATTTGCATTTATGCTTTAAATTCCTCCTCAGCTGTGGCACTTGATGCTTTTCAGTGCCAAATCTCATAGTATTTTCTTCTAATTATTTCTTCAGTTTGCCAGGACCATCTTGCATTTTGACCCTGTCTTCCCAGTGATGTGTAAGCCTCTGCCAATGCCATCTTGCTTGATTTTTAAAAATTTGCTACCTATTTCTTGTTCAGATAATTAATGAAGAGGATGTGGGGCTCTGCAGAGACATTTGCTTCAGGGACCTGCATCCGTATTTCAGACAATCTCCCAGTTTAACATCAAACCATTCACAGCTACTCTTTGAAACCAATTTCTTGTCAACCTGTTGTGTAGTCAGCTGATGAAAATTAAAGTTGTATCCACACTCTATCAGCTTCATGAGAAAGCAACGCTGGCAAAACCAAATGCCTTGGAAGGAAGATCACATTTACTGCCTCCCTATTCTTCCAGCTAGCCGAGTTCCTAATGTTACTTTACACATCTGATGTCTTGCTGCTGCCAAAGGGAGAGATCTCACTCTGTGTTCACTCCTCCAGTCCTCCCCCCTGTAGCTTGCAGGTGTGTGGACTCCTCTCCATGGAGCAGCTTTGTCCTCCTTAAACTGCTTAATTCACTCAAATGCTAGAAAACCAGACATTTTTTCCTGAGTGTGGGGGTTTTTTTGCCATTTCAGTGAATTTGAACGGCTCCTGGAGGTGGGTACTGCAAGGCACGGGAGGCAGCGCTGTGTCAGCAGCGTGACAGACTGCCCCACAGCAGGAGCATCCTCTCCCCAGCCTGGCCGCAGGGAGCTGGCCGTGGCCTCCCTGTGTCTCATCGCACCACAGCCTCTGTCAAAGAAGGAAATCCAAGTTCTATAAAAGGGCCAGTTCCTGACAAGTCCTTAACATTTGTCTTGTTATATTTTAGATAGCTGCAAGGGGATTACTTAGTATTCTTTCTAATTTTTGATCCATGCTCAGAGAGAACCTTATTCACTTCTTTCTGATTAGGTGGTTTATAATAGCCTTCAAACACAAATTATGTATTCTACAGTATCTGCCATCATCCTTCTCTTTTCCCTTTTCCCTTTGTCCTTCATCCAGAGTCATTCAATAAAACCGTCCCAGAATTTCACAGCAAGTATAATAATCTTGTATACCACACAAATCCTCCTCCTCCTCACTCTGTAGATCAGATTTGCAAATCACTGGGGAAAATCCCACCTGATAGAGCACTCCTGGGAGTATTTTGAATTTCAGGCTGCTTCGAAGACCCAGAACGGTTTGCCCACCATTTCCAGTTACGCTGCACCCAGCAGCATCATTTGCACCTGCAATGATGCCCCAAATCTGCAAGTTCCTGGGTGCTTGGAATCAGAATCGCAGAATCACTCCAGTTTTGGAAGGACCTGGGGAAGCTGCAGCCAGCACAACCTCAGTCTCAAGCAACTTTTCCCCAGCTCACCTCTTCTCCTTGTTGTTGTTATCATCAGAGGGTGCTGACCCTCCCTTCAGCGCAGGAAAGCGTGCCTGCAGGGCACACTCAGCCCGATGACATCCAGTATTCCTCTTGGAGAACACCAGCTGGAGTGACCCTGGAGCCAATCCTGACATCACTCCTGCAGGTAACTCACATGAACAAATGGCTAATTTGGCTTTAAGCCTGTCCTCCAGGATGTTCTATGCAGTAATCAAGCATACTTCTGAAAACAATAAACATAACTAACAAAACATTTGGTTTTACACCAGCATTTCTGATCCTTCTCATTTATTTTCCATAACATTGACATTTGCATTTAGAAATCTTGAATTCAAAACATTTTGCTGGTTGAAACCAGCTTCTTTTTAGGCTTACAAAATACTTGCACGTACTTTTCTCTGAGTATCTTTGTTGCTTAAAATTATTCCATTAATAACATTGTGAAATTTATCTTCATGGATCAAAAGTTCCATATTCTGAGCTATATTTGTTGTGACCAGTCAACTGAGTCACCAGATACGACACTGCTGTATCTCCTTGCTTCAGTGTAAATACACAGCTGTCCATTTCCTTTCCAATAAGACCTGTACACAGAAAGTTGAAATAAAATTTCCATGCCTTTTTGAGATAATAAAGTAATGCCTAAGTCTTTTGTCAAGACAGGGAGGAGATATTTGCAATAATTACACTGAATTTTGCTCTGTTTCTAGCTTTGCCACATGCCCCTGCAGTAAGTCACTTGTCTGTCCTTCATCTATTAAACTCTATATTTGTATCTTTGTATTTCAGTGGGATGCTTTGATAACACATTCACTAAAGCTTGTGATGCAAACAAAAGCTTTTAAGAAAGATCTTTAAAAGCTCCTAGTGAAAGGTCAAAACAACAAAAAGTAATTTCTTTTCATTAAGTGCTCATGGAATCAACCAAATGATTTTCTCATTTGATTTCTTAGAACTTTGTGTCAGTCCTGAGAAAAAGCGTGCCCACTGTCTTTCAGACACTTTCAAGGGTTCTTTGTAGCCAGTGGCCATCTGACACAAATATCTGTCTTCCAAAGGCAAACCCAAAGTGGGTTCACTCGGCACTGACCAAGGGACCAGCAGCAAAGCCTTTTTCTCCCACACGTGGCAGTCATGGCAAAGACAGAGGTAGGTATTCTGCATACCTGACAGCACATATTGTCATAGATTAGAGACGCATGATGAATGCCAAGAAGAACAATGCTTTTTAAGCTAAACTAGCCTATTCATCTTGAGAGGAAACCAACTGGGAATACTCTAACTTACCATGAGGCAAATATTAAAGCACCTAGATGCTTAATCAAAAGCTTACCAAGCTCCCAATCCTGAAATGGTCATTCATTTTTTTTTTTTTTTAGCAAAACATAGCTCCAGCAATAAAAGCAGTAGATCAAACACTAGCTAAATATTCTTACTATTATCTTGGTGAGAATGAAATAAATTTTAATTTCCAAAAATGTTGAGGCATGGAAAAAGAACAACCAAAGCTTTTAACACATGGAGCAAGGGACTGTCTCGCCATCAAGAGAAGCAGAAGGACAGATGTAGGATAGATCACTTTTCAGCATTAGTTTAGGTCTATCTGTTTTTATGTATCTTGAGAGGTTTAACATTCACCCTGTTTTATACAATAGGAATTTTGTTATTAACTTGACTGAGAACGAAATATCTTTTCTAGAGTTTCCTGCCCTGCCTTGCAGGTTCCTGTGACCTATAGTTGGTGTTCTAAACTGCTATTCAAGCATTCACAAAGCAATGAATATATAATTGGGACATTTCTTTTTTCCTGTTTTTAACTGTTGCTCAGCTAATTATGCTCCAGAGACACTATCTGACTTAGCAGCAGGAATGCTGAATAATTCAGAAATAAGGAATATCAAATGTGCAGAAAGGAAAGCTGTCATGCATATCCCCAGGGTCTGTTTTAGCTCACAGATCTGACAGCAAATCACTTACCAGCCCTACCTCTGGCACTGCGATGAGCTACTACTGCCCCAGCTATTGTTATCATCCATAGATTTTCTGAGTCCCAACAAATGAATCTCCAAAGCAGTACATTCTTCAGACTGAAATACCCATCTCTGAAAAAGGGATTAAGGACACCAAAGTTTACTTTTTCTGTTACTATCGTATCTCTGGAAGGATGTGTATACTGTTAACCTTACTCTTACAGGGACAGAAACCAGAGAGAGACCAAAAAAAGTCTCAGAAAGGCAGAATTCTCCAAAATAAATATTAACAGACTCTGGCCCTATGGCTAACACCATGTTTATTTAAACAGATAGCAAATACACAAGACATCAGAGGTCTCAAGGTGTATTCTGAATATCAAAATGCTAGTCATCCCTGTCACACTTCCAGCTGGCGATATTTACTTACTAAAGTCTTGCTCACTGGTAATATATGCTCATCTGTGGTTTTCAGAAATTTCAGAATAGTTACCTGCTATAATTCTTCCTTTAAAAATGTATTTTTTTCCATGCTGTTACACATGGAAATCACAAAAAGAAAATTAATGTGTTTACTCGAGCTTTTTAATAAAAGAGTATCAGTGGTAAAGTGATGCTACCAAAGAATTTAGAGTAAAAATAGCTTTTAAGTTAGATTAATGTGGATTGCCTCCCCCACACAATAACAGTGGTTTAAATGTAGAGGTGTTAAATATTAGTTATATCAGGAAGGATCACATAAGTCAGAATGCTCCTCCTCCCAACATCCAGGACTTATCCAAAATAATTTTCACTTCTGCCTCCAGCTTCAGGAGAACTATTCTCAGTGCCATGTTATCACTATCAACAATGTTGTTGCAAATAAGAAAGTAAACAAAAAAGCTCTGTTAATTTCAGGCTTCATTAGAAATGGAAGTGAAAAAACATCAACACTTATGGAACGAACATGGACTCAAGTACTGGAAAAGCAACACCAAAGTTCTCAGGGAATCTTTCAAAGACATCTCATCTTGCTGCTCTCTTGTACATCTTGTGCCTGTTCCCTCGTCAGAACCAAGACTGGATCATTTGAACTATTGCAAGAATAGCTGTTCCAAATACCTGAGATAAACAAGGTCAAATAGTTCAGGAATGGATGAAACAGGTATAAGATAAGCTTTGGAAAGGGCAAACGCGACTTTAAGATCTATTAGTAGAGATCTTTCCAGCAGGCATAGATCAATAGTGCTGCTGAGGGTGGCATGCAGTATGATGCTGCATACAAATCTGGCCTGCTAGTTTCAAAAAAAGGAGAAATGAAACTTAACTTAGAGCTGTGCCAGAACAATCAGGGAATTATGGATCCGGTGCTTCATGAGAGGAGGCTGAAGAAGCCCACTGAAGTGAAGACTGAAGCAGGACGTGATTTCTCTTCAGCTACAGGCCCTGAGTTATTTCACAGATCAAATATTTTTAAACAACCTGGCTGCTGAGGTATGTTCAATTCACTTCCAGAAAGACCAGCGTTCTCAGAGTTCTGAGGCATCATCCAGGCTGCTGTCCAGCTGCAGGAAGCCCTCTAGTCCTGCTGGTGTCACGACTTTATGGGTTGAACTCCAGGTCTTTCTGCTTCAGTTCCGCTCTCGGGTATTTTGTATTGTCTATTATGTCCAGAATGACACAACATGCTGAAATTTACAAATTCTTTTAATAAAGTTTCATAGTTAGCTTTCTCTGAGTCAAATGAAACCATTCAAAAATCAGCTATCTTGAGAACTACAGCTATCATCTCACTAGGTAATTAATATTTCTGCTGGTGCCTATTGTTTACAGATACAGAGCAGAATGCCTTTCAAGCTTCTTTCAGTTATCTTCCACATGTCTGGAAAATTTCTTTTCCTGCTGGGTAATAGCTGTTTTTCCATTCAGGGCATGCTCGTATTTTGTGTTATTTCTGTAACTATTTGAAGAAATTGCTCACAGCCAAAAAAAAAATTTAGGAGAATCCTAGTTCATTTAACTTCTGAATTCTAGCACTGTTTAACACGAACTTCTGTAGATAAAGATATTTAATTTTAAGTGGCTCATCTGACTTTTTTGTAGATGTTCTGGATAGGGCATCTGCTCTAAACTGAGTCTCTGTGAAGCTAACAGTGTGTGTGTGGGAGAGTTATTGTTACTCAGCCCAAGCATCAGATTTCTAGTGTCACCATGCACTGTACTGTATTTATTCTATATACGACTACTAGGGAGACTGTGTGCTTAATATTCCTCACAATAGTTAAGAATTTACCAATGTATCTTTAGTAGGAAGATTTCTGAAGCCATAAACTTGCTAATTAAGCAGAAATTAAGTAGAAATGCCAGTCAAAAGATTTTAAGGTGCAGTTAGAGAGGATGTGGCATCAGCTCTCACAGGTGAACGACCCAGCATACAGAACACAAAAGCAAAATCTTTGGATAAAATTAAGGTATAAAATAACACCCTATGCTGTAATTTTGTGTCCACAAATTCTATGTTCTCCCCTTCTCCCCGGAGAAATGAGGAAGAGATTGTAGTGTCTAAAAGACATCAGAAGCATGACAGATGCCATCTGAGGCTGAGAGATGATATCTTGGCTTGTGAGGAAAAGGAAAAGGGGGCAGCTAAGATTCTGACATTTTCTGTAGCCATGAAGGGCCAAGGGCTACGGCAAAATAAGTTCCAGGATTCCATTTGCCCTCTTCACGGTTGTTACCGCACTAGAGAGTTGTCCCTGTCTACAACCATCAGCTTTTACAAACAGCATTTCTGTTCCTCTACTGTTACCAATGGATGCAATCTATTCTGAAAGAAATTCTCTTTATCAGTTCACTTTTACTTTGAACTTTTTGTTACTAAATTTCAGCCTCTTCTCTTTGGCAACCTCTGAAGTGCTATTGGGTTTTTTGTGGCATTTTTTGTGGTTGTTGTTGTGGGTTTTTTTTGTTGTTGTTATTTTGGGTGTTTTTTACTTCCCCTATCTTTTTCTGCTGCATGCCAACACTGATAATCACCCTGTAGGCCAGCTGAGTTCTTTGCTACAACAGACTTTTCTGTTTCTTTCAAAAAAATATCATTTCTCTAGTGACATCATTCTTGTTACACTATTAAGCTTTAATGAGTTACATAGGGATAACTCTCTACAGGTCTACTGTATACTTGCGTCTTGGATGTGCTCATGCATTCCCACTGAAAGGATCTCTAAGTGGGTTTAAAAACATTTTTTTTTCTGATTTAAAAATTTTGTCATATTTTCTTTATTAAGGCCTAGGCTAATATGCAAAGTTTAACGAGCCTGAAGTCAGCGGCTTCATTATATACGTGGAAAACCAACTCTGAACAAACTTCCTCTGAAAATGATTTTAATGTCATAGGAAAAGCTTTTACAGGCAAACCACGACTCGGCTTTCATTTAAACTTAATATTTGCATGCGCCTTCGCCCCAGCAGCCAGTAGGTGGAGATGGAAGTCCAGTAATTGCTGCAGGAAACAGCTACTTGCCAGTCCCTGCTACAGCTAAAGGCTTGTATAACACAATTTAACCGAGGTTAGATTTCTTAATAAGCATTAGATGAGACAGATGAAATCTGTCTGCAGTTAAGGCTCATCTATCAGCCTTCCTTGCCACAGATATTCTTACAGCTTATGGTCAGCTGTGCCCATGGATCTTAGGAAGCTTTCATATTCAACAAACTTAATGAAAGTCAAAAGGCAAAAAGTTAAATAGATGATCAAAAGACATATTTTCGAATGCATGAAAACGTGTTGTGAAGTATTTTAAAACGATTGGTATTCTGTTATACCACATTAAAAAAAAAAAAAAAGCAGTATAAAAATACATGTAGTCTTAGTCATCCCAATACCCATATTTTGTGATGTTTTGAGTCCTTTCATGTCTACAGAAATTATGAGCAAGTTATTATCTTCCAGAAGATATGTGAATGTTCTTTAAGTATTACCACTTCCATTGAGACAGTCACAATACTCTGTTTTGGTATTAAAAATTTATGAATCTATTAAATTATCATTATAGGAACTCATACTGGAAATTGGTTGCAATAGCAATAATATTTTGTGATTTAAAAAAACCCAAACCAACATCATTCTGCTATAGAATAATAATAATATCCCTACTTAGTAAAAATGGAAATGCAAACAATTACAGTAATATAAGATAAAGTATAAAAATTAGGGCAATATAGTTGGACTTTTATAATAATTTCTTTGTTTTAGTTATGCTGCTTGATTGAAGGTCAAATGAGAACACTCCTGAAATAACAGGGCCCATACAATTTAGATATATCAACTAATTACATATATTGTAACTACAACTAACAAAGGACTATTCTTCCCTGAATGCCCTTTGAACAAGTCAGGAACAAACAAAGACTGTGCTTTGAACAGTTTTGCTGTTTAAACTGTCATTCTGTCAGAGAGAATCACTACAAAATGGGCTAGCCATTAAAACCTACCGCAAAGCGGCGAGCCGGGGACCTGAAACATTTCCTGTGGGCTGAGAGCCTCGGAAGTTTGCTCTCCGTCAGTGCCTTCGGGGAGTCTCTTCGAAACCACTGCCCTGAGGTCCCCAGACAGTGATGTGAATATACTGCTCTGAACTACTTGCTTCCCTGCTGTCTACCTTTTCCATGGGCAGTTGGAGAGGTCCTTTGCACGTTCGCAGTGCTTCGAAGGGGAAAACGTTGTTGCTGTCCTCCCGGCTCATCACCATCTCTTGCACTCCTGATGCTCTGCATGCCCACAGGCCATTTGTACTTGTGGGAAAACAGAGCCGTTATCTGCCCTAGCACAAAAAAATGTCAGGGAATTTCTGCAGAATCAGCTAAACTTTCTGCTGGAGAACCAGGAGAGCGTGGCCTCCTCTCTCCTTGCAGGCATCCCATTCCCTGTAGAGAGCAAGTGGACTTGTGCAATTCAATGCCTACAGGGCCTCTCCAGCGCTGAAAACAACACTGACACACCAGCTTCACAACAGAAAACATCAGAAGGGTTGATTTTCCAAATAATTCACTTGAGGAGATAATTACATGCTGTTTGCCCACAAAGGAAATAGGTATTTTCAGAAATGAGCAAAGCTGATACATGGATTTTGTTCCCTAACAAAGGACACTGACTTGGCAGTTTACAGAACAATAAATGGAAACGTCAACGTTTTTGAGCCTCATTTGTTCCTGGTCTCTCAAAAGATATGGATAGCATTTAATAAATAAACTAACACAGCAAAATTCAGAGTGTTTAGCATAATTTTTACCTCACAGTTTGCTGGAGGCCTTTGCCTTTGCCTCTTGACTAAACTTCTCTTCCAGCTAGAATAACTGTATTTTGGTTACTTACATGAAAAGAAAACAGATGCTAGGAAGTCTGCGTGTAATTCAGAACGTGATCTTGCCTGTCTGTTTCCAAGGTCCTCATCATGTCAATACCTATACAGAACTCTCCTAATATGTTAAAAGAAATTTGTATAACTCGCTTTTTCTTACGTGAGTCTCAGAAAAAAGCTCTGATTCACAGATAACTGCCAGGGTTAACAAGCGAAGAAATGTGGATGAGAAATAACGAGTATCAGAGAGATGCAAACAGTGCTGAAAGCCATTACTAAAACGCAATCCATCACCTACAACCTAGCATCAAAATGGAAATTGTACTGAGAAAGTATCTGCAAACACTGTCCTGCATCTGATTCCATTCAGTGTTGCGTTAAAAACCTGCATGGTGCAATTCAGAAACCCCACTCCATGGAGCTTTAAAGAGGGCTTTGTGCATAACCGTATCAGTTTGCAACAGGTGTCCATGAGGTCCTAGATCTTGGTCGCAGGTCTGGAAAGGGACTTGAAGAGCCAGCTGCCGTTGCTGTAAATCTGATGCAATCCAGAGCGGGAGGAGGAAGTGTCATTGCGCAATTTTATAAAGGTTTGCTCAGCATGAAACCAGGCTTCCAAATCTGACACATTTTCCAGGACCGTGGAAGCGGTACATGCTGCATTTTTGGCTAAAAATATGAAGGAACCGCTGGATGTTGTGCTGGAAAGCCAGAGACATGGCATATCCTGATTTCTGGCATGAGTCAAACAGACATTCTTACAACCAGGACTTAGAACAGAGTTTGCCATTTGCATGAACCTCAAACAGAGCCCTAATAACATTGCAATAGGCTGTAAACTAACTGGAGAGTTGATCAGAATTCAAAATCTTGGAAAATTGGAGAAGTGAAGTAAACAAAGGCAAAAAAGATAAAATTAAAAATGTTGAAGTATGAAGTATCACACTGAACTATGGACAATGAAGACACATCAGCTCTTTGGACATGACACTTTACATAGATATGAAGATAAATGCCTTGCCTTCAAAAAGCTAAAATCTGAATTACAAGAGGAGGATGATGAATGCTTGGCTAGACACCAGTTCTGCAGAAAATGATATGGAAGTTACATCAGAGCACAAGCCTGGCATGAATCAACAATGTTGAGGAAATATAAACAGGAGCATAGCCTCTGAGACAGGTAAAGGCACCCGCCTACTCTCCTGGGCAATGATAAGGCTTTGGGGGGTTCAGTATCTGCTCTCAGTATACAAAAAGTCCAGAGGAGAGCAAAGATAACCATCAGAGATCTACAAAACATGACTTACTAAGAGAGATAAAAAAAAAAAGATAATTTACTTGAAAAGAAACAGTGAACTGATTTGATGTGAGTCCTCAAGTACTTGAAAGGTCTCCTCCCACTGCACAGTGTCCATGACAAAACAGAAGAGTGTTAAAGCAGTGGCAAGAAAGTTTCTGGTTAGATATTATCAATAAGGATAGTACTGAAACACTGGCTATATCTAAGCTTTTTCCTAGCCCCTTCTTTTCATGCTTCCAGCACATACTGGATTGGTAGCTTAATTTCTTCAGAGCAGAAGCCAGCAAAATCTCTTCACCTCAGGGCTAAGGGCGTCCCTATGCCAAGCTGGTCAGACAGTCAGAACTACTCTATGCAGACAAAAAAATCAGAAGGTATATATCGGCAGGTTGCTTGCTGCTTCTGAAAAAAGAACCATGGGCGTTGGAGGGGAAAGGAAGAAAAGCGTTGTGATACTGTGGAGTACCTGGCAGACCATGCAGAGTAAGGGGGAAATGACACACACACGTACCCTCAACTGCTCATACTGGACGGATGCTAAAGGGTTATTAGTAAACTTGAGCCAACAAGCATGCATGGAACTTGAAGCAATGTGTAGATTTGGAAGATGTTTGGCACACTGAGGGGGTCAGACAAAATTAGTCATTGGTTTTAGTCTTTGTTCTCTCTTCTGTTGGAAGCAACTGTAGCACAGATATGGGCTTAGATAGAAATAGGTCATTCTTTAAAAAAAACAGAACAACAAGCAAAGAGAAATGGAAGTGGACGCAGATGCCACTCCCAATTTTATGCTGGTAAACACTGCAAAATGTAAGATAAGGGTGTTGATTTTCTGTTTCTTGGTACCAATAGGTGTCACCAAATTCTGCCTGAAAGTTCTAGAGAGAACGGCTCGAAAATATAAAATTAAAAATCGAAATAATTATTTCAGAAGTGTGATTTCTTTTTCTTCAAGGAAAATTTTTCAGACATGATTTTATAATTTTGAAAGCCAACTCATCTCTATCAATAGCATGTTGATAGTGTTAGATAGCTCAACCTGTAATCACTGAGCAACATACCTCTGTTCTTGGCCACCATCCCAGCCTTTTTTAATGTAAAGAAGTATTAAATTCATGTCCAGAAACTATTTAATTTTCTAATTACTGGTAGTTTTGGTGACCCACTCTATGAATCTGCCCCAGCATACGGGCACATACACTGTCAAGCTCTAAAGTTAATACTTGTGTGAAGCAGCAGGCTAACATTACATTCAAGATGTTTACGTTTTTATGCTAACCGTGAAGCTCCAAGAGTGAAAGAAAATTGAAAATACGAGTTTCCACAGAAGCAGAAAAAGCATAGCTACTTTGGCACTGCAGCATCAAGGCATTATGAACAAAATTTGTTCCCTTTTGTCTTGGGAGGCATGAGCCACTAGCAACATTCAAGTGAAAAGTTGTGTATCAAACCTGAATCTACCCAATTCAATTAGTACATAGGACTCAACTAATTGCTTGAGTGATTCTTGTGAGGTTATAAAAATTATATTAGCAGCAGCTTTTTATCTTTGATGTTGGGTTTTTTTTTAATTTGACAAGTTACAGTCTCTCTCTCTCTGTAGTGTTATCTCTTCTGACTTGGCCTTCAGAAAAATGCACTGGTTGTACAGAACCTCTGCGCTGAAATCTGACCAAAGGCGGGAGAAAACGATTGAATATTCACATGTTCACTTATAAGTGGTGTGTTAGTGTCAGCATTTTTCATCAAAAAAATTCTAAGATTTTCATGGGGCTACAGGTGGACAGCAGTTTGTAAAAGCTATTGTTATCTTCACTATTGTTATCTCCACTAACAGTCTTCTACAGACCACAGCTTGTCAAAATAATAAATCAAGAACTTAAATTACACAAACTCACCCTTGCTGGAGACTGCTTCTCTGTAGAATAATGCCTTTACATCAAACATTCCTGTAGCACAGTTCAAAACAGTAGATTATACTCAGGCTTAAAAAAAAAACCAACATTGTTTCTGGTTGTGAGAGGTTTTATGAATATGTTTATAGGCAGAAGTCAGCCATAAAAGACACAGACTATCAAGCACTGGGAGCTATAGAACAGAAATCATTGTCCAGAGTACTTTCTAAACTTCAGAAAATGATCATAAAATTGTAAAAGTACTTGTCAGGTTTGAAATGCAGTCTTAGCAAAGACTTTCTTTGCACCAACGTGTTGTTAAACTATATATAAATACTGAAAGCAAGGAGCTGCAGAAAAAGAGAGTATTTCTGAGACTATGCCATACTCAAATAAAAGACCACACTGACAACAGCTTGAATAATAATAATACAATTTCACATGTGCAAATCAACAGAAAGTGCCAGGTAATCTTCCAATCTAACACACAGCTGGCTACATTAAGGTCATATGTTACATCCAAGGTTGAGAGTCTGTGATGCAAGGGAGGAGAAAAATGTCCTGATCACCTAGTTTCACCTTTTGAGTACGTCTGAAATTTTACCAAAAAGTACACACAGCCCCTATTAGTGAGAGACCTCAATCCTACAACCTTTGCCAGACTCATACCCAAAGTAGCCTGCAATAGTGGGGTGATTCATTTCCTATTTTATAAGTGGGAAATGAGAACAAGAACTAAAATGTCTCGCCAGAGGTTACAGAGTTGCTTCTGCTTCCTCGGCTAGCCCAGTATTTGCCAAATTATTGTTCTGGTCCTTTGCTAGAATTACATGATTCTCCAGCTTTGTCTCCCTTCAGGGAGGTCTGGAGATGACAGCTCTACGTCAGAAGGCAAACGGCCTGTCATTGAAAGGAACCCTTGGAGAGCAAGGAGTGGTCATATACCAAAAAACTACTGTCCTAGACAGGTGCTAGAATTCTTGTCATTCAGTAAGCAGCACAACACTTCTCTCATCGGTTCGGATTTCCATCTAGAGTTGTAATTCAACAGCAATGCTGTTAGGTCTCTCCTGCACCTTTCCCTCCCTCCCTGTATCATAAAGTTACACCACCATAAAAGTGCTCTGAGGAGCTGTGCAGCACTTTCCTACCCTACTTCATCTGTGCTATATTAAGCCTCTTAATTAGTTCATGGTTTTTCAAATAGTTTTTTGAGTTGAATTGTTGATGTTTTCTTGTCTGGCTAAAAATATGTTGCTGCTGGCCTGAATGGACACTGATGCCCGTTTTCAGATTGGGCATGTGATAACATGAATGGATGTAATGTAAGTGCTTCCAGGAAATAAAGAGCAGTCATCCCCAGCAGGCTTGAGCATATCAAACCTCTGTGTTAAACTTCCACAGAGCTTTTAGTCCAGACAGGCTATTAAATCATATAAACTGACATGTAGTATATCACAGTCCATTATAGTAACAAGGTTATCCTATTAGTTTAAGTGGCAATTTCTTGGGTTAGGCAAACTCCTCCGGAGACTAGGGTGCTTGCACCACAGAAACAGCCACACAAGAGCATGCTCTTATGCCCCAAACCCGTATGTCCCACAAGAGCATGCTCCCTAACCTCTGCCATGACCGATAAGACACCCGTGAGACATAATAAGCCAAGGTGATCCTTGCCACAAAGGAGGTAAACATCTCTGGTCCTCCCTGCTTATAGACTAGAAGAAAATTTCCCAAGTCATCTCAAAATCTGCTGAACAATCGTTGACCCTGGGATCAAGACAGTGAGATGATGATAATTTCACGATTGTCTGACAATTTCGCACAATACGTCGGAACACCAGGTTGCCCTGTGTCATTTACACAGCCCTGAATGCATCAGAGGAAAAGAGCACGAAGCCCCCTTCAGAATATGTTGAGGTAGTTGTGTATGAATCACAAGAGAAAAATCACTACAGTCGACTGTGATGAGCTGCAAGTGTGACAGATCAGTTGAGTGAGATATAAAGCTTCAGTCCTTTCTATGGCACATGAAAAAGGGAAATCAACAAGGGGTTCACAGATTTAGTCTCTGGATGGGAAGGCAACATTATTAGGGGTGAAGTCCAATTTCCACGCCTCTAAGGATTCAATGTATCCTGAAAAACAGCAACACAGATCTTTCAGAAAAATAGCTAATGTTAAAGGCTACACAAAATCCATTTATGGAATAGTTGTTAAACCTTCCTAAACGCTACAATGAGCATAGAGCAATATCCAATAATTCACATAGGAGCTTTGATTGAAAATACATTTTATGTGGCCATAGTTTGGTTCAGTGAAACCTACGGGTAACTCAGTGTGGGCAGTGACAAACTACATGTGAACTGAAATGATCAGTTTTGTAAATCAATGCAGCCTGATCCAAATGCAGCTATAAATTTTTCATATGACTCCCAGGTTGGTGCTAGTACATTATCTGTACCTGAATTTGACACTGGGCAGGTTGGAAGCTTCTGGGAGTGTTATACACTCAGTCCTAAAGTCATAAAATTCAAGTTGAATCTTGGTGTAGAGCTGCTTGTCACACACAACTGCAGAGGGCCTGAGAATGGGTCTGGGTGTACACCAGGAAAAGCTAAGATGCGAAATGAAGCTCCAAGTTCTGTCACAGCAAAGGGTGGAGATGCTGCCTGAGTGGAACCACAGGTGTGTGAACAATAAACCATGCCCACGCTCACACCACAAATGGATAAGAATGTCCAAATTCTTTACAAGAAGGATTTTGAACTGAGAGACTGCATCCAGATAGACAGTGTCCAACAGGAAAGTGCCCATCAAACATTGACCAATGTCGAGTACAGTTTAAATAAGAAAAAATAATAAGAAGAGGCAAGATTAATTCCAGAAACACTAGCTCAGCTGGCACTGGAGTTCAGTAAGCTCTGTGCTACTGTCACACCAAAAGTCTACCTGACAACACTTCAGTTTGTTGTGTCAACAGCAAACACGCTGCTGATGTCTGCTGCGGCAGTATTTTGATCACGTGTAGATGGAAAGCAACAGCATCATTCAGATAATACAATGACTGCTTTTAGGTTTTCTGTAGTTTGATCTGTTTTATGTACATTATTTCTTAGGCTGATGTGACCTTTTCTGCCTAACACACATACTGAGCTGGCATTTTAAGTGAGGGGAAAAAACTCATCACCACAATTTTTGGATCACGTACCCATTATTTGCTGGTGTTTTACTAAAAATGCTGGCAATTTTCCAGTTCATTAAGTATCAGCTCAGATCTGATGCTGCTGGCAAGAAATAAAGCTGTTAGGATACCAATAGCAAAATATTTAACCTAAATAAAAAAAAATCCCTTCTGCTTACAAAACAGTAACATAATAATTATGGTGCTGGCTGAAGCCACTTCTAATTTTAGTGTGTATGCACCTGAAGGAAAACTGTTCAGTCTCTTTAGTTCTATAGAAGCTGTCTTGGTCCATTAAGTTACTGATATCTAAAACGGTTTGTAACATTTACCATAGTTGTTGTAAACAAGGTATTAAAAGCTCGAGGTGTCAATAGAGAAGGCCCTAGGAGAAAAGCAGTACTGACATTGAATCAGAAATGAATTCCTCACCTAAGCAAATTCATACTGATTATATCAAACCCTTCTACACCCTCTCCATTCTAGGCAGAGGGTACTTTTGCGTAAAGATACTGTCCTGGCTCAGCCAGCCTCCAATCCTGCTGTGTGGGGACGGACAGGGCAGTCCCATGTGCAATGCTGTTTTTCCACCTGCACCATTCTGACGCGGACCTTGTGATGGGAAAACAAAGGAAGACTGTCACCAATTTGTGTAAGAACTGGGGAGCCTTTCTATCTTTTGGGGGAGATGACAACTGAAATTACAAGAGATTTATAGCTTGCATTGTCCTATATGTTGTTCCTTGCAAAGCTATTTATCTATGTGCCTTACGAATGCAGGCAGGACAAGGCGGGTATCAACTGCTGATCATAACAACAGTTCATGCAAAACCACCACATCTGTTCTGCACTGCACAAAGCCTCATCTGTTCTACAAAGTTTTCTACGAGCACCTCCTCTTCAGGCCTCTATTGTATTTGAGAGATGCACGCTACAAACTGCAAATGTGAGAAACAGCTGATAAGCAAACCTGTAGCTACACAGGCATATACAGAAGTTTTAGTTCTACACATACCAAATGCTGAACCGAATGATACGATGTGCTAGGTGACTTTGAGTAAGTGGCAAGAAATTACAGCTGCTCAGAGGACCAGGAAGACTTGTGGAAGAGCAACGGAGGCTCTAGCAACTCTGGAGTGTTATGTGATTGCGCTAGCTGCATCTATGTTGTGGAGTGGTCACATTGGCAGCTGATGGAAAGTACTTCACCAGCACTTACATCAATGCGAGATGAAGACTGATGTGTCTAGATGGAGATAAGTAAAAAGGAACAAGCAGAATAATGAAAGTAAGCGCACCGAATGCTGCGATTACCTACTTCACCCTGTACACAGCTGGTCATTCCTTGGGTATAAGGGTCAATTTCTGCATGAATCACACCCTTTATTTCAAAATAGTGCAGAATCTGGGCCAGAGACACAGCTTTTCTGTTGCTATTATTTCCAGGTTTTGTTCTGGGGAGGAGAAAATGCTGAGTTTTTAAACTGCCAAACTCTGCAGCAAGGTGTTTCAGCCAGGGCTACCGCCAGTGTCAGAGCCAGTCTCGCTGCTGCCCTGCTGGGATGCACGCTGCACGAGCGACCTGGAGACTCTCCCACATTGAGCCCTGTCTGGCTGCCTGTCCTCCCTCCGCTGATCAGGAATAATCCCAGCTGACCCTTATATCAAAATAATGAGAAGGGAAGGGAAGGGAAGGGAAGGGAAGGGAAGGGAAG
>Ga0065711_1036801_pt1 | contig 20564 bp, 12 predicted proteins | sample Hoacrofraction12_FD_59098 | JGI IMG/M metagenome (GOLD analysis project Ga0065711, IMG submission 59098) | Hoatzin crop microbial communities from Cojedes, Venezuela - Epithelial fraction 12 v2 (version 2) | ecosystem: Host-associated > Birds > Digestive system > Esophagus > Crop | place...
AGTCCAGCGGAGGGCTACGAGGATGGTGAGGGGACTGGAGCATCTCTCCTACGAGGAGAGGCTGAGGGAGCTGGGCTTGTTCAGCCTGAAGAAGAGAAGGCTGAGAGGGGGCCTAATAAATGCTTATAAATATCTCAAGGTGCGTGTCAGGAGGATGGGGCCAAACTCTTTTCAGTGGTGCCCAGTGACAGGACAAGGGGCAATGGGCACAAACTGAGGCACAGGAAGTTCTGTCTGAACATGAGGAAGAACTTCTTCCCTCTGAGGATGACGGAGCACTGGAACAGGCTGCCCAGGGAGGTTGTGGAGTCTCCTGCTCTGGACCCGCCTGGACGCGGTCCTGTGCAGCCAGTTGTAGGTGACCCTGCTTCGGCAGGGGGGTTGGAATAGATGACCCACAGAGGTCCCTTCCAACCCCGAACATTCTGTGATTCTGTGATACCATTTCATGTTGGAAACAAATTATCACAAAGAAATCCCCTTCAGTTGCCTGCCACTTAATTGACTGAAAGTGTAAGCTCACAGAATGAAATCTGTCAACATGACAACATGATTAATTTATTTTCAGTTTGTTTACAGAAGCACAGATATAATGTGATAAGGAAATAGTAACACAATCTGGGTGGCAATATAAAAGCTGTTGCATAACTCAGACCCAGGAATATTAGGAGACCAACAGAATGAATCAGAAGTTGCAACAGAAAATAAGTTTTGAGTTAAAGCATACTCAAGTTAGAACATTCTAATTTGGGTAACATGCAGGTTGTGATAACATCCGAAGTTACATTAATAGGAAATCAGTTTCAAAACACCTTAGTAGCCACAGAGATGGCTGTATATTGTATATACATATACCTGTACATTCACATTTGTGTTTGTAGACAGACAAATTGTGGGCATACTTACAGATACCTTGTTATATATTTAGAAAGTCTTCTCTGTTCATTACAACAAACGACACTGTACCTGTATGGCTTCGAATATGAACTCTCAGTGTTCCATTGCTTGCAAACTTCTGTCCACAGTATGGGCAAATCTTCTCTTTTTCTCCTGTGTGAGTCTACATGGGGTGGGGACAGACAAGAATGAAAGCTTCAGCATAGCTGTGAAAGAAGTGAAATATGGACTATTTTAACTGTATTCACATTGATCACTTTTATCTCTGTTACATATTTTATACTAGCACATCAGGCAGAGATTCTTAGGAATTAGCTATAGGTGTCCTTTCCATTTTCTTCCAAAATTTCTAAACAAATCTCATTATTAATGGCAAAATAAACTGGCTTTTCAGTTCCTAAGTTTACTGTTTCCTAAACAGTTACTCTTAAAAATGTCCAATTCACTTTTGTGTATTTTCATGATTGCAAGACACATATTTTTCAGTTTGATAACTGTGATAGTGGTTTCTAAATCAGGAAAGAGTAATTTGGTTACCTAATAAAATTAATCTTCATAAATGGATCTGTAGTGAAAACAGTTTACCGTTATAACCTAGTATAACTTATCCTGTTGCAGACTTGAATCGGAACTTTAAAAGGTCTCTGTGGGGATTTGTGAACATCATTTCTGACTGTCTCATATGAACGAAACATGGCCATCAGTTCAGCTTAAGTATGGCAGACAACAATCCTTCACAGTGCAAGTTCTCAGTGGTTTCAGTCAACACAAATTGCATACTGGATCCTACCCAGTTTGTAACAAATGCTAGAATCAGATTGCATTTAGAGAATTGATCATGAGAAATACATTGTAACTGTCACTAACACTAAACCATACACTGAGCTTGGCTCTTGAAATCAAGTTTTTAAGGCACTTTGCTGATATGTGGATTATTTCAAAATGGAAAAACAAAACAAAACAAAAAAATCAATCTCTCCCATCCAACCTGTGTGGTCAGCAGGAAAACGACCTTGAAGCAAGTTACATACATGAGTTCTTGTAATTTTTCACACTGTACTTTCAATACCCAATTCTGAACCGAAGATTTATCAGTCTATTGAATATTCTGTCCTTGTAACTGACTGCTTTTAGTGGAGAATTTTGGATTACTTCATTTATAAGTGTTATTTTAAATGGGATAGGAACAATAACATTAAATTGTATACAGCTGACTGGGTTTCAAGCTTTTGCGCATGACTTTTCAGATTGGGAAATTAATTCTTATTTTTATAAAAGACATTGAAGTGACATAAAATTCTTCATTACATCATAAAAAACTTATGTCACATAGTACATATGCTGCAGCTGACGGAAGAGTAAATGAGATCATTTCAATACTGGATGGACTTGCACAGTTTTCATTCTGTGACATTAGGGATATGAATGTTAAATCCCTTTTGATTAGGATAGAATTCTTTAGAAATCACTTATACCTCTAAACAGCAACAGTGGGGGGGGGATACCAGATAGAGCTATTAATTCCTTTCAATCACAAAAAAAACCCCATTCCAATCACAAAAAAAAACAGGAAACTATTTTCTGGCAACTGTAATCATTACATAACTCAATGCACATTAAATATGAGACAAGCAGTATTTAAAACTGACTGAAGGCAGACAGACAGCAAATACATTAACATACATTTAATGGAAGATCAAGACCTTTAAAAGACCAGGAAAGAAACCAAAGGGACTTTGGTTCCTGGTTGGTTCCATTACTTTTTGTAATCTGTAAACACGTCAAGAATCAAACACGCATTAATGAGACAGCGCTGTCCATTACACTAGAGAATTCAATAGCCTGTTGTCTGCCGATAACTTGGTTTAGGCTCCAAAGACACTTACTAGTTCCCACACTTCTAACACACAGTAGGGTTGGCAAGACCTTGAAAGACTCCCTACATCTTTTCCTCAATTTTAAATATAGATTTGTGTTGTAATGAAGAGTACTCGCCATAATCATGTGCTGAAAATATTGTACCAAGTAACTCAATCACACTCTGTTTTGTTACTAGAATTTTACATGTGTATATGAAGTGCATACTATATGGCAAATAATATATGCACAATGTTTTTCAACAAACTCACAAGCTGCATTTTGTGGCTACACCAAAGCTGATTTTCCTCAGCTGATTCGTTCTTGATTCAATTATTTTCTTCGTATTTCTTCCCTGTAACATAAATCTTACCTCAGACCAAACCAGCAAGCAAGCTTTTTTCTACAGTTTACCCCAATTCAATTGCAGAGATTGGTGGAAAGGAGTATGGTAAGAGCAGTGTAGCAAGTCCTGTTCTGCCACACACCTGACGCTGGAGTACCTACTCTGGATTTACATATATGAATCCGCTGCAGATTCTGTACGCCACCAATAATCCCACTACTGCAAGAAGCATTTTAGGATGTGAAGAACGATCACAGCTTTCTACTGAAAAGCCAGAAATGCAAAAGCATCTGGGAAACTTGTGTTTAGTGATAACCTCATGGACACAGAAAGAATTCATATGATAGAACTGTCTCTACTCACTTTTTTATGACTCTTCAGGACTGAGGGTGTCACAAAAGCTTTGTCACAGAGATCACACTTGTATTTCTTATGTCCATCGTGTACAACTTGAATATGAACATTTAACGTGTCCTTTCTTTTGAAAGTAGCATCACAGTGATCGCACTTGAAGGTCCTCTCACCTTATAAAGAGAAAAACAAGATTTAAAGATTTTTGTGGAAATACACTAATGTTTCTTCTTTCAGAAAAATGAATAAAAGCAGCAAAGACAAATGAAAATCTGGGTCCTAAGAACAAGAAAAGGAACATCACATCAGGTAAAACTGTCACTGAAAAATTAATAAAATAGTCATGACAAAAATGTAGCCAGAAATGCGAGATTAAAATCTATAGTCAAAAGTGAAACAGCAGCCAGTGGAAATGGCTTCCAGTGAAACAGAGCACAGGTTTTGTCAGCACCTCCAGTAACAGACTCTCTTTATGGTAACAAGGAAAAATATGAAATAGGCTTCATTTTTTGAAACTTAAATGGTAAGAGACATCTTCCTGAATTTAAAAGAACTCTCAAAATAAGAAATATTTGCTTTGAGTAACCCATCACATTCACATCAATAGAGGCAAATCCATATGACAAAGATGAAATAACTTTTAAGTGTTATAGCCCTATTACTATCCAAACTGTGGTGAGGTTGTTGAAGGTTATGGCAGAGGCCAGGTTACTATTGCTAATAGTTTTAAAATTCAATGAATTACCTAAGAGAGGGGAAGAGACATTATATTCGGAAAATCTGCACACATCTTTTGAGAGAAAAAAAAGACGTGATTATTCAGCAAAATCATTACAATGAACCTTCTCCTTATCACTACTGTGAATGCAGAAGAGAATATTCTCTTCTACTTGTTAACTGCTTGATTAAAATTGCAAGTTAAACACCTGTAACGTGGCATTCATTCAGAAATCCACAGTCTAAACTGGAAATCAGCTGCCCATATCCCAGAAAAACTGTCCAAGCAGTGACATCACAAAGAAAGATCACCATAATCTAAGGACTATCCTCCACTTCATTTTTTTCAGGGCAGAGGTCTGATCTGCAGCCTCCAGATCCCTATGAATAAAATATGGACTTGTATAAGCACAAGCTACTTTTCCAGTAGCAATAATGCACATGTAGAGGTACACTTATGTCCCTGGTACAGCTCATTAAAGGATAAAATCATGCCAGCTTCGGTCCCAGTGCACAGGCCAATATGAATGGAAATTGACTTCAGCACACTACATATTAAAAGCCCATTTGATGCTACATGTTAAAGCACCAAAAATCTTTTTTCTTTGTTATACATTACACTTTAATACATATAAATGACGCTTACCAGTACAGTGGTGCCTCAAGTACTCACACACATTCCAAAGCCTAGATAACCTGTTTCTCTCCCCCATAAATTAACCATAATTGCCCACCACCCCAAACCTCTCATTCTCTGTTTATTTGGAAATAAAAATGGTTTTGTCTTGGATGACACAAGAAGAATATGCTAAAAGGTATTAGAGTATAAGCTGTCTTATCATGAAATATTTTCAGTGTAGCTATTCAGAAAAATTTTCAAGGTCAACTGGGATGCAACTTAATATGCTGTTTTGTAGATGTTTAACACTGACAGTGCACCTAACTGTTCAGTGAATCACTTTAGTCCTCATCTTGGGAACACGAGACTACCCTGCTAACAAAGTGGTCATTGCTATTTTTACTGAAGTAACACGCAATTTCTTACTGCTTCAAAGCAAAAATATTGAAGTAATTTTTTTTGAAAGTCACTTCCCATACGAACTTCTAGGCTTCACGGATTTTTTTTTCAGTCAGTCATTTGTTTCTTTCCATCTCTAAATAACTTAGCTCCAAGGCTGAAAATAAATTAAAAAAAATGAAGCAATACTAGACAATTCAAACCAATTACCATGTCTTCTGAAGTAAGAAATAATTCGTATGGTTTCCATAAATTTACATGATATCATTATGGCTTAAGACACAATTTGACATTTGTTGAGTTTCAGGAGGATTTGTCCTTTTTATCCTAAAGTTCTGTTTGTAATCATTCCTATCATTTTCAGTACTGCTCTTGTATCATGATTTGAGAAGATAAATGGCTTTCAGAAAACAACAGAAAATAAGGTAGTAAAAGATCAACCAGTTTTCAAATAGAAAACCTCCAAAGTCAGGGAATTTCAGAACCAACATACTGTTCAATCATATCTCCTCTGTGTGTACACATTATAATACTCTTCAATTATGCAGAGCTGCAATACCAGTATGTATTTAGTCAAGTCCTGGCTTTAGTTTAGCAAAGTTTTTCAACATGCAAAGTAATGGGAAGCCTAGAATTGGGTATTTTTTCAAGCGTTATCCTGGATGAAGGCAAAAAATCAGTGTTTCTCCTCAGCTTCCTCCTTTAGCAGAAACCCTGTATCTCATTATAGAAGAGCCATCAGGACAGTCTCCATCCATAGTTGATTCACTGAGCCCTCTTTCTGTCTTTTTTTTTTTTTCTTTTAAGCCATAGACAAAGATACATGAAAACTTAATTAAAAAGTAACAATAATACACAAGTATGGCAGGAGTTTCAGAAGGTTCCTCAACAGCGTAAAGCAAAAATCTAAATCCCTTGCAAAAGATATGAGCACTAAAACACCTTGAAGCAGCTCTGGAAATCCTCTTCTAGAAGACTTCAAGAAAAATCAAGACCTATGCAACCTATTTCATGAAACCTCACTGTTATGATAAAAGAACACAGATTTCATATGGTAAATGTAAGAATTTGCCTGTTGCTTAAGTACAATCACTGCCAAAAAACAAACTCTTTCCACTGGCTTTGACAGATAACAGTGACATTAAAGTCACCAGATAAATTTCTAATATTAGCGCTTAAGAAATAAAGAAAGAACTTCCATTATGTAGTTTTAGTCAACAGGTTTGCACTGTGCTAGATCAAGAGGTTTGTTATAAATTGAATAGCAAAAGATATACATAGATTCTCTTCAAGCCTTGGCATTATAGAGAATGAAAGTAAACAAGAAAGTATATCATTGACTTCAGCTTTTGAAACCACTGAAGAAGGGAAACTTTTTCAAAGTACTTGACATGAAACTAAGATATCAATATCCACAAATGACTCCAAAGATGGAAAGAGAGCACTGACATAATATATTCTACAGTACTTTCCATCAGAAATGTACTCTCCTTATGACAAAATAAGGTAACAAAAATCAGGGCTACTTGTGCTTTACTTGAAATAAGCAATCTTCAGTGCCCACTTCTGCTGGCCCCTGTAGCAGGAGCTAATTAGTATTTCTCTTATTAACAAACATTCTGCATGTAGATTTTTTCTCTAGAAAGCAAATGTACAAAAAGGATGAGGTCCTTCTAAAACAATGCAATCCTGTTCATGCATGTCTCTACAACCCTAGACAATTCAATGATCCAAGAAAAAATGCTCTGGCTTACTCATTCTTGTCTTACAGCCTCATGAGCTAGTATAGCCAAGTATGAGCTACCATACACCCACCATATATCATACAGCCTTCCTGAACACTACAACTGAGAATGAAGGGTTAGCCCCAGCATTGCCAATGACATAATGAAAACAGTTATTAAAAGCATTATCAGCAATATGCCTAAGAAAAATCTTGTCTGACACTCAGAAGACAAGTTACATTTACACAGCTAGAACCCTGGAGAAAAAATTTTAGATTTTTTTTAATTATTTGTTAGACATATTTTATCTTGAAGTTTGAAAGTTATATCCATGATGTATATATTTCCAATGTCAAGACACGAACACCTGAAAAGTAAGTTTATGAAATATGATTTTTTCTAGTAAATTAAGTTTGTAAAATAAAATTTAAGTCCTTCTACATCATTCTGCAGAGTGACTGCTTCTAAAACAAGGGGATAACGAATTTTTTAAAAAAATATATGATGTAGGCTGAACTTCAATTTTTCCTAGAAGTTTCAAGCTTCACAAAAAATTTTCTGTTTCCTACAGCACAAAACAGTAGAGCCAGCTAAATACATCTAGAGATTGTGGTTTGTTTACCTCCTTTCTTTTATAGAACAGGTATATTTCAGTGCTATGAGTGGGACTATCATCCAGTTGTAGCAGGACAATGCCTACAATTCTGAGTTATTTCAAATATGAGAAACTCATTATCATGGCAGCACAACTTGTCAGTCTCAGAGTTAGGTCATGAGGGGAAGAGTTCTACATTTCTTCACTGGGAACACAAGCTCTTCTCAGGTAACAGCAGAGCCCTTGTTTTAATCACAGCCTTGAACTGAAAACTGTTTATTCTTCAGTTCATCCTAGTAATGACTTTCACTTTGCTATTGGTCTGTAAACACTTCTTTTATAGGACTCTACAGACAAGAGAGATGCATTATGACTATAACAGTTTTGCTTATATTCTGCTGTATTAAGGCTTCCTTGTTAAGCTGGTCGGCTTTTGGGTTTGGTTTTTGTTTGGTTGTTTTTTTTTTTTTTAAGAAAAAAGGTTTAAGTCTTCCCTGTGATTAATAAAAGTAACAAATATCAGTTTAAGGTTTTGACTCATTTCTGAGTCAGTTTTAGCTAAAATGGCAGAAGCTACCACCTTCAAACACCTACTCTGTCCTTCAGCAAGACATGTTGCCTTTCGCACCAAGGAAGACTGACTACACAATGTTGGTGCCGCTGCAGTTCACAGTCTGATATATTTAATATTTGATTAAATAGTGGTGGTTCATGGACAGCTAAACCTGCCGCAAATCACAACCCTAACTCAAATATCTCAAATTTCCTGAGCTCCCATCCTCTTAAAAAAAAAAAGTCAACGATATGTTTTTAGAGAGAGACCTTTACCAAGGCCTACAATTCTGCGTACTGTGAATTACTGCTTTTGGATATTCTGCAAACGCTTGGTTCATTAGAATACACATTACTAAGCAGGTTTTTCACTCTCCCCCCCCCCATCATTTTAACATTGGAAAAAGATTTTAAAAATTCATTGCTTTATGAAGTTGCAGAAGCTTCAAAAAATAATTATAAAAGAACAAACTAAATATGCCAGTCTAATAATCTAACAGAAATACTGTCATGTGGGATTAAAAAAAAAAAAAAAGGTTTGTGGTTTTCTTAATTATACCAATATAAATATTCCCCAAATCAAGGTACTGTCTCTAAGCTACAAGGATTTTAGATCATGACTATTTTCTAAAATCTAAATTGCTGACATTCACAAGGTTGAATGGTAGTCTAGAGCTCTAAATTTTGGAGAAAATTCCACCAAAAATAAATCTTCACACAGTTAAAAAATAGTACAGAATGCCAAGATCAAGTTACTCATGAGGGAAAATGGCCACAGCATTTCTCTGGGCTGCTAGTTCTGTGCCAGAGGCAGGAAACATTAGGCTAGGCAGGCACAGGATAGAGAATCTCAGTTTCAGGCTCTAAACCGGATTACCTACAAAAGCCAAGTAAGCCACCAAGTTATCTGTGCTTCCATTTCTCCTTCCTTAACATGGATGTAACACTATCACACTTAATGCAGAAATAAATCTCCTGTCATCAGACCTCAAATCATTGCTAGATTTTCTACAGCATATTTGGATTTGCATTTAAGTACATTTAAAGACAAGGTTTGAATTTGGCTCTGAATTTTCTAACTCCCTGGGGTTAGAGCTGAATCTTAATACTAATTTAATATAGCAAGTTGGATATTGGAGCAAGGTGCCATACGTCTGGCTTTCCCAGTCAAATGTGAGAAGTGAGGAAGTTCTTTTTCCTTTCTGACTTAGCACTTACTGTTATGGATTAACAGATGTCTTTGTAGAGAGAATGGGGTTCGGAACAAAGCTTTGCATTCCTCACACTGGAATGGTCTCTCTTCAGAATGGGTCTGCAGATGAAAGACAACATGTCAGAGGAAAGGCTCAGGGAAATCAATTAGGCATCATTACAGTAATTATAGCTAATTTTCTAGACTGGATTCAGGAAGGGATATCACAGCAATTTGAAACATCAGGGGATAAAGAATTAAAACAATCATTCTGCCATTATCCAGAATTCTGAAAGTCAGCACAGCAGCTACCAAATAAATGTACCCTCCCAGTCCTCAGAAGTGTTACATGGGGTGTGCATGTAAACAGAAACAAAAATAAATATAGAATAACCAGGGAGAAAACGTACAAGCTCAGCTGCACTGCTTCATCCATACTAACATTGGTCTTAAGTACCAATATGAATAAATACTTTAAAATTAAACACATGTACACAAACCCCTTTTTCTCAGTTTTGAAGTTTGAAGGTAAAATTGATCTGATTATCTCAAGATAGCGTCTAAAATTTGGCAAAGAAAATTTCTCAAATCATAAGACTAATCTTACAAATCCTTGTTTCAGGTTCTTGTATTAACAGGGAAAAAAAAGAAAAAACACAGAAGCATCAGTATCAAGATTTAAGTTTGCTGTAGAAAAATTTGTCATAGCTGAGAGATGTCAAAGCCATAAATAAAATAAAAGGCTAAGCTTGGATAAATCTCTCAAACTGCAGAGTTGCTAAAGCAGATTTCTCTTCTGGAGCTTGGGAAACATCCAGCTTCATTCTACTTTTGTAAATTTCAGAGCGTTTTCCCCGTTTCCTAGTGTTATTAAGTGCTGTCTCACTGTAGATAGTAAGTCAATCCATACTATTTATTACCTACCCTACTTCCTACTATTTTGCAAAAGAAAGTAAGTTTTTAAAGCGTCAGTGTCTAAACATTAGAAGCTGCAATGTCAAGAGGAAAACGGAATGGATAGTAAGTGTTTTATAATATGCACAAAATTAGGTACATAAGTTCATTTTGCAAACTAAGGGTAAATATTAGGTTGTATGAATATGCAATATGCTATTTCTGCTACTCATAATACCAGACGACATTTGTAGTTATCACTTAAACTATGGTAAACAAGAGACTGTGGGAAGTCAGCATAATTATTCAGATGTAGACTGAGGGCCTCAAACTTAGATTGATTTTAGTGCAAATGTCCTCTTACATACACAGGAGTACCAAAATGTCAGAGTACTTGCAATGGTATGCAGAGGCTTTGGATTCAAATTCAATTCCTTGAACTCAGCCTATGTCACTTAAGGCAAAAAGGCAACTGGAGCATCATCAACTGTGTGGAATATATCACACATTACACAAAATCTGCTGAATGTTTCAGTCCAGCTTCTACAGGTTTACATCACAGTTTCCATTAGTTGACACCCTGCTTGGTAGTCTCAGCAGTCAGGCCAAGGATTGACAGGACATAAAGAGACTGAACTACCTTCTCACCTCAACAGGTGGTTCCTCCAGAACAGGGTTGAGACATATTGACGAGACACTGTGGGGAAGCTCGCAGTGCTGCTGTCTGTGCTGTACCTGTTCTGTGGATAAATAGAAGGGTTCAGTCTCTAGGGCTGTCAATCTGGCACCTTTCACGAGCGCAAAATTCATGTTATTTATTTTAAAAATGCCCTGGTTTAGAACACTCACCACTTGAGTGATAGTTCTGAAGAGCACAGTGATTTGTACAGAATTCCTTAGCATCTCCTTGACAGGTCTCCTAGTCTTCTGATCACAATACACATATTCATCTGCACATCTTAACTTCTCTCAGAAGAAAAGCACCTAAATAAGCATACCCACATGCAAGGGTACACAGATGATCTCCCTCTTTTGTGAATGGTCCAGAAACAAGCTATATCTATTACAAAAAGCCATGCAAATCTTAATGAGGAGACGTATCCCCCCAGACAAGCACATTAGTTCCAATACTGTCCTTTTTTGTCCTACTAATAGGTTCCAGACCAGAGATGGCTTCCATTCAGTCAAAGCAAGGGACGCTAGCCATACGATCAAAGCAACTGAGGATTGACTCTTATGCAATATTTCATGGCAGCCTTTCCTATCATAACATTTGTGGAGGCTTAAACCCAGCCCAAGGCTATTTATTCCCAACAGAGAAACTGAGGGAATACAGTTGTTTCAATTCATTATACTCCCCAGAACCAAATAACCCTGGATTAAATATAAACCCTTTAAAATCCTGTGTCTGCTGACCTATTTCTGCTCGCTGTCATATCCTCCCTTTTTATTCTTTGAACTCATCCTCTATACATAACAACAAAGAAGCAGATGGAACAAAAACTTTGCTTTCTCCTGCATGGAAGTGATCTGCATTACATGGCACAGAACTGCATTACATGGCACAGAACATACACTTTCATCTGATCGAACCTGGTTGAAAGGTGACTACTGTAATCTATAGCATAATCCAATACTACATTTGCCTCTTAATTTCAGATACTATTCTCTTCCCTTGTCAGAAAAATTGAGCCGTATTTTTCATCCGACCACTTAGTTTCTATAGTTTAAGCTTTTTCAAAAGACATCTGAGCTAGTTCCACACCACTTAACACTTCTCAGTGCTGACATCCGCAAGCAAGCTTGCACATGCACCTACACATTGCAGTGTAGTACTTGTACAGAAGCAGCATGTCAGAGAGGTACCACAGGAAGACTAACAGCTCCTGCCTCCCAGATCTGCAGCTGCAAGAGCATAACGAGTGGTAAGTTAGGGTTCACATCACAATGCTCTGCCGAACAGTACAGACATACTCTTAGCAACTCCACTGTCTATCTCCCAGTGAAATCCTGTGAAACGTGAGGAACTCATCTCCCTCTGCACCTTTGAAATGACCCAACATTCACCCACATCAGAAAAACATTTAAAAGCATGTGTTGTGGAAGTCATTTTTATTCCGATACTCCCAACACAAAATCAGATTAAATAACCCCCATAAAGGAATCACAGAAACAACAGCAACGTTTCCATCTAAAACACAAAACAAGAATTCAAAGGTGCAAAATACACATGTATCCTGTTTCTTATTATAAATAAAAAGTATGTAGCTCTGCTGTAAAACTCAGAGTTTTCTCAAGTGTGTTGCTTCCTGTTGAATGCTGTTGATTTAAGTGTTTTTAACTACTATACCCATCATTCCTACTGCAGTTTTCTAAGTTCCCCAATACTAGCACAGCAACTGCACCCTGGAACTCAAAAAAGCACCATGAAATTATTCAGAGGCCAACTTTTTTTCCTCAAGAAGAAAGTGAATCTAGGAGGAGGTCTTAAAGGAATACACACCTAAAGAATATTTAAAACTCCAGCTGAATACATACAATGTATGACACACAATAAAGGTTTAAATCTCCACTGTTACTGCATTGACAATTCTGTGAAAAGGCAAAAAAAACTATTGCACTCTTCCCTTAGTAGCACTACAACCCTCCCAAAATCATGGCACTTAAAATTATTTTGGCATCCCAAACTACCACATCCTTGACTTACACCTTACAATTGGTTTTGTGTATATACATCCATACTCCCCTCCATTATCTACCTCCCCTTGTTTACACTGTTTACTCAATGGCAAGAGATGTGTCTAAAAAAAGCAATTCAGGACATCTATGTCAGTCTCCTGTCTGTCACACTCATCTCTTTCATTTAGCAAGTGAAATTAGAGACCTAAATGTAGATGGGTGAAAATTCACAGCTGTTTGGGTAAACTTCATGTAAACATAGGAATAAGTTTCTTTCATTATAGGACAATGTTGATTTACAGCCCATACTGTGTGCAAACAGGTTCAGGAAATCAGTATTCCAACACACTAAGGAATTCTGTCAAAATTAGGTACTCACTAAATCTGTCTAAATTTTAATATTTTTCCCATTAAGCAGAGTCTCTAATCTTTGCTTATGTTAGTGTTGCTGCTGCTTTAAACACAAAATTGGGTCAAAATGTTTAGTCATTCACACTTAATCCTGAGTTCTGTTTTCAGCCCAAACTCCCTACCAGTCATCAATTGCAAATATAACACAAGGAAACACGTAAAAATTATTCATTTAAGATATAGAAGTATCTTTTCAGATAGCATGTTATACACTTTCCTTAGAATATATCCAATTTGTGAGATTCTGCCCGATTTTCTTAATCAAGTCTAAAACGCAAGATGCAACCACAGCATATACGGGAGCTAATCCCATTCTTCAGCAGGCTTCTGCATGCTTTCTATTTTAGACGGTCATCACCAATTCATCTTATGAGATGCATTATTATTATTCTTACATGATTTATGGCTCAAAGTGCAAGAGATGGTGCAAAGATCCTGTGCCAAATTCCCTGGTGGCATATAACATGAGCCAAACTGCAAAAGACTGGTAAGTATGCGTGTATCAGTTTCATCAAAAGGGGAGAAGAAAGAGAGAGTATTTAAAAAATGTAAAGAAAAAAAGAAAAAAGCAAAGGGTTCCAAATACAGGACACAAACAGGTAGGGGTTGGGTTTTTTTCCCCCTTTCTTTTTTAGAGTTTTGTAATTCTGAATCCTCAGTCGTGGATATAGCCTTTCCATTAAAATTGTAACCCCAGGTTAAAATAATGAAAGGCATTATAGAAATTAGGCTAAGCAGATCTGATCTTAAATCAACAAAAGCTGAGCAACCCTTCATAAGCCTATTTTTCAGGTAACTTTTTTTCTAATGTTGACTTAATGTGGGAAGCAGGTGCTAAGTCCAACAATGACTGCAACAGGAATACACTTAAGTCTTATTCAAATACGGTATTTTTTAAAATACAAAAAATTTGAAGACATTTTGGATTAAATTTTTAACTTCATAATCTAATATTAAAAAAATAACAAAACAGAAAATGGGGATTTATTTGATGTTTTTAACCAAGCAACTGTAATTTCCTTCTGCTTATTTCACTTTTTTTTTACTAGAATTCATTTAGTATTTTGAGATTTTGGTTAAAACAAAGAACACTAAAAAATACATTCTCCAATACTTTAATCCCATGTTTATAAGCATGCCAGAGCTTAATGATGAACCACTTAAAAGAAAAAAAATCTGCAAATCTGAGGCTGGCAGACCTGTAAACAACAACAGCAGAGTGCTTTACCTTCTTGTGATTCTTGTAAACATTTCTGTGGGCAAATCCCTTTCCACAAAGCTTGCATTTATAAGGTTTATCTTCACTGTGTATTATTTTGTGTGCAGTCACTTGATCAAGTCGTTTGAAGGACTTATTGCAAACCTCGCAGGTGTAGGGGCGTTTTTCTGCAGAAAATGAGTGGGGGACATTTAATCTCCTGTTTATACAGGGGGAGAAGATGAAAGGCAGAGACAGTCATCTCCTCAGAGATTTTTGCAATTAAGTCAACCCAATTAAGATCAAACCAATTAGAAAAACATCTAATGCCCTTTATGTTAGACAGTTAAGTCACTTCACAGAAGATGAGCCATGGTGTACCTCAAGAAATTGGCACATTCTTTGCAATAATCATTGCTAAAACTAAATTCTGATTAATTAGCTTAAATCAAAAGAGAATGACTTCAAAGAGGAAAACCCTGTTTCCAGATTACATATGTGAAAGAGGGCATAACAGTTTAAATGTTTTAAAACTTGATTAACAATATACATATTAGCTTCCAAAATCAGAAGTTCCAATACAAAAAGCTTTTGTGCTTCAACTGGTGACTGCAGCTTAACTACACTAATGCTCATCCAAAAGTGTCAAAAGAAAGCTAGAAGCCTCTCAGATATATCTGTGTTACAAGAAATGAGCTTTTGGTGTGGACTGATACCAAGAAAATAGTTCATTTATAAGCCAGTACCACTGTAAAAACCTGTATTTTTAAAACACTACCATATTTGACAGAACAGTGTTTGTGTTTTCATTGCATTGGCTGGTGTTTCCAATCACTGGTGAAAGACATACAAACACTAGATCACAGTGATCAGAAATCCTGGCAGAGCCAATTTCTGTCATATTGCTAAACCTATGGACAGGCCACTCCCCGCTCTCCGCAGTTCTGGCAGAGGACAGACTCAGTGAAACATTTGTACATGTTCTACAAAATGATGTGGAGCATGAGCTGCTTTCCTCTAACTGGAAACTATGTGCATGTGAGTCCACTAAAATATATACATATGAATGTTTCCCATTTTATCACAGATCTCCGGCTGACAGCTTACCCCTGCTCCCATCCTCTTCAACACGAAATTTCACCCATCGGTTCTTCACCTCCTCTCTAAGCTAAGTAGCAATCTTTTGCCCCATTCCAGCTAACTGACATCATCTACCCCAGCTAGCATGAAAAAATAGCTTGACAAAGCAGCAACAGGAAGAAGACTATAGCATTATACTTGGATTTTTGAAAGGCTTAGAAAGGATGATAGTTTCCTTGGAACCTGAGATTTGCTCGAACAGCTCAGGGCAACACAGAATTCATCAAGCCTTCCATAAAAAATTAATCCAGGTAAAATTCAATATACGTTAAATACATATACATATATATAAGTTTGTGTTATTTTTGTACATTACCTGAATGAGTTATCATATGGCGTTTTAGCTGGTTAGCTGAAATAAATTTCTTGTCACATTCCTGACACTCAAAGATCTCATGGACCTGCAAAATGAGTGTTTAATGATAATTAAATACGTCTCAAACAATATACAGAAAGTCTCTAATAGACCACAACTATTTCTGAGCCAGTAGCTATGCTAATATTCATGAATATTCTGTAATTTCCCCCTTGCTAGTCCCTTCATGTACAACAGCATCTCAAAAAATAAATATTCATAACTGTAAACAGCTATCACTGCAACTATATTTAGAAACACAGCTTATGCAAATTTGCAATAGCAGATCCATTCAAAATATCATTATTATTAAAGCATTAAAAAACAATGCAGAATGCCTTTTCAAAGCACTTTTTTCTTGTCAATAAGACGCAAGTAAAAATAACACAGTCACTACTTCGTAACTACTGTAAGAATTTTTTAAAAAAAAAGTACTGTCAAAAACTTCCAGGATTGTTTCTCTTAAAAGCTTTTAGAGGCAAGACAGTTGAGGGGCAGCAGTGTCTCAAACTGTAAATGCAGTAAGCATTAGCACAATTTTCAACATCAGAGCACATAATGTCATCAAGGACAAGTGTTGGAAAAACAGAAGAGACAGCTGAGAGTTGCAACCTCTATCAGAGGTCAACTAAAAAAAAAAAAAAAAATCCCATTTTCTTTATTGTTCCCCAAAATCACAATACATACATACTACTACACCCATCATGATTACCGTTCACCTTCTACTCTGTATTACATTTGCCATCAGCAACCTCCCCTCAACCTAGCCACAGTGCAACTGAACATACATTTCAATTTTTTGGTACTGCGGTCTGAGACAGCAAAACTTCTGGTCAGCGCTCACATTTCATAAATGTTTTTTGGAGAACTCTATAGACTTTCCGTAGGAGAATCTAGCAGCTAAAAATAACAAATATCAAAGGTTCAACACAATACTCTCATGAAAAACATTTGCAGACAGCACAGTAAAGCAGCTCAACTAAGCCTTCCACTTCAAACAAAAAAAAAAAAAAACCCAAAACAAAAACAGATTCTCCCTAAGTATTCTACCTCACCATGTTTTTACACTGCTACTCACAAACAAACTTTAGCATAAATTAAGTGTTTTAATAAACTGTCAAGTGATTATGTCATTTCCTACAGTCTCTGCAAATTTGCGCACTGTGGACAGTAATGCGTACCAAAATGCTCAGACGGAATTAGGTGGTAAACTCAAATGAAGATCATTCATTCTGTTTACCCAGCTGCATTTCAGATTAATTTCTCTTATATGCACACACAATCTACTACTCTACTCTTCCCCAAAAGATCAAAATTCTTACTTGGATAGTTAACTGAAGTTTACATAATTCTGCAACCAACTGCTATTAGAATCCCCTCCAACACAATTATTTGAAATAACTTGTAAGGTATTCTTAAACATAATATTTAATACATCAGAACCCAGACTATGCTTTGACATTATACAAATGCCTTATTAAACAATGCTGTCGAAATGAAGGCTCACTGAATACATCTGCATCAAAAAAGAAACTTGCACGTGCATTAAAAAAAGCTACAGCTATCAAATAAATATTCTATAGCTGTTACTCTTCTATCAATTCTCAGAAAACAATCAGACACAGACATATGCATGTGCATTACATAGCTGTCACTATCAAGCATATATTCTATAGCTGGCACTCTTCTAATCCATTTTTTAGAAGAGTACACAATTACATGGTAAAACAGTAATAAAATATAACAAATGTTTTTATGAATAACAATATTCAAACAGATTTTCATTTTAAGAAAACTTGTCAAGTAACATGCTTTATGAGTACACAGGCTGTAATACCAGACAAGTTCTCGTGCAATGATTTATTCATATAATAAAATTAGTCTCATTAGGGTGCTGTAACAGCTACCAACATAAACCTCTCTTGCATTAAAGTCAGAACATGCTTAGAATTGTTTCATTTGCATTTGAAGAGCTACACCTTCAGATAACAACTTGTTAAGTGCTATACAAAACAGCAAGCATCTGAACAAGATTAACATACACTCAGATAAATATACACCTTCACTTACAGGACTGAATCGTAAAATTTTCATGAGGTCTACTGAAATCAAAAGGTCATTCAAAAGAGTTTTGGGGGTGAAACTGAGCTAAAACTTTGAAGATACACAAAATCCATGATCAGCTTTTCCAAAAACTAATTTGAATTCCAATCTACCACTCCAATAACTGGATGAGACTCTGCCTGTTGGAAGGCAGTGCTTTGAGAGAATATGAGAACATTGCATCCAACTGAAATTATTAAACGCGATTGACACTTTCAAAGTGGTGTTCAAAAGTCAGTTTCCTCTATCTTTCTATGGCTTTCACAGTGATTGTGAAAAATAAAGACTGCACAGTTGAACAAAACACTGCCCAGTGTTGAACAAGGGTAAAAAAACCCAACACAGAGACACTTGGAACTGGCAGGTGAAAAAAGGCAGGAGGAGAGGATCACAGATGTTATTTAAGAGTGACTTTCCTCCTCATAGTTTTGCAGGAAGTCCAGCTCTACAACAAAGAAAGTTAAGAAAGAATCAAAGATTTTTCATAAACAATAAAACACTCTCAATCTCATAGAAAAAACAATGAATAGGATCCTTCTCGGTTCTGTTATTTTCTCTCCAGTAGACTGTGCTACAGCATTTCTCTTAATGGAATCTTACAGACCGATATAAAAAATACAGAAGGGCAACAGCACAAGCTAGTCTTACCTGTAAAGAACAGCACTGCATTTCATACAGGCATGTGTTTTATGACCTTTTCCAAAATCAAAAAAGCTTTACTGCCTTACACTCAAAGGCATCCTTAATCTTCTTTCTTAACAGGAGCATTAGCTACTTTACTGTTGAAAACACCCACCTACAACAAAGTCTGAAATTCACTCCACAGCTGTACAGCCAGAGACATACTCCCCCAACCTACCTACAAGTACTGAAAGTGTAGCACTGTCTATTCTGGCTGCATCATCTTGGGAAAAGAAACCAGCAACATTGGCATGTCTGAATTTTTCTTCCCTTTCCACTTACAGAACAGTAGAGCCTCAACGGAGATGTCTGGCAGCCTGTGCTATTCAGATGTATAGGCTCACTTTTAAGTTTAAGTTCCTGTGAGCAAGACAAATCCAAAACATAAGACACCTAATGTTCAAAGATACAAAAGGAACCCTATAGCAAGAATCTACATCAATGAGGACAAAACTCCTTTAGCTTGCTTGCTCACTATTATAAATGTTGAATGATTCAATTTTGCATTTTACTTAAACTTCAGCACTTGGTATCAGAATATAATTGAGATGGCATGTCATTTGCTTTGGCAGTAGACATAACAAACCTGCAAAAATGAGATTTTACAACAAATTCTTTTTGTTCTACTACACAGTCTTTTGTAAGCTCCTGTACAGCATTTCTTCAGTTGTGTTTGCTGGTAATTTTTTTTTTTTATACTACCATATCACTTAGCAGCCCAAATCATGGATTACTATAAATATCAGCTAGAACAATGTCACTTTACAATTGGAAGATAAGACAAAAGGGAACAGGTGGATATAGACAGAATGGAAAACAGAAAGATACTAATCACTACAAAAAGCAATATCATCAGTGGATCAACATCACAACTGTTGTTAAAGTTTTGTAGGTATCATGCAGGAGGAGAGTTGTGTTATGGCAAGTAGGTTTGGAAATCAAGTAAAAAATAAAAAATGTAGGTAAGACTATTCTGGGTAGGACTATAATCGCTAAGGAACACAAGATCAGAATCCAAAATGATGTCCACACTGAATGAAGCTTCAAAACACTCATTATTTAGGAAGGAGAAATCAAATGCATAAATGTGACATGATAACTAACAGTTTACATAGCACCACTAGAAAACAATATGAATACTGAGCTGATGCTGCTGTTAGAAAGCACTGTCACTCTGAGACGTATTAAAAGACATATTCTCTATATCAATAAACCCAGGACAATCATTCCACTATACCTGTCACTACCAAGGGCTCAACTAAGCATCATTGCTCTTCTTGTTTGGGCAGCTGACCACAAGATGCTTATAGGCCAAAAAGAGAATCCACAGGAAGAAAAAAACTTACTAAAAGCAAAAGTAGTTTGGAAAAACAGATGCATGAAGAAAGATTGAGATAATTGTGTTTGTACAGCCTAGGTATTGCAAATGGAGTTGATAACAGCTTTGCAATATGCTAATTGGTACAAGGAAGACAGTGTTGAATTGTTCTTCACGTTTTTTCAGATAAGACAAAGAGCAATTAACTCAATTTGCAGTAAAGAGGAAGATTTAAGTAGGACATCATTAAAAACAAACACTGGACTAATGAACACATTCAAAAAAATTAATAGCACTAAAGATGAAAGTCAGAATACAAAGGGACATCTATGCAGGTGGTAAAATCTTCTTTAGTGGAACTTCTCAGGATATGAGACAGTGCATATCTAGGATGCTTTAGGTACATGCTTACTCCTCTCTCAGAAATAGAATGGGCTAGAAAACCTCCTCCTGAGTCCTGAGTTCTCTTCCAGCCCTACATTTCACTGAATTTGAGAAAAACTAAAAAAAAAAAAAAAAAAAAAAAAAAAAAAAAA
>Ga0065711_1005325_pt1 | contig 20562 bp, 11 predicted proteins | sample Hoacrofraction12_FD_59098 | JGI IMG/M metagenome (GOLD analysis project Ga0065711, IMG submission 59098) | Hoatzin crop microbial communities from Cojedes, Venezuela - Epithelial fraction 12 v2 (version 2) | ecosystem: Host-associated > Birds > Digestive system > Esophagus > Crop | place...
TTTTTTTTTTTTTTTTTGTACAGAAACTGTTCCAGAAGATTTTTGTACTTTTTTGTTTGTTTGTTTTGAAATTTCCCGACATGTTTTCAGATATGGAATTTGTTACAGAGGTAAAATTTCTGACCTATCAGTTGGAGGCGCACCTCTTGGTGCTATTTAGGATACAGATACCTCCTCTGCACGAGGAGTCCAGGCACAGTAACACAAAATAATTACCTTTCAGAATTCAACATGGAGGGAAAACTTTTGCCTTCAAGATTTTAAAACCAAACCCCTCTGGTTTAAATCATAGCTCACTTTAAAGTTTACCAGATTTGGCCTTTTTCCATTGCTAGAGCTAGAACCTGCTCTTATTCCACACTTCTCTTTCTGGTATTCCATGGAGGAACATTAACATTTCAGATCTGAATCCTCAATTTAATTCAAATGCTTACTAAGTTTGCTTGGTTAAGGGGTCCCAGAATTTAGCCCAGTGCTTCTTGTCATTACTACAGAATTTATTTTCAGCTTCTGCTTAAGCAAAGCCACTAAATAAAGTAACATGCTACAGCAGGATGAATGCATCCCACGTGCGATTTCTGTGGCCTGTATAGCTTTTACCTTAGCTGTGAGCACTGGGCCAAATCCTGTACCGCCTCCTGAAATTACTTTCCCACGGAAGAGCTAGGTAGGAATTGGCCCACCAGGAATTACAAACACTGTCTTCGCTGGAGCAGTCCAGACTTTATGAACAAAAACACATGCAGTTGCATCATTGACATGCCTAGAGAATGTCATTTAAGTCATAGTGAATACATCATAAAATACTTCAGTACCTATTAGCACCACAGTGTTGTTTAGTCATTTGTCCAAAGATTATCAAGCTGGCTCACCCTTCCACGAGGTGAACAATGTTTTGGATGCTTTTCGTAGCCCTTCATGAATTCCACAGCTTTTCACCTGTTCTACATCATGAACAAAATGCAGTTACAGGATAACATTGTGACAACTGGCTTGAGATAGAAAAAATAAGAAAATATGGTACACACAACGGACAATGAAATAATTAGAAGAGTAGAATGGAACCTGAATGAACAAGCATCTATTTCATAACACTTGTAATCAAGAAAAGTTTGGATCTACTTTGAACTTGCAGAGCTAGGTCTGCGTTTAGAAGGCTGGATTAAGTAAAAATAAAACAGCTTATCTGAAGGACTGCAGGGTGTTTATACTGGGTTTCTGCTAAAAAATACAGTTATTAACTGTAGTTAATGTCATGGATATAGCTATGGGATATGGATATTGTTAGCTGTCCTCCTTAATTTATATAATATATTCTGCGGAAAGGGCAGGGAAAATCTCCTTCCTGAGGACAAGGTAGGCTTTCAAACCTTTGGCCATATAATAACATGTATTAGTGATATTCAGTGTGAAGAAGGAGAATCATGTGAACCCTGGCCATACCTAGTCCCCACGCTGAAGGCTCCCCATCTTCCCTCTGCGACAACATTTACATTTAACCTTTTTGAATGGCTACGTGTGAAACAAGATGTTACAGGAAAAAAAGAAAGCCCTAATTCTACACCAAAGGATGAATCTGCTATTGTGATGTCGACTATCCATCTTCTGAACACTCTGAAAGTTAAAAATGTCTGCAAAATCAAGTCCAGTATGTTAAGAACCTGAAATGTGTTGATACAGGTTTAATCTACTAGGGGCAAGCACGCTGCCCAAAGCTATGCCATTTCAGCTTGCGTTCCAGGTAAATCTCTGTTACCAGGTGTTTTAACTCGCTGGAAAGCAACCACAGCTGGATGGCTTCAGCCGTGGGAATCCAGATGCTGCAGCATGCACCATGGCATCTCCTACGCTGTTCTAAAAAACACATTATTGAGAAAACAGAAAAAGATAAACTTATTTAAGAACTGTTTTGTCTCTGATCTCCAAAACCAGTAGTAGTGATCAGTGAGGAGCATAAAAGCTAAACAAGCACTTGGTATCACTCAGGCCACACACGCTTGCTACAGGGCCAGCTTGTTAACGTCCAACCCAAGGTGCTGGCCCAGTTCTACAGCCCCATCATCAGACTGATGAGGCTGAGAATCTGGCTCCAACATAGCAGTAAGACACTTTGGACCTATTTGTCATCATTTTTATGTCAATATAACACCACAAAGAGCTGTGGTATTACACACGGAGAAAGTGTAGTAAGGCAGCAATAATTCAGGCATTTGGGGGAAAAACCCACAAGAATGGTACAGAAGGTGCTGACCCCTCTCCCAGCCGTGCTGTCTGGAGTCACACAGCGCAGGTGGCGCTCTGCTCCGTTTGCGCGGGATACTGAAAATTTGTCATCTGAACCTCTAGGTCCAATTCTGGGCAAGGGCACAGTCCGAACCTGCAGCATTACTTGAGCAATTACATTGGCTTTAAGGTCAGAAAGATGCCTTCATTTAATCTGTCTTCCCAGGTAACGCACAGATTTTCAGACGGAAATTCATAAAATAAGTGAATAACAGTAAGAGCTAGAATGTATCTTTGAGCATGTCCACAAAATATTTTGAATTTTATTTGCAAATGAAAGGCTTCCTCCATTGCCAGATATGTAAGTAGCCACATGTGAATGCCACAGGGGAGTACTCGAGTGCTACTTCATGCCATTCTGGTTACAATGATCACTGAATCCATGGGGGAAAAAACTCAGCATGGAAATTATTCTTTGGGTAAAGGAACTCTTTTCTGAATGCAGATGGGATTCGGTCCAATACTTACATATGTGCACTATTTTTAAGTGCACTACTTAAGTATATAAACTTACACACATATTTAAATGTTTTGCTGGATAAGTGCCATAATGAATGACTAGTTAATGCTATGAATTAATAAGCTGTATTTAAAAAAATAGATATTTTTGAAAACACTACATTCAAGTGTTTGTAACTAAATTAGGGCCTTTCAAACTTACATTTCTAATGCCTAGGGGGAGATTTGAGCCCCTACTTCACTTACAGAACAGCAAGTTCTGAGGAAATGCACGTTACCATGTGCACTTTTAAAGGTACAATGGCTGGTCAAAGAACTGAAACTTTCCAATTAAATATAAATTGCACCATAATATTCAATGTGTTTCTTGCAGCTCCTCACACTGTACTGAAGGAACATAAAATTCCACCAGTGCCAAATTATACCACATTACATCCAGTATGCTCATGGGGAAGAAGGGGGACCAAAACCACAGGGCTTTTGCCTAGAACTGGAAATACTGGAGAAGTGGGAGAGTCCCACCACTGCCCAGATATTCCAGCCCCCAAAAGCTCTATGAACCATCTCCTGAGTGTGCTGCACTCCTAAGCACCCACAGCCATGGCTATGCCCTTTCTGAAGTTTTCCCCATTATCTGTATTATCCCTGGCTGGTTAACTGAAGGTAGATGACTTGGGTTTGCCACTGATAGCAACCTGTGGGTGAGCAGGACCTTCACCTTTTCTTGTACTCACTGCTATTCAACCTTTAGTGTTTGGGGGTAGAGAGGAAAGGTGGCAGAAATTACAAGTTAATGCAATTTTATATTCTGTGGTCAGAGGATTTCACAGCAGGAAGACAGCATGCCCACCTTCATTGGGTGATAGATAAAGCTCCTTTTTTCTTCTTGGGAGTTGGTGTAGCACCGCACGTCTATCATGACTACTGCTAGGGATGCACACAATTTCTCTGGCGATTCTGCTTCCCTCAGCAATGACAACCTCAGAAAATTGTGTTTGTTCAGCAGGTCTCAGTCCGTATTTCAGTAACTGTTGACAATGTTGGAATTAACTTCTCTAGGAAGTTAATCGTGTTTCCCCCTGCGTGCCTTTACCGCCTTAGTTTAGACTGTTCTAGCTTAATCACAATAAAGCCTCCGTCAGGAATCAATCAACTGGCCAGAGTTTGGGTTTTCTTTCTTTCAGAGGATGCTGATTTAATTAAGTGATTTTGCAGAAATATATTCATACTGTCAAAATTATCTATATCCAAAAATACTAACAAATTTATTTGACAAGTAACAAATTACTTTTTGTTTTGCATATAATTTTGAAAGGAAAATTAAAAGGCTATTGGAAGTATGTAAACAAGGCTTTTTCAGCATTTCCAAAGTGAAATCTTTCCTTCTACATTCCAGTTTCTCAAACATTTCAAAAAATGAATGTTTTTAGAAGTTGCAGTGTCAGGATTTCCTAAAAACCAGGTGGTCTCCATTCCAACAAGCTCTGAATTCCCTTGTAGTCAGCTCAGAAGCAGCAGCAGCTGCAGATGTGTCACTTCTCTCATTCTCATTCTTTGCCATCAGCGTCAGCTCCTGACAATCCTACAAGCCTAATCTCTTCCCCTTGTTCCCGCATGGAACAGAAGCACACATGAGGCATGAAATAGAATAGATCAGGATAGATGATTCATTTCCAGCCTTTTACAATTCCCTGAATGTTCTGTTTCTGAGGTATTTGAAAAGATTGTCGCTCTTTACCTCACCCTGTGATGATTAAAATGGACAAGTGATTAAAATGGATGGGTGATGGGCTGCAATTACACTTTGTCCTACTACTTTGCCTCAATTTTTGCCATGGCAGGAAGTTTCTGGTGCAAGAAGCATCTGAGACTGGAGCAAAAGGAAACATTTTTATCATCTACTCTGATCTCTTATGGCAAAAAAACATATACCAAATACCTTTGAGCCAAGGAAATTTATTTCTCTGGATGAGAAGTGTAGAAGCTAACACCTCAGGTGACACATGCTGACTGAGGAGGTATTGTATCTAGAGGCCGCACAAGGGGAAAAAAAAATCTCAGGCTTGACCCCAAAAAGCTTTTAATATGTACAGAGTAGCAGGAGGTGATTAAAAGGATATTCCTCTACATTGTAGTTTGGGGTAGAAGCATCTGAGTTTGCAGACAGAGAGAGTGGGTATCGTTACAAGCCAACACAAATCGACTGAGACGTTCTGAAATAAGCAGCTACCATTTCAAGCAGGAGAGCTAGCCCCATGGGTAGTCCCGTGTGCCCGTCAAGAAGAGCCAGGAGATGAGGAAAGGCAGCCAGCAAAGGAGGAGAGGGAAATCTACTCTTCCCAGGACAACTCAGTGGATGCCAAGGAGAATATTGCCTTTAATTTCAAGGACTTGGTTCCATACAATGTTTGACCAACTTACATATTAGAAATTAAAAATGAAACCAGGAATAAATCGGTTCAAAAATATGTAGAAGTTCTTCTCTTTCCCATTTATTTTCACGCAAGCTCTGTACATGGCAAAATCCAAACCTGACTATCCCTGAGTCCTCTTAAAAGAGTGCTTTTTAACTTCCCGAACTTCTAAGACTCTCCCTGCAGGGCAAAATACAACTTTGACTTCCTAGTGTCCACCTGAAATCATTCTCTGTCCTGTGAGACATCACTAGTGCATCATAAGCACAGCACTACAAAACCCCCAAAGCAAGAAATGAAATGCCAAGTACATTTGATTAGAAAGTCTCAGCATCTCCAGGGGAGAGAACGCACTACAGTAACGTGGAATCAGAAAAGACCACATCATGTCCTGCGGGTCCACGCTTGCAGACCGTTTCTACTCTTAGCTCTTCCCCTTGAAGGGCAAAGGATATATGAGCAGCTGAGGAAAGGAAAGGCGTGCAGGACAAACCACACCACTAGGACCTCTGGGCCTGTCCCACCAGCCTGCTCAGCACCAGGCAGCAGGAGAGGCAGAAGCGGGGCAGAAACGGGAGGGAGCTGGGGTGTGAGCCGCAACCCCATCTCCAGGGAGCTCAGCACCCCGGCGGTGCCAGTCGTGGAGGGGAAAGCCTCGCACCGGGTGCTGTGGCGGGCAGGCCGCTCGCAGCCCGCGGGCAGCTCTCTCTGCTCACTCCTGCGGCCGGCAGCGAGCCCCCCACCATCGCCAGCTGCAAGGGCCTGGCAGGTCCCCGGCGGCCATGCCGACACGGAGCGAGGCCGTTAGCTCTCCCTCGAGATCATCTGACCCAAGCTGAACTAGACCAGCACGCGTTTCTGCAGGGCAGCCAAGCTCTTCCCACCAAGCTGTAACTGGTTATTTTCTTCTTCAGGGAAAGTATGGATTCGGCGCCAGTAACGGCCACCCAAATAGCATTACAGAAATATGCACATATCCGCTTTGGTATGTGTGTATGATTCCTACATCTTAATGTTATTATAAATTAATACTGACGTTTTTTACCCCAAGCATCATACTTGCCTAGCATGTGTACTTTGTGAAGAATGACTACATCCCATCAAATGAAAATTAATGCACGTTTTGACAGGATAAAGATATTATGACTCAATATTTGCAAACATTACCTGATGCATAACTTTTCTATGGCTTAACATGTTGTTAACAGTACTTCATAACAGTATGTTCTTTTTTAATTTAATGCTTATGTCTGAAAATAGCCCCTTTCAAATTCAGTTGCAGTAATGTCTTTAAAAGCAAACTTTAAACTTAATTTGCTGCGCATACAATTATCCAAATGAGTTGCATAGTTTAAACAAGTTCAGTTGTGCTTTGTAGCAGAACTCACAGTAATTACTCATCTCTTAAAAATACAATTTGCAGATATGAAGTTAATGATACATTTAAGCATTTTTGTGATGTCTAGACATCAACAATATGAGTTTCTGTCACTCTTCCACTGACTTCTGCTGTTCATAATACCTCACCCTTACACTGACATTAGATCAGAGCATGGACATTTAATGGACACATCTGAAATAATTACAAACACAATTTTTAAAACTCCATTGCTGGGAGAGGAGAAACAAGAATTTGGGTTGGTTTGAGGTATCCAGCCCTCAGGAACATACTATGGTTGTTTGCATTAAGCTTTGTTGGTTTTATCACATATTACATTTAGATTAAAAATAGAAGGCACAGGTGTTTTACAAGGCGCCATAATTCAGCCAACCAACAAAACTAAATATTACATTACCAAGCCAGGGGTCTATATCTCAGCAGTGACTTCTTCCAATGCATTTTCATTTGAGGAATTTATTGCTTCTGAAAAAGGGCCGGGGTAGGTCTGTGCTACGCAGTTCATTCCTTGTGCCACACTAATGTCTCCTCGGGAACTGAAGGCAGGGCAGGATCCAGTCCGTGCATAGTTTTGTTGGGGTCCAGCTTGGCCAACCATCTCACTCACAGTGTTCACCGGCGAAGCCCTCCATCTCCGCCTCTGCAGTTGCTCTTCTTTACACTTAATGGAATACCAGGCCAGGAAAATAAAAAAGAATCCCACGAACTTGAGAGCAGCTGCCAACCCAAAGTAGACAAAACGAAACGAAGTGACATCGTATTCCCAACAAGATCCTTGTACGCCGCAATCCTGTTGCCAAAGCATGCACGTGGTGTCAATAACAGCCCCAAAATAAATTGGAGTGGGAATGTAAGCTGAAATAAAAATAGCAACAGAAATAATATATGTTAGTATATAGTGGGAAACTTATAAAGAAACTATATGCCTTAGCCAGACAGTGTAGGTCGAGAATTTTTGAGATTTCTACACCACTATTCTCATACGAAATGTAAAACACGGAAAACTGGTCAGCCGATCTTCCCACCAACACTGTTTATCCCGCACATGAAACGTACCTCAAATGGGAAAGAATTCAAGCAAAGAAGACAATGCAGCAGCACCTTACAACAGTACTGCTTCAATTTGCTGTCCCCAGACAGCTCTTCTTAAACCACGTGTCCCCCAGTAGCAAAGCCAATGTTGCTCTCAGGAAATAAAATATGGGAGAGGAACAAAATACAATGTTATGTCCAGGTTACTTGCTGAACCTCCTTTACCCATGAGCTGGGAAAGGGTGAGGGTTGCTGCTTTAAGTTAAGGAGAAAAAGCACCAAAGACTGCAAAATGTTTATCTTACTGAAGATGGACGGAAGCAGTGAGACCACTAAAACTGTACATTGTCTTTTGAATAGATCTTCTTCAGAAACAGACTTTAACTTCTAATGCTGCTAAAAACGCAGCCAGCCCACACCCTTAAGACAAGTCAGAAAAGTCCTTCCTCAAAGAAATCTTCCAGATGCAGCGATACCGCCTTCTCCTCATGTTCTCTTACAATAGTCCTCGCTTGGTGTAGTCATATGTTTCGTAGTAGCTAAACACCTGGAGTGTTCTTTATAGGCAGGATTTCAGAAGTTCAAGACCTTGAAAGAAACTACTTTGTGGAACAAAGACTTAACATGCACGCTTTTTGCTTTGAAACATTTGAAATTAGATATTAAGTAACAATTGCATCTTATTTAAAAAATGCAAAAAGCTATTGCTATTCCTAAGCAGTAAAAATCTGTTTCTAAAAAAAAAAAAAAAAGCCTTATAAAACAATATTTTGTCACTATTAATTCTAAAATAAAATTTGAAACTGTAAAAATATCTCTTTCTGGGACGAAATTGTTGTAGAAAGTCAATAACAAAAAAAAAAGAAAATTAAATACTTTCTCAGCTACAACATTTTCAGAAGCTACTAATCTTAGGTTCCTAACACAATTAGTCAGGCAATTAGTTGCAAATTTATGGAATTTTAGTACTTTTACGGTACATTTAAGCCGAACATGGCAAGCCCTTACGGATATGCTGAGTAATGGTAAGACTTACCAAGAGTTCGTAATAAAACAAACTGCATTCCTAGTGCAAAGGGCCGCTCCCCATCTTCCACAGACCTATCAGGTGAAAAGAGAACTCCTCTGAAAAACCAGTCACAACAATCACTGTGGTATGTTCTGGCTCCACCTCCTGGCTTTTTTGTGAGCTATAAAAAAATATTTATCTAAATTTCCTCCATTTAGCTTTTAATACTGTTAACTCTTATTGCTAGGAAAAAATGTAGCCAGCCCCTCCTGTCCCTGTTTAATCGAAATCTCAGTCACGTCTTTTAACCTTTATTTACCCGTGTAAAGCCTGAAGAATTTGACCCAAACCCATTAAGGAAATTTAAAGAATCCATACAAAATGTTTATGGCTTGTCATAATAGTTTCCTATTATTTCATCTAATGTCTTGCTTTATTTTCTTAATCTTTTTCAGACAAATTAGAATTAATGGAGAATTAAGTTTCTGAAAGCTGGACTCGGTTTCTGAATTTAACAGATCTCTGCATAGCATAAGCACTTTGGAACTACTTTAGGAAAAATATCAGTACAGACATCCAGTCTCTTTAAACACTGTTCCTTTTCAATAGAAGCAATACAAGATTTCTTTGATCGGTTTCAAAGTAAAAATATCAAGCTTTCAAAAGATTAAATACAAAGTAATGACATTCCACAATGCAACTACAATTTTAGTAAGCCACAAATTTTCTTCTGATTTACAAAATATTTTAAAATCTTAACCTAAATGTCTGAAATTAAGATGGGCAGCTTCTAATTACATTGATATATAAGATAAAAACACACAAAAAGACTACAGTCAAGGGGGTGCAGCTCTAAAATCAAGGTTTTGAATTCAAGCACTCACTCAGAAATCTAGAAATCAGAGAGCCAACTTGGGCCACAAATCTTGGACTGATGTGCTGTGCACGATACATGGTTTGGGACAGTGGGTGTCACTGTTTGTGTCTGTGAGCCATTGTTTTTTTTACTGAACATCACAAAATGCTGCTGCAGATGTCCCTTATGCACCTCACTGTTGTGAGGCTCACTACAATATTAATGTTCATTGATTGTAGTTTACCTTTGCATAATTGCAGTGCAATGACAATGTTTTATTATTATTATTGTACAGGTGGAAAACCCCAAGACAGGACCAAGGCCAGAAGTCTCTGAATTATAACGGCGCTGTGTACAGAGCAGTTGAGTTAAGGCTTCATGAGCAACTGGAATTTGGACGTGCTGACTGCCGAGCGCTTGGCTTCACAGTCTTAACAGCGATCCTTGCACCTGTTCTGTAGATTTTTTGAAAAGCAAACAGGAAGACAAATTCCACCACACGACACGGCACAGTCCTCCATGTGTGAGCAGCAGGCTCCTGCATAAACCTCAGCCACTTGAGCGGAGAAAATGACAGCAAGGGAGTGCTTGTCCTTCCTGAGGATGACACAGGTGCCTGCTGGAGGGTTTCAGAGCTATGCTCACGGCTGAGCCTAAGGAAAGCAGAGCCAAGTCCTGATCTGCCTCACGTTTTCTAAGGTCCCACAACCTATTACAAAGATTTGCCATTATTCTTTTTACAGAGCGCTAATTGTGAGCAGCAGCAGAACATCAGTAGTCTCAGAATATCAAAGTGAAGATACAAAGACCATACTACAAGGAGAAAATCCCACTTGGCTGGCAGGACCATTCTCGCAGAAAGAAAAGTCCTGGAACTGGCTTAAAAAGGCTCAATTTGGAGAGAGATTTTACACAAAGCCAGGTCAAAAGTGTCTCTATGTTAGCAATTAATGTAGCTCAAGAGAAGCAGATTTATACACCTAAACTGCTGGTGCTGAGGACCTGAAATCTACAGCACAAGCATTTCAGGTTTTGTAGAGATTTACTTCAGATCAGCTCTAACTTGGTCCCAGGGACTGAATGCCCATCTGCATTTGGATCATTTTGGGTGTGTTTCTGAAGAGTATCTCAAATGGTGGAATAGGCTTCCTAGAGAGGTGGTCAATGCCCCAAGCCTGTCAGTGTTTGGACAATGCCCTTAACAGGCTTTCATTTTTGATCAGCCCTGAAGCGGTCAGGCAGTTGGATCATTGTAGGTCCCTTCAAACTGTTCTGTTCTATTCTACTCCAATTCTATTCTACTCCAATTCTATTCTACTCTTATTCTATTCTATTCTATTCTATTCTATTCTATTCTATTCTATTCTATTCTATTCTACTCTATTCTATTTCTTCTATCTTCCAGCTCATCTCCATCTGAAAGGAACTTACTTCTTGAACTCTGAGAGCGGTTCAGCTTCAGATTCCAAACCATGTCAGTTTTTAAACCATTCTCTTTGTCCTTCTGTTACCAGTAAAACCAGTACCTACAGGTGTGCTTTATATATCCTGGCAAATAATGATCTCATTTTCCTCTAAATCTTCCTCCTCCTCTTTTAGCAGCAGCAACATTTATTATACAAATACAAATTTATTTTAGCACTAGATCATATTCTTTTTTTCAGCTCACTTTTCTTTAAAGACCAGACTGAAGTTCACTTACAGAAGCTGTATTTTCAATGGACAAAGATGTTACAGGGAGTGATAATGTTTATCAGACTAAATGACAAACATAGGAAAAGGCAGTCCAGAAACCTGAACTTTTTTTCAAATGGACAAATAAATGACACTACCTTTCCCTACAAAGACTGTGTTGTTCTCTATCCTTAAATGACCACAGTGACAATACCACTACTATAGTAGTTCAAAAACCTCGTGAAGAAAAAAAGGGAAGATGCAGAAACAGGCATATGCAGGAATGAGCAACTTTAAGAAGGAGAAAAGGATAATTTTAAATACTAACTTTCTTTCATTTTCATTTGCAAATCCAAACCATTGCTCTAAGAAAGCTGAAAATTTCTTCTGGAATAATAATTTTCTTACATGATGTTTTTACTTGTTCTCTTTTTATAGTGCCTGGAAATCACTGGGCACTTCAGGTTTCCTAAAGCAGATTACCATGTTACATATTCTAAATACAAGTAAGTTCCACCCTATCCATGTCAGCTCTATTCTATTTACTTTTTAAGAACACATAAGCTTGAAGGAGTTTGGCTGCATTGCCCCAGCCTCTTCCGACACAGGCAGTGGTGACAGCAGGCACAGCAAAAATACTTACAAAACCATAACTGAGTTCTCACCTGAGTGTGACTATGATTGCTGATGGCTGGGCACACGCTGTTATAAGAGTAACAATGAAGAGAAATATCAGGAACGGGATAAGCGTGTTGCAGGTTCGATCACACTTGCCAGAAACAGCGTAGCCGTTCTCATTCAGGTAGGTTTTGACAATAACCAGCCGGAGCTGACTGCGCTGGCCCACCGTCGGCGGAGTGATCACCTGGCGACTCTGGACACAGGCACATTCTGTGTAATTTCTTACCTGGGGAGAGCGAAAAAGAACATTTCCACATGAAAAATCCATGCAAGACAGACATTGATGTAGTATGTCCCATGGTACTTCTCAATCAAGAATCTTCTGCCTCTAGCACCATTACCCAAACACAAGTCAAGTTACCACTCCAACTATTTTCAAACCTGGCCAGGACTCTCCATTATAAGATTGCCTTTCCATTGATGTAGTTAGGCTGACTTTAAAAAACATTCTGGAATATTTTTTGAGAATGCTGCCAAAACAATTCAATTACTTCTGACAGGGAGGCTGGACAAAAAGATTGTTTCCATTGTATTACAAAAACTGCAAGGAAACACTGTTTAGGCAGCACTGACAACGCCATATTCTTGAATTTGGCAGGCTGTTGGCTTTCATATTCAGGAGGTGTCTTCTGCCATCTCAGTGGAAGTCTACCCAGATTTGTCTAAAGAGCAACAAGCTGCACTTCACGCTTGGAGCCCAGGACCTTCCAGCTGGATGTGGGTATGGATGTGGATGGGATGCAGACAGGAGCAAAACCAGAGGATAAAGGGAAAGCAGTGAGACTGCAGGACATGAGGGATTCATTAATGGACAAAGAGGCTGAAATTAGGCAGAAGAGACTGAATAAAGAAGTGGCATTTCATAGACAAAAGGGACCGTGATTTGAGCAAGGTGAGGAACAGCTAGATGGGAAACAGCCTCCTGTCACATTTGTTCTACTATTGTTTTCAGCTAATCTAATGACAAAGGGGTGTGTAGCAGATCAGAATATTCCAGTGCTTGAGAAGAAACAGGTCAGGATGGATATGATACTACAGGAAGGAGTTTTTGGTTTCAGTGTCTGCATTCATAAAACCTAGGACCACACATGCACATAAGCTACATTACAAGACCATCTTAAGGTTGCAAATTTAAGCACCTGGACAACAGGAAATACCCATGTTATGTTTGCTTGTCAACTTTAATGCATACCTTTGTATGTGTTCATGTTATGACATAGCTTCATATTTTTTTTCCCAGGGGATTTAGCTGAACATCTTAATAATACATTAATTTATCCAGTATTCCCATTCTCAAAATGTGGCTCCAAGTACTTTTTTCCTCACACTAAACATATTCCACTACAAAGCAAAATGACTCCTATTTCATATGGATTTTTCTACCACACTCACCATTATAGCTTAACTCTTTCAAAAAGGAGTAATTTATCCTCAAAACACTTATGAGATGAGGCACTGATGTTGTTATCTCTATTTTGTAGCTAAGTAACTGAAATAGATCAAAAGTTTTACAAATGTGGGTGACTAATCTCAGACAATCAGCATGCTTTTTTTCAGAACATTTTCCATTATATACAACTTAATATATTCTAAATGTAACTTTTCGTGCCTTCAGATACAGATTTAGGCACTCAGTGCTTCTACAAATGGCACTTCTGGTTATTGTTCATGTCCATCTTCCAGAATATGAAGAATACAAGATTACCGACCAACTGGGAGAAGTTTTGCTTAAGTGACTTGCCCAACATCTCTTAGGAATGAAGGCAACGACAGAATCCAGTTGTGTAACATCTGAATGTTATAGATTCGCAACATTGTGTGTCAGACAGTAGCACAAGCTTACATTTGTTGTTCTTAAAAGTACCCAACATCAATCATTATTTAATGAAGAAATGCATTTTCCTACCAATGTCATCCCTAATCTATTCATGACTAGCTACTGAGCTAAAACTCCAGGCCTTGAAGGATCTTTTCTTAAATCGTAAGAAAAGATAGTATGTTTCAAAATCTGTAGCAAAGAGTTCATACTCCCAAAGTACCTCCCTACTACATGAATTAATAGTGCAAGCTTGATATCAGGTGATATGTAGCAAAGATCAAATCTATGTCTCAATCCAGCAAAGCACAAATAAGATTTATATAGGCACTGGAAGTTAACCACAGGCTCACACCACAGGCTTGTCCAATCAGACCAAAGCAATTTTCTACTTAAAAGCAGCAGGATACTCTACAAAAACAAACTATAAAGGACACTAGTTTGTTCTTAGTAGCGTCTATGTCTGAACCTGCATTGTCAGACCATTATCCAGTCAAACTGAGAAAGCACAGTGCTGGACGTAACATCCTCCTGCTTCACAGGCTGGCTCAGGACTACAAATCAGGAAACTGATACATTATAAAAAAGCTTTCTGGAAGCACAATCAAATCGTGAGAAAATCAATGTTTACAGTACTTCCTGTCTTTCTTAATTATCCTTTTTTAAAGGACAGTTCTGTAACAGAAGAATTTAAGAGTTCTTTTTTTTTGTACAAAATGAGCATGACCATAATGCTCTGTTGATATTTAGGTCTGATTCTACTTTTCAGCTGTTTTCTTGTGCCCAGTCCTGGAAACTGCCAGATTTCCATGGTGTGATTTTACTAGCAGGACGTCCTTCCCCAGTCCAGCATAACTGGAATACTGGGCTGTAAGAAGCAATGTATTTCCAAGAAAAAAAGTGGATTATTAACATCCTTTAAGTTCTGGTTACTTGAGTTCCCTGACAATCACTTCATTTAGCCTGGAAGAGGTTTAGAGAAAGGCTATGAGAACGGCCGAACTATTTTACAAGAGCAGAATAGACGGGCAGTCCTTACCTAGCCATGCAGACACAAGACCTTTCAACACATTGGTGCAGGTGCAATAGCTACTTATGCAAAACAATGAGGCTGACACAAACACCAATGACTTTAAAAAGAGTTTAAAACACTTCCAACTACCTGAAGAGTTAAGTTCTTCCTTGCATTCAGAGAAGGAGACAAAAAAACCACTAAACTGCTCTTGAGAGTAACACTGATGAGCTTGTGGAAAGACAGTATGACATGGCTGCCTATGTTAGCAGAAAGCTGAATTAGACAACAGTGACTCGAGGTCCCCTCTCCAAGCCCTGCAAGAACAGTAGACATGCAGGCCACTGCCATCAGGGACTTCGGAGTCTGTACTGGTAGCACTGGCCCTCCCTACCCCGTGGCACTCCACACTCACTCAGCTGGAGAAGTCACTTGGTACAAATGAACTACTGCCTCAAATTTGTATGTAATTGGAAGGAAGGGGTGTGGGACCGTGCAACAGTAGCATTAGCAGCGTTTCAAAACATGGAACGACTCATGCATGAGTCAGCTGCCGAGCAACTTCTCTGCAGCTTAGCGGGGGGATGCTCGCACTAGAAACAGGGCAGCCTTCAATCTGCATCAGTCCCGAGGGGCTACTTGCGGGTTGTAGGTGGGTGCGTGGGTGGGTGAAGCACTTACCCCTGTGCTATGGTTTCCACTATTGATGCAGCCAGCTAGGCAGGGATTAAAATATGTTATTCCATCTGATCCACAGACAGGCTCGTACTCGTGAATCTTACATCCACAGTTAACATTACAGCTCCCAGTCAGATTCCTGTGGGCCATGGCAAGAGTGGGACTGAAGAAAGGAAAAAGAACATGCTAGTAGAGCAAGCACAGATATCCTGCTGTTCAGAGGGAGAAAACACCCTACTCGTTAACTCTGGAACTGACAATTGATTATCAGAGAAAGACTGCATTAAGTCTAGGTTACGTACATAATTTAAACAATATAGAAGAACACCCAAGGCAGCCCTGCCATCAACTAAAAACACAACACAAAATTAACACCAAAGTTTAAAACTTGTGTCTGATTTGCCTAGGTAACAGTTCTATTCTTCCTGTTTTTTTTCCTTTGAGAGTTAAGACACTGCTACTTTATAAGTCTGTCCTAAGCTGGAGCAATTTGTTATTGATTACTAATGAAGGGCTCAGTGATGAGATGTAAGCGTCATGTGGACTAATAGGCATCTCTTCCCACATACCAACAACTGTTCAGAAAACCTAATGCTTGCATTATTTATATGCATATATGAAATCTACAGGAAGGTCTTTAGATCTGGAGGAGTGCTGTTTTTTTACCAAATGTCTGTAAAAGAACCACTACTCGGCTTCCCTAGACCACTCCCCAAAATCTTGCCAAAGCCCAACTTTCTAGGTGCTCCCCAGAAGGGTTTGGCGGTATGCTCATTAGGAACTAAAGAGAATTTCAAAGCTGAAGGACATGCACACATCAAAAAGCAGGCTCTTCACTACCTATCACTGCTGCTCCAAACAGCAGTGGTTGAACAGATCTCCACTGCCACAGCAGGGAACTGCAGCTACTCTCCAGTGGCAAGCACCATGCCATTCTGGGCAGGTCCTCACCAAGGGATGAACGCGCAAAGCAGCCCCAACCAAGGCAGCAGTGCCTGGCACGCATCTGAGCTCAGCGGCTCGGGTAGCAAGGCCCGAACGAAGCACTGCCCTGAGACAGCGACAGGTCTCTCCCGACGCACCCTCTCCTCCCTCTCCTCCAGCTAACACCTCTGCATGGCACGTCCGGGCCCTGTCTGGAGAGAGTGGGTCATTTGGAAGCAGTTTTGGCCCCCCCAGATGGCACTGCCCTGGGTGCTGGGAGTCCCAAAGCAAGGCAAACTCCTAAGATGAACCAATACCTGATATCCTGAGCTGCCAAGGGGCAGCCAGTATGAACCACTGAGTGCCAGCCAGTGTGTAACTCGTAGCTGGAACTGACATTTTATAAACATATAATCCCACTGTGGCTCTACTTCACCATATCAGTTGTACCACTGCAGCTCAATCCAGAAGTGACAAAGGCCTTAGAGATAGCAGCATCCATGTCTGTAAGGTCACAGACTCTTCATCAGAAGATGACAGGGGGAAAAAAAAACACTGATCAAATGGTGCTTTTTGCTACCAGTAGAAAGAAATCAACTCTGGTTACAACTGACCACCAGCTGTCACCATCACAGGTTTTGACTCAGGTTCACTAAGTCACATGGTCACCAAATTAACCAGCTCCTGTTGTCCGTACCATATCACTTCAGCCCTGGCCAGAACAACTCTCAGGTCACTTAAAAATGCCCAGCTCTGGGCACAAAGCCCAGAGGAGACACCCAGCTACTCCCTGCGCTGAAGGAAAGGTGACACTGGACTTTTAACATTCCTGGGTAGGGTAAGGGCTTGGAGTACAAAACAAAGGAGGAAAAGTGTTACCAGGCACAAAGGCAACCTCACTGAAAGAAGAGAACAGTAAAACCCTCTAAATAACTGTGTATATAAATTCTGATTATAACAAAACAGAGAGAGTTAAAATGAAAGTTAAAGAAAGAGAAAATGGATACTAGTTTGTTTGTTCCCAAATTAAAAACAGACTGGCATAACTGGACCCAGCACACATGGAGCTAATGTCAACGATGTAATCAACCTCTGTAATCTAGAAGCTCCTCATTAATGAGGAAGTAGTTGATGATCATATGATATTTTTCTGACAAATAACTGGTCTGAAAAGCTATTTACTTTTAATAGGCATATTTTCTTGAAAACCTCAGTCTAGTTTATAAAGAGGTACTACACCTTTGACCCCTTCAGTTACTGGGATTGCTCAGATGAATTTTGTAGCACTGCTTTTTTTGCTTGGCCAACTAAAAACTAATTGAAAACTCATTTTTGTATGTGTACATTTTCTGTGAAAATCTTTAGAAACACCTGAAAATGGCTGTTCAGATCACAGTTGTCTCTTCACCAGTATCCCATCTCAAACAGTAGGCATATAAAGAGGACTTGGGGGGTGGGGGCAAAGTCACAATGCTCAAGCCAACCCATCTGGCTGGGGATTAAATGTGGCCAATCAGAGCAGTGACAAATGTTCCTCAGCCATGTCCCAAGCTGAGAAGCAAAAGACCAACAACCTTAAGGGTGAGCATGGACACGGCAGATCCTCTTGCATCCCTCCAGGGAAACCAGCATGCTCGAGTTCCTCTCTGAAATGTCTGTACACCAGTGCACACAGCATGGGCAACAGGCAGGAACAATTAGAGATCTGTGTGAGGTCACAGGACCACGATCTCATTGCAATCACAGAGACATGGTGGGATAGCTCGCATGACTGGAATGCTGTCATGGATGGCTACACACTCTGTAGGAAAGACAGACCAACAAGGTGAGGTGGTGGAGTTGCTCTGTATGCGAGGGAGCAACTGGAATGTATCGAGCTCTGCCTGGGGGTGGAGGAAGAACAAATAGAGAGCTTATGGATTAGAATTAAGGGACAGGCTCACATGGGTGATGTTATTGTGGGTGTGTACTACAGGCCACCTGAACAGGAGGAGGAAGTTGATGAGGCCTTCTACAGGCAGCTGAAAGTAGCCTCACAGTCACAGGCCCCAGTTCTCGTGGGGGACTTCAACCACCCTGACATCTGCTGGGAAGACCACACAGTCAGGCACACGCAGTCCAGGAGGTCCCTACAGAGCATCGATGATAACTTCCTGATGCAAGTGGTGGAGGAGCCAACAAGTAGAGGCGTGCTGCTGGACATTGTACTGATGACCAAAGAGGGACTGGTTGAGGATGTGAAGGTTGGGGGCAGCCTCGGATGCACTGACCATGAAATGGTGACCTTGGACTTCAGGAGAGCTAACTTTGGACTCTTCAAGGACCTACTTGGAGGAATCCCATGGGTCAGCGCTCTAGAAGGTAGGGGGGTCCAAGAGAGCTGGTCACTCTTTAAAAATCACTTCCTCCACGCTCAGGATCGGTGCATTCCCCTGAGCAAGAAATCTAGCAAAGAAGGTAGAAGACCCGTATGGATGAGCAAGGAGCTTCTAGCAGAACTCAGATGGAAGAAAAAGGTCCATGGAATGTGGAAAGAGTGACAGTCCACTTGGGAGGAGTACAGGAATGTTGTCAGAGCATGCAGGGAAGCAAAGAGAAAGGCTAAGGTCCACCTGGAATTGAATCTGGCGAGGGATGTCAAAAACAACAAGAAGGGCTTCTTCAAGTACATCAGCAGCAAATGGAAGACTAGGGAAAATGTGGGGCCGCTGCTGAACGAGGTGGGTGTCCTGGTGACGTGGAGAATGCAAAGAAGGCAGAGTTACTGAATGCCTTCTTTGCTTCAGTCTTTAGTGCTAAGGCCAGCCCTCAGGAATCCCAGGCCCTGGAGGTAACAGAGGAAGCCTGCAGAGAGGATGACTTTCCCTTGGTTGAAGAGGATTGTGCGAGGGACCATTTCAGCAATCTGGATGCCCGCGAATCCATGGGTCCCAATGGAATGCACCCACGAGTGCTGAGGGAGCTGGCGGATGTCATTGCTGGGCCACTTTCCATCATCTTTGAAAGGTCCTGCAGGACAGGAGAGGTGCCCAAGGGCTGGAGAAAAGCCAACGTCACTCCAGTCTTCAAAAAGTGCAAGAAAGAGGACCCAAGGAACTACAGGCCGGTCAGCCTCACATCCATCCCGGGAAAAATGATGGAGCAGCTCCTCCCGGAGGTCATCAACAAGCAAGTGGAGGAAAAGGAGGTTATCAGGAGTAGTCAACACGGCTTCACCAAGGGGAAATCATGCTTGACCAATCTAGTAGTTTTCTACGATGGCATGACTGCCTGGGTGGATGAAGGGAGAGCCGTGGATGTTGTCAACCTCGACTTCAGCAAGGCTTTCGACACTGTCTCCTGTAACATCCTCCTAGGGAAGCTCAGGAAGTGTGGGCTGGATGAGTGGACACTGAGGTGGATTGAGAACCGGCTGAATGACAGAACTCAGAGGGTTGTCATCAGTGGCGCTAAGTTGGAGGCCGTTAACTAGTGGTGTCCCCCAGGGGTCAGAACTTGGCCCAGTCTTGTTTAATCTATTCATCAATGACTTAGATGAAGAGATAGAATGTACCCTCAGCAAGTCTGCTGACGACACAAAACTGGGAGGACTGGTGGATACACCAGCAGGCTGTGCCACCATTCAGTGAGACCTGGACAGGCTGGAAAGTTGGGCGCAGAGGAACCTGATGAAGTTCAACAAGGGCAAGTGCAGGGTCCTGCACCTGGGGAGGAACAACCCCATGCACCAGGACAGGCTCAGGATGGACCTGCTGGAGAGCAGCTCTGCGGAGAGGGACCTGGGTGTCCTGGTGGATGACAGGTTAACCATGAGCCAGCAGCATGCCCTTGCTGCCAAGAAGGCCAATGGTATCGTGGGTGCATTAAGCAGAGTGTGGCCAGCAAGTCGAGGGAGGTTCTTCTTCCCCTCTACTCTGCCCTAGTGAGGCCCCATCTGGAGTACTCTGTCCAGTTTTGGGCTCCCCGGTTCAAGAAAGATGACAAACTACTGGAGAGAGTCCAGTGGAGGGCTACAAGGATGATGAGGGGACTGAAGCATCTGTCCTATGAGAAAAGACTGAGGGAGCTGGGCTTGTTTAGCCTGAAGGTTGAGAGGGGACCTTATAACTGCCTATAAATATCTGAAGGGTGGGTGTCAGGAGGATGGGGTCAAACTCTTTTCAGTGGTGCCCAGTGACAGGACAAGGGGCAATGGGCACAAGCTGAAGCATAGGAAGTTCCGTCTGAACATGAGGAAGAACTTCTTCCCTCTGAGCGTGACGGAGCACTGGAACAGGCTGCCCAGGGAGGTTGTGGAGTCTCCTTCTCTGGAGATATTCAAAACC
>Ga0065711_1036802_pt1 | contig 20562 bp, 16 predicted proteins | sample Hoacrofraction12_FD_59098 | JGI IMG/M metagenome (GOLD analysis project Ga0065711, IMG submission 59098) | Hoatzin crop microbial communities from Cojedes, Venezuela - Epithelial fraction 12 v2 (version 2) | ecosystem: Host-associated > Birds > Digestive system > Esophagus > Crop | place...
GCGCCGGGCTGCGCTGCCCCGGACTGCGCCCAGCTGCCCGCCCGCCGCGGCCGCCCGAGACTAGGTCGTGTACAGTTTCATTATGGAACATTAAATAATTATTTTTGAAATGATTGCTATGCAGGTTTAAACTTTTTTAATGATCAAAAAAAACCTATTAAAAACAGAGTTCTTTCTTTAATCAAAATTGTGTTTGTTGTGAATATTTCAGAGCTGCCGATCCTTCCTTTCGTGCATTTGATTGTCATTGCCATTTTCGTTCGCTTTCCCCTGCAAAGTGAAGCGCTTGAATCTCACGGGGAGGAGACGCAGCGGGTTCAGAAACAAACTGAGCACAAGCGGGGCAGAACCTGAGTATTTACATTTCTCACGTACTGCGGAATCTTTAAATTTTTTTCCCCTCAGTTTTCCCCAAGCCGGTAGCAGCCGCTCTGGCAAAACCCCTTTGGGCAGATGGGAAGGCGGCGAGCCCGCGGCGAGGCAGATGAGAGCGTGGACCCTCCCGACTGGGGACCCCGCTGCTGAAGGCAGTCGGCCCTGCCTGGGAGGGCGAGAGGAGCTGCACTGCTGCCGGCGAGCACGCCGGGGAGGTGGAGCACGGGCAGGGCTCTGTGCACGGCATGGCCGCGGTGCCGGTGGTGTGTCCGGCGGGAGAGGTCATCCTGAAGGGCCCCGCCGTGTCCGAGTCCCCGCTGCCAGCGGCACCGCTGAATCTAGAGATTTGGCTTGGCCGCGGCAGCTAATGTCTAGAAATAGCTTTGTTTTGAGGGCAGAAGAGGGTTGGTAAAAAAAAAAAAGCATGTTAGTGCTCACAGCGCAGAAATTTGGCCTGTAACGAATTGCTTTATATGAAATCAAAGCATGGGCTTTTCTTTTTTTCTTTCTTTCTTTTGTTTTAAGTGCAAATGGGCAGAGAAGTTCCTTCCTGGAGGTCTGACGCCTGTAGTAAAGCGTGTGGTCAGGCACTGGGTGATGGCGGCAGTGGGTGCTCCCAGGTCTACCTGGGGCGGGAGAACTCGGACAAAAACCCGCCCCTGAAATACCAGCATGGCTCATGCTCCAAAATGGTTTTATCATTTCCAATGGATGTATTTTTAAATGGAAATACTCCATTTTTTAATCCCTCTGTAGTGCTTTGCTTATTTATGTGTTGCTTGCAACTGAAGAATGAAAACAAAAGCAGTGATTTGGGTCCAGAGGATGCCATCCCGATTTGCTAAGAAAACTAGCACTTTAAAAATGTTTTGAACCCTCACATTTTGATGAGGTGCGTTTGGGGTGCTCTGTAACGATCGCCACCCCCGAGAGCTGTGTGGAAGTCAGAGCGGGAGGGTTTAGTTCAATGCCCGAAAGACCAGCAAGCCTTCCTATACCTCATTCCTCCGGAAGCAGACGGTCTGGCAGCGGAGGGGGAGAGAGCTGGAGCGATGGGAAGAGTGGGTCAGGCGCATCACCAGTTTCGTTCAGGCACTGCTTTATTATGCAGCTTTAAGCAGCTCCCATAACCAAGGCAGTTACTTCATTTGTCAAAGTAATACTTACTGGTTGTAGAGGGAGTGCTGTGAAGCCTAAATCATTTCTCTTGCTGGTAAAATCAGGGTCTCTAAATGTAAAGTTGCTTTAGAAGTGCGAAGTACGTATTCCTCGGTGTTTGGATGCAACCCGACGTGTAAAGGCTTGTAGAGAATGCTTTCCTTCGCTTATGTATTGCAATATTTGAACAGAGCACAGCGAATTAGGGCAGGGACGTCAGGTTCCTGGCATTTTGTGCCAAATGTGAACCAAATCTTTAAAGGGATCTGCCAAAACACGGGTGAGACTGCGGCTAGTGACTTAGGCTGCCGAAAGGTAGAGGTGCTGCTTCTCCCCCCGCTCCCGTTGCTCTCCCAGCCCCTGGCCACGCAGTCTCACCTCACACCTTCTACCACGCTGGTGCCCACCACGTGCTTCTGTGAGCCCATTCGACTCTAAAATCGCAGAAACTGCCCAGTGATTTACTGGATTTTTTTTTAGTACCATTTTGGAGAGTTAAATCAGCATGTGGGGAGATGTGTAAAGAGGCGAGAGTAGGTAGGCAGGGCCAGGGAGGGAAGGGGAGCAGGTTGTGCTCCTGTCTTTGTAGGATGAGCGGCTAAATCAGCTCCCCACATCCCATAAAAAACTGAACCTGGCTCCCCTGTGCTCTTGGGTCTGCGCTTGCTGCTCTGCGAGGGAAGGTGAAGTCCCATGGCTTGGTTTTTCCAGGGTGAATGGCTCAGTGGCTCCCACACCGCCTTCCCCTCTTGGCGATGGGGCAGCTGTTTCAGGGGCTGGGAGAAGCCTTCTCCTTAGGCTCGGTTTTTGGGCGGTGTGTCAGGCACTGGATGAGGCTGGCAGGGCTCACGCTCTGATCCCGTCGCCCGTGCAGGCGGGTGTGGACATGTCTGCAGGAGCATCTGCAGCTCTGGGAGGCAGCCGGTGGTCTGTAGCCAGCAAGAGGGCCAGGGAGAGGGAAAAAAATAAGAATTATAGTTCTGCTTGGGTTTTAGTTGGTGCCATTTTGGGGCACGTGGGTTGGGTTTTCAGTGAAAAGGGGACTTTTGGAGTGCAGCAAGTCAGGCCAAGCTTTTAAGCTGTTTGACATTCTGCTACCGTCCCTTTTTGGGGTGGCTGAAAGAGCCTGTGCTAAAGCTGGCTCTCAGCGTGGTTTGAGGCCCTTTCTGTTTGCAGATCGCTAATTAACCAAGTAACAATGAAAGGCTTAGCTCCAGAAGGGCTGCGGATAGGTAGGAGAGTTTCTCTTTGTAGCACGTTACCCGGGCATAGCCGTCTCTCTAGGAAAGAATGTGCCTGGCGGCCGGCCTCGAGAGTGGCCGTGGGTCGCCGTGTCCCCGGGCTGGGGACCCGGCGAGGAGCTGGATGTGGATCCAGCGAGAGAGTTGGGGCGTTGTGCTCCATGTGGACCTTACTGGCCGACGCTCCTAGGGACACTGGGCATGCTTCCGAGCCTGCCGCGCGTCAGGCAGAGCTCGCTTGTTCCCTTAGTGAATAAAATCGCCCTTTTATCACGTCCTACGCGCGAGTTAGTGGTTCTTTATTCTTTTTTTTCTCTCCCCCCTTAATTCAGATGGTGCTGAAACAAGGTTCGCTCCTTGTTGCTCCTTTTGTAGTTTTTTTATTATTATTATTATTATTTTTCTTTAACAGCAGGCTATGTTAGCCTTTACTTTACAGGTACTTGAATGCCTGATGACTTGACTGAGTGTTACGCATGTGGCCTTTCGTAAAGGTTACTGACCTTCATTTAATCAGGGGTGAGATGGATGGATGAATGTGAATAGATCCATGCCATTAAAACAGAATAAAAGTAGGGATTAGAGTTTGGGAGAACTGATGAATTTTTAATTGAATTTATTAAAGAAGAAAAAGAGAAAGAAACCCTTCCCAGTTATAATTTGAATGAGATCTATTGCTGGAGGAGGGTTTCATAATGAGAAAAAAGCGACAGAAAAATAGGGGCAAACTTCCAAGATAGAAAGTGCCTGGCTCTCCTTGCCGTCCCTTGGGCCTGTGCAAGATTTTATTTGCTCTCTTTCTATTTTGTGAAAAACTCTAATTATTACCATAACTTTTTCTAGATGTGGATGTTTAAGCTTTATAACAATTTCGTAGCAAACACACTGGTGCGCTAGTGCATGGCTATCGAGCGCTTTGATCTTTCCCATCGGAAAACATCATGGGTTGGATCAATTTCAGATTGCAATTTCTTTTTTAGAGCCAACTTTGACAAAGAAATTAATCTTTCACCAATGAGCGCCTTTTAAAACAGCTCATTTACCAAAAGATGTCATTTGGAGAATGGAAGTAATCATTTGACACTGAAGCAATGAAAGAAACAGCTAGAAGTAGACTTGGGTTTTTTAAAAATCTTTACGTTCCCAGTGTGAAGTGCAGTGTCCTCCTCTCTCCCCCCGTATCGAAACTAAAATGCTGCTCAGTGTTTGTCGTAACATCTGTATTGATTGACAGCCTTTTGATGAATTCCTCGGGTTAAACTCCTCTTGCAGCACGGGGCAGAGGCGGGCTCCGCTTTTGCTCTCCAGGCCGGCTGTGCTGTCCGTCGCGTCGCGGAGATGTGGCCTTCAGGGCAGTCGCCCTGACAGAGCCCTTTCCCCGGGCTCCGGCGGGATCCCCCTGGGATGGGCTGGGGCTCATCCGAGAAGGGACCTGCCCCACGCACGCTCCGAGATGGTGCCTGCTGGAGGCAAAACCGCATCTTCCAAAATTTTGTGCATCTCACCCTTGTTTAAAACTGAGTCAAGCTGGCCTTTATACCACTGTTTTAACTGTCTTCACACGTGTTTTTTGCGTTGGGAGTTAAATTAGGGAGGGCTCTGAGACTGCTCACATGCTTTTGGATGCTCCCTCCCACCCTTTCATGGTGTTTTTAGTGACTGTTTCGCAGTGGGTTGATGATGATCCAATGGGCCTTGCGACCTTGTACATAATCCTGTATATTTATTTTGAGAGAAAATATGTATAGTGTTTGGATGATGAGAATGGAAACCTGAAGTGGGAATTCTTAGGTGGGCAAATGTAAAGCAAAAAAGCAAACAAAAAATACAGTCTTATTTTGTATAAAATGTACATTTTTGAGAAAAATTTTCTAATGCATTACCAATGTTTTCACAGTGCTACCACATCTTTTTTAAAGTGTTTCTCCGTCTTTGTTTGACTATTGACAACATGGTGCAATTAAACCTAAAGCAAGTGTGTGAGTGAGAGAAAAAGAGAGAATGAGAACTCAAAAAGCCATATAATTTGGTTTACTTCATTAACCTGTATAACATCCTAGGTTTACCATCTAAGATAGGTTGTTTTTATGGATAGTGTCACCAAAGACTTTTTTTCTTCAGATTTATTTTAAAAAGTTGTTAATAAAGGACGTACATTTCTGTTGCAGTGTGGTTTTATTTTTGAGGTAGAACAACAAATCTTGCTTGTGCTCTTGAGAACGCAGACTTGGGCGCGTGGTTGCCACGTGTCTCAGGTTCAGGGCAGTTAAACGAATGGCTCTGTATCTACTTTCTCCTCCTCTGGAACTGGGCGATGGCTGTGTGTATCTCCTCTGTCTCTGTGACGTAGGTAACACACATGGCGTAGCGTCTATACACCGGGCGAACGAGTCCAGCGACACTGACAGGTGTTCACCATCTTACCCAAGGGCAGGAAAACAGTCAGTCAGTGTCACTCGCGCGTGGCAGGACAACATCCCTGCGTTGTGACACAGTCCTTGGTGGGCAATGGCGACTTCTAGAAGGAGCCACTGTGCATGTGTTTGGCCAGCAAGGGTTGCTCCGCCAGCCTGGAGGCCTCGGGAGGCTGATCCCTGCAGGCTGAGGATATATTCTTTTATTGACTCATGCTCGTGGTTAGGAAATTAGCGGAGGCCTGTCACAGTCATGGGGGATCACATTCGTCCCACCTAACTCCAGATGCCCAGGAAGCACCCCTCTCTGTCAGAGATGGACCTCACTGTCTCCCTGCGTGGTCAGTGGGCAGAGCAAAGCATTGCTCGGCATTGTCCTGCTCCGCTGTCTCAGACACGGGCTTTGGCGTGGGATAAGCTGCATCTCACATGTGCTGGCTCCTCTCTGCTGACGGTACCAGCACGCCAACTGCAGGTCTTGCAGCACAGATGCCAACATCTGGTCAAATGAATCCCATGCTGGCCAAGTTCCTGGTAACACCAATGGGCTCGGGGTCATGGCCTGTAAATTTGAGGGACTGGTCACTGGTTTGTTCCCATCAGAGACATCCAGGCTGGCCTTCTGGGGTTCAGACTGCCAGAGCACGGAGAGGTCCTTATATTGTCATCCCATCCGATCTGCCAGTCGTGGAAGACTGATGTATCTTGAGAACAGGCTGAAAGAGGTAGGTGAGTCTGCTCTGATCCTGGTTTTCTCAGTCACTCCGGGTTCCTCCAAAACAGAGCATCCCAACAGCCATTGCTCTTTGATATTGGCTACAGGCTTCTGCCTGCCAGAAAACAAGCAAAAACATTACCCTGAAAATGATGTGAGCACAGTATTCCCACTCTTCTAACACTTGGAGTCTTAGCTTGTGGCCATGCTGTTTATACAAAACAACTTGCGGGGCGATTCATTCGATTAAATGCAAATAGCTGCAGGAGCTACCAGGAGGCTGTTGTCTACGTCGGCAATTACCACAGGCTCGCTGGTGTGGAGTGGCAGTCTGAACCCTGCCCTCCACGCTATGCATGCCTCGGGGCGGGGGGTGATTTAGATGTGGGGATGGAGGGCGACAGGTACATGTCTACACCTTCCAGCTTAGTTTCATCTGGAAGGGATCCAGTTTGTGTGCTCCAGTGCTGCCCCATGAGGTGAAGCAGAATGAGGTAAGTGGGGAAGATCAGGAGCGTCCCCTCAGAAGGGCGATGCTGAGTTGAACCGCTGCCGTCACAGTACACCCCTCACAGCCCCCATAGTTGGTGGAGATCAAATCCAAAATCAATCAGATGAACCCCTCGGGGCTTGTGCCTGTTTCAGCTCTGCTGTACAGAAAAGCAATTTGTAAAGGAAGAACGAGCTTCGCTGGAGATCTCTGTGTTGTGCTTGTTAGGTGACGGAATCATAGAATCAGAAAGGTTGGAAGAGACCTCCAAGATCATCCAGTCCAACCATCAGTATCCAACCAACACCACCATGCCTGCTAAACTATGTCCCCAGGTGCCACATCTACATGTTTTTTAAACACCTTCAGGGATGGTGACTCCACCACTGCCCTGGGCATCCTGTTCCAATGCCTGACCACTCTTTCAGTAAAGAAATTTTTCCTAATATCCAATCTGAACCTCCCCACAGCTTGAGGCCATTACCACTCATCCTATCGCTAGTTACCTGGGAGAAGAGACCAACACCCGTCTCACTACAACCTCCTTTCAGATAGTTGTAGAGAGCGATAAGGTCCCCCCTCAGCCTCCTCCTCTCCAGACTAAACAGCCCCAGCTCCCTCAGCTGCTAATCCCACGCTGAGTGTTGCTTGCTAAGCTCCCACACTGGGAATAAAAGCTGATTCTAGGTTCTCAAACCAAACCACGGCCCATGCAGTCCCTGGGACCTTGCTTGCTTAAATGAACTGGGGATCTGGCCCAAAATACTTCATGCAGAATCAGTTCAACTGTAAATGCACTGTTGAGGGTTTTTTGAACAGTCATCTCACTGAAACTCATTGGGCTGTCATTTGAATGTAGATAAGAGAGCTGGCACTGATCAACACCTTATTTTATTTTCTCTTTTAAATGATTAGCAGAGAGAAAAGAAACAAGTCTCTGTTTCCCTTGCTAAAGCTATTATCTAATTGTATCCACAATGTTATCAGAGAAAAACAGATCTTGCTCAAGATTCTGAGCAGTGTGGCGGTGGCGTTCCAGTAGCTGCATGGTGTGCTTTCTTCCACACTTTTGTTTCCCTACGTGGCATCCGGGGCTGTACGCAGATTTTACGAGCTGCCTGCTCCAGGCCTGCCGGTGCCGGGTAGCTCGCTTTGCACATTACCTGCATTTCTATTGCGCATTAAGGATGGATGGGTGCTCCGCGCTGCAGCTGCTCCTCTGCTGTGCAGCGTGGGCTCCTCCCCATTCCCTTTCTGTAATTAACTATGGTTTTGCTGCTGGTGGTGAAGTGAATTAAGGAACAGATATTTTTCTTTCCAGAAAACACAGTATAAAGCCATTCCTGATATGAAGCGAGAAGGTATTCAAAGGACGAAGTGTTAACAACTGCTGAGATAGCGGCTGGCAAAAAACCAACACAACACTCTCTTGAAGTATCAGCAGAAATGAGAATTTCGAGCCTGCACAATATTTTCTCTCAAATTTCTCCCTTCCTCTCCATGTAGAAGCAGCTCCCATTCACGATCACAAAATGACCACAAGGCAGACCAATTGCTGGCAACTGAGCGATACATTTTGGGTTTTGTTTCTGAAAGGGATCCACGTTCGGTTCCTGCTCATGCTATGAATCCTGAGGTCTGTGGCAGCCCCAGTGAGGCTTTCATGTGGTAGCCCTGTAGAGGATGGAAAAGGTCTTGATTTTTTAGGATGAGTTTGGGACCTTTTATGGCATCTTGACATGGAGGTGGAGAAACAGAGGCATCTGCAGCCACTCTGCTCTCTTTTGAAAATACAAGCCTGAAACGGACTAGTCAAATACTAAAAACTTTTTTAGTTTTTAGTTCTGCTGGAATTTACTGAGGTTTTTCTGAAAATCTGCCCTATTTTACTGTCTCATCACCTAAAGCTGCTGTGGAGCCGTACGATGAAGTAGATCATGTCCCAGTGGCCCGATCGCCATACACACGCTGTTGCTACCACTCATGGAGCATCAGGGAGCTGGGAAGAAAATATGAAAATGGGCAAGTTAAGAGTATCTGAAATGGGCTTCAAAAACCAAGAATTTAAAAGACAGTGATGAAGGGAGATACAGCAAGAGGAAATGGATTTTCGACTGGTGTAAATCCCTCATTTGTGTTGAAGACAATGGATCGTTTTGGGCCTGAAAGAGGGTGGAATTAGACTTTCAAAGGAGGAATTTGCAATACCTTTTTATTCCGTGATGTCTTGATCCTGCTAGATAACCAAGCACATTTACAACCTGAGCATCGCCTTGTGAGAGGCTGCTGAGAAAATACTCTGCTTTCCCTGAACCAGGCAGTAGGAGCACTATGTTAATGCCAGCCAATGACTACATTAAGATTATTTTTAATATCCAGCAAATCCTCAAGAGAAGCTGAAATAAAACATTTGTCACTTTATGATTTTTAAGGAAAATGTATACCAGTTCATTGCAATTCCATTTCCCTCGCAGCAATAATAGAATTGTTGCTATTAGGACTAAAACTGAGTCTAGCTCAGGAAGATCTGAAAATTGGGAATTGCTTGTGATACCAAGTAATAATGTTGTTTTCAAAATCCACAGATGATTTAAATGCAATCCCCTTAAGTATTGAAATCTGTCTAGTCAACTCCGAAGGCAAATAAATCCAATGTATATTTTTCTCTCCCGCTCTGAGAGCAGGGCCACATTCTGCTCTCAGCAGCACTGGAGTAAATGCAAAATCACTGCAGTCGTCCCCATGCTCCCCCTGAGCCCCAAACTGTGGTCCCATGGAGATCAGCGAGCTCTTTGAGTTGGGTGGCCGGGGGGTGACCATGGCCAGAGGTCACTTTGGGACAGACTCCGTCCCTCAAGGCAGCGGGGAGGGTGCAGGGGCTTGGCTGCGCTGCTGTGCGACGCAGGTCTGGAAGCGGGATGTGATGAACAGGGTGGGGATGGGGCTCAGCCTCCCTGGGTTGTTTTTTGTGACCCTAGTAATAAGGGTCAAGTCAAGTCTGATCCATTTGGAGGAATAATGTCAGTACTAAGTAAACTGCCGAGGAAGACAGTTTTCATGTAATGAGACTGAGGACTGGTTGATAGGATTCTTGGTCCTATTCCCAACTCTAATTCTAGTGATTTATTCTGAGGTAAAAACCCATTTAACCTGTCTGCACTAAACTGTTCCTAAACAGCAAGTGGATATCTGTAAATATCCTCGTTTTGCAAGGAAGAATGCGAGCTTTAGGGGTTCATGACAGCTTTTTCTAGTCCTCAGATGAAGCACTTGGTTTAAGAGGAAATTTTTGCTACATCATGTGGAAGAAACTCTGGAACCGGTACTCATAGGTGGGAGTGCTGGAGATGGCTGCTTCTAAACCCCCATCTTGTTGCATATGTAATAGGTTCTGATCTCCACTCATTTATTCTGTTTAACCTCTAAATGAAAAGAAGGCTTGGAAAAGCATAATGATTTATGGTGACACACAGCAATAACAACATCACAGTCACAACCACTTACAAAAATGGTTCAAAATCATTATCCCTGTATAACAGAGGGGCAGAATTTGAGGTCCGGTCCTGTAAGGCATGGCTACCCCAGCCTGTTGAGTCCCAGTTCATTACAATTATGATTATGCACTGTGTGCAGCTCCAGCTGTTTTGGAGGTTACCCGTATCCTCAACATCAATTTAGGAGATACCTGGGTACCTTGCGGGCTCTCAGCATGTTGTCCCGAAGGGCAGTCACTGTGAGAATGGAAGTGGCAGTGGGCAAGTCCACGTCAGGAGCCCGTCATGCACCAAGCTTGTGGGTCCCTGCAGACCCCTGACCAAAGCACCCGTGGGGATTTTTCCCAGCCCAGCTCATTCACAGTAAGCCGGGCTAGAGAAGCTCACAACTTCAGCTCTTGGGGTGGTGGAGGGTACCAGAGAAACCTCCCTGCTGCCTGCTTCGTGGGACAGGAATTTGCAGAGTTGGGCAGGGAGTCTCTCAAGGAGTTTCAGAGGGTCTCAGAGGGCTTTCAGCATCTTCACTGACAGTAGTGGCAAGGGGGAAGAAAAAAAAGCAAATCAATGCCAGGACAAGAAGAAGAACACAGCTTTCCCAACAACTAGCATCTTTCTAGTACTGTGTTGCCTTTCTTACATCTCCATTGCACTGGCATCGGATACTCCCCAGGACGTCATGCAAACAGAGAAATCTGAGCCTTCACGTAGCCCTCGGAGCTGAACTTTCTGAGGACAGCTTGCCTGGTTTATGTATATGGACAGATGCCACGCGAATGAGTGAAGTCCCACTGTATTCTGCAGCTGGAAAACTTGACCACTTATTTAGTTTTCCAAGATTGTACCAAGTTTTCTCGGATTTTGCGATTGGAAAAAAAAGCAACCGTGCTGTTTCAATCAGACCAAACCAAGGAAATTGTCAGAATTTATGCAGGGCTGGAGCCCTGACTGCTGATCCTAACAAGGCAAACTCAGTGGGAGTGTGAAGTCAGTGCCAAGGTGACCTCTGGAAGGTGCTGTCAAACCCAGCGTGCCATGCAGAAAAGGGCGCCTGCAGAAATGCTGAAAGCCTGAGGCACCCGGACGATTTGTTTTGCATCCTGGGATTTTCCAGCAATGGCCTCTAGTGCTTTTCATGTCTTACGCATCAAATGTAATCGGCCACACGGCACAGTATGATGGCGTGGATGCATTGGGACGCTACAGTGCATTAAGTGCCATTTACTGCATTGATTTAATTCTGTTCCTAGTCAAACTTAAAATAACTGTCTCTGTCCCTTACTGCTGCTTCCCTTTTCTTTCTCACTGCCCAGCAGGCTGAGGCATCCATTTTCTTACCCGACAGAGTTACTCGGGCTAGCTGATAACTCCAGCCCGCCGTCATCGGTCCTGCCTTGTGCAATGCAGCAGCTCAGAGGCCGTGGGTATTCTAGGCTGGCAACCCGCACGGGCTCAGCGTGGGTTAGGTGGGCCCGCAAAGCCAAAGGCTTTTCTTACTGCCGAAGCACAGAGCTCGGGTGGTTGAGAAATGCAAACCTGCCCGCATTGACTTTTTTGCTCTTGTAAGCGACGCTTTCTGTGGGAAGTTTTCCATTAGCAAAGCAGGAGCTGTGTGCTGCGCGAGAGGCGAGTGTGTTAGCACGTCGGGTTGGAGTCTGGAGAATGGATGTCTCCTTTGGAAGAGTTTCCTCCGCAGGAATCTGTTTATGTCATTTGCTCCACGTCGGCATTTCCCTTTGTACTGCTATGCAAGTGCCAGAGCAGGCTGAAGGTCAGTGTGCAGATGAATTCTCCGTATTGAAAAAACCTTTTTCTTTCTTCCCCTTTTTTCCTCTCAAGCGCTTACGCAACCTCCTTCTTACTGAAGGTGCCGAATCTTTCTTTTTTCACTTTAAATTTCCAAAACACTGGTTTAAGAGGACTCTATCTTGCACTCTTTTCTGAATATGCATTTTTATCTGGTTACAAATTTATACTACTTCGAATTTAAATCACATCATATTAGAGGGTTTTGCAAACCTTCTGTGAACAATGAACTTTCCACACGTAACTCTGGGCTAAAAGAATCTCTTTGACTCTGTGGCAGAACGTTAGTACAAGAAAACTTAGAAGTAGGTAACGCATCAGTTTTTTTCACCCCACAGCATAATTAAATTCAATGTTCAAATATGGGTTGGGATAGAGATGGAGGAAGATGCTGCTGGGCAAGATCATTGCAGCACTGCTGCTCATGGGAGCCTCGATTCTCTCCATGCTCCAAAGCAGCCGACTTCCAATGGTTTCCCGTAAAATACTTGCTATGGTGTAATTTTACACACAGAGAGCATCATTGCCATTAAACGATTTAATTGTATTTCTATGCATGATCTACAGTTCCCACCCTCGCCATCTGAAGTGTGCTGATAAAAAGAGGTCTGGTGTGGCCCCAAGAATATTGTAGGGGCTGGTTCTAGTGAACTCCAGCTGCTTTGTGCCCGTTTGCTAACACAAAGCAGCAGTAAACCCAGTTTAACTGGGTTTATGTTTACTCTGCTGCATCACAGTGGCCCTCGGCAGCTGGAGTATGGCAGAAAATGGGGCCCTCAATGCTTACAGTCTAGTATATGTCCTCTGTCTGGGGTATACATCTTGCCTTTGCGAGGAGATCTATAGCACAAGTCTTTCATCTGTAGGTGTTGTGATCATATATTCAGTGAAGGCATCTGGAAACATCCCACTGGGGCAGCGGTACGCTGTCGCTTGGCTGTTGACAGGAGTGCAGGGATGGGGTTTGCCTGCTCCTCACTAGGTGTCCAGTATACTTTACAATACTTACAGGAAAGAAAAGGACAGCTGGACTATGCTGAAGGTACAAATAAAACCATAAAACTGCCATTGGAACAGCTGAAGAGCAAGGAACACCCCAGAGTTGGCTAGGGAGGTGTTCTGGGACATGAGAAGAGCCTGGTCTGGACGGTCCACTTGGCAGTGGAGTATGACGGGGCAGTGACACTCTCACAGGGCTACTGTGCATTTTGGGAAGCCACATCTTCTTCCCAACAGCTGCAGAGGGACTGTACGGCCATTGCCATGCAGGAGAAGAGAAGAGAAGAGAAGAGGCAAAGGCCCTCTCTTCCAGCAGAAGCATCAGTAGCTCCCGTGCTTCAGGAGGTGAGAGCCAAGGGAAAGGAGGCTTCCAAGATTTGGCCTCCCACGATCACCCTCCCTGCTCTGCTGCAGAGCCTCTTTCTTTGTCTGCTTCCTCCCTTTAACTTTTTTTTCTGTTTCTTTTGGAGAGGTTTACTTTTTATGACTAATTAACAATTAATTTGGCTAGAGAGCAAGCCAGAAGAAAGATGTGGTAGAACATATGGAGGAACGCACTGTGCTCAGTCCTTGCAGATCTGAACTGGGAAGCGAGGTCCAGGAACAACCAGTCTATGAGCAGAACAGACTGGGACTGAGCTTTGGAAGAGGAAGAGAAGTGAAGTGGGAGCAGAGATTCACATCGTTTCTCCCTGCAAGTTGTAGAGAAGGTGAAGAAAAGCCCTAAGGAGTCATTAAAAAGGTATGAGAGCAACCAGGGAAAGTGGCAAGGGTTTCCAGACTGAGAAGGAAGAGGAAGACAAACTGGGCCAGATTTTTTGTAAAGAGCAAAAACATCAAAACTGTTTGTATAGTCATGAGCGGACAGAAGGTATTCTATCCTGGGGGACTTCGGGGACTAGAGGGAGAGAAACGCCTGACCTGCTGGTGGAGGGCAGAGGGAGGTAAAAATGAAGTAAGCAGAGGAAGAAGATCATGTGCTATTTGCCCGGGGTTTTTTTTTGCAAGAAATCCCTGGAGACAGAAGTTAGATGAGACAAGTTGAGGATTTGAAGAGTGGGAGAAAAATGTCTGGCTAGGAGTCTGGATTGGGTTGTATCAGAAAATTAGTGTGTAGCAAAGGCAGCAGAAACAGAAGACAAGAGCTGTCTCTGAGGCACAGAAATTTGACTGTCTCGTGTGATTTCCACTATCAATATTTTGTAATGTGCATCAAGCCCTGCTGCTGGAGTGAGGCATGTCAGACCCAGACCCGGGACTTTGGTGCAAAGAAAGGGAACAGAGGGTATAGAGGAGAGCAGGGAAGAGCTTGCTGACACCCAGGGACTGGAAATGGGGAAAGGCTGGTAAATGGCTCCAACTCTATGGCTAAACCAGCGCAGGATCTGTTCTCGAGCCCTGAGGCCGAGTGTCATGGCCTGGCTTGCATCCACTCACCTCATGTTTTTCCCTTCCTTCCCTTTCCACCCTCAAAACCAGTTTGAATAAGGTCAGAAGCTGGTAGGGACAGTCTCCAGCACCCCAAAATGGTGCATGAGTGATGTCTGGGAGACAATCCCAATCTGGCACAGGCCAAAACTGTTCCAGGAAACGTGTTGATGGAGAACAGCGTGGGCAGCTGGGTGCTCTGGCCCTACTTTATGTCCTGGCAGAAATACTGCCAAGCTGTTCATGGACCGAGAATGGGGGATCTAAATTACAAAGTCAGTGCTTGGTGGTGCCTGGGGTGCTCAAAGAGCCAGAACCACCAGAGCAGAGTACATGTACAGGCAGCTTAGTGCAGGTTTTTAATTTGGTAGATCCTGGTTTTGCTTTGTGTATGTCTGTGCGTTGGCATTGGCGAAGGTCAAGCCAGATCTCCGTGCCCGCGGGAGGAGGAGTAATGCCTGGGGTACCATGGCTGCTGGGTCCCTGCCTGTGCTTCTCCTCCTGCTCCTCTTTGGCTGCCCACATCGCCTCGACCACTGGGATGGGGAGTGCTCCACAAGCTTAGGCTGCTCTCACTGCTCCTGCCTTGGTCCAGGCTGGATCACGTCCATGCTCTCCTGACAAGGGAATAGCTCCCTGCCATCCTCACTGCCACTTACTGGGCTGTTCAGAGGCATGATTTTTCCCCAGGGCTCAGCTCCCATTTAAGCACCTGCAGATAAGGGCCAAATTTCCTGAAGTGCTCATCAGGCAGCTGCCTCCCCTGGGACACTTCATCACAGATTTTTCAGAAAATAAAAAAAAAGAAGCCATGCTGAACTGTTCAGAAAGATCCAGCCATTTGTAAGCCCTTGGGAGCAATGACTGTGGTTTATTTTGTGCCTTTGCCTAGTACCACGGAGCTTGGTGTTGGGCACTTGGCCTGATGATTTATATAAAATTAACTCCTTAGTTCCCACCTTGGAGGAATTGACAGCAATTTGCTTAGTGCTTTCTTAGGAAGCTGAAGATGCTGATGGAAGATGAAGGCTTCAGGTCCCTGCTCTGTGCTGGTGCATGAAGAGGCTGTTTGCTCAATTGACCCTGTCAGGTAGAGATTAAATTCCCATTTTGCTCTGTGTTAACAGATGGATGCTGGAGGAAGAAGTGTTAGTTTTTAAACATATCTGAAGAAGTCAGAAGTCTACCTAGGACACACTCATTTGCATTTTAAAGCAGGTTAAAGTTTTCTCCTGGGCAGTTTCCTACCAAAATGAGAAAGACAGCAGCTCCAAGAGCTGGGCTGCTGAGAACACACGCTCCGGTTCAGCTGGTTGATGGCCAGCTGGGAAAACCTCTGGAAGGGAAGGGCAGCCTTGCCACAGCCTCACCGTGTGCTCTGCCCTGAGATCTGCTTTGGCAACTGCCTTGGCTGTGCAGGGACGAGCTCGTGGCTGGGCACCTGCAGGCAAGGGCCCACAGTTCCTCAGCAACCCAACACATTAAGACCAGTTCCTATTAATGGTTACAACACCAGTTCTGGAATCCTGGCTTGCAGACTGAGGGTTTATTTCTTTCCCTTTTTTGCTTTCCAGTGGAGAAGTGTGGCTGCTGGAAGGAGTATTCCCTTGGTCAGAGCAGGGTGGTGAGGAGGAGGCTGAGGTCTGGAAGCAGTCAGCCCTGGTGCCCTGCTCTCAGCCACAAGACGATGTCTTTTTGTCCTGGAAAGTAACATGCAATGACTAAAGCAATGACTAAATGGCCTAATATAGTTGTGTCCCATCTCTCAAGTGAGAGATAGAGTAGCCTAATATAGGGACACTTGAGCTCTGCATACCTTCTTGTAGCACAATTAGAGGAGTCTACATTACATGAACAAAAATATTGATCCTCTTGAGCACTCGATGGAAAAGGTTGATGTAGCCTTCAGAGATGTAGGCTGGCTATCATCAAAATGGACCATTCAGTCGAACAGTTCCTGGTTCTTAGTGGTAGATTTACGCTGGATTGTCAGGGCTTTTCTCCTGCTGGGCACAGCTTGAGAAAACACAAGGAATGGACATGATGCAGCAGGGCCACCTTCCCTTCTTTGATCTGCTGCTGGGATGTTGCAAGAATTTGGCCAAATCACTTCTCAGTTTCTGGGCACCAGTTTCTCTGCCAGTAAAACAGGAACGATGCCATCAGCTTCCTCTGCAAAGCGCTCCAAGATGGAGGTTAGAAAGCATTAATGAAGAGCTGGCTACAATTACATCCAAATTTAGAAAGAAAAAGGGCTCTTGTTCCCTTGGACCTAATGTAATAAATAAATAAACTGAGCAGTCCTGGCTTTATTGCCAATTCCATCTGATTAGATGGAACTTAATTTCCGATGTTTTTTCTGCTGGTGGCTGTATTCTAAAGGCACCCCACAGAACCAGCTTGACCTCTGGGTGCCTCATAATTTTCCTGGGTATGAAGTTACTCCATTACAGAATTAGTTTCCCCAGCATGCCTTTGTGGGGTTGGTGCTTTAAATCAGGCAGACCCAAGCAGCTGTAGCTCTGACACGGTCATTTTACAGCTGGCTGCTGTTTGTCGCCTCTCCCTGTTTCCCAGCTGGTAAGTACTGTTTTACCTTTCTTATTGCTGTGGAGATGACATTATCTTACACTGGAGAATTTCCCTGCCATACAGTTGCTCTGGATAATGTTTGTGTACAGATGATGTTTATGAAAGCCAGGGGGCAATTTACTTACTGCAGTGGGCACCGTTGCAACATGTAAAATCATTGTACACAAATACCATTGACTAAATGGCTCCCTTCCTTCTCATAATTCATTATCGGAACAGGTTACCCAGGGATGGGAGGGAATCTCCATCACTTGAAGCCCATAAATCAGGCCTGGCTGTCTTTCCAAGGAGCATGCTCTTGCCAAACTGCACATTGTTGGGCCCAGGGACAACTGACAGGCTCCCTGACGCAGGCGGGCAGATGAGACAACCATAATGATCTCTCTGGCTTTAAAGCCTGCAGATCTACTGCTGCAACTCTGGTTGTGCCAATGCAGAAATCAGAAGACTGATGGATAAAATACATCCCTCCGCTTTCCTGAAATCTCTCCAAAGGCCAGGCCTGTGATACTCATTGAACACACAAGTCTGCTCCAGAAATGGTAGATCCAGCTTGCATGGAAAACTTAATTGCTTTCCCTGCCTGGGCCCCTTGACTTGTTGGCGTCTGTGGAAACCTGAGTAAAGACTGCCCAGATCCATGACAGTTGATGGAAAAGGGCTCTCTCCTAGCCAAGAAGGAAAGGGAGTTCTGAGCCAAAGACCTTGCTCTGGATGCATTGGTATCCCCAGTTCAGCTGCTGCTCATGGTCCAAGGAGAGGAAGAAGTGCCTTCCACTCACTCCATAAAGCCTCTGCTTTGAAATAGTTTTCTGTGCCCTCCTTTGCCATGTTCAATGTGGGGCTCATCTACCACAGCAGCCAGCTCTGACTGCCTGGGATTGCCCCTCATTTGCTCGTCAGGTGGGGAGCACGACCGGGAAGGCAGCGCTAGCATCGGGGTCAATGACATTTCCATGGCGCCTGGCCATGCTTGCAGGACGGCAGGAGGCTCCTTCGCCTCCAATGCTTGTGGTGTGACTCCAAAGACCAAGAGCAGAAATGAGCAGTACCACTCAGCTTTCAAACATACAAACATGCTGAAATTGCGATGAGGGGTGACATCCTTTAGTTCATTCTGCACTTCAACTGGGACTATAAAAGTGATTGCTTGTGATAAGAAGTTGCTTTTGTTATTGCTCAATTATTGATCTGTGCAAAGAGTAGGTTTATGCGATTTTATTAATGTTGTGCAGAGAACAAGAATGAAGTTATTGTTTATGGATGGGAATACTTGTTTTATGCTCTCTGTGACATCAGTAGCCACCCTCTCGCCTTTGGTGCCCGGTCTGTAAATTCATCAGGGCAGGGGAATTCCTGGCTGGCACCTACCACAGCGAAACTCTGACCTCCGGCTCCCAGTGATGGATACCCTCCTTATCGCAGGTATAAAGTTTCTTTACATCTAGGCTGTGATAAAGAGGGTGTGTAGGAACTGAGATAAACAGATTTCTGCTGAATTTGGGTTCAGCTAGTGCTGATAGTGATTTGAGGCTGCTATTGCATGTGATGCAGTTGTGGGTCTGCCTCAGCCCCGGTGCCTGGGGGTGGCAAAAGCTGGTGCCTTGTCCCATCACTCCTGGCAGCCTTTCCCACTGGTTGGTGTAAGGGACGCTCCTGCTCACCTTCGTGCTTCCTCCTGCGAGATGGACCTTCTGCAGCCCCAGCCCCAGGAGCTGAACAGGGAACGGCTCTGTGTGCACCAGGTCACTCCAGGCTCTCTGAAATGCTCCTGTGTTCACTAGTTTCAAAAAAAGGGGCCAGTAGCAGCAAAAAGTGTCCCCCACTGTAGCAGAGAAGCTCTGCACCCATGGCTGCTAAAGACTGCGAGCTTCAGCCCCTTGGTGCCCAGGAAGCTCCTGGTATGGGAGAAGTAACATTACCCCTATTTTACATCCAGGAGCGAGGAATTTATTTGACCCACATGCAAAGCCTGTGCACAACTGGGAACTGAAGCCGTGTGTCCATAAGACCAGCTCCATCGCATTTTTGGGTCTGCCAGTATTTTCCTCTGTTGGGTCTGTGTAGGCCGTTAACGGCAGCTGTGCCGTAGCCTTCCTGTGCAGCTGACATAAGACAGCATATTCCATTCTCACTTCATACTAAATAATCAGCATTTAGTTGGATTTTGCTGTTTATGTTAAGAGCTGTTTACGTTCTGCATGAGATGAAGGTCATGGGGAGACCTGGGTTTTTATCAGACCAATTAATATCTCTGGAAGAAAGCAGACAAGTTCTCGGGCATTGGAGCGCTCTGTCTGGCCTGAAACAGAAGCAACAGCCTTCCTGCTAAGCTCAGGCCGAGAAAGATCGCTCAGTGGCCATGGTGTGACATCCCTTTTCATCAGCATTACTCTCCCCCAAGCAGCCCTGCTGATCCAGCCCCGGGCAGGACAGGGCACCGGGGCTGGTGCTGGCAGGAGCTCATCCAGCACAAGCAGTGCTGCTGCTGCTGCGTGGGAAAGTGCGATAGGACCTCAGGTCTACCAGATGGCTGGGAGACAAGGGGAGACATGTCCCAGGCTGCTCCCAGGCTGGCTGTCAGTCTGTAATCAACAGTAAATTTGAAGGTTAACAATTAATTAACTGTAATGGCAGAGTCACAGAGACTGTTTCCAGGAAGCAGCTCCCAAGTCTTTTCATCCTTACTGCAAGTCCCGCTTGTGCTGCATGGGCATCTGGCCAGTGGTTCGGATCCGTTGTGCTGAATCACCGGGCACTGCTGAGCATGTCCAGTAGCGCTGGACAAAACGCCTGTAAAAATTTGATTTTTGGCTGCAGAGAGTAGCAGTACTTTCAGCCTTAACAGTCAAATCCGTGTTCACCTTCTTTTGTCCTCTTCTCCATTTAGTAAGAGGTTTAGTACCCGAGTTCTTCTCTAGGCACTGAGAGCAAGAACTGAGTGTGAGCGCTTAATTTCTTCCACACAGGCCATGGTAGGAACATGAAAACTTGGATACTTTTCTGAAAAACAGAACAACTTCAAGTGTTTGAAATGAAATTTTCTTTCACCTGTATTTTTTTCCCTCAGAAGGCAGAAAGATCTCAGCAGTCATTTTTATTGTCTTCCCGTAGGCAAAAATGGTAAAATAAAGCTTGGAAAGGTCTGCTGAGATGAATCTGATTGAAAAATCGCCCCTCTGGAGTTTGGTGCGGCAGTTACATCACAAAAATTGTCAGGGTGGGTCAGCTCCTTGCCCAGCTCTGGGAGAATCATCTGGTTTCTGGTAGCTGTCCCAGTTAATCCAACCCATGTTGATACATCAGACAATTATTAGTTTTCCTTTAGGACGATAGGAACAAATAATCTCATACTTAGTAATTTCTGGCCTAATTTGCACAGCCCCTACTTCAGCTGCTTCCTTTTGCTGCTCGATGCCATCCATTGCAATGTGCCGTTCGTGGGATAGCACGTGCTGGGCGAGCTGCCCCTTCTCAGCTACTGGTGGAGGCACATCCCAAGTGACACTGGACCGAGACTGTATAGCTCTCATGGTGACTCCCTCTATGTGATGAATTTGGCCATCTGCTTACACGATACCATGTTTTTTTAATGTCCTTGGCCAGCTACCTCTACACTGCTAACTTTCAGACCACCTGTGTGTACAGCAGTAATTTTCCCTCTCTTGCTGCAGTATACCAGCAAAAACCAAAGAAACTACGAAGCTTTCAGCAGTAACCCTGGGGTTAGAGGAAAGATTACAGAATCACAGAATAGTAGGGGTTGGAAGGGACCTCTGTGGGTCATCTAGTCCAACCCTCCTGCCGAAGCAGGGTCACCTACAGCAAGCTGCACAGGACCTTGTCCAGGCGG
>Ga0065711_1010578_pt1 | contig 20559 bp, 12 predicted proteins | sample Hoacrofraction12_FD_59098 | JGI IMG/M metagenome (GOLD analysis project Ga0065711, IMG submission 59098) | Hoatzin crop microbial communities from Cojedes, Venezuela - Epithelial fraction 12 v2 (version 2) | ecosystem: Host-associated > Birds > Digestive system > Esophagus > Crop | place...
CCGACGGGGTGACCCGAGGTGGGAAAGAAGCGCTTTTTGCCTTTTTTGGGGGGGTTTATTATTTTTCATTCAAAGTTGGGAAAAACTTTATCACGCGGACCGAGGAGCTTGAAAACTCCTGTGGTCGTCACAAGCAGCGAAACACAGCCAGCCTGCGGTCTCTTCATTTTTATTCTTTTTTCTCTTAATTTCTCCGGGGGCTGGCGCGCTGGGTGAAGGCGGCTGTCGCTCTGGATGCGGTTCACCACTTGGGCTCGGGGGTCGGAAGCCTCAGCTCGAGGTGTGCGTCGCTTGCGAGCCGAAGGGAAAGTGGCTGCGAGGATTTGAAGTCTTTTCTGTCAAAATGATTGTAAGCCAGAGGCCTGCTTGCCGGGAAAAAGCTCCGGATTCGGTGTGTCCCACGTGCGTCTGTCTCTGTGCAGCGTGGTGACCTGAGCGATGTCTGTCTTGTTTGACTTTTAGTGTTGTCAGCACTTGCCTGTGTCCAGAGAAAGCTGAGAGATTTGCATAAGGAAAACAAGTGTAGTTAAATCTCATAGAAAACAAGAAAATAAGCAAAATATGTGAGTTTCTGACCAGTAGAGCCTGGCCAGCTGCGCTCGAGCGTCTGCTTTTCCTCTGAACCTGTGGAGAACGGTCCCTTCCATAGAGCGTTAAAAGGTCGAGATGCTCCTGCCGCATCTCTGATGCGGTTGCGTCCGCGGGCCTGGCTGCTCCTCTGCGTGCTGTGCAGGCGTGATCCAGCGTGGGCGAGTACTGCTGCGCCGGTTTCCTGGGGTCGGAAACTTTCAGCTCCAAGGCGGGGATGAGACCTGCATCGCGACGAGGGGAGAAGAGAGCCCCAGAACACCGTGTCAGGACGCGAGCCGCAGGGCATGCGTTCGGTACGGCGCTGGCTGCGCAGGACGGCTCCTGGAGCCGTCGGCATGCTGCAGACCCGCTCGCTGCGGCAGAGGCCGTGAGACACGCTGGGAAGCGTGCAGAATATGCTGGCTTTATTGAGTCGGAGCGGTACAGCCTGGGCATCTCCCGGACTAATTGCGTGCGGTCGCGTCCCCCGTTAATGAGGCGACTGGCGGCCTTTGCTCCCCGACGGCTGCCCCGTCTGTCGGGAGCTCGCCCCGTGGGAGCCTGATTCTGCGGCGGGCAGGATTCGCCGAGGAGGATGAGGATGAGGATGAAGGGGAGGCGGGGGGGCGCAGGGTGTGGCACTATCCCCAGCCCCCCCCACCTCCGCCTTGGCGTCTGCTCGCAGGGCAGGGCTGGGTCTGACTGCTGGGGAACTGCCGCAGAGCCCGAGAGGGCTAATGTGAGTTGGGGTTTGATTCCCTCTTCCGAGAAGGAGCAAGTGAAGGTGAAGCTACAACTTACATAATTTCTGAATTAAACAGGGTGAGGTCTGTCTGTCTTTTTTTTTTTTTTTTTCATCTGTAGCGGAAACCTGCTGAATATTTTACTCTTTGATGAAAAAGAACTGCTGTTCACAGGTTTTTCTTTCGGAGGTTTTTATGGATAATACAGGCACTGGTAGTGGGTTTGACCCACAAGTAGCATGCTCACAGCTACATTTGTAAGATTTGTTGTTTGGTGCAATGCTTGTGAATTCCTTGGGGTCTACGCATGGTGATGTTTTTTAAATATGTGAGATGTCACTTCTTGGTATTTCAGGCATGATCTTGAGTTAACGGAAAGTTCTTGAAATGTGTTAAATGTGTTATTCACGGCGGGTGACATTCAGGCTTGTTTCGTGGAAATTTCATGTACCAGTAAAGGACTGCTTGTTGTCTTGGGGAAAACATCAAACCATTTATAAGCTGTTATAAAAGAATACTTGTTTCTCATGAGATAAAGCATCAGCTTTATCTCTCGAGCTACAGCGTTTTCAACATGAAAGCATTAATAACCATGTGACTTTTTCACGTTGAAATACATACTTGGACGAGAATCTGTGTATGTTCAGGGCACGTTCAGTGGGTGTTGGGCTTTGAAAACAAAGAGTCTGTGCAGGAGGGGCTGTTGTGAGTCTGCAGGATTGTGCTTTTGCAGTGTGTATAGCATGGCCATCGGGTGTTGTGGTTTAGCATCTTATATTTTTAACTGGAAATAGGACTGCAGCGTTTGTTCAAACGTAATTTCTCTCTAATCAAGTGAAAATGAATGCATGCCTATAACTGAAAAATGTGATTGCTGTCAACTAAGCTGAAAATCAAGCTGAAAACACGTTTATTCCGAAGGGTCATGGTGGATTGTTTTTATTTGGTACAAAAGTTACAGAGTACGTAAAAGAGTGTTACCCAGAAATAGACTTAAATAAGCATCGCTAAGTAGTTTGGACCAGTACCGTAAAGGAAGCCTTTAAAAGAGATGAACTACTGAAAAGGTGATGGATTAGCTAGGTTTTATCACAGGTTTCTCTTAATTTTTGATCTCCAGTATTAGCCATTTCTGACAGTTGGGGAATGGTCCAAGCCTAAATGTGTGTATGGACACATAGGACTTCCTCTCACATTAGCTGGCTAGAAAGGCCCAGAGAAATGCTTGTTTGCTTTGGAAAGATCTCCATTTCTTAAAATGAACAGCACAGGTAGTGCAGGAGAAATCCTGCGGGCTCTTTGCGCCTGCCCCTGCCAGTCTCGATCGTTGTCTCTATTAGCATCGGAGCAGAGGAAACTCGGGAGGATTGCTGAGGACTAAGTATCTGTGGAAAAGCAGAAATGGGTCAGTATTTGGGACAACTGAGTTAATCTAAGACAATGTGCTGTACAGACAGCAAGCTCTGTATCTCCTACACCCTTCCTGAGTAATTGATGTAGTAAAATTTGAGTAATTGTCAGCTTTTTGTCTCTGGAGGAAAATGAAATCTTAACTTTTTACTCGGTCTTTGATTGTATCATCAGGGCTAGTTGTTCTTGAATAAAGCGGATAAAAGCAAAAAGGAAATTTTTATAATCTTCTAAATCATTTACGAATCTGTTTGCACCCTGTGGGATGCAGTACATGAAAGTAATGCATAAATAAAAGTTTAAGAAGTACACAGAAGTAACAAATAAAAGGGGAAAAAACCCACCCTGTTTTACGTACACCCCTTAAATTTTTACCCTGTGCTTTGTAGCTCTTGGAAATACTTTGTGTGCCACAGGCAGAGAACCCCTTTCAGTGCCTTCACTAGCTATCAAAACTGATCCGTTGGCAAGCTGAGAAACAAAAGAAGTACTGAGATCTGCATGAAGATCACCCACCAGATGTTTGATCCCACTGCGAAAAGTCTTTAGAGGGTTAAAGAAGAATGTGGAAACCGGGGACTCGGCGCACATGTGGGGGGTAAAGGGCTAGAGTAAATGGAAAGCATATGTGAATATAAAGAAATATTTCGGGAAGGCGGGGGGAGTGTAAAGAGAAAAAAGCAGGATACAGTTTTGGATACCTGCTCACGTGTGTGTATTTGTATGAAACGTGTGTTTGCTGACAAATGTGACAGAAGGGAAAAGTCATAGCACTGCTGTAATGAGTTAGAGGTGGGAGAAGAAGGCTCCTGCACGGAGTGGAAAAAACAGTTGATGTTTCTGTTTTCGGGCTGTGTTAAAATCTGAACTATGAAGGTGTAGCGTGTGTCTATTGCTTGGCTTTTACTGCAGCCTTTTTCCTAAAAGAGGGGCTGGATTTTGTTCCCAGGTGGGCTGCAGGTAGTGAGGGGGGGTATATTTGAGGTGGGAGCAGCTGACCCTGGTGGGCTCTTGCTTGGAGCCCTCTTGGTGGATGGTGAGATGTTCATGGGAGCGAGGAAGGGAAAACACCCGTCTCCGGCCCGTGTCAGACCGGAGCGAGCCGCACACTTCCTCCTGTGGTTTTGGTCTTCTCTTTAGCTGTGTCCTGCTCCCCGAGCCGGGCTCTTGCCTGTCGCTGCCACTGCACATCCCCTTCCCCGGCTGCAGTCGCTGGCTGGGTGCCTCTTCCTTCAGGCAGGAGCCTCTGACACTGTCCATCCTTCCCATCACCCACGGAGGTGGCCGAGCGCCTGCCCCCCTTTGCCGCTCCCAGATTGGGATCATCCCTCTGCGCTCCTTGTCCTCAGAGCTTCACCCCTGGCAGTGGCTCAGCGCTCTCCACATCGCCGGAGGAGCGGATGGCATTGCTGGTGGCGGTGGAGCAGGAGGAGTCCCTGATGGCGGAGTCTACCTTGTTTATTCTTTATGAATCTGAGGGCAATTGTGTGTAACACCTCCTGGTTTCCTAGGACATACTGGCTGCAAATAAAATCTTGTTTAATAAGCCAGCAAAGGCAAACAGGCTGTGAAGAGGAAAAAAAAAAGCTCTTCCAGACCTAGGAAACATATGTTTATGCTAACTGAGAGACCTGTTCTTGCACCCTGACTCGCGTCGGGGAGTGTCTTTATCTGCCAGCCTTCCCACAGAAATGGGTAAGCCTGCCTGTGAAGCAAGGCGTGATTCGGTTGAGGTAGAGGTGTCAAAATCCGACTTTACCAAACCGTAGCTTAGGTCGGGAAGCTGTAATCTCTCCAAGGACCCTGGAGATGATCACTTCACCAGGTCTGCCAAATTCCTTGCTGTTTTCTTTCAGTGAAACTGCGGCTGTTGCAGGGCAAGGGTTGGGGCGGGTGGTGCTCAGTCCCTCTGCTCCCCAGCACAACGTGGTTGCTGTGGGCACCCTGCAGCTGGGCTGGAGTCCGTAGACGGACATACGCCTCTATACAGAGAGAAACATTGCCACTTGCCCACGGGAGTTACTCGCAGCAAGAAACCTAGTACCTCTGGTTTGTACCTAGCGGTTCTTAACCTTACATATCAGTAAACAGGAGGTTTGGTAGAGGCAAAGATGGCGAGTGAGGTGTAAAAGTGCACTCTCGGCAAAGGAGAGTCTTTTTGGTTTAGCCAGATGGTCTTGGTAGGCCAGGCACTGGTTGCACAGAGCCCTTTGCACAGGGTATCTGGAACCGGCGCTGGCCAGGGAGGTTGGGAAGGGTGATGGGCAGCTGCCTTTTTGGAGGTCAACATGTCGCCTTGTCTCGAAGCAGGAGTAGAACACAGGTCTTGCTCCCACATGAGGGACTCTTGTTGTAAGCAGGTTTCTTAACTGATCATCTTTGTCGGTGACATGGACAGTGGGACTGAGTGCACCCTCAGCAAGTTTGCCGACGACGCCAAGCTGTGTGGTGTGGTTGACACGCTGGAGGGAAGGGATGCCATCCAGAGGGACTCTGACAGGCTGGAGAGGTGGGCCTGCGTGAACCGCGTGAAGTTCAACAAGGCCAAGTGCAAGATCCTGCACGTGGGTCAGGGTAATCACAAACATAAGTACAGGCTGGACGGAGAGTGGCTCGAGAGCAGCCCTGAGGAGAAGGACTTGGGGGTTCTGGTGGATGAGAAGCTCAGCATGAGCCAGCAATGTGCGCTTGCAGCCCAGAAAGCCAACCATATCCTGGGCTGCATCAAGAGAAGTGTGGCCAGCAGGTCGAGGGAACTGATTCTGCCCCTCCACTCTGCTCTCGTGAGACCTCACCTGGAGTCCTGCGTCCAGCTCTGGAGCCCCCAACGTGAGAAGGACATGGATGTGTTGGAGCAGGTCCAGAGGAGGGCCACAAAGATGATCTGAGGGCTGGAGTACCTCTCCTACAAGGACAGGCTGAGGGAGTTGGGGCTGTTCAGCCTGGAGAAGAGAAGGCTCCGGAGTGACCTTCTATCAGCCTTCCAGTGCCTGAAGTGGGCCTACAGGAAGGATGGAGAGGGACTTTTCACAAGGGTGTGTGATGATAGGACAAGGGGGAATGGCTGTAAACTAAAAGAGGGCAGATTTAGATTAGGTATTAGGAATAAATTCTTCACCATGAGGGTGGTGAGGCTGCCCAGAGAAGCTGTGACTGCCCCCTCCCTGGCAGTGTTCAAGAGCAGGCTGGATGGAGCTGTGAGCAACCTGGTCTAGTGGAAGGTGTCCCTGCTCATGGGAGGGGGATTGGAACTAGATGATCTTTAAGGTCCCTTCCAACCCTTACCATTCTATGATTCTATGATCTTCGATGGCAGGATGTGGCTGGTTTAACCATGTGTCTTGCTAGGCAAACGCCGATGTAAAACCCTGGTAACAACCCTGGAAGGAGAGGCCCAGCTATGGGGTTGAAAGGTGAAGTGAGATGGTGGGGTTTTTTTACCTTGGAATTTGTCTTTTCCATTCCTTCTGCCTCTCTCTTTTGGATCATTCCAGAAGACTGAAAGTTTTGGTTAATTATATGTGCTTTAAGGGAAACACTGTAATGTAGTTTCCACGTACTGGAGCACTATTCTTGTGCAGCTGGAGCTGGCAGCCTTTCATTCCCTTACCACCTCCTTTTTCTCCTAAAAATAGCAGCACACTACAGTGGGATTACAGGAGAGGCAGAAGAACGTTTCCTGAGCAACAGTTTTTGCCGGATGGTGGTTGTGGTAGCATCAAGAGCAGATTTTGGGGGAGTTGGAGGGAGATACAAACAGGAACAGAACAAAGTGGGACAGAGGCAAAGCTGGAGTGGAGAGGATGAGGCTGGTAGGTGGGACGGACGGCGAGGTTCGCCGGGCTGTGTAACAGCCTGCCCGGGGAATTGGGAGAAACCTCGGCGCTTGAATCATTTAGGAGTTGCCGAGACAGAGCGCTCGGCAGTGCCGTACGGGTAGCAAACTCACGGTGCGGATAGGAGACGCGGGCAAGATGACCTAATTTCCATCTCTGATTTATATGATTTATTAAAGAGCCTTGCAGGCTTTCTCTTAGTAGACTTAGAGCTGGAATTTGAGGCATGGCAGTTAGGAGGGTCCTTTAATACTGTGCCAGCATGTTGCCGGGGTTTGATCGCTTACTTGCAGGGGTAATGTGCTAAGCGTGGGTAATTCTCCACTGCAGCAGCCAGAGGTTGTGGAGAGGCTCTGTGCCAGTCTAGATCTGGTGTTGACACTGGTTTGCATTCTGTGTTCAGTCCTGCCCCCAATGCCACCAGTGTTATAAGTAGATTATACATGTGTATATAATGACAATAAATAGTATGTGCTGTAGTAGATATCTAGGAAAAAGTAAAAAAGATAACCATCACCCCTCCCAACTTCTCATGCCACCCTCTTTAATTATGATCTTGGGAACTAGAGAGTAGTTGATTTGTCTTCACTTGTATCGACCTTGGGAATCCCTTTCCGCTTTAATGGGTCAGAGAAGAAGATCCAGCAGACAGTGCTTCCACCAGCACCGGACAACCACGGCAGGGAGAAAAGACAGCATTCACTGTCTTCATGAATATATTTAAATATATTCAACTAAGCCTTCTGTCTGCATAAACTGTGTGTCTGCTTGCATTTGCACATAACTAAGTATGCCACACAATTGATTATTTTCATAGTGAAATGCTGATATCGCTAAAGTTACCTGAAAAGGCCGCCTTTCTCTTGAAAGTGTAGATGCTGAGGTTATTATTTCTAATCTGTACCCATTGACCAGAGTTCTTGCAAAGCCAAACCAAACCATCCAGAATTTCATGTTTAAAGTTTGAAAGTGTTTCATCCTCATTTGCTAGTGGTGTGACACAGATTTCTTGACTTGTTCTTCATTGTGTGGACCGCAAACTATTTTCCTAACACTCACATCAGATATAAATCATAAATATTGTACTTCGCAGCTTCGCTACTGACATGGTAATGCTGAGCAGTGAAGCCAGTCCCTTTTCTCAGCCTGAGGGGACAGTGATTGAATTAAGGATGCAGAACCGAAGGATAAAAAAAAAAAGTTCCTTCTTTTGAAATTTTTACCAACTTCCCACTGCTTTGCTGTTGGAACAGACGTAAGATGTCTCTTGCCAGTAGAGGGGAAATGGCGTGGGTTTTGGATTATCCACAGCGTCAAGGAGGTTGTAGTTTCTGCGTTACACTGGCCAGAAGGATGCCAGCAGCTTCTGTAACAGGAGCATCTCTAGCAAAGTAAACTCTCTGCCTGGTTTTGGACTCTCTTCCTCTGCAGCTCCAGTTTTGTTTTTACTGAATCTGCGTGTGGACGTTGTCGTAGCATTTTCCCCCATCCTTTGTTGTTCTGAATCCCCTCACCCGGTAGCAGTTTGGTTATTGCACTTCATTGTGCTGTTTGCTTTTGTCCTGCATTCTCCACCATCTAAAGCACCACTTCCTAGCTCTTACCAGTGTTTCTTCTATCTAAAAGCAAGGTAGCTGGTATGAAAGAAGATGTCCTCTGTGACCTTCTGATCCTGTGACGTTGCTTTGAAGAATGCACTCGGTGTAGTTATGCTTCCTTCTTCTAACCAGTTTGTGGAAATCGATACAAGTGTCTAATATCTCCATAGAATTTGTAAGAAATCTTGCTGTGCCTATTTTTTTTTTAAGTCAAAAAATGCTGCTGGCATGCAGTAGGTGATGCAGCAATAAGCCATCGTGTTATAAAGATACAGATTGCACTAAGAAGGTACCTGTCATTCTTTAGTTTCCAAGCAGTTATAAAGGGATAAATAGATACATTTGCTACATGCTACATTACATAGTTTACTAAAAATGCCGTTCTACCTTCTTTTACGGCATGCCAGGGCTGTTGCTGTTCTAACCCACAGAACTGCGAGTCCCTTGCCTTGGTAGTGTCCTCTGCGCCTGGGATGTTACAAGAAGAAGAGTCGCTGCAGGACGGCGCTTGGCAAAACAAGTCAAGGTCTCAGCCAAGGAAATGCATTGTCTGCTCATTTTCTAAACAGGACTAGCTCAGCCGAAGGCGAGCGTTTTGTGTCTGGTTTCCCCTGGCTGTATTTTGATTTTGTAAAGTAGATGTGAAAAGCAATTATTTCTGCTTACATGCCATTGTTTAAAAAATACTGGTGGTTAAATATTTCTTCATTAAATGTTGGTTGCCGAATCTGAAAGAAACTGTCCAGAAATTTAGAAAGCATAACACAAACACTAACAAGAGTCTGAATAAGTGTTTACATGATGCACGGAATTATTTCTGACTTAAAAACATACTATTTGAGAAGTGGGCTGAGCAGAAGTCACACTTGGACTGTTGGCAAATTTAAGCCTAACATCTTGAGATTCTCAAGCAGAGAAGCCTGCTTTCTGGTGGCGTTTGGCCTTTGTTTCAAGACCTTGTATAACCTCCTCAAACTTAGTATTCTGAAAGTGGTGTATGGAAATCCCATTTTAAAGTTACTCTGCGGGAATTTTTTAGAACTTCATTTCTTTCTGAACTCTCGTTAGACGCATAAGAAGGAAGTTATATTAGAGAGAAGGAAGTAATATTAGAGAGATACAGAATTGGTACCTGAGAGTAGTATTTAACATCGCTGAAGATGGCAGCTCTGCAGAATGCACGGTATCGTGCAGAACTGCAGTGGCAAGGCATCAGCACAAGTGTGCTCTGTTAGAAAAAGGCAACTCCTTGAAAACTGAGCGGCAGCTTGGAGTATTTATTGCCTTCTGTAGGGAAATGAAGCAGTGGCTGGTAACAGGTAAGGCTTTCCTTCAGGCCTGAGTGAAAAGCTCCTCAAGCTCCTTGGTGGTGCCTGCCAGAGCTGCCGATCCGGAATGAACTGCTCCTCCCAGGTGCAAATAAAGCCCTCGGCTTCGTTTCTCTGTCGCCTTCCTTGCGAACCACAGCGTTTCTCGTCGGTGGGGCTGCCTGAGGTCCTCCCCCACTTTGGAAAACCGATGAAAGTAAAGCGGTGGGGTAAGGACCGAGGTCCCAGCCCCTCCGGGCTGTGAGGGGTGCGGGGAAAAGAGCTTCGTTTGCCCCGGGCTGCGGCGGGATGCCACGTCCCCGTCTCGGGGATGCTCTGCGCTTGCTCCCAGGGCTGGCAGCTGACTGACGGCTCTGCTTGAGCCTGCGTGGTGTGCGCCGCAGAGATTAATAATTCCCTTTGTCAGGTGAAAATTTAAATTGCATCAGTCACACCTCTTGCAGAGTTACCCTGTGATTAAAAATGACAAACAGTTTTCAATGAAACACTGCTTTCGCGTTCTCCTACCCTCTCACAGCATACCTATATGAAGCTTAAGAGTGTCACTTGCACTCTTCAAAACTCACCTTCAAAATGCTGTGTTTAACGTCAGGAGGGAAGAAAGTTTCACCTATAGAGAGGACTGAAAGCGTATTAATTTCCACTTAAAATGTTGACCTTTCTTGCCTTGCCCCTAGGAACAAGCTATGGCTGTCCAAGCTTTGAATTTTTGCACCTGTCTGGTGTGATCTCTTCGCTGAGCAGCGATGCTTCTAGACTTGACAAGACCCAAATCATTAATTTTCTGGTAGCCTATCAAAATAGCCTTACAGCAGCGGTTAAATCCCGTGCAGTGGTTGAAGCATTTTGCAACACCAAAACCGTAATGTTAAATTGTTCACCTCAGCCAGCAGGATAGAACTGAAAATGGATGCGTTCCTTTGGGATTGCAGAGCTCTGGGGTTGAGGATGCCGTGCGTGGCTGCCCAGCCTTCGGGTTTGGGATCTGGGGCGAGCTCTGTGGACTCGGAGGCTCAGCAGACGTCCCAGACGTTCGGGGCTCACAGAAAGTAACGCGAGTTTGTGGCTGTCTGGTGGGGTTTTCTTGTCCTGGATCTGCAGGGCTCGTGGATCGTCGTTCTGCTGGAGCCCGCGGTGTGTGCCCTGCCCCGAGCTGCTCGCTGCAGCTGTGCCCCCAGCTCGTGTTGTGGCGTGGTACCTGAAAACGCAGCGTTTGCTTCAGACATCTTCTCCCTTCCTGCTTCAACTCTGAAGCCAGTAGTTTTCTAATACCATGTCAAGTCCTGTTGAACACTGTAACAGCAGCAGCAGACAGAAATATTGCCAACCATCTCTACAATTCGTGCAATGATTTACATGCATGTGGAAAAGAGATTTTGAAGATTGAAGTGCTAACCCCAATTTACTGTTGCGATCTGAAGTAAGATGGTTGGTTTTTCATTACGTTTATTCAGAAGGTCTTTACAAATCCTAATTCTTTCATTGCAGAGCTGCTGTTTATAAACTTTGGGCTTGGATTGAACAGCTTTGTAAGCGATGGTGGACATACCGTTCTTTCTGGTGTATTTTCCGTGCAAAACGTGGAAGCATTTGCAGCTTCTACCCGTCAGTTTTCAAGCTCTTTGCGCTCCACCTGTTGGCACTACAAAAATGCATTAGTTTAATTATTAAGATAATACTACCTGGCCATTTAATTTCCCTAGTGAAAGATGGGGCAATTTGTAAGTGAATGGAAGGTTTTTAGCCTAAACCTGTAAGTGTAAGAGGCTTTGGTCCTAGCCCAGGGTCTTGGAAATTGGAAAAATTGGAAAAAGCTTTTTGAGGACTGCTGAGAGACAAATGATGGATATTGGTGCCATCTCCGAGTGCGGCAGCTGGAAAGTTTAATTATAGGCTGGAAAGTCAGTTAGGGATTAAGGAAAGTGTTAGCAGAGGGGGTGAATGTTAATGACAGCTGTTTGCTGTAGGCTTCAGGGAGGCAAAGTACATATAGAACATAAACAAATGTAGGGCCAAACGTACGCTGGCTTTGAACATTCAGAAACTCCAGGTTGCTTGTTCCTTGACACATGAACCTGATTTGTATGAAATCATTTTATCGGCTTGAATGCAGAGAGGTGTGTGCAGAGGGGAAAGAAAATTCCTGCCTTTGTTTCAGAGCCCTTGGCATGAGTGAACGTGTGTTCGCTGTTGGAACACGGCACCTGGGCCAGGGATAAATATAAACCCCGAGAGAAGCATGCGTCTGCGTTAGGCGAGGGGCATTGGCCTGGGAGAGGGAGGCCCAGACACTGAAACCTTCCAGGCTGAGGACCTGATGTCCACGTGCTCCTCTGGTCCCGGACAGCACGCTGCCTGTGCCTGCCGAGAGCTGCGAATTAAAGCGAGTTAGAAAGCCCGTGCCGCTGAGCGTGGGGTTTGTAAGCGCACTGGAGCTCGGGTTGCAGATGTGCACTCGTAGTTTTGGGTTGGGAAATTATTCTGCATCTGCTTAGGGTACCTGTAAATCCTGCTGTACTGATCAGGCACCGCTGCTGAGATCAGTGACGGTGCAGACTGCTAGGACAGTTACAGCCAATACTGTGGTACGGCTGAATCAGTCTTCCCTTGCTGCCATTTTTCTCAGGGCTGAGTTCAGGGTTTTTTTCATTCAAGTACATTCAGTCTGGTCTGAAAATAGTTGTTTTTTTTTTTTTTCCTCCTTCTTCTATGGCACAGATCTTTCACTATATAAATTTTGTTTGAATGAGGAGGAGTTGGAAGGGATGTGTGCCAGACTTAAGCTTGCTAGGTGCATACGTGACTTAACAAATCTGCTTGCTGACACAGTACGGTAACCAGAGGCCATCCTCTGAGAGGGCAAAGAGTGATGAAATGAACTATCTTCTGAAAAAAAACCAGCCAAACCAAAAAACACCAAACACCCAAAAACAATCAAAACAACAAAAAGCACCAACCTGCAAAAACCAAACCAAAAATCCAGCCTTTTTGTTTTGGAGAGTGTTTAAACCAGATGTGCAAGAGTGACTTGGTGCAGTTGCTGTTCTTATGTTGAAGGGTAGTAGCATATACGAAGAAGTTTGGATTTATCCCTTTTGGATGTGAGTTTTAAGATTGCCTTCTGTTTGGGTGCAGTAATAGATCATCTGTACTGTACAGACTGCTGTGGCCTGAGCATTAAAGGAGTAAACTAGGGGAATCGTCTTCCCCATGAAATCAAACTAATTTGGACACGTGGCATTATTTATAATAAATTTCATAGATTTATAGCTGTACATGATCTTCCTTGATAATTAAAAGCTTGTAGAGCACAAGAATGTGCCTACTTCAATGAGCTACAGAACTGTCCCGTATGAGACTTCTGGGTGTTACAACATGGAGGTCATTGCAAAAAGGTAGTAATTCAGCCTTTCCACACATATTTCAATGTAACTGGCCATAACGAGTGTGTAGCTGCAGTATATAGTGTAGTACAGCTGGCTGCTTGAAAAATAACTGTCTGATCCTAATACCAGTATTTTGTGGCTTTTTGGGTACTTGTGGGTTGCAGTTACAGCTGGAAGTGGCTGGCGGCGGAGGGGAGCGGCCGTTTATCCTCACAGTTGTCGTGTTTTCTGCCCTCCCAGTGAGCGTGGGGGCTTGGGGCAGCACCCGGTGCTGGGTGGGTGCCGTGGCTCCATCCCCAGCCCCGCAGCTTCCCGCTCGCTGGGCAGGGACCGAGGTGTTTGCACCTCTCTTTCTTGGAGGGCTGATGGTCCTTGGGAAAGCTCTCTGGCAGAGGAAAGAAAGCGCTTCATGTGGTATTTAAAATGCTGGACAAGGATTCACAGCAGGCATTTCCTCTCCTCTGAAGTGTGAGCGGAGGGAGGGAAAAAAGAAAAAACCCTTATAAAATACGGCTCGCTTTGGGGATGGTGAAGCTGCATACTTGAACCTGTTTTACTTACAGTTGTGTCAGCGTAGGTCAAGCAACACGCTGAACTGCAGATGAAATAATAAGGAAGAAAAGAACCCGCACCTTCCTGGAGGCAGCACGCTTTTACGAGACCATAAAAGTTTACAAATGGGGTGAAACAGGGAAGAACCTCGAGTACGTGTATGTTGGGAGCTGTGCCCTTTATTGTGTGCTTGCGTGCGAGCGTGCTTGTGTGAGAAAGACGAGAAATCCTTAACTTGCTCAGTCTGCTGGGATTTTTTGGGGTTGTTTTGGTTTAGGTTTTTTTTTTTCCCCAGTTGATTCTTTTTCCCCCCAGCTTGGAAAAGCCATTAATTGCAGCTGTAATTCTGAGGCTTAGATGCAGTTCTGGGCACGAATGACCCTGCCATGTTTCTGGTCTTGTTTAGTGCTAATGGATTAGACAAAAAAATAGCCTCAGAACACCACCCCAAAATATTGCAAGCTGCTTTTCCTCTTAAGAACTCCGAAATATCCAAGTCCACGCTTGCATCTGCTTAAGCCAGCTTGAACTAGCTTCTCCGCAAGTTTTCGGTCGTCTGAGTGCCAGCCATTGTCTAGCAACTGGTTTGGATGGAGTGGTATCCTGCGTTGGCCTGTCAGTCCTGCCCTGGCATCGTGTCCCTATGGCACGTTTGCTGTTGCTCCCAGGGGTGAGAGAGTAGACGCTCTCCTCAGTGTTGTAACGTAAGTTGGGGTTTGGTTCCCCCTTAAGGAACCGATATCAAAGCCATGCTTGAAATACAGGTTAAAGGAATCACCCTCAGTGTTCCAATTTTTCATTTTTCGTTGGTGAGGCATAGTGTGTATTCATGAGTGTATTGAGATGCCCAGATTAACCTGAAATTTCAGTCTTTCCGCACCATTTAACTTTTACTTCGGTAAGGGTTGAGGCAAACGTTTGCCAGCATGCCAAGAGGGACCTGGCACTGCTGTTGCAAATAACTTTTCCCTCAAATCGCTGCTTGTGTTGAAGCAGTTTGGGTTCTGGCTTGCAGCCATGGGTTCACCTAAGCATGTTATCAGAAGTGACAGGTAGATAGAAGTAATACATATTTCAATGTGTTTTTCTAGCAGATGTGAGCTTGCTCCCAATTTATTAATAAGTTACGACACGGCCAGCCCTGCTCTCGGGTCACCTTAATGGCCCTGAGGCTCTTGAAAGCGGATGAGAACGTTGAGTTCCTGCGTTTTTTGGAAGATGTTCTTGGCTCCTGTGAAACCGCTACAGAAAACGTGCTGAGGGGTCAGCCCAGCCAAACTGCTGATGCCAAGGACTGAGGTGACTGCTGCTGGAGTGGGTCTTTCAGCAGTGGATGGAAGCTGTAAATGAAACTGGAAATGTTTCCGATTGGTGCTCCCAAATATTTTAATAAATTAGGAGTATCACGGCTTGAATGTTCTTCGGATATAGGGAGCCACAGTTGTTCTGATATAAATCATGTGCACTCTGTCACTGAAACTAGATCTCGTACATTAATAAATACTTTACTTGTTTGAATGATACTCAGCACAATAGAAGGAATTTTTAAACTGTAAAAAGAAAAAAAAATCAAATAATATCTACCTAGTAGATGGGATTTTTTGCCCTTGCTTTTTGTTGAATGTAGTTAAGATAGTTTTCTTCCACTTGGGAGATCTCTAGGCGGGAGTTTGGAGAATACAGTGTGGGATTGTGAACAGCTCAAAGGTTAAAGCTAAGTCAGTAGGTGTCATGGTGAAAATACTGAACTGTTTACTACCAGGAGGTATGAAGAGGAGTATTGTTTTCAGACATAAAGCCATCCTTGCAATCTGTTCCGTGCCAGTAAGCACTGTTGATCTTCGGCTGAAAGTAGGGTTTGGATGCTATTGCTTGGGAAAGAGGTGGACCAATGGGAAAGAGAAGAGAGGAGAGAGAAAAGAGCCTGAGAGAGGACTGAAAATAGGACTTGGCAGAAGAGGCAGAGGAGAGAGTGGTCTGAGGGGCGAACGGCAGCCATCTGCGAGCTACAGAGCCATGTTACACACCGGGTGCCGTCCGGGCGAGGAGGAGCATGCCTACATTTCAAGTAGGAAGAATTAGGTCAGACATTTGGGAAAATTTTCCTAAACGATAAGGCTATGGAGTCAATGGAATGAATGGCCTGTGTGGAACACAGCAACTTCAGCATTGCGGCAGTTTAGTAACAGGAGACATAAATATTTACCGGGTAGAGTGTAGACAAGGAGGGGGTTGCTGGTGAGGGGACCATGAAGCACTGATGTCAGTATGCAAGACACTCTGAAACGATGAACCCTCTAATTAAGATCCGGCACGTATCCAACGTGCTTGTTCTGTTGGTGGTGCTTTTGGCATACTTGCATGGCTGTATCTCTCCAAAGAAGTTTAGTGGCTGCTGCTGTAGGGGTAATTAAAGCTGTTCTGGAGCTGGAGGAAGCATTAGTTGGTTTCTTGCTGCTTTGCAAACCTTTAAAAAACCCAGTTTCTTAAGGGTAAGGTTTCTGTGGCCCCAGCTGTGGTGAAACACATGGCTGTAGCGAAGGCGACGGAGAGCAGAGCAACTTGGACCCCAGCTGCAGGGTACCGCTTCCCCGGGGCATTCGTGACAGCCAGGGAGTGGGTGGATTACTTCATTCATTTTTTAGTTCGGATGTAATGGCCATATGAATACTGGCATGGAGATTTGTGTCCCCACGGAAAACAGACTGCAGAGTGAACAGAAGAGGGAACGTAGAGGTGAAATGCATCTCTGTCATTTATCTAGCATCAACCATAGCATAGAAAAAATTTGTGGTTATTGAGCCACAGTTTATGATCAAGTAGGGAGTGATTCTCTGTATTTTTTGCATATTTATTAGCTCCTGAGAAGGTTGAATTGTACACTAAGATACTGAAATTGTTTGATAAGTTAAACTTTGAAATTATAAATGTCTTCTTAGGTGGATCTTTCCAGTAAGGAGCGGGACAGTGACCTTTTTTTTCCCCCCACACTACCACGCAATGTAGAATATAAATAAGTTGAATTTTACACGCTGTGATCTGAAGGGTACTGAAAGAAATGGATTGGCATAAAATAATCAGTAGATACAACGCACAGCGGTCCTTTGTCACATGCCCAGAGAGTCTTGCGTTGGATCCTGCACAACGTCAGGAGGAAGGATAGAAAAAGCTACTGTTCATGGATTATGGATTCACAGATTTGGGCACTTTCCCGGTTAGAACAGAAGTTTGAAACTCAGCATGCCGAGCAAGGTCAGGTATCAAAAGTCTTTCACTTTATTTCGGAATTGTATGATTCTCTCTTAAACTAAGGTAGATCATTTGGATTATTTAGTGGCTACCAAGTTAGTGGTTTGTACACACTGTCAAACGTTTAACAGAGCTATGTATAAGGAAAACTACATGGGGAAGGAAATAATTCAGGTTGTAAAGTCATTCATTTCTGAGTTAGGAAATAGCAGCATCTAGCTTAATTACCTTTACTACTTCTTTCAAATTATCAGCTTGGTACAGAATAGATTTTTTTGTTTTGTTTTGTTTTTAAATGCTCAATTCCTGTTGAGTAACCTGGAATGATTTAAATGACTTTCTTTTTTGAATCCCCTGTGATTTAAAAGCTGTAAAGAGCTTTTCTTCCTCTTTCTGCTGCAAGGGTTTGTCCATTCCCTCTTACTCAAATTTTTTTTGTGATTAAGCTGCATCACTGCCAGTTTCTACTTTTCTTACTCTTCCCCTCTCCCTTCCTCACCCATTTTCTTCTGACTGCTGTCCCCGTTGCCTCAGCCCCTTCTGTCCCCTCTGAGCTGCTGTCACTTCTGTGTGTCTTACGTCCAAGATAGTCATAGACGTCAAGGAGGAGTTGCCAGATCCAGTGGCATCCATCTTCAGAGATAGCATAATCCAGTATAATACTGGGTCAGGGATATATAATGTAATTGCTATATAGCTGTATGTATAGCATTTCAGGGTTTAGTAGTTAAAAAGGGTTAGACCCTCGTTAAAGATAGCTGGGTTTTTTTTGTCAGACTGTATTGGATGCTAGTCTTCAGATCTTCATAGTTTAGTGTAGCTGCACAGATGGCTGAAGGTTTTGGCTTTCTTGGGATGTTACGTGAAGATACAGAAAGCTTGCTCTTAGTTCCTTGTAGAGCTCATCACACAAAGGACCCTCAGGACTTAACTAGTATGCCTTGGGACAACATGTGCATGAGCTCGCCATGCTTTGGAAACACATAGCTAAAGTGGTCCTAAAACATGTAGCCAAAAGCGTAACTGAAGCTGGGAGAGAATCCTGCTTACTCAGTAATTTTCAGCGAGATCGCTCTGCTCTGCAGGTGCCTGGATCTGCTGTAAATATTCTTGCCTTCCGTGCGTTTCCACCCTGACCGATCCGTTCCTGGAAGTCCCTGCTCCCACCCCATCTGCGGGGCTTGGTTTGCATCCAGCGCGTGATTTAGCAGCTGGCAGCTTCGAAGCGTCAGGGCCCACTGCTAGGATGTGCACCTGGGTTAGGGGGGGGACACGTGCTGGGCTGTGTTTTTGGAGCTGGTGGTTCCTCCCGGTTGATGGTCCGGCGTGCCGTCGCCTGCACGGGGCTGGGAGGATGCTTCTGGAGCGGCAGCATAACCTGGAGCACCGGTGTCGCGGGCTGGCTGCTGGTGCCAGGTGAACGGTATTTTTGTCACCCGTAGCAGGTAATTACAGCGCTGGGGAGTGTGGAGGTCCCAGAAGAGTTGAAGTATAAAAAGCTGGCTGTCTCATGCCAAGGTTTGGTTGTTTAGACTTGCAGGATTTTAATTTGTTTGGGGTGGTTTCCTGATGCGGTGCTCCAAACTGGAAAGTCGATTAGTTGATATTGCAGGGATTGTTTTAAGTTCAAAACTGACATGAATGCCCAAGAGATCAAATTCTAAATACGAAGGGAATAATGCATTCCCGAAAAACAAAAGCTATTATTACTAAACATGCCTTGATGCCTTGTCGTGTAGCCTTACTGCATCAGACCCATTTAACGCCTTTAAAAGTTGTAAAACAGGATGTAAAATTAGTATGATGTTTGGGGGGAGGAAGAGAAAGATGAAATAGGAGTGCTTTCAGCTCCGGGCCTCAGTACGATTGCTCTCCTCGCACAGAGCCGTCTTTATTTAACTGGGACCCAGTATGGATTCAGGGGTGGTTCCTCTGTCTTTTTCACTGCCTGTGACTTCTTCCTTCCTTTCGTGTCTGCCCGATTTGGAAGTTTTCCCAATTATTTTCATCTAGTGTTCAAGAAAACCTGGAGCTCCCCAGTGATGGAGAGCGGGCACTGGTATGGGGTGCCATGGGGGGAAGCCATTGCGCAAGCGCCCTGTCTGGCGTCACCTGTGTCAGTTGGCTGCTGCCAAGAAGAAACGATTGATGATCCCCTTAAAAAAAAAAATTTAAAAGGCTCGGTTCTGAGCAGGTTTATGGAAAACACCATGGCTGAGTGTGCTTCAGGGCAGCAGTATGTGTGGGCCTGTGCCGGAGCTGGGAGCAGAGCTCTTGGCTACAGTGCAAACCTGTGTCTTGCTGGGACGAAGCGGTGGCGGTGGATGGAAATGGTGGTGGCTGGCTGGAGGAGGCATTAGCCAGCTGCCTGCAAAACGTCCGTCTTCTCTGCCCCAAATGCTTCCTTCTTTCCATCTGAACCATGCTGCATTGGAAAAAAGGCTGCAAAAATGTAAAAAAGAATCCCCCCTCAAAACCATAAAAATGGGGGAAAAGTATCCATTCTCTGCAAAGGAAAAAAAAAAAAAAGAAAGGTTCTTTGTGGAATTCGAGTTAGTAAGATGTCCAGGAAATCAGAAAAGCCATGTTGATATTTTAAATTATACTGGAAGGATAAATGTCTGGCGGGAGGGAGCAGGAGGTCCTTGGAGGAGATGGGCTTGGTGCTCTGATCTATAGCTTGCCTATCTGATTCCCTTGTTTCTGTGAGGGTAGGCAGGTCACTGGCTTGGGAGCACTGGAGCGCAGTCTGTTTACATAGTGTATGAAAAAGACAATATTGTTCACAGGTGTTACAGGATTTTGGCCTGAGGGTAGAGTGATGATATAGCACACCTGCCACGTGTCAGCAACTCGTGCAGCTCTTTTTTTTTTAAAAAAAAAAAAATTGATTCTATTTTCTGCTCAGAAGACAATATGAACTTTAACGATCCGATGCCTGAAGCGCACTCAGTCTCTGTAGCGTTAAATACAACTTTCCGACTTAAATAGTGAGTGATGCACAGGGCGCCCCGTGTGAACGTTTGGCTCCGAAGCGATTCAGAAAGGTCAAAACCTCACATAAATGTCACCCAGGTAATCAAAGTCACTTGTCTGCAGAAAATCAGGGGGTGCCATTGACGGCTCTTTCTTGCCTTTAGTTGCTGAATGAAATATTTATCAATCAGTTGTAATCGCAGCACTACAAGCAGTTTTGCTGTGTTTTCTTTCCCCTTTTAACCGAAATGAGGAATGGGTGAGATTGGGGGTGTTTCTGTGCAATTCACTCATGACCAGCATCTGTGAGATGCTGCTGTAGCCTCCATTACTCATTCCTTCATTTCCTTCTCCTCCTCCTCATGTCTGCTTGCCTCCTGTAATTCCCTGTTGTTTCTCAGCAGACTTATTAATTGAGTTATTTGTGTATTTCTGCTCCCCCTTACCTTCCCGCAGTTGCAGCATTGGTGCGATTTAAAGCTTTTCAGTGAGCGATTGCTTTGCTGAAGTCTGTTATAAGCAGCAGTTTCTTGTGTTTCTCAGGAGTCCCATCCTCTTGCCTTTTTGTTTTTTTGGTGGTTTTTTTTTTTTCGTTTTGTGATGTTGTTGCTGGTTTTTAGTGTTGGGGTTTTTTTAGTGAATGAAATAGCTGTCAGCCTTGGGTTTAATTGCGGTGCATTTCTGTAGTTACAGCCAGCACTCCCAGGCGTGTGCGCGATTGCCAGCTTGCGTGTGCCGTTTCTCCTAGCTGGGAGCCATCTGCGGGACCCCTGGCATCAGCAGTGGACACGACCCTGTTTTCACAGAATCACAGGACGATCGGGGTTGGAAGGGACCTCTGTGGGTCATCTAGTCCAACCCCCCTGCCGAAGCAGGGTCGCCTACAGCAGGCTGCACAGGACCTTGTCCAG
>Ga0065711_1036803_pt1 | contig 20557 bp, 15 predicted proteins | sample Hoacrofraction12_FD_59098 | JGI IMG/M metagenome (GOLD analysis project Ga0065711, IMG submission 59098) | Hoatzin crop microbial communities from Cojedes, Venezuela - Epithelial fraction 12 v2 (version 2) | ecosystem: Host-associated > Birds > Digestive system > Esophagus > Crop | place...
CTCAGGGCGCCTGTTGCCTCCCGCCCCTCCCGGCGGGGCTGCCGCTCGGCCCCCTCGGAGGCGGCTTGCGAGGGCAAGCGGGGCTGTGCAGGCGTGTGCGAGAGCGGGGACGTCTCGGGTAGGGAGGGCAGAGCCCCCGGGCCCCGGCCGCCGCCCTCGGCCAGCCGTTACCGCAGCCCGAGCGGGAGGCTGCGCCGTCTCGGCTGCGGGCCGGCGGCGCAAAAAGCCCTCGGGTCATCGTTCTCTCCTGCGGAAAGCGGTTTCGAGCAGACTGGCTCAGAGTGGCTGCAGTCCGTGTTTGGTTGGTCTGTTTTTTTTCTGTCGCACGTTAAACTTGGCCGGTAGCAGTGTCCGCTGTGGAGCTGGCGCTGCCGGGAGGCGGCCGGCCGTAGGTCCGGGTGCCGGCGCTGAGCCCGGCGCTCCCCGAGGCCTTCGGCGCGGGAAGGCTCTGCGAACAGAAGTTCTTGCTGGAGATGGGTGGAACTCATTGTTTTCCTCATTGCCATGTGCTTGTGAAGGGAAAGAAGCTTAGTAGTTAAGAAAAAAAAAATGGGAAGGAGCCACTTTGATTAGGTACTGATTTGGTCACTGTTGATTATTAATTCATTTCTGAATCGGGGAACGTGTCTTAGGGTCATCTCCTTTTTATAGCATCTTTCTAGCGCAGCTTTAGGTAGGTAGGTACAGTTACCATCTTAAGATTAAAACAGTGAAGACTTTTATTACCAATAGCGCGTGTCAGCGCGGTATCATTCAGGTCAGCAAGGCTGTGAGCAGGCAGACAAATCCTTTTCGTGTTCAGCATCTAGAACTGCATTATGCTCTTTGTATGCAGGTCGAGGGGGTGAAATTCCTGTCACTGTTAAGATACAGACCGAATTTAGCATAGATCCATTTGATGGGTTCATCACAAATAGCAGGAACCAGTTCATGCTTTGTCCAGAGCTAATACACAGCATTACAGTGCAGAGTGCATTTGTTTACTGCAGACTTAGAATTAGAGCAAAATGGAGAAATCCAGAAGCAGGTAAGCAGTAATAAGATGCTGCCTTGTTAAAGACTTTAGCTGTAATTGATTTTTGTTTTTTTAAGTTATGACATTAATTATGACATCAATAGGACAGAAGAAAGTTGAGTTATTCTATGAAGACTTACTGGTCTCTATGGAACGTTGTTAACCAGAAAGCATTCCTCTTAAAAAAGAACAAACAAACACACCAGCACCCTCCCAAACCTATCACGAAACATATGTGGGTTTACATTATCATAACATTCAAATATAAAAATGATGTTCCTGAGTTTAAGGTATTAGACTGGAATGTAAGGTATTTAGATACACTTGTTCCCCCAACCACAGACTTATTCCGTGGTTTTGGTCAGTTCTCTTATTCTTCCCATGCTTTTATTTTATAACTTTACAAGGCAGAAATGATCCTTCTTCAGCTCTTATTTTTCGTGGTTACTTGCCGTAAACTCTCATGGACTTGGGCTGTTGTCTCTACATATGTGTAGTACATAGAGTGTTTCAAATTTAGAAATAATATGTTAAAAATTACATATGCTGGAAAATCATTAAAAGCATTCATGTGTCTTAGACTTTAATATAAAACTTTTACGTGTTCTACCTGAGCTTGATTTTTTTACTACTTTGTGTTACATTGTCATTGCATATGGTCAGACCACGTTTAACTTTGGAGCAGATTCGATGGTTTTTAAGGGAATTGGGCCTAACACGTGTACAAGAACTCGTGCTGAAAGCTATTTTGTGTAAATTTAAAAGTGCCTGAAACTCTTTTCTTCAAAAGTGCATACAGTTGCCTTAACTACACATCTTGACATGAACAGAATTCTTCTGTCTGCTGGACAGGGCCCACCTCTTTCATAAAACATTCAAATAATATTTTATACAAGAACAAGAATTTCTATCTCACACAAAATATAGGCCTTGTTTTTTCTCATTAGCTTTATTTTAGCTCCTTGCAGCTTGCCAGAACAAGCCGAAAATACTGTAATTCCTCGAATGAGATTTTTTTTATGGGGGTGGTGGTATTTGGATTTTGGTTTTGTTGTTGTTCGTGTATCGTCCCCCCCCCGCCCTCTCCCCCCAATGATCTGTTGTTAGTACTGTGAGTGGTTATTCAGCTGAATTCCTGAAACTTGGTAGCGTGGATTGTTCCCATAACTTTGTGGAGCCAACATTTTTTCCTGGCTGCAGCCATGTTTTTTTCCTAGTTCAGTTCAGGGGATTGTTGGGGTGAGACTTCAGACTGTCCTCTTCTGTTGCCTGTTACGGATTTCAAGAATGTGTTTGTGGTTCTAGTGTGCAAATTGTCAGGGTGGTGGCAGTGTTTGTTTTGGGAAAGAAGCTTCAGTACAACCGGTTCAGCAAGTTTTGTCTGGTTAGATTTTTTTATCATTCTTGTTTTCAGAAAATTACTGAGACAAAATACTTACAATTCATAGAAAGATACTTGTTATTTTTCAGATTAGAGCTACATGTGAAAGTGAACTGTATGCCTAATTCTGCTTTTTAATGATGAATATGTAAAAACAGGAAGGGATTTTTAGGTTTTTAGAGAAGAAATACATTTAATTAAAATATGAGCAAAACTATGAAAGAGTTCCTTGTAGAAGAAGTGTATATGTAAGTGCATTTCATGTTGAAATGGGAAATTCTCCCTTCAGTTCCCTAGTCCTCAAGAGGGTTTTTCAGCAATAGACAGAGTATCTTGATATGTTCGAGAGTAAAAGGCGGAAGAACACATTCAGATCTTCTCTGTAAGGGCACACTGTACGTACACACATGGGAGGGGAAGCACGAATGCATTTTAGTGCTTTTTCATTTCAACTTAAGAGGAGAAAGGAATTGTTTGTGACGTGATTGCACTGAACTGTGTCTTCCTGCTTGTCTTGGGGAAACAACCTGAAAATTCCAGAGAGTGAAAAATGCCTGATAAATACGCGATAGATGTGTTTTAGCATCTTGTAGCTGTCAACTTCTATATGTGAGTGCACACCTTTGTTATAGATTAATTTATTGAAATAATGCGGCGTCTTTGCAGTTAATGTAGCTCTATACAAAATGTTTCTGCTTTCCTTTGAAGTTCAAAATATATGAAGATGCATGAAATCCAAGAACTACCCAGGCGTCTGATGCATGCAACTGGGCAATATATTGCTCCCCAGTCTGCCAGACATCAATTGCAGGGCAGAAGTCATGACAGTCTGGATCAAGTAGGGGATACCTGGCATCAAGGAAGAAGGTTGAAAGAATTCCAAATCAGGTGATCAGTACAAAACATAATTTTCACTGAGTAGAGCAGGGGGATCAGACCTAAAGGAGTCAAGATGTCTTGTGGTAACTTGAGGGTGTGCATTGGCACAGTCAGATTTCGTATATTTTTGATTTGATGTAAAATTAGAAAATGGCTATTTAACAATATGCTTGACAGGGGACTGCCAGATGTAATGATTTAGTCTTGCCCTCCTCTTGTGTTTCCTTACTTTTGTTTGTTGAAGGAATCTTGACAAAAGTGGGATGATAATTGTTTAGAGATTAAAAGGCTAATATCAGTCAAACCAGTGGGACTGATCTAGCAACTCAGACTTGCTGGAAGAGGGAGGTCCTGTTCCTGGCTGTGTGCTGTAGTTAATTACCTTGTGCTGGCTTTGGTGCTTATTGGGGCCCTCTGTGAGCCAATTAACTCTTAATTCCATTTGGAAAAGAGGGTGATAATGTGACAATCACAGATTAGTGAGTTGAACTTCTACTAGGAGAAGCTTGCTGCTGAGCGGAACTGCTGTGGGGGAGGTAGGAAGAAGGAAGGTCTGCTGGTTTCAGGGCTAAACAATAGATTGGCTCAAGTGTTCTGGAAACAAGTCTGACTTACCTGGTTGACTTCAGGGAAACAGTGGTATTATCGCGTCTAAATCACAGAAAGGCTCCCCAGTTAATCAGCAGCCTGCTCATTAGTATCACTGGGTGTAAGTGGGCTGCTTGGAGGACACTTCAGCTGCCTAGGTTTCCTGAACAAGTGTGTCCCAATTCAAGTCTTGCAATGTTGCATGGGCCTCTGTTTATGCTTGGTGAATGTTTCGTGTATGCGTTGATCTCTGTTAAACCAGACCCTTAGTTTTATTACTGAAACTCGTGTACAAGTTCCTATTTTTACTGCTGCCCAGGAATTAGCAGAGGAAGAGTACTAAGAGAACTAACCTTTCCTTATATTCCAGATATCTAGCAAGGAAATTCTTCTGTCTGTGGGCAAAAAAGACATTTGGACAAGTTCTCCCTTCCAAAGCCAGGTAGATAAAGTTCCAGAAATCAAAGGTGTTTGGTTTGGGTGTTTTTTGTGGTTTTTTTTTGTTTGTTTTTTTGTTTTTTTGTTTTTTTAATGTGATTTAGTGCTCTGCCATTGGGCTAAGAGAGTACTGGCTGCCAAGAAAACATTTGGATGTGTTTTGAGATCATTTGAAGGTTTCTTTGAATACCTTTCTTGCTCCTGCTTTTTGTTGGTTTTTAATAATCGTGATTAAACTTTACTAACTAATTTCGTAGGGATTGTGGTTGTCTTGTTGAAGTTGAACCATACGTGCATGGGGTATGACTGTGATACCTGCTTTAAATTTAACTGGTTTTCAAAGTTATAAGTAGAGATAGATCTTGAAATTAATTTCATTTTACTGTTTGCACTGTTGTTCCTAATGTATTTCTATATATGCTTTGTATCTGTCTGACACTGAAATACCTGTGACAGATAATTCGTTTCTGTTGTTAGTGTTCTGTCAGCTACTGAATACCAACACTTTGATACTCTTTTCTTGTTTTGCTTTAATTTGCATGTTCATTCTTGTTTGACCGCACCCTTGGGAACTGAAGCAGTTCCCAGGGGAAAGACCTGCATTTGTTACAGTCAGAGTAAGATCGGGCCTTTAGTTATCCGATTTCATTGTCCTGTATCAAATACATTCTGACGATGTCTGCCTTCGTTGGTGAATGGAAGTTGTCCTGTGAACCTTAACGTTCTTGCTATCCCGTAATACTGAATTTGCACTACTTCGGCCATGTGTAAATTCAGGACAATGGTTATTTTATTGTTTTAGGAGGATGAGTGGAAATACATTTTATAAAGTTCAGCAAGGAACATAAGCAATAATTAATTGCCTTTTTAGATTTAAGAGTCCCCAGTTCTCCATAGCTTTTATTTGCAATGTTCTGTCAGTGCACAAAGTCCAAAAAATTCATGTATAGCTCATTTATTTTTTCTTTTTCTTTTCTGCTTGAGTGCTTGGAATGACTTGGCTTGGGGTAGGTAGCTATGAATTGCAATTTGTGTGAGGATTCATGTGTGTCTCACTGAGGGACCTATAGATATTCTGGGCCTAATCCTGTTGTTATTGCAGACATGACCAATTTTATTAAGCCAGTGGGATAGTTGTGACTGAAGTTTCTGAGTTTGGGCTTATGTGTTTTATGTTTGTTAGCTGTTATCCTTCTCTCCATCAGAAATACAAAGAGATGAGAAATTCGTCCTGCAGTTGATAAGACTTTCTGGTTCTTAGGCTGCTGCCCAGGTCATCTTGACCACATGGAAGAATGTTTGAGAGAGTATTTAAAAAAAAAAATAAAAAAAATTGCTTGAAATGGTAGATTATGACCATTATTTTTAGTTAGGTGATCAAAATCCTAATTCCCTCATGCAGACCCTTCTATGTCTGAATTTTTAATTGTTCACAATTCAGTTGAAATGTAGTGTCACTTCTTACCTGGTCACATGTGTGTTAATTAAATGTGAATATAAAAGTAGAGACTGTTCTGCTGAGGTTAAAGAATTTGAAGGTCATATGTGACTTGTGAATACATTTTGTGCATGTTTTCGCATCCACCGGAAGGAGAAGGTATATGAGCAGATGAACAGCTTCATTTTTAGGATAGACGATGTGCAACTTCCTGGACACTGTTTAAGTGTTATTTGGGAAGGTTTTAAATTTGGGATGACTTAAGATCAGCGTGCTGTTTCTAAGAACACAATGGAAATATCAAAGCATCATAAAATGTGAAGTAGCTTTGGTATTTGTTTTTATACATAAAAATATTTTGTGTTAAAAAAGAACAGAATTAGCAAGGCAAATACACGTATTGTTATCAACTGAGCGGGTTGTTTGAGTAAAACGCAGAACTGAAGACAGAAGATGTAAGTTTTTTATAGGTCTGAAGTCAACTGGCACTCCGCTATTTGGCAAGTCAGTTAACAGCATCTGTTTTGCCTTCCATGACTCTATGTGAAGTATTTACAGTCAGTAAGCTGGTTGCTTCTTGTCATGCTTCAGAGAGTCTTGGAATAAAGTGCCGTGGTGGGGTAGTGGTTTTTAAATGCAATTAGATGCTGTTAATCTAATCAGACAAGACTGGAAAAGAGGTAGCATAATCTTCTTGAAAACTGATTTGTGATCAACGTGGATTCTTGTATGAAGTTTCCCATGTCCAGATCTTTCAACTGTTTAGATGCTTTTATGACCACAAGATTCTTCAAAAAACTTTTGGAGAGTGGAAGGAGTGGTGGACGGCTTGCAGAGAAAGGAAGCTAGGCCTCAGAGCAGACAGCCATTACAGGTTTGTGAAATGACTTCCTGTTAGTGGGTGTATATAGCAGTAAGAAATTTTCCTTAGGTTCTGAAGGATTTGTTAATACCAATAAGCAAGCATCATTAACAGTACCTCTCGGCCAAGAGCGATGTCTTCATTGCTTATTGTCATTATTTTTCTCCCTTCCACCCCCCCCCTTTTGTTTTTTTGTCATTGTCTCAGGATGCAGTAAAAATTTCCTATCCAATACATCTTTAGAGTGCAACTGAACTTGAAAGAATCCCGCTTCTAGGCATTGGAAGCTATTTCACAGAATGGCGCTTTTTTAATTTTTCAGGCATGTACTCCATAGTTTGATATTCAAGGCTTGGAAAGCCTACGTATGCGAACAACAAGGAAAGAGGAAGAAATATGACGTTGCAGAGTCTCACGGTAAGTGTCGAAGTGATGGTAACTACCTTTATTTGGGGACGTGTTGAGATGGGCGTTTCCAAGGGGAAACATTTGCACAGAATCTCTGTCCCTTGCACACGTTTGCGCATTGGCCTCCCCCAGACTATGGAACTGTAATGCTTTTAGGTACAGATGGTTGTCTGTCTAAAGCTGGGCGGGGGGGCCATTTGGTGCACTGCTGTGTAGCTATATAGTTATTTAGGGATGCCAGTGAATAAGCTTAAGGGCCTCTCCATCTGCTCTGAATCGTGTTGTTTGTTTTTTGGGGGGTGGTTTGGTTGGGGTTTTTGTGTGGGTTTGGTTTTCTTGTGCTGTTTTGTGTTGTGTTTTTTTTTTTTACTTTATCACAGTATGTGTTCAACTAGATTTTTTTTTTTTTATAGAATGTGTTACTAGAATTCTCTGTCCACTGTGGCTATAGAAATTAGATATTAATTCCCTGTGTTATTGACTGCACATATTTTATCTGTATTCACTACTCCTTCCAGCGTGTGTCTTGCAACTGAAAGAAGCCCAAACTTTTGAAGTGCCCGTTGTCTTATGTAGCTTCTTTGTTCTGCGACGGATTTGTCCTACTGATCCTACTGTCTGTATCAGTTGCCACTTCCTTTGGTTTCAGGGAATATCTGTTTCCCCGAAGGGGAGGATGACCCTCTTTTACTGATGATACTGTGGTTTTGTTCTGTGCTGATTTGCAAAATAAGTTGACTGGTCTCTTTGCATATGAGTGTAGCCTCGGAATATTATAGAGACTTGCACCTTTGGAATCAAATTGATCGGCTATCTGGATTTCCTTTCTTATTGAGTGAGGCCAGAGTACTTACAGAAGCAGCTGTGTGTTACTTAGTCAAAAAGACAGGAAAGTGACGTGGTTTAAGGTAGGTTAATACTTAATTCACCAGATCATAAGGAAATCTGAAAAAAAAAAATTGTGAAGAGGCATAAAATCAGTGATGTTTTTTCTGATAACTGTGCTTCAATAGTGTCAGTTCTGACAAGCCAGACTGTTGTGAGGAGAAAGTGCAGTGCACTGCATAATGTGGTAAACTGGAATTTGTGACACCATTTCTGTTTTTAGCTGCATGACCAGCCTGCTAAGTAAGCTTGACTTGTTTCTGGTTGATTTCTCTGCTTGCAATAGAGAATAACTCTTGAAAAGCTACTGATGAACCTGATGAACTTTTTTTTTTTAAACAAACCAATGAAAATCCTGTAATTCTTACCCAATAAGGTTGTTACGCTGAATATTGTTATACAATTATATACCCTGTAAGCACTGAAGACAAAGCAGTGCCATTGTCTGGTGGTTCACACTGCTCTGAGCAAGTGGCATGGTGCTGTCAGCGTTTCAGAGATCCCTGTCAGTGTGACACCCTCAGCCAGGGTGGGCCGCCGTGGCTGCGGCTCTGCAGGCTGTTTCAGGGGTTCCCACGCGGTGTCACTGCAGGTTGAGGGGCTGGAGGTCAGGGACAAGTGGTGTAACGGAGTGGTTAAAAAATGCCAAATTCTTACATGAACTTAAGATGCTGTAATTTTTTGTGTTGTGCACAGCAAAGAAGCAAAAATTGCTCAGGACCTGGCAGCGCTGGCTGGTTTATGTTGATGTTCGAAGGACAAAACATGGGATGCAGGCTGTGGCACTGGCATTCAGGGAAAGAAGCTGTTTGCGGTAAGAATGGAGTGGAAACAGGCAGAGAGGCACAGACTATAAGGCCATGTTTTTTACCTGTGCTCTGTTATCTTTTCCTAAGATGACTTTGTTCCCCCATTGTTTTTTTTGGGGGGGGAGGGGGATGGGGTGGGGTGTGGAGTGTGTTTCTAAATTCTTCTGGTACGCCCACAGACTGTGAATTTGTTGTTCATACATTTTGCCAGTGAGAGGAAGGTGATTTTTTTGCACCAAACTACGGAACCTGCGTTTGTACATGTCTGTAACATTGTTTTGGCAGCATTTCGTGGGCAGTGTGGAGAAGACAACACTACCAGAACTGCACTGGACACAAAATGAATGTTTTGGCTCTGCAGCACTGGGCCCAGAGCCTACAATTTCGAGTAAGTCCCAGGAGCTCCAGCTGCTACCATTTCTAATGCTTAAGTTGCATGCACTTGTGACTAATATGTTGCAGATTAATAAAAAATAGGCCTTATACTAATGTGCTTTGCAAATTGCGATGCTTGTGATAGAAGAGGACTAGAGGAAATGGACTAGGACATGAGGAAATGGAATGAAGCTGTGTCAGGGGATGTTCAGACTGGACATTAGGAAAAGGTTCTTCTCTGCAAGGGTCATCGGTCACTGAACAGGCTCACCAGGGAAGTGGTCCCAGCACCAAGCCTGTCAGTGTTCAAGTAGCATCTGGACAACACTTAGTCATATGGTTTAGTTTTAGGTAGTCCTGCAAGGAGGAGGGAGTGGGACTCGGTGATCCTTGTAGGTCCCTTCCAACTTGAGATATTCTGTGAAGAAGGTCAAAACAATTTTTTTACAAGAAAAAATTCTTAACAAGAAATCTAGGCAAAGCAAACTGGATCCATGTCTTGTATTTGCTGGGAAGCGGACTGACCAAAGGAATTATTACTGTCTTAGGCAATGTTTCATGATAGTGAAAATATCAGAGTTCTCTCGGGCAGAGACCTAGCCACAGGTAAATAAGAGGTAAAAGGAAACAGGTATGTGAGTTTGGAGCTGTGGCATTTTGAGCAGGGTGTTGATGGGTAATTGCATGCAGCTCTCTAGAACGCTGAACTCCACAGAGGTCCAGTCTGCTGTCCCGTTAGGAGACAAGATAGCACCAGTCAGCTGTCTGACAGCACCTTGCTTCTTTGTGAGACAGTGTTCATGTCCTGATGCATTTTTGTAAGTGTCTTTATCTCCATTTGGGGGTAAGAAAATACAGTACAAGCATTTCATATTCTGGAGAGTTTGTCAGTTCCTTCAGTAAGTTGCTCATCTTAGCTGAAGTGACAACAGCATGGTCTTCTGTCTTTCACTGGAACTGTGGCTTTTTGTCCGTATCATTAAAAACAGGTGATGGTGTTTAATTCAGCCTTCACTGTAAGATGGCAACACTGCCTGTTTGAGGTCAGTATGCTACTGAGGAGATAAACTTGTGACTTGGGAAATCTTATACCTCAAGATGCGATTCTCTTGTATATGAAAATACTCCGTCTGAAAGAAAGCCTGTTGTCCAAAGTATTATTTTGACCTTTTAATGGAAAAAGTGTGAAAGTAATCAAAAAAAGGAAAAAAGAAGTTAAATATTGACGTTCTTTGACCTTTTCTGTGCTGACATTCGTTTCGCATTTGTTTGTTTATTTTTGTTTGTTGGGATTTTTTCCCCTCTTGTAGGGAGGAACCTCATTGCTCATGGCTTTCACCTTTAGATTTTACATGGAATTTCCTGTTGCCTGTGTATTCTTTGTGTTCTTTTTGTTCTACTTCCTTAATTTTGTCTGTTTTTTTTCCCCTTTCTGCACTCCCTCCTCAATCGTTCTGTCAGGCTTGGTTGCAGTGGCGAGAGCTATATTTATACAGCCAGAATGATAAGCAGAAGGAGAGTAGGGCAGTAACCCACCATCAGCACTGGGAACTGAAGAGATGCATGGAAACGTGGCTGGGATACTTAAACCTCCACAGAGCAAAGAAACATCAGAATGGTGAGTTGGGACAGAACAGGGCTCAGCCCCTTTGCTTAGGGCACAGTGATGTTTTTGTCTATGCTAGGAGACGCTGCAATGTTTCTGCTTGCTCAACAGATGATGAGACACAACTTGGACTGTACACTGTCACCGGCCTGGCTAGCTAAGGCTGTATACTGAACTGTCAGGAAGATCACCTGCTTTCCGTGTGATTTCAAAGAAAATGCTTTGTGCTTCCCTTGACGAAAGCTTGTGCATTGCATATTATGTTCTGACTGAGGTATCTTGAGAAGGATGTATTCAGGACTATTAGTGGTCAATCTGTGTGTGGATTTTCTTGATAATCAGAAAATCACAACTCATACAGACAATTACACTGGTTCTTGTGTTTCTTCCCCTGAAGTCTCTGGAATAAGTTCAGACATTTGTGTGATCCGGCTATTGATCGGTGGTAGTGAAAAGAGTCCAGCTTGGGTATCGGGGAACTAGTAGGAGCATGGTGAAATGTAAGCAAGCTTGTGTATGTCCAACAAGTGATACAGTGTCTTAACTTACCCTTCTTAAGTCAGTATAATATGTTACTGCTTTAAAACTGCCATTGTGAGCAATAGGAAGAGTATGGTCCATAGCTGAGTGTTACTGTGAATTCTTACCACCATTTTTCAGTGTTAAAGCTTCTGTCACTTCAGAACCAGTGGCTTAAATGCCGTGGCCTCATCTGATATAAATGAGCCCAGGATGGAACAAGTCATGAGTAATTTGTGTGTTTGTTTTCTAGAGCTGGCCCAAGAGCATCACCGAAGCAGGATAGTCCGGCAGTGTTTCTCTGATTGGCGGCTGTCATGGGAATGCAGGAGAAGAATGCGTGCTCACCAAAAGGACGTTGAAAAACTAGCAGCAAGGATTGCCTTATGGAGAGTCTTTGCGCACTGGAAGCATTGTATCCAATCTGTATTTAGTCCTTAATGGGGACAAGTTAAAGCATTTCCATGGGGGAAAGATCTGGTTAATAAGCAGGAATGTTGTGCAGTAGCGTGGGTGACAATGAACATGTTATTAATAAAAAGATGTGTGTAAGGCCATACTAATAATTAATAAAACTGTTGCAATTACAGCATGTTAGCATGTTGAGAGCTAAGAGCCTGCAGAAGATAATTTAAGGTTGGCAAGGAATTCCTTACTTAACAGTGACTCAGAAATGTGTTGTGGTAAGCCAGCAAAATCTAAAAACTTGACTGTAATCAAAACTTGGGCAGATAACAGTGCTGGAAATTCAAATACTGAAGGAAATTGAGATGGAGATTTAGTGCCCCTCTGTGGAGAAGGTTGTGTATCTACCAGGCTGGGTGGTGGTGTGTGGAAGATACTTTAACTCAGTGACAGATGTTGTACTGTGTGTGGAAGAGACTCGACAGCGTGAGCTGGCTGAAAAGCACTACAAGCATCATCTTTTGGTAAGAGCACTGTTTTGTGTCAGGTGGAAGAGGCTGTGGAGAGAATTCGAGTACTTCTGACTGGCAGTGTGCCTTTAACAGTGGTGTGGGGGTTGCACCATTTTCTGCCATGGTGAGTGTGGATCAGGCATCAGGTTTCTAAATTCCAACTATTCTGGAATCTGCTGGCTGAATCCAAATGCGGAAGCTGCTCTCCAAAATAGTTATTCTTCCAGTTGGGAAACTGGTGAAGTAGCAGATTAATTTTGATGATATTGGGCTACCATCGTGCTGCCTGGCCATTTCACCATGAGATTGCATTTTCCCCTTGGTCTTCCCTGATTTTTTTTTTTCTTCTTCTCACCTCTACCCTAAATGTTTCTGTCTGTGCACACTGTTTTGCTACAAGAATTATTTGCATACGTGCTTCTTTTCATGTGAGTCGAAAGCTAGCTTGTTGCAGGTGTAGGTAGTTGAGTGAGTGGTTTGGGTTTTTTTTGTTGCTTTTGTTTTGGTTTTGTGGTTTTTTGTTTATTTGTTTTTAAAAACAAAGAGGACAGTCCTCATTGAGGACTGTCTGAAAGGCGGGCACAAGCTCCAGCTTCTTTGGAACTGACTTATTTTCAAGTGTGGATCAGTACCGATCATCAAAAGAATGGCAATAAACCCATCTGGATCATAGATTGAAAACATTAGTGACTATAAGAGCACTTTAAGGCATGATGCTTTCATAATGTTATTTACCACGTTCATCCCCGAGTCAATGCATTGTGGGATTGTTGACCTTGTGCAGAGGAGAGCTAAGAGGGAAGTGGATCTTTTCTGTTTTTGATAAAGAGCAAGTTGTTAATCTTGAACTGAAGGAGGAGAGAGACTGGGAAAGGACTTGGGTAGTGGTGTTGATAGCTGACTAAGGAGTTAGATGTCTTGCAATAAAACCCTGGGAATTTTAGTTTAGCTGGAGAAGTGACAATTTGTGAGAAGAAATTGATGCATGGCTTTGATGACAAGATCATGAATCTTAGCTATTGCAAGGAGTAGCATCACACATAGACTGTAAGAAGCAGCCAGTTCTAAACTTACCAGTGCTTGCTGGTTTGGATTATGTGAAGGTTATGTACGTTTCTTGTTGTTACAGAAACTTGGGTTTAAGGGTCTTTGGCAGAATGTCATAAACACTCATCTTCAGCAAATGAGAAAAAATCTGTCATACCGTCATCATCAAGTTACAGTGAGTTTGACGTTTTTTTATTCTTCTGTTAGTTTTTCTTGAGCTGTCCTATTGGCTTCCACTTTCACCTACAAAATACTTTTTAATTAAATCAGCAGCTTTGTTCCTAAATACCAATAGTCACAGAAAATCTCCTGTGTAAGTCAACTGTCAGTCGTAGATACGTTATTTTAGTTTTTGGTTTTCCTATGTTATGGTGATTTTTTTTTTCTTTTAGCAGAAAAATTCATAGCAGGTTATAAACCAAGTTTGGTATGTGAAGAAGTGCAGGAGTCAACCATTGCAGCATGCATTTTTAATAGAACATTTAATAATTTCTTTCTTTGCATTCTTCTCCTCCCTTGATATCTATGTTTTGTCATGTCTTTTTTGTTCTGTTTCAGGTGCTGCAGAAGTTTTGGAACCACTGGAAGTCCCGTTTGGAAGAGAAAGAGGAAGAACAGCAGCGGGCCTTAACATCAGTGGCTCATGCCCATTATAGGTACACAGAGAAATATTAATGTAAATTTGTACAAATGTGGGATTTGTGGACCTTTGGTTCTCTTAAAATTTGATCATACCTTTGGGTGCATGACCATCTTGATGCCGATTGCTCTTATGTTTTCTGTGAGTAATGGGCAATCTGCATCTCCTGCTTCTCTGTGAAATGCGAGCAGGAGGTTGGTGCAGCCTAGCTCTGAGACGTGTAGATTTAAGAGCTGGAGATTGTGCTGGTACGAGCGGTAGGTTGCAGCATGAGAATGGACAAAGCTCAAAATGCTCACTGCTGCTTTACTCTGAGGAGGAGCAGGGGGAGTTGATGGCTCATGTATGCTACCTCTGCTGCTAGAGGTATTGTAAGAGGGAATGTAAGGCACTTTTGTAGAAGCTAAATTTACTTAGTCCTAGGAATAAGTCAACTTTAACAAAGCAGGCAGAAGGCTTTTAAATTTGACCTTTGGAGTTTGGTGGGGAGTACGTGTTTGCTGTGGTGAAGTTGCAAGTGTATATATTTGATTCTTACACTTCCTCTGACTGTTGGTCCTTAATGCTCCTTTCAGTTGGTTCCAAAATTGCAGGACATGCAAATACTCTTAAAATTCATTGCCTTAGAACTTTCTTGACTTGGGGGTGAAGCTTAGTAGGAGACAGACCTCTGCAAGATGGGTCTGTGCTAGTCAGTGCAGCATGCTGTACTCCACAGCGCTCAGATCCTGGGGCTGGAGCTCAACTGGAAACACTCCAACCACGATATTACGGTGTTGCTCTCAAACAGATGAAACCTTTTGAGATGTCACCATGTTATCATATCAGCGCAATGAGCCACATAGAGTTGCTTGGTTTAAATTAGATGCAGGGTACTAAGGGAAGGAAGGGAAGCTTCATTCTGCCTTGTAAGCTTATTTATGTTCGTTCTCAGCACAGTCTGCATTCATAGAGACATTTAAGTTTACTACAGCTCAGAGAACTACCTTGTGGACTAAACAGTATCTTCCACTCAATAAAATTTTTGTCATTTCTTCTAATCCTCCCAGCAGAGTTTTGCTTGAAGTATTAACATTTTCTTGACTGAGAGAGGCTAATACTACGAGTGACTGATATACTTGCTACTGAGTTAGAGTTGATTCTTGTTTTATTTTCAGGGCATAATTATTGCACAGATATCTCTAACTGCCTGATGTCTTGGCATCAGGATCACTTTGTTTTTGCTCAGAGGTTACAGAAGAAATAAGAAACATTACTGTGGTTACCTATCTTACAGTCAGTTGCAGTATGGGCAGTTGGATTCAATACAAAACAAGATGTGCCTGTAAGGTTTCATTTTGCCTCCAAGGCCCACGTGGAACTCATAGCAAAAGAATTCAGACTCTCAATGATAAAACTGGTTGTTTCACAGCTGCAGTCATACCAAAATAAATCCATTACCACTGCTGGTGTTAGTCTAATTTCAGTTTACAGTGTGAAATTGAGTGAAATCACTGGGAGTCTTTCTGTAGAGGTGCTTGGCATTTTTGTTGTCTGTTAACATAAATGGATGCTATGAGTTCTCATCCCTGCTTAAAATTCAACCACTAGTCTTTGTCTCAGGGTAATGATCTACCTCATTAATTACTTTTATTGGCATATTATGGGGTCACAGGCACGCACAGGAGTTATAAGAGTGTGTACTTGTTCATTGTGGAAATCAGAGGGGGGCAAATACCAATTGAGAGGGGGAAAAAAAGTGTATTTGCTTTTTTTGAGATGCCTTAAAGGCCTTGCCTGGGCTTGTATTCTTACCTATGAATTCAGTGCAGACTCTTCAGGTAGGGTTGTGATTTATGATGCTATTAAAAACTGTTTCCCATTTTCTGTGTTAGAAGACTAACGAAATAAGAATTTGCTTTTCTTGGAAAAGGGTACGTTTGGAAATATGCTTTTACAATGAGTGCCCTCCTGGGACACTTTTTTCTGTGTAAGGTGAGAGAAAAAAATGGTTTTAAAAATTGAATCTTCTTTCCTAGCAGACTTGGGACCTTGCATCTTTTGTTGGCAGAGGATGGTTGCACCCTGTGTTCTAGATTCATACCTTTCTGTCATCAGAAGCCTGGCTTCACAGTTGAAAAACAAGCTGCAGAAAGTCTGTTTTGCCTTGGATATCGGTTTGCTTTTTGGGAGATTCACAAATAGGTTTGGAGGGCAGGCTGAGTAATGAGGGCAGCTGCACTTCTGTGAGCAATTAGGACTTTTTCCAACTGGTGTGAGTGCAGCTGTGGTGCGTTAGCTTACCCTCCGGAGACAAGGAGAGAGAAAAGGTTCAAAGATTTAGGAGCTGGAGCTTAGTGCAGATGAGTTGGAGCATGCAACTGCTGCAGTGTAACTTATGCCTCCCTCACCAGGGAAAGGGTGAACAGACGGTTTGAAGGTTCTCGTTGGTTCTGTAGCCATAGCTTGATTCCATGAGTCGGGAATGTTTTTGTGTGCAATCTTTTCTCTTTCGAGAGACTGTAAATGCAGCCCTATTTCCTGGACACAAAAGAACAAATTGTTAGAATTGTGTTCCTTGTTCAGAGGTCCGGGCTGCTTTCCAGCCAGACCTAGGTAAAACTTTCATGGCAGCTTGCCGGAACTCGGCTTCCCCGTTGGCCTCTGATGCATATATGTGCTGTCTCACAAGTCAGTGCCCCAACTGCTGTGTCTGCTGGTAAGTCCCAGGAGATACTCCAGAAGAGCCATCCGTTGAGATTTGTGACTCTCTACAGAGCAAAGACACTCTTGCTGGCAACTGCCAGTACCCTCCAGGAAGACTTACTTAACTCACATTGTTTACCAACGTATAAACTTGTAATGAGCTGGAACAGCTACCTACCAAAAATTACCTGGCAAGAATCCAAAATATCTTTTAGGCCTCTTTAGACTAGAGAAGAGCTGAGACTTGCTGATGATCTGATTAGTACGCCCACATGACTGAGTTCTGGAAAGAAGTGATGTAGTTTGAGCTGGGTGCTATTTCCACTAGGCTGTAGCTCAGACTTCTGGACTAGGATGCTTCTACCATATACTTGTTCTGTGAGAGAGATGTATAGTGCTCAATTACAAATATATATATTAATTGCATTTTTGGGATACTATTTAATTATGATTCTTTGCATCCCTGGGGAGGAGGTGGTCTAGCAAGTAAGTGTTATCTTCATCTCGAGAGAAAGAAGCTTTGATAATGAGGGCAACTAGCCTGACCTTGTTCATAAAAGAAGGCTTTGGTAGAATCCCTTCAGACCACGCGGCTTTTTATTATTTGGCTGTAACTTTTTTCAAGTCCTATTACAATATTTGTTTGTTTCGTTTTGGGTTTTTTTAAATAAAAAAAGTAGAGTAGGATTTTCAAGATATTTCCAAGGGAGGAGGGAGTGGACTGTATTTACAGTGGAGAAGAAATAAAAGGTGGTTACATTATCTTTTTCTTTGTGTGTGTTTATTAAAAAAAAAAATTGGTCAGAAGTCAAAACAATCTTTTGAATGATCTGAATGAAAGCAGGGAGTTCTGATGTCTTCAGAAAACTCATTATCTTGTTTCATGTATTCTGGGTAAGATTTCAGGGATCAAATTGTCTATTTTTTAACCCAGAGAATAATGAGGACATATAGCTGCCTGATTTCTGAAGGAGGCTTGCATGATTTGAAAAGTAAGTAACTATTTAAGTCATGGATGGACTGGTCTTTTGATGTTCATGAAATCAATCTCTTTTCTGAAGGAATTCCGTCCTGTGCTGACATTCTCCCTTTTTGCTTGCAGGAGGGTGTTGATGAGACGGGTATTTGACACGTGGTTGCTGAAGGCATGCAAGCAGCAAGAATACCGGATGGGAGAGGAGAGGGTAAACGTAACTCTTCTACCTGGCCTTGCTTAGGAAATAGAGGGGATGATTTCTTAGTCACAGTCTGTGAACATCAGTTACTGTGAGATGGAGTTGTGTTGTAAATTCCCTTTTCCCTGTTGGAGGATCAAGTCAGGGGAAACAGATTACAACTGATATTTACTAATCACCTTTTTTTTAAGTTAAGCTATTTATTAATAATAGAATCAAGCTGTTACTGTTAGAGGATAACTATTCACACAGTTCATTATTCCCTCACCCAATAAATATGTATGTACTCTGTCTGTTTCATAGTTACCTGGTTGAAACAGTAATAGCAATAAAGAGCCAACCCCAACCTGCCTAAGAAGTGCAGGGTTGTCCTGACAAACTACTTGCTGCTAGGTGGGTGTCCATAAAGTCCCTGAAGAGGTCCTTCCTTTCCTAAGATATAGATAGATAGATAGATAGATAATCCTGTAGTCTTTGTATATAGCAGCTGCTGCCGCCTTTTATGTGGTCTGGGTTACACAACTTGTAGTTGATGATAGCGTGTGTGGTGGCCTTGTGCAGATATGGCTGACTCTTGCTGTTCTGAGATTATCGGTCCTTGCAAATTCAACAGGACTGGTTTCTGGAGCTTATCGGTTCTTGGGAGTCTTTCACATGCTGCTTATCAGCTTGTATTTTTTCTCTTTGGCCTGCTGTTTTCTGGTAACAGTTTCTCCGTCCGCATGCATGCAGGTACCTGTAGAACACGTTCACATGAACTCACAGCAAAGGGACTTTGATGACATATGTCCTTTGCTGTTCAACATGAGAAGAGGAGCACAACCACTGGACAGTTCTGTGCATGTCACCTTTAAGGAAATGTCTTCTGTTGTCTGTAACTGGCCTGTGTCATGGCTTCATTGCCACCTTCTTTCCATCATAGGCTGTACTTCATTTTGAAAGGCAACTGTTGCGTTGTTTCTGGCGCTTCTGGCGTAGAAGAACATCTGTGCGTTTGGAGGAGCAGGAGGGCTTAGTTCATGCAAGAGATCACTACAGTAACCTGCTGCTGCTAAAGACTTTCTGTCTGTGGAAGCAAAATACTCAGGACAGAAGAACAGAGTAAGAAGATTTTTAAAAGGGAGAATTATTTGGATTGGCCCTGTGGTAGTCTACTTGTGACAAAGCAGCATTCAATTCACAATGACTCTGACTCATTTGTGCTTTACAATCTACTGGTTTGTCTTTCGCTCAGTAAATGACTTGCTGAACATAGCAAGTGTGGACTCATGTCTGTGCTAGAGGGCTTCAGTAACATGGATTGCATTGCAGGAGAAATAATGAAATTATTTTTCCTACAGGAGGCTCAAGGAGATGCAAGCCTTAAGATTTCACCATTCAAAGTGTCTGCAGCAGTCTTGGAACAAGTGGAGGGAGGTGAGAGTGTTAACAGATGGGGAACAGCTTGAATCCTTGTTGTTATGTTCAGATTGCTTGTACCCATATGACTACAAATTAAATTGTTTATTTTAAACACTAGACATTCCTAAGATGTCCTCCCTTTCCAGGCGGGTAAAACCAGTTCACTGTGGGCAGAACAGGAATTGTGTAGGGAGGAAGGGGGGGAGTTCTTTCACTTCTTGTTCACTTGTTCAGGTGTAGTGAGGATGGGACTGTTGCTTAGGAGATTTGTCTGGGAACGTAACCAGAACTGGTGTGGTCAGACTGTCCCTAGTCAATGCTGTCTTCGCCCTTCTTAGACCTTCTTAAGGTTGGAAGTTTGCAGCAAGGCCATGGTGTATGGTCTGTAGTTGTGTGCAGGTCATAGCAGGCCCGATTAGATGACATTTCACTTTTATGCCGGGCCTTTTCCTTGCCATGACATCATTTACCAAACGTGCCTTGCAGCATGTCTTGAGAACCTGTGAGAAATTTTAAAGTTGACGCTAGTCCTTTGGTTTGGAACTGTTACCTTGAGTGAGTTGTGTTGATCTTCAAGAAGATTCCTAAAAAGGGCAGGGAAAAAAAAGTGCCTCAGCTAGGCCTTTTGGAGGAACAGCAGAGTGCAGCACCAGTTTGAATGAGAACCTATTACAGCAAGATAAAAGATTGATGTTTCACCAGAGACTGAGAATGGTCCTTTTCCTTCTGCTCTCTGCTATTGCCTGGTTTTCCTCCATCACGTGTACATATCTTTATTTTTTTCTTTTCTGTTTTCCTCCCTCCTCATAGTATGTGGGACATCAACGTGAGAAATGGAGGAAGTTGGTGCAAGCAGACATGCACTATCAGCACACATTACTGGGCAAGATCTTGGCAGCCTGGAAGGTAGGAGGGAAGGTCCTTTTCTTTGTGGGACTTGGCTGTGTGTGCTTAAATGCGTCAGGGTGAACTGAAGAGCTGCCACACTGGCTCCAGCGCTTACATGCTGAGCGTGGAAGGCAGAATGGAGGCTGTTAGAGATAGGGTGGTATGAGCTCTAGCATTGCTTTTTGGAGCAAAAGAACCAACGTAATCTTGTGGCTTTGGTGAAGGGTGTGTAATAGCTAGCAATAGCTAGTGTGTAATGACTGTTCGTGTTGGAAAATCAGCATTCGATTTCAGTGGCTGGAACCTCAGGTTTTTTCCTATACTGTGCTGCTGCTACCACTCTACTGAGCTGCTATGAGGAGTTTCCAGGTGTCTCCTCTCCTCAGAGATGCAGACAGTTGAGGGAAACTTTACTTCTTGCTGCTTTTTTTGCAGAGTTACCAACATAACATACAGTGCATTCTATACCAAGTAGCTGAGAAGGAGAAATGGCACACTAGACTGCTGCTGAGGTAAGTGCGTGTTTCCTTGTGCAGCAGGAGGGAGACGTGACTGCACTGCAGGCAAATTACTTTTTTTTTTTTTTTTTTTTTTTTTTTTT
>Ga0065711_1036804_pt1 | contig 20557 bp, 13 predicted proteins | sample Hoacrofraction12_FD_59098 | JGI IMG/M metagenome (GOLD analysis project Ga0065711, IMG submission 59098) | Hoatzin crop microbial communities from Cojedes, Venezuela - Epithelial fraction 12 v2 (version 2) | ecosystem: Host-associated > Birds > Digestive system > Esophagus > Crop | place...
GCTGTTCTGTTAAACTGCCCTTATCCCGACCCACCAGTTTCTGCCTGTTTCTTTCCATTCTCCTCCGCACCCCGGCGGGGGGAGGGGTGGCCGCGTGGCGCTTTTGTTGCCGGCTGCAGCCAAACCAGAACAGTGTGCAATGCAAATTTCGAGGAAGAGGAAGAGGAAGAGGAGGAAGAGGAAGAGGAAGAGGAAGAGGAAGAGGAAGAGGAGGAGGAGGTGGAAGTTTTTCCTTTTAAAACACTGTGTGCTAACTTTACTGCTCCAAATTTGAATTTGTCGATATAACTAAAATAAGTAATGTTGATATTTAACCTGTAGGTAGCTTTTTGGACTGAAAGCACAGTCTTCATAGGGGATACAGTTTTCTACATATCAGAAAAGCATCTTGTGCAGTGTGGGACTTATCTATGGAGTCCTATACAGCACTTGCATTAAAATTACCCTTGCAATTCTAATGATTAACAGTATACTTGATCAGCTGGTGGCATTTCAAAAAAGTCGAAAGAAAGATCAAGAAATTACTTGCATGCAAAACATGTTTATAAGCGTTATGTGCAAATAATTTGGCTGAATTCATCATGATGCAGAAAGACAGAAGAACTCTGATACAAGCACTTTATATGCCACACCAGATATAAGAATATTTATGATTTTGATGGCTATTAACATGACATTAAACATCATCTTGCAGTGAGACAACAAACTATCTCTATTGAAAACAAGTTTTTAAACTGCAGTTTCTTTTTTTTTTTTTGCTTTAAAATGTTTTTTCATACCTATAATAAATTATGTACTGGAGTACATGGCAACAGTGCAATAGGATATAGGCTAAGAGGGAAGAATTTTTCTAATACGTATTTTATAGAAGAAGGAGACCAACTGAAAGTAATTATGTTTGATTTATGATAATAAATGAATGATGATGCTATTTTTCATGTTACTTGTGACGTAAAATCATACTTGATCTTAGAGGATCATAATTGCGTGCAATCTTTTGCTTTAAAAATATACATTGATATTATATGAGAAACTGGCTGTTTATATTTTTAAAAATATGATGGCAAGAGTATAGTAACTAAATGCATAATCTTTATCTTTCTGTGTAATACTAAAAGGGACTGCAATGTCTTCACATTTTTTAATCATTGTAATTTCATGAATTAGTAGTGAGAAGTATATTGAAAATTCAAGAAAAGACTTAAACAAACCTTGTATCCGATGTTCAAGAATGAATTTATACTGCCATTACAATAGAATTCTGCAGGTTCCACCAATTAGCATTAAAATAGAGTCAATATTTTTATTTCACTATTTCTTTACATCCTAAGTTATCGATATCATGACACATAATGTTGCTAACTTACTAAAGAGTCAAACTGTATACAGTCTTTAAAAGAGCAGTTGCTAATAATAAAACACAGTAACACTGCAGTCCATTTTCTTGACAAATTTTGCCAGACATTTTTGTGTGATGACCATAGTCTAATTGCCTTCTACTTTATCATATCTTTCCAAAGCTGAAATACAAAATAGATTATAAGTCTTTAAATTCACAATTTCCATTGAAGATAATGGAGACAGATCAAAATCAGATGCAGAACAGTGCAGGGTGAATTCTTCAGTGGTTAAGGCAATGGAAACATGCTGCTCTCTGCCTTCCCTGAACTTTCTTGAGCTGCAAATTGATAGAAAATATCACAGAAACAACCGTTGTCATGAGCCATTGCACTTTCATTTGTACAGATGAAACTTATGCCATTGATATAAATGTAAGAAGGATGCAGACCTACTAAGTGGTGCTTGAATCTTTCCCTTTCCCCATGTCAACCAAACAGTGAAGTAATGTCTCCCAGAATATAATTTTGATTGAGTATGACAATTAACGGATATTAAACTCAGGAGTTTGGAGTTCTAACAGTGTAATAGGCATGTGGGGACCCAGTCAACCCATTTGTCAGCCTTTCAAAAGGTTTGCAATTATGTGTGATTTTCAGATTGTGTGTGTTCTGTTCAAAAATTCAGCTGAAACTCTCATTGCTCTAAGAGGGTGCTACAGGCATATGTCATTAGTAGGTCTGTAATAGTGCATTTCATGCCTTGTGTATTATACAGGGCTTTTTACCTACATTCTGTGTGTAAATGAGTTTGGACTGAATACTGACCCTACAGACTTTGAACTTCAAGAAAGCATTGGTTTGGGATCGTAACACATACTCTCATAAAGTTTGTACCTGCTGAGATCTATAACAAGAGCTAAACTACTGTAAGGTAGTTAAAAAAGAATCCAGATCCATTTTTTATGAAACATTATTTTTTGTTTTGTGTTGTTGTTTCTTCTAGCTCAGGACCATCCAGCTCTCTGTGGTTCCACATATCCTTTATTTCTCAGTGTGCTTTTTGTTTCCCCTCTTTGCACAGTAATATGGAAACACTGAACTTTTTGAAATTATTTAGCATTCCTTTATAAGAGAATATGTACAGACTCCAGGATCAGAATCATTGTTACTATCACCTTATTTTGCGTCAGCAGGTTTAATAGGTAAAAGCTCTATTTAGCCCATATCTAAACATCTTTTCTGAGCTCTTTAATCAGACCCAAATACTCAGAACTACGTGCTTCCTCCAGCATGAAGATAAAACATGGTAATTTCTGCCACTGTGCCTGCTACGCTGCATGTTGCACTGAGTAGTAGGCAGAGAAGGGACAATATCATATTTGAAGTTGTATATTCCTCGGAATTTGCGTAAGGTGAATATTGCTTTCTTAATAAAATAAAAGAAAAGATGCATTCCATATGTTGAAAGACTAACTACTTGCAGCTTTGGAGGTACTTCAGGAAATACACAGATTTACAAAAAGATAAAAGTAGAAGATACATGGGTTTTGGAAAAGAACGCTGCTGATTAAGCAGACTTTTAAATGTTCACAGTAAAAGCATAAATGTCCTTAGAAAGACAGCTTTTCTTGACTTGAAACCTTTTTCTGTGTTATGATCTCTCCATAGTCCAAAGATTGCCACTGCCTCAACCCATTCACTGTTTTGTCTGCCTTTTTCCACCGAAATGCTTAAAATGAGTTTTGACTTATTTTTAGAGGTAAGGAAGTATTTAAAAGAATTAATTGTCTTCAGAACTAGATGTAAAAGAATAGTTCTGGTTAGGATATATTATTATATCTTCTCCCTTTTCTGTTCGTAATTTGTTCTCTAAGTTTACTGGAACATGTTAAAACATTACAGTGCTTCCACTACACTTTCTTGTGCTTTCTAATAGTGAGAGCGGGAAGAATGGAGGAAGAAGTTGAAGACCCCAGTAACTGGTGAAGTAGTATAGAAAACCATACCTTTCTGAAATATAAGCATACCTGCCCCAGATATGTGATTCATGGTGGAAACAATCTGCTTGTTGGCCAGCATAGTTTCACCACTTCGACTTTTTTGGCCTTCACTTAGTGTAATCAGAATATCTGTAATATCTTGAATGCAGTTCTACAAAATAATATGTGGATTATTTGTTTATTCTTCAGAATTTTATGCAGGAAGGTGATGTAAAAAGCACACATTAAAAAGGAGATGATAAATTTTTCGGTACCCTAATCCTACAACTCCTTGATAAAAAGCAGGACAAACAAAAGTGACAGATTGGGTTTTTTTGTTATTTGAAAGCAAAGGGTTCTTGAAGAATTGAGAAGAAATCTTCTCACCTGATCACGGGAGATGTAGTGTTCCTGAATACTTTTGTTCATGATATCTTTCCTTGTTTTGAACACAAGTGAATACACCTCTCAGTTTATTGTCAGGAGGATAATGAAAAGCAGGGAAAAGTTCTGCAGCATTGCTACACCTGAAGGTCTGCATGACCTGACGGCTGACTTGAAGAACTAAGAGGAACTTGCTGGCATTTTGGCTGTACCTTTTTCCAAAGGACATGTTACAGATGACACCTGCTAAACATCTGGTGAGGAAGCTAGCAAGATCAAAGCTACCCACTGTGTCTCAGAAGTCCCTAAATGCTCTCGCAATCTCTGAAACTTCAAAGTGTATCTGTGCTGGTAGCAGACATGTAGCATGTCAGGTTTTCATCTGCTCTTGATGACGGCTTCCTCAGGGTATTTTTTGCAACCTTCTTGTGGACATTCTATCCTCTATATTTCTGATGGAAAGTCATACATCCCTCATTTTCCGTCAGAGAATAACTATAAAGATCTCATCTACCAGCAGAGCTTTCTCCATGTATTTCTAAAGCCTGCTTAAATGTGTCAACGCCACGCAGATCTACCACTGGCACGAATCCCAGATTTGTTTGAAACATGTGTCCATATTTCTCTCTTTATATTGTTAGTATTCTGGAGGATCTTCTCCAAATTGCATCAAGTTTGCAATAATCAGACAACGAGCTGGACCCAAAGACCTCTTCATCCTTTTCCTACCTGTCTTCCATTTTATAGCAATGAAGGTACCTGCAACTACAAGCAGTCCTATCACTCACAACTGCACATCAGTGCTGTGAATGTTTCTGTATATGATAGACTCTGAATTAAAAAAATTGTTCAACACACTGTGTGTCATGGCACAAGCAGACCAGCTAAGAGGTACACATGTTTCTATGAGAAGTAGAAGCAAAACCTAGCTATTGCCAGTACAGATTATAATTCTGCTTATACTGAAAAAACTATGATAAAGTATGATAAAACTCATCCTGCGTTAAGAGGGTGTCCTATGCACTGCATGAAGCCCTTGAAGTCCCCTTTACTTTCCATACTTTTGTGAAGCGAAAAATGTAATCCATCTCCTTCATTCACTTTTAAATAAAAATGTAGCTCCTTTTATGATTATTTTTTTGTTATTTTAGACTACAGAAAACAAGAAATAAAGAGCTATTATAAAGGAAGGACAGCTGGAAGAGGAAATGTAGCAGGACCTACCATTAATCACAGATGTGTTGCAGATTTCAAGCAACAGCTGGACTTGCAGATATTATCTGCTTTTATTTTTATCAGGTGAAAAACTGCAGGATTATACAGGCTCTACTAAAAGAAAAGAGATCTCCACTTAGTAACACATTTGTAAGGATCTTCAGCTGCCCTCACATCTAAAGATGTTGCTGATGAGACACAATATTCATTCAATAATGAACAATCTGCTTGAATCTTTTTCCACTGTGTAACTGTCAAATGCACAACAGAAGCACATCTGTTCGTATAGACAATTGCCCCCCAAAAGGTGTACTACATATTCTTTTTTTTTTTTTTAAGTTATATGGATTATTATTCCTTTCAGTGCTGGTGAAATTGCTATTCATTATTATCATATCATCTTGCTCATCAAAAACATATGCAGCATATGCTAGATATAATGTTTTCTGCTATTATTACTGCAGTTCAGTAATAAAGCCATCCTTTTTAAAAATCATGCCATTACAGACTTAAGTTTTAGCAAACATAAAATAAACACAAATTCCTAGAATCTCCTTTTTTCTAACTGAATGAATAATTTCTGTATAGATGTTTCTTAATTAGTATACTATCATGCAAGAAGTAACATATATTATCTAGCATTGAAGAGCTATGATCAATAGTTTATCCAGAGAAAAAAGCTATTAAAATCAAGTACTTATATATATATAAAGAGATTATGCATATATATATAATTTTTTACATGAACAGTTTAGTCTTACCGAGTCTAATCTCTGAAGAAATTCAGTATTTTAAGTGCAGTCTGTATTATCTTTGCAGACTATGATTATGAGTGAAAATGTGTCACTCCTGATTCTGTTCTGCTTCTCTTATGCAAGTAGACTCTGTTAGGAAATAATTCTGTCTCAGGAGCTCCAATTTCTAACTCCACTTCAGGAGTGAGAAAACTTATTGACTTGTTGCATTGATGGAAATAGGTTTTACCTTGATATTTACAGGCAGTTCCTTCAGAGCTTCTGCAGCTGTTTGAGGCTACACTGAAAAACTTTCAAACACTCCTCTCCTCCTAATTTTTAGGGGAGGAGAAAAAGGGAGGAGCTGGTGATACCAGAGAAACCATAGAAGAAAGCAGTAAATTACAGAGCATGCAGACGGTAATTGAAACAGCTATTTGCAAAGTAAAAGTATGTTTTGCAAAAAATTGTTCCAAAGAACAGATTAAACTGCTATCAAAAGTGTAAAACATTATTCTCACAGCAGTCAGGTTGGCTGCAGAACTATCATCTGTCCTGTGTGCTGCATTTCTTCTACATACTTTCTTTTCTGAGAAGAAATAAGTAAGTTTTGCTTGCATCACAGTTAGTATTTTTCTATCCCTTTTCCTCTGTGTCAGATTTGTTATCATTTTTTTGATGCCTAGATAAGAACCTTCAGGTCCCTGAGAAGTGGAGCATGATCAGTGCTGCATCATTTCTGCCTAGTTACACATCCGAGTAAAGGCAAGATATACATACGGCCTGAAAACAGAAATCTTACTAGATATGCCAGAAACATGGCAGCGTAAAGGTGTAAAACCTTGCTGTTTTTCTTTAGAAAATGTCATTTCCACCTTACTGATGGAAAATGGTGAATCAGCCACCAAAATTTTGAGACAATATCGCAGTTGGGGAATTTTGTCTCCTTTTATTATATGTATTCAGTACAGGGGCACAATCACCTCCCTACTCCTGCTGGCCACACTGTTCTGAGACATGCCAAGTATGCCGTTGGCCTTCTTGGCCACCTGGGCACCTCTCCTGGCTCATGTTCATCTGGCTGTCAACCAACATCCCAAGGTCTTTTTCCACTTCCTTAAGCCTGTAGTGTTGTATGGGGTTGTTGTGACCAAAGCGCAGGACCCAGTATTTGGCCTTGTTGAACCTCATACAGTTGGCCTTGGTCCATCGATCCAGTCTATCCAGTTCCCTCTGAAGAGCCTTCCTACCCTCAAGCAGATTGTCAATCCCATCCAACTTGCTGTCATCTGCAAACTTACTGAGGGACCACTCAATTCCCTCACTCAGATCATTGATAGAGATGTTAAACAAGACCGGGTAAAGATTTTAAACAAGATTGGAGGTGTTAAACAAAGCATACTGCTTTGAAAAATTTATTCTAGACAAGTGAACCATATTAAACTTTCCTTCCTTCACCGCAAGAATGAAAATACAGACTAACATATTTGCTTGTTTAGTTTGTTCATTTTTTTCCACTCTATATTTAAAAGAATACTGATTTTCAAGAATCCCTAGTCTAAATGCTTAATAAGTCAATTTACAGGCATAGAGCATATGCAAAAACAGGGCATGCCAAAAGAGCTACAACGATGCAGGGATGATTTGCAGCAACAGGGCTCTGCACAGCATATGTCAGCTGAAGTCAGCCTGCCGAGAGACACTGGAGACAGAAGAATGGCGTAACCTGTATCACCTAAATGTCCCTTGGTCTGAATGCAGTTCTGCCTGAAGAAATGTTCAAACCTCTTGACACTGAACTTGGGGTGATTTCAAAATCGGGCACATCAGAAATTCATCTAAATCAAAAGACCCCACCTTTCAAACCACAAAGCAGATCTCAACGTGTGCTTGATACCTGATTAAACCACGGCCTGTTCCTGCTAGCATCACCCCGTGTGTGTGCAGCTGCAGTAATACACACATTCAAAAAGGCTATAGCTCCCTCTCTTGTCTTTTTTTCTGTACTTCATTGGGAAAGAATGGGTAGTTGAGTAGTGTGTATCTTCACATTTTAACCACTTGAATATGAAACTAAGGACACTCACCCAGTGTCTGTGTGCATGTATTCCACCAAGCATCAAAAGCTTTTCTTTAAAAAAAACCCAGGAATAACACATCAGTCTACGCTGACCCATCATTTGAGAGAAAACCTGCCAACCATGATGTTCCTTAAACCAGAGTCAAAAGGTGTTGTTCAGGCTGCTCAGTTTCAGAAAAGTTATTGCAATTTCGATGGTTCACTTAGGTCTAAAATACTACCATCAGCACTTACATTTAGACTGCTACTGACAATCAATAGAGCCCCTTCAGTGCAACTGTTCTGACTGTATAGCAAGTGTATGTCTCCCCAGGAGCAGTCTGGGCTCTTCTAGTTTGAATTCCTCATCGGTTTTCATTTGTATAGATGTTCAGAAATAACAAAGAATCTTCCAGGAAAAATCACTGCTGAGTCAACAGGAGTAAACTTTGATCAGACTGCAGAAAGATCTGCCAATTGTGTTTGAAATCTTCCAACTGTTTTCTTTTATGTCAAAAACATGGTCAAAAACCAAGTGATGTCCACCGAATGATTGCATCCAAAAGACGTCTGGGACAGTATGACTGGGACAGTGTTCAGTCTCATGAGTTAACACTGAATAAGTAATGTCCTTATGTCCTCGTTCATGTTTAATCTAAGGCTACCATAAAGAATCTCCTTCCAAAACAAGTGAGGGCTCAGTCATTCGCTAGGAAATTCTGTAGCTGATTTGCACACACCTACTGTACTCTGAGTTACGACCAATAAGGTTTGCACACCAAATAATTTTTTTGTAGTGAGAGACCTTTTCAGATAAAATTTACTTGTCATAATGCAATACCATTTCTTTCCCACTTCTTATTGCATAAAGTGTCATTTATAGAACAGACAGGTTGGCAAAAGACCAGCAGCCTCATCTGGCCAAGTAGTGTCTAATCATAAGCACTAATAAATAACTAAACAGTAGCCAAGCAACGAAAATCTTGAGTGGTGAGTTCAGCTAACACAGCCCATCATACCTGTAGCAGTTCCCTGTCACAGTAGTAGTCATGGCTGGTTGGAACCTCTGACTTCTGGCCTCTTGTCTATCAATTTATTTGTGCTTTTCATAAAGCAGGTTACAATTCATCCCAAAGCAGGGCCACCAAGGTAGCTAAAGGCTGGAGCACCTGACCCATGAGGACAAACTAAGAGAAGGTTAGGGAGAGATTCTTCTGCTGCCTTCAGCTATCTGATGGGATGTCATAGAGAAAATGGAGTCAGGCCCTGCTCAGAGGTACACAGCAAGATGATGACAGGCAACAGCAACATAGGAAATTCCAGTTAGATTTCAGGACAATATTTCACAGCAAGGCGGTCAGTGACTAGGCTCATGCCATCTCCATCCTTGGAGATATTTTGAACTCAGCCAGACAGGGCCTGTCTACCTCAGCTGGCCCTCCTGTTGGTAAAGGGTTGGGCTTGGCCTTCAGAGGTGGTTTCAAACTGAAGTTATTCTGCAGTTCTCCGACAGCAATGGAACTTCCACCAGACACAACTAAATCCAGTATTGAAAACCCCCAAGACAGACACCCCCCAAAATCTGAGACTTTTAAACTACAAAAATATATGGCAAACCATTTGTATTAGAAGCTTTGGTCTTCTATTTTTATTCACTTTTGAAAGTTCAAATTTGTAAGCTTTCTCTGCTTTGTTGATACAGTTAAAATGCCTTAATATTCTCTGATGACAACATGACTTTACAAATACCAGGCTGTCAGAAAAGATTATTCAGTCAGGAAAGTTCATTGCAAACTATGGTCACAATAAAATCAGTGGAATTGACAGGACTGAGTAAGAATATGAGAACAGACTCATGATAATGTGCACTGATGAGGTCTCTGAACAGCCCTGTGAAATGCAGACTGAGCAAATCCCAAGCCCTAGTTAGTATGGTGCATAGCTTTTTAACAGTGGAATGATTATTGTAATGAAACATTCATTGCTTTAGTTCAGAACCTCGTATAAATAGGAATTCTGGTTATAAAGGCTCCCCAGACATAACCAGATAACTTTCTAGGGTACGCAATCTCAGATACATGTATCTAAGTGTATCTCCCAGGCATCCTTGCTTCCTTTGCTTTCTGAAGTGCACAGATTGCCTTCCCTGTGGGAGAAGGCATATTTAATCAAAAGGTTTAAATCATTGGCTTCCCCTCTATAAAGACTTTTTGATGTGGGGTTCTTCCACATGGAATTTACTCCCTGTTCCAATCATTTTTATTCAGTTTAGTTACTTTTATTTTAATTTACTTTTATTTAGTTCATTTCTGAGTCTTCTGTATTTGTCATACTAGAACACATCTCCAATTGTAGAATAGAAATATTAAAATGAGTTATTTTAAAACTGACTATTCTGTGAAAGGTAAGAAAAATGTGACTCTAGATTTTTTTTTTCTTTCATTTTGAAGATTTTCATAAAATGCACAAAATTATTCTTTTTAATCTTACTGGCTTGTTATTAGTGGATTTAAGATGATACATTCAAAAAGTGAAATGGCATCCACTATCTTCCAAAAATTTTGTGTGATGAACTCTGAGTGCAGAGTTTTTTTACATATTTAAGTGTTTCATTCCTTACAGTATAAACATTTTCCTAGTGCAAATAGAGGAGGTAACAAGCCCAGGTTTTCCTCACACAACCCAGATCACACAAGGGGATGTACATGCATAAAGATGGAAATAAATGCTACAGAGAGTGCATGGCTGCCCCTGTCATTACAAAGCAAGATATTAATTTGGCAAAATAAAGATCCCACTTAAAATTAAGGCATTCCTAAATGTCACAGTGTTTCTGCTGAAAGCTCCCCTCTTTATTGCTAGGCTGAAAACTACATTTCCACGCCTACTGATGTATCAAACCCTACCACGACCCTTCTGGGTATGATATGAGGTCATCATAAGTTGAATTTCATGCCTAGGAAGATATGACAGGCTTTGCCTTTATCACAACTCCTGAGAAGCCTGATGTCAGTTGCATGGAAGTTCAGGGCAGCTGCAAGAAGGATGAATAAAGTTGCATCAGTGCGTGTAAGTAATTACCGGCACAGTCTGTGACCAGCACTCAGGCAAGCTTTTTGGGAGAACAAAAGCTATGGGGTACAAAAAGATACGAAGGTCTCTATCTGAGAGGGCTGATATTTTCCCCTCCATAGAACAAGTCATTCTCCGTATCCCATCATCTCCAATGGAAGGTGTGGCTATGAGTGTCAAACATTATTTGAAGGTTTCTTAACACTAGACCATTTCATTCCCACTTTGGACACATAGACTGGTTGATAATTCAGGGAAGCTTAAGCTCTTGTCCACCTTCTCTTAAGGAAACAGTAATGTGCCATGCTCTCAAGGGGCACTGCCTGTGGAAATCAAATTTTTCCCCACATTTTCTGGTCAGGTAATGAGAAATAGCAGAAAAGATCACTTTCAAAGCAAACATTCCAGACTAAAGAGAATATAGAGGCTATGCAAGCATTTTGTGAAAATGCAGCTATATTATTCACTTCCACTGAAAACATCTTTCTGAATGTATTTTACAGTATTTCATAAATACAATGAAGGTTCAAAAAAACAGAATGAATATTCTGAAATGAATGTATTTCAGCATTTTTGAGTTACTTTTTCAAGTAACAATACTTAAAAACAACAAAAGAACTATAATCTACCTGGACTGCTTTCTGAATTCCTTATTTGTTTCTCAGCACATGGAACTCACTTCCACACAATAAAGCTTCTATAAATGCAGAAATTACTTTCAGAAAATATTAATGAATTCTGTGAGAGGTGAAGATTAAATCTGCTGAAAAATACAGAAAATGAGATTTCTTAAACTATGAATATATTAGAGATTTTTAAAATCTCTCTGTAATTGTGTACACACATGATCTCAAGTGGAAATAATCTTCTTAAAGAGTCCGAGATCAAAGCAATATGTAGATTCTTTAGCGAAATAAGCAAATGGAGAAAAGAAACACGCAAGTAAAATTGCAGTGGCCTTCCTAGGTGCTCCCAAACATAGGATACATAAAAATTCAGCTTCAAAGTTCCTAAAACTCCTTTTTTTTTTAATATCTCTCTAGAACAGCTGAGGTTTCTTTTTTTTTTAGTGATATTGCAGAGACTTGTGGGGTTTAATTGGTTGGGTTTGGGGGAGGGTTCTGATAAATTTACAGTTCTTTGATACTTAGCTTCACAAAGTTACTCCCAGATAAAAGATTCTCCCATAAAACCCCAGGGAAACACATACCTGGTTTGCTGAATATTGCTCAGGTTCTGTACCCCCTTGGAAGGAAAAAAATTGTCTGGAGATGACTTGTTGTATGCTTTGTTTTGTCCTCAGCTTGTAAGGTGGAACAGTAGCAAAAGCACGACTGTAGGGAACATAGTCTCTAAGGGAGAGCAAAGCACAAATAGTACTCGACCCTCGAAGATCCAGTGGATGCATATGCAGTCCAAATCTAACCTTAAATGCTCTACAATCCCTTGTGGTTGTCAGCATAGTGGAAACACCTCCTAGCAGAAAGTCTACCACAAGAAGATGTTTGAAAGCTGGTAAAAGAAAGGGGAAAATCCCAAAAAAAATTGACATGGTGCCCTTGAAATGGATCAATAGTAGTCAGAGTAGAGGTGGACAGCTTTTGGGTCATAATTTTATGTAACAGTGACAATATTTTATTGTTAATTTTGATGCACTGATGTTGATCAAAATACATACCTCTGCTAGTCCAATTCCTATACAAATAGCCAATAAATTATAGATCCCTCTTTAATGTCATTTTTCCAGTAATCTGCTTCAGGATCATGTACACAGACACAGAACAAGAAATGCATCTCTGACCAGAGGCATTAGTGACTTTTTTCCTTGTGTAATTTCCACAGTATGTTTAGAGTTACATTCATTGTCTCAATTTAGGAAAAAACAGCCATGTTTCAAAGACTGATCATTTTTTTTGTACACCACAAGGAGGTGCAGTTGATCTGTCTTTTACCGTTTTGGTTTTTTTCCTCATATATGGACTGCCACACTTCTAATGACAAGTAATGTCCCGTGAACTTTGATCTTTTTATTTGACATTTCCTTTTTGACTTTAGATGAAAACAGTATTTAGTCAATATTCCTTTTGCTCTTAGCTAAGACAGCTGTGGAGTGTTCTTTGGATAGCATAGCTACATTCTTTTTTTCATCCGTGCTGCAGTTTTCTTGCTAACCTCACATCCCATGTGCTGCTTGTGCTGATGCAGAAAGAAAAACAGATCATGAGAAAATCCCCAAATCACTGTCATGCTACAAAGAGTGTTTTGCTGCAGAAAGTGTGGAAGTCTCATTATATTGGATTAGTAATAATAAAGGATGAAGTTCGTGAAATATTTCTGCACTGTAAGGACAGAGTACTAGTTCAGAGTGACGAGTGTTTCTGGCTGTCAGTTCTGTTGAAATCATTGATACAAATCTGCATTGCTTATTTTGGATCAGTTGTCATCCATCTAGCTCTTTCATATGGCACATAAAAGTTACTTTCCATTTGACCTTGATAGTGTTTATCATATACATTATGAAAGTGCAATCAAATGCTAGTCTGATCTAGCAGGTTTAAACATTATTTATATGTAAAAATACTGTTGTAACCTCCCAGGCAAAATCAGTCCTATTTGTATTTAACTGTATTTCTTAATATATCTTGTGTGGTGTGAATAAAATAAACTGATTTCCTTTCCTGAATTTTTTCTAACATTCATGATTTTATGGGTATGTGGAAAACACAAGGCCAAAAGATAACATCCCAAAATATTTGCTGCTCGTAGCCGCACCGATAGAGTTGAAGACAATGGGTACACAAAACACTTTACAGACTCTGAGACCATGTCAGAGCACTCTGAGCTGTTACTGGTGGACAACTTTTCATTTTGACGCACAGTTGCTATTTCTTCAGCTCCCTCGTGCTGACCACTGAGAATCTTTACTGTTAAATTCACTTTGTATTTCTTTTCTCTGGAAAAGTGTTTCCTCTTTTCAACCTGAACAGTTCACTGATCCTCAGGATTCAGCAATTACTTTTTATTTCACTCATGGTTTCCAGTCGGTGGAAAACCTGAAGAGAGAAGCAGGACTGCTACAAGGCAATCCTTGAGCATATCTACAAAAGCGGCACAGATGTGCTGTTCCTCTTAGAATCTGAGTAATCGTTCTTCTCCTCACAGTCCTTTGCTTCTTTTGATCGCACTTTATTCTGAATCACTTTAGTAGCTCTTCCTTTGAAAGACACACTAAGAAGACTGATGTGACTTAGATAGTAATATCTTTGCCCCAAAGGTTCCTTAAACAGTGCCTTAGCTATCGCATGTTTGTATGAGTGTTTAGGCCACACTACTCAGTTTCCACTCACACCTCTCCATGTGTTTGAAGTGTGCTGGCTTTCATTGTCTTAGCTATCTGTTCTGACAACTGAGCTTTATTGTTTCTTCTATTTACTCTGTGCGAAAAGTCATGATTACATTGCCCTGTGACTTTTCACTCAGCCTTTCTATACAAAAAGCTGCATTCCCTTTTGTTCCTTACATCTGTAGTGATTTGCTCATTACTAACCTTTCTAAGGTTAATATACTCTATTAACTCACCCTCTCATGATGGGAATAAATTTCTAGCATTCAGTTGTTTTGAAAATGTATCTTGTTGGTTAAAAAAAAAAAAAGCTTAAGAAAAGCTGGTTGCAGTTTACATCTTCTTATCCTCAAAGGATGAAAATATATTTAGAAGAAATGTGAATTCTTATTTGTATTTTCAAGGAGTAGGTAGTGATCCTGGGTATAACAAAAAATCCATTCTTTTGTCTGGTAGAGATGGGACAAGAACTGAACTCCTAACCCCTTATTGATGTAGCATTTTGTTCCCTGTTCTTCCATGATAAGTGCCACTCCACAGACTCCTATTATGAATAAGATTTATTTATTCTATATCTAGGTAGTGATGCTGGATCCATCTTTACTACCTGCACTTGTTGTGCAACAAGTTGGAGCTGATGAATCTGTCTTAGAAGTCAGTGCAAACCTTAACCACTCCCTAATAGTGACAACCGCTAGTAGTCATTGTAGCTATCACTTTGTTCTGCAGAGAAAGGCTGTCTCAACAGCTCTATGCCTGTGTTCATTTGCTACTCTAAAATGTAAATAACATGTTTACAGAAAGATGAAGACAGATTTGTGCTTGTACTCCACACCTCAGCTTCAAAACAACTGGATCACCACAACAAACCACAACCTCTGCTACATTTTTTCAGGCGTCTGCCTGCTGTTCCCCCTCCCCTCAAATATGAACACCAAAAGCATTGCCTCAAGTGAGACACGTGGCTCATCCAGCACACCACCTGAGGGGTGACACTGACGGGATGGCACATCAGTGACACCCCTTTCTGCACAGAGCTAGGAGCTACAATTACCAGCGGAGGTACCCCTTCTGCTGCTGGTGGCTCCCATCATTGCTTATGCAGGCATATTCAGTGAAAAGAGTTGGGGAAGTAAGTGGTAGTTTTAGCTACTGAATACTCCTTGCAGTTGCAATGTGATCATTTTTCAGCCTGTTCAAGTAGATGCTAGTTTTTTCTTCTCATTGAGAGTTACAAGAGTGAATGGCAATCAGTTCTTTAAAAGACTGTAGATAATGAGAAACCAGATATATTAACCACTTTATGAAAAGTCCAGTCCTCAAAGTGAACTAATTTTGAGGCAAGGGTACAACATTTGGAAATAAGTACTTCTGTATCATATGAAAAACCAATGTAGAAAAATGTGTGGTGAAGTAGGAAACATATGAAGTTTATATTAAAGTCAATTCAGTTTAGGCACATCTGTGATCCAGAAGCAATCTCTTTGGGTACAACTACATGGCCAAAGTGCTCTCTCATTTACTGGTAGATCCTGGGCCACTGCACTTAGCTTGTTTTCATTTTCTCTTCCAAAGCAAACTACTGAGCTGCTTCTGACACAAAATCCAGGAGGGGTCTGGAAAACATCCTTCAGGGAAAAATCTTGTAGTATTTTGAAGAAACTACACTTTCAGCACAATCCTAGGAGGCTCCATTCCTTCATGGCACCTACGTGTGCGACAGGTGTTCTTGGAGAAGAGAAAAACAGCTTCACATTATTTCAGGAAGCTTGGACTGAACTGCATACATGGAAAAAGTCACCTTAAGGACAACGGAGATTCATCCACAGTGTGGCTCAAGCCCCTCTGCACTTCAAAGGCCTATCTTAAACAATATAGTCAAAACTCACTCTGTATCATTCAACCCCAGGGGCCAAGGTTTCTCTGGAATAGATGACAAGGTGTCATGACATAGCATGGTGGTTAGGAAAAGGAGGTCTGAGTTTTTGTGGATTATATAATTTAGAAAAATAATGTGAATTACTCCATTCTGTCTTCAGTCAGAATAAACTGTTGAATACAAAAGGTAGATGGTAGGAAAAATAGAGGAGGAGTGGAAAACCTCCATATTCTCTCCACACCAGGTTAGTTAATAGAAATACTGAGCCTCCTGACTGAAGCCTTGTACTGAAGTCTCAAGGACCACGGTTTTCAGATTTTTAAACAGCCTCATATATTGCCTTTTACAGAGGTTTTGGAGATACAGACCATGGAAGTCTGAGCACTCCAACAAGCCAGCGGTGAGGACTCCAGGTAGGATTTTATTCTTTCTCTTGCCTTAGTAAAACAGCTTTTGATTGACATTCATTCTTTTGTCAAAAAAAATCCTTATTAGGCCAGGGTAGCGCTGAGGGAAGAAGTCTCCAGCAGGAATTTTGCCTCAGGCAAAGTTCCAACCCCCAAATTTAAAATACAGCTCTAATGCTTCCAAAAGCATGGCATACTTCTTCCTGTGTGTTCATACAGTCCCTTGTGAACTGTGACTCCTTAACTCCTTATTTTGCATTTTTAAATATTACTGTACTCTACTGGAAATGCATGCTGGAAATGTAAACAAATTATTTGTACCTAGTTCTGCACTTGTGTTGGTAAAAAGTCACAGTACACTGTCTCACCCAGCCTTCACTGAAGTCTGCTCTAATGCATCCTCAGTGGATGCATTCCAAGATCTTCTTATCCTCTAACTAGTTCAAATACATCTAGTTATACTGCAATTAGTCCTCATCTCAGTACATTACAGATTGCTGAAATAAAGTACTTCTTGCCCTTACATTCTGCTCACACCTAGCCACTATGTAAGAGAAAAATTATAAAAGATTCCTTATATCCTACTTTACATCATTCCTGGAGAAGTCCCACATCCTCAGAGAAAAAATATTGCGGCAGCCAGGTTTTTTTCTTTGAAATCTTCCATTCGAAGTCCCCAGAGTCACTCAATTTTTGTGATGTTTACGTCACAGTCACTATAGCCCAAGGTTGCAAGGCTGCAAGTCAAGAAGTAGTAGATATTTAACTTTAGTATTTAAGCTCAGATTATTTTAAATCTCTGGCAATGTCTTCAAAAAGTCTGGAGTCCTAGTTTCTATTGACTTCTATCTATCTTATTATCTCAGTTTCTTATTTACTTTGCTCTGCTACAGATCTCTTCTAAAGTTTATGATTCACCACAGTGTTACTCTTACTTCTATATTGAATCCACCACTATGCTTATCAAAATGGAGTAACACTGTGGTGTTATTAATTTTTTTATTATATTTCGTTTTAAAAGGTTTGAATAATATCATTACCAAGTCATTTAACACATATAAAAAAAAATCACACAGACAAGCCTTATACTGAGTTTGAGTCTGGAGAAGCACCACCCTGGGAGTTGAAATCTGTGCAAAACTTTACATCTCTTAGTGGTATAACAAAAAGGAGATGGAGAAGACAGTCCAGCAAGGCAAGTAAATCATTAACAGACTCTGAACATGAAATTGCTTCATGAGAAGATTAAGGAACTCCCAGACATTGCTCAAATAAAACACCAGTAAAATTTTTCTTTTAGCAGGTAAAGAACAAAGTTCATTCTTATTTATATTAGCACCTGAGCTTAAGTTGCAGTTAAAATCATCACACCACCACTACATCAGTATCACTTCACTGATGTATTATTTATGTAAAGATCTGGCTAAGCGCATGATTTCCAGATACTGCTCCTAAATATAGGCAGTGTTTAAGCTACATATCAACACACAGAGGTAGCTTTACAGTTGTGCTATGTCTGTGTAGTCTTAAATAGGGTTCTAGACATTTCTCATGCAGATACAATAAAGACAACTGCAGTAAGCAACTTTGAATGAGCAAAGAAACATAGTCGGGTGAAATTTCAAGGTATATACAGTAAAACTGACACTTCTACAGAAAGGATAGAAAGTAATTTCAATAGCTACCACCTGGTATATCTCCATTCTGAATTTCTAGGAAAGAGTGTTCCAACAGCCCAGAAATACAATAATGTCCTTAGAAAAGATGAGCAAAATGAAGCAGATGAAAATTCCACAGACAGGCTTGTTTTTCGAGAGCACATGCGAGCTGGTGCCCATGAATTCAGAATCCAGACTGAACCTTTCCTTGAAAGTGGTGTCTCTTCATTGCCTCCTTCACGGCCTCTTCTGCCACGATGCCTAGTAAAGGTGAGGATTTTGTGATTATGAAAAACTTCCAGTTTTAAACAAAATTTAAAATGTAGGCATAAATATGAAAGGCATGCTGCTGTGGTGAAAAAGTTTTGTAGGAACTTTTGTCGATGATGTCCTCTTTCTTCCCCCCCTGCATTAGAGAATTCCAGCAGCCAACAGTATGTGGAAGCATTGCTGCAAGAGGTGGAGTAAGGCATGGTAGAAGAACTTTAGACTGGAATAGTAGTAAATAGCACAAACAGCTATAACTTATAATCCCCAGTTTATCATTGATTTTTATCGTGTTTGATGGCAGATACTATTTTTCTCATTTAACTTTAATCTTCCATGTAGAGTACAGAGTGATTGTTAAAAAAATTAAACAGTAATCTTCTAAGTTAAGGGCAATAAAAAGTGTGGTAGCCTGAATTTAACAGCCTTCAAGACTTCATGATGCATCTTCCTTAAGAAGTATGTATTTATGTGTTTGAGGCACAGAATTGTGGAGAGGTACCTGCACACCACAGAGGTGAGAGGTTTTAGTGCCCCAGAATGAAGGATTTCAGTAGCAATAGGAAAGGGATGCCGATTCAACTATATCTCCCTTGGGACTCCAAGATCATGAAGTTAGAATGACAGAGAATATTTCTCACTCTTCAAGTTACAGCAGTGGCTGTGTGGGTGGAAATGGGAATTAGGAAGCAGGTCCCTATCTTCTATATCACTGTACGTCCCAGTCTCCTGACATTTGGTCAGGTAAGTCAGCACTACCCTAATATTTACAAATATTCAGAGAACCAGGACCTTAAGTCCAAATTAATTTTACTCTTGCTTATTAGTGGGGTTGAAAGTCAACGGGTTATAATCTATATACAGATTAATTCAAAAAGGGCAAGAAGGAGGACCCAGGGAACCACAGGCCAGTCAACATTACCTCCATCCCTGGAAAGGTGATGGAGAAACTCATTCTGAAGGTCATCATTAAGCAAGTGGAGTAAAAGAAGGTTATCAGGACTAGGTAACAGGGATTCATTAAGGAGAAATCATGCTTGCCCCATCCGACAGCTTTCTACGATCAGATGACTGGCTGGCTAGATGAGGGGAGAGCAGTGGATGTTGTCTACCTAGACTTCAGCAAGGCCTTTGACACTGTCTCCCATAACATGCTCACAGGGAAACTCTCAGGAAGTGTGGGCTGGATGAGTGGTCAATGAGGTGGACTGAGAACTGGCTGAATGGCAGAGCTCTGATGGTTGTCATCAGCAGTGCAGAGTCTAGTTGGAGGCCTGTAACTAGTGGTGTCCCTCAGGGGTCAGTACTTGGCCCAGTCTTGTTCAGCTTATTCATTAATGACCTGGATGAAGGGACAGAGTGTACCCTCAGCAAGTTTGCTAATGATACAAAACTGGGAGGAGTGACTGACACACCAGGAGGCTGTGTTGCCATTCAGCGTGATGTGGACAGGCTGGAGAGTTCGGTGCAGAGGAACCGATGAAGTTCAACAAGGGCAAGTGCAGGGTCCTGCACCTGGGAAGGAACAATCCAATGCACCAGTACAGGCTTGGTGCAGACCTGCTGGATTGCAGCTCTGTGGAGAGGGACCTGGGTGTCCTGGTGGATGACAAGTTGACCATGAGCCAGCAGTGTGCCCTGGCTGCCAAGATGGCCAATGGCGTCCTGGGGTGCATTAAGGAGAGAGTGGCCAGCAGGTCGAGAGAGGTTCTGCTCCCCCTCTACTCTGCCCTAGTGAGGCCCCATCTGGAGTATTGTGTTCAGTTCTGGGCTGCCCAGTTCAAGAAAGATGAAGAGCTACTGGAGAGAGTCCAAGAGAGGTCTACAAAGATGATGAGGAGACTGGAGCATCTCTCCTACAAGGAAAGGCTGAGGGAGCTGGGCTTGTTTAGCCTGCAGAAGAGAAGGCTGCAAGGGGACCTTAGAAATGAATACAAATATCTGAAGGGTGGATGTCAAGAGGATGGGGCCAGATTATTTTCAGTGGTGCCCAGCGACAGGACAAGGGGCAATGGGCACAAACTGAAGGATAGGAAGTTCCATCTGAACATGAGGAAGAACTTCTTCCCTCTGAGGGTGACAGAGCACTGGAACAGGCTGCCCCGGGAGGTTGTGGAGTCTCCTTCTCTGGAGATATTCAAGACCCGCCTGGGCAAGGTCCTCTACAGCCTGCTGTAGGTGACCCTGCTTCGGCAGGGGGGTTGGACTAGATGACCCACA
>Ga0065711_1036805_pt1 | contig 20557 bp, 21 predicted proteins | sample Hoacrofraction12_FD_59098 | JGI IMG/M metagenome (GOLD analysis project Ga0065711, IMG submission 59098) | Hoatzin crop microbial communities from Cojedes, Venezuela - Epithelial fraction 12 v2 (version 2) | ecosystem: Host-associated > Birds > Digestive system > Esophagus > Crop | place...
ACAAATGGAAGCATAGGAAGTTCCGTCTGAACATGAGGAAGAACTTCTTCCCTCTGAGGGTGACGGAGCCCTGGAACAGGTTGCCCAGGGAGGTTGTGGAGTCTCCTTCTCTGGAGATATTCAAGACCCACCTGGACAAGGTCCTGTGCAGCCTGCTCTAGGTGAATCTTCTTCGGCAGGGGGGTTGGACTAGATGACCCACAGAGGTCCCTTCCAACCCCGAACATTCTGTGATTACCAGTGATCTTTAGCCCTGTCTTCTCCACAGCTGGATCTGCTGCAAGTGGGGAAACAGGTACCCGAGAGAGAGGCAGCAGCACAAATCATAAACATTATTTTCATCTGAAGTAAGTTTGTGGAATAAACTTTGCAGCAAGGAGGAGAGATGCTCCAAAAACCAGTCTGTTTTCCTCAAAAAATAACCTAAACCATCTTGTGCGCTCACACAGCAAAACAGCTCAGAGGCACCAACAGATCTTTTTTCGACCGCGGGAGCCTTTCCCCCCGCAATGCAGCCGAAGAACCCCTGGGAGCCGCCGAGGGTGCCGCGGCTGGGGGCTCTGCCCTGACCCTGGCTTGCAGAAAGCGTGGCGTGACGCAAGCGCGGTGCACACCGCTCTGCCCCGGAGCCGGCGGCGGGAGGCCGGCGCTCCGAAAAAGCCGGGAATATTATATAATGCCAACTGACGTAATTAGCTGTTGCATAATGGCGGGGAAAAGGCCCTCCGCGATGCAGCTGTGGGCTCTGTGGCGTCTCGCTGGTACGTGCCTGCTGCTAAGAGGTTGGTTTGCACGTTGTTTCAGGAGCCTGCAGCTCAGTCCAGGCAGGCAGGAGGTGAGACCCCACGCTCCCGGCAGCCTTAGCTGGAGAGGTGAGGGCAACAGCGACTGGATCTTACAGCCCCAGCAAGGCAAGAGCGTGGGGTTTACTGCGGCTGTGCCGGTCACTTCAGCAGCCGGCGGATCAGAAGGCTGTCGGAGAAGAGCGCCGAACGAAGCTGTATGCATTGCTTATAGGAAACAAGGTGGAGTCTCAATGGTGGTGGCAGTGGCCAAACCCTTTGCGGGCTTGCTCCTCTCTCCCCTCCCTCTTAAACGCTATTCTTAGCAGTGCCTCCAGGCAGGACTCCCGCATACTGATGGATTTCAGCAGCTGAGAGATGACCCCAGCCGCTTGCTTAAAAGGAAGAGGAAGGATTAGGAGGAGGAGATTTCGGCACCAGGACAAGATTTGGGCTGTGAGTTTACAGAGCTGTGCTATGTACTTACCAGTATCTGGGCATGGATTCTTTCAGGGATCATGCCGTAAAGTAAGAGGTAGCTTTACCTTCGGTTCAGTGCTCACAGGATTCAGCCTTTGGTGACTATCTGACAGGCAACTGTATGACTCAGTCATTTTGTTTTCACAGAAGGTGCACAGGATAATGCAGGCATGACCCACAGCTCCCCTGCAATCATCTAGGCATCTCACGGTGTACTTGACACTGCCCAACACCCAGGCAGAACATTTATCTGGGCTAAGCAGGACGCTTATTGCAAGCCAGTACTTGGATTCGGTGGGAGAACAAGCAGGTGAGCAGCGGGGCAGTCCAGGGCTGGAACATTTAGGCTCCACTACAGAAGCTGAGGCTGCCTCTGAGGCTGCATGAGCTCTCTCTGGGGATGCAAACCTCCTCTGAAGGGCTGGGAAACCAGAGCACAAAAGGGCTGAGGATTTCTGTGGGAAACTGGGAGTGCAGTTAAAGGAAGGAGGCGTGTGATTAGAAAACAACAGGCAAATATTAAAGCCTTGCCCATCCCAGGAGCAGAGGGAGGAAATTACTTTTTGTAGGTAAGAACACGGATTATACCAGTGAGACCCTGGAGATCTGTAGGAGTCAGTGGGAAGACAGGAAGGCACTGTGGCACGCAGCAGTCCCTTCAGGTGGATTAAACTTCGTAACACCACAACGGCACACAGGGATTTGTGTACCACGTACCGAAATAATAAAGCAAGAGGGGAATTCCTCCCTCATCCCTCACAACCAACAAAATACCATAGCTAGAGCCTGCCAAGGGACAACTAGGAAAGGCAAGGGCCACAAAAACACTTATGGGCAGAAGAAGTCAAGCGATCAGCGTGCATGCAGTATTGGGTGTCTGCCTGACACCCTGAACCGAGCAGCTCACAGCCGCACGCAGGGAACTGTAACAGAGATGCTTGCGGCGTGGCTGAGGCTGGGATTTCATGATCAGGTTGGACTCAGATCCAGGCAGCTGGAGGGGGTGACTGTTCCCAACAGGGCCTTGGGAATACAAGTGCAAGGGGTACCTTGCAAGGTGCCTTGCCTTGCAAGAGTGCAGGATGCACTTTGGGCATGGCTGGGTGCTGCCGGAGAGGGATTCACACATCTGCAAAGGCAGCAGCAGTCTCAGCATGGTCAAGACCAAAGCGAGAGCAGCATCAAAGGTGATAAAGCTGAGCCCCCATGCACACAAGCAGCCTTTCTGCAGCCCAGCCGTCCTTGGGACACACATACACACGTTCCCAGAGTCTGCAGGGAGCTGGCAGTGCCTGGCTGCTGGTTAAACTGTCTCAACAGTGAAAACTTATGCCCTTCTGAGCTGCTCCTCGAGGAAGAGGAGTTAACCAGGCCACAAGGCACAGCACACAGCTCAGCTCCGGGCTCTCAGGCTCCCAGAAAGGTGTGGGAGAGCCCATTGCTGCATGGTAGAATCGGGTGATACAGCTGCCAATCGCCTTGCCCAGCCTCAGAGGGCAGGCAAGTAGCCCTCAAGGTACCAGCAGTTAATAGGAGTCTGTATATGTTTTTAAATTGGATTTGGAGGTGATGCTGGCAGAGCCTCCCCCACCCTGCGATGCTTGCACAGCTCTTTATGAGGGCTTGATATGAACTGGCTCAAGGAACTGGTCTGAGTTTAAAGTAAGGGTGTTTGTCTTTTGGTGAGTTTATTTCTAAGCCAGATCAGTTCTGCGGTGTTATCACACTGCCGGGCCAACACACGCTGGCAGGGAGGAAGGGGAGGCAGAGTCACTTACTTAGGCATCGTTTGTGAAAAAAGCACCCATCAAGCCACCCCCCCAAACCCCCAGGCAGCGCTGCCTAACCAGTGGCACAGCACACGCAAATCAGGGTTTCCCTTTGCCTGAATTTGGTGGAGTGAAATGCAACAAAACAGGCACAATTTTTCATTCCCTTTGCCTGCAAAATGGCCTCTCAACCACAAAGCAGGGAGATTCTGCAAGATGAGAGCCCATGGGGAAGCCAAGATCTACCCTTCATTTTTATTGATGTTTACACTTGCCTTTTAATGAGGTCCAACAGGTTCTCGCTTCCAGCTGCAGTTGGCCCTTTTCAAAGTTCACGGTCTCGTTTTGCATTATTGTTCCAACGCCAAGCGCTTCCTTAGGGAGGAGAGAGACAACCAAGTCTTCTTCTCTTCTGAGAAGCAGCACCAATTTAAGCAGTCCCTAATCCAATAGTGCTTTCTGTGCTCCATGAGTCTTATGGGGAACACCTGCAGGGAAACTGATCCCTCTGCAAAAAAATACGTGGCAAAAAAAGGTGTTTTCTGCAAGCAGATCAACACCGGGTGGCAGTGAACACCCTGAACACAGTCCTGGTGGCCCGGTGCCTGAGCAGAGCTTTTACCACTGAATTTGGGATGAGGTCTCTGTTCTGCATCTCTTCCCCATTGTTGTCATTCTTGCAATTTCATCTCACTTTCCGTGCTGTGCTTGCAATCAGATCTTTTGACTTGTCCGGTTTAGGCTCCTGCTGGCAAGACAACCACAGTGGTGGGGCTTGATACTGGCTACAAGAAACTGGCCCAAAACTCCAAGTACCGGAAGATTTCACCTGCGCTGAGAATCCTGGTCCTGTGGTTGCTTTGGTAGTGGTACAAGTATAATCACAGAATCACAGAATGTTCGGGGTTGGAAGGGACCTCTGTGGGTCATCTAGTCCAACCCCCCTGCCGAAGCAGAGTCACCCAGAGCAGGCTGCACAGGACCTTGTCCAGGTAGGTCTTGAATATCTCCAGAGAAGGAGACTCCACAACCTCCCTAGGCAGCGTGTTCCAGGGCTCTGTCACCCTCAGAGGGAAGAAGTTCTTCCTCATGTTCAGACGGAACTTCCTGTGCCTCAGTTTGTGCCCATTGCCCCTTATCCTGTCGCTGGGCACCACTGAAAAGAGTCTGGCCCCATCCTCCTGACACCCACCCTTAAGATATTTATAAGCATATATTAGGTCCCCTCGCAGCCTTCTCTTCTTCAGGCTGAAAAAGCCCAGCTCCCTCAGCCTTTCCTCATAGGAGAGATGCTCCAGTCCCCTCATCATCTTCGTAGCCCTCCACTGGACTCTCTCCAGAAGCTCCTCATCTTTCTTGAAGTGGGGAGCCCAGAACTGGATGCAATACTTCAGATGGGGCCTCACTAGGCCAGAGCAGAGGGGGAGGAAAACCTCCCTCGACCTGCTGGCCACACTCTTCTTAATGCACCCCAGGAAACCATTGGCCTTCTTGGCAACAAGGGCACACTGCTGGCTCATGGCCTCCCTGCCAAATGCTCAGCCTGGCTATCCCTCTCAGCATTTTGGGGTCTAGGGTTGCATCAATGGATGTCCCAGGCTGGGCACCTTCGGAAACCTCGCCTGTAAGCTTCTTACATACACAGGATCCATGGACAGCTGGAAGTTCATCTAGCCTCTTCCCCCAACAGCACTAGAGGCAGATGCCCAGGAAAAGTGTAAGAAGCAGGAACAGTCCTACTCCATCACAGCACCTTGAGGCTAAAGGACTTCCAAGGTTATATTTGCATGCTTGCGTTTAACAGCCTTAGGCAGAATTCTGCATGAGTTTATAATTTTTTAATCCTCTTATATATGCTCCTAAAAACATATTTCAGACATGGCTGCAGCCTTACTAGGTCAAACTGTTGAAAACAGCCTGCTGACTTGGTGACTGTAACAGATTAACCAATGCGCAAAGACAAAAATCTGCTAATCGCTTTCTAACTGTTCACAAACGGTTTCAAGGCATGCTCATCCAAAAAAAAAACCCAATAAAAATGAAGCACCATTACCCTCAAAGATCTCTCTACTGCGCAGGGGTCCCACCTCTGGCGCCTTTTTAACTCCGAGTTCCCCAGACACCGTGATTTTATTTTTTGATCTTCCTGCTTCTGCTAAGCACTGGTGCTGGTGGCTCAGCTGGTCAGATCCAGCCGGTCTGTGGCAGCATCTGCCTGGACATTGCTTATCTTCGCCTGCAGTCCTTGTATTTCCCTCCCCGTCAGCTGCAGCAGAGAGCTCGCTGCATGTGGTGGCTCTCTGCTCTGGATGAATCCACGCTCCTTCTCCAGGTTTCGGCATTAGTTTTCTGTCTGTCTATGAGTTTACAGCAAGGGCCAAATTACACTGGATTTATTCTGCTCCTGAGCAAGAGGCCAGTGTTTATCTGCTGCTCTTGCAGACCTGCAGCTCATAGAACTGAGAGAGGTGTTTTGGCCCTCGCACCAGGACAGACCCAGCCTCATCTGTTTATTGGGGTAGAGAGGGTCCAAATCATAAAAAAAAAACCAAACACACACAAAAACAGGGAAGGTCCAACACTGGGACCACGGATCAAAACGTCAGGAGAAGAAATGGGACTGCAGACAGACCAGAGGAAGCAGGCAGACCTTTTGTGGGAAAAAACAGGGATTACGAACGTGTCGCCCACTGAGCATAACCTGGGCTAAGAGGGAGTCACTGGAGTCAGGAGGAGAGTGCAGGTGGAAATAAAGGTGGGAACATGGTCAAGTTTTGGTTTTTTTTGGTTTTTTTTTAAAAAAAAAAAGGACTGACCTGAGCAATGTGAGAGGAGAGCAGGGAAGTGAAGTCCTGGCCAGTCTGACCCTCAAGGCGTGACCACGGGACGTCATCGATTCAACATCTCCGCCCTTTTCAGGACGACGGGTCCTGTTACCTGGTGTTTCGCGTTACGGGCAGAGATGTGCCCCTCTGCTGGGCGATGAGCCCGATGCCAGGGCACTCCAGGCGTCAGCTCTGCAGATCAGCCCGCTCTCTTGGCCTAATTTGCAGGGATATTTAATAGTGGAGCCATTATGAAACGTCGCATCCAGCCATCTCCTCGCAGCTCACGATAAAGCCGTCAGAGGTTCGAGGCTGGTGGCAGCACGGGCAGCTACCAGGCGCTGCGCAGAGCACGGAGGAATGTCCACAAGAGGGAGAGTCGGTGCCAGTCTCCACCGTGGTTTTGTGATTTTCTGCAAACGGCGCTTTGCTGCCTGGCAATTGCAAGAGAGCTGTTCCCCTTGCTTCGGTTCCCCCAGCAGACATGATTCCTTCCCCTGGTGATTCCTTTTTTCCACATTATTTTCCCACCTGCTCCTTCTCCAGCTGATCCAAACAGTATTTCACCTTCTTTGCGTGGGGTATGCCGAAAGGCCACACCACACAGGCACTAGACACGGTGCCATCAGAAAGGCGCTGTGATTAAGACGGTTTCTCTGCTCTCGCTGCTGCTTTGCCCCCCTTTACCCCACTTGTTGTGCCGTGCTGGAAGGGCACCCACACCAGCTCCAGCACAGCCATCCCCTCCGCTTGCCCAACCTGCCGCTCGGAGGTGGCTGCTCTGGAGAGCCCCATTAGCCTCCATGGCCACGCATACAGAACACCAGCCATTCCTGCTGGGCTCTGTGCTTGGCTTTGACACCCCAGGCCTAAACCAGACTCCACTGCGACGTGGCATTTTCCATCCATTTTCTGAAAGTAGTTGATGGCTACCAGCAACAAGAGCCTAGAGGTCTCTGAGCTTCTGCAGGACAGAGCTTACTGTGAGGAAGTCCTGGAAGACACCGGTGGTGTGGAGAAGATGCAGGATGGGATGGACTGGGAGAGGCAAAGCCAAGAGACTCAATGGCCAGAAGAAGTTCCTGCATACGCACCAATTTTTCTTCATGGGTCAAGGCTTGTGTATGCAGCCGCATCCAAAGAGGGAGGGAGCAAGCCCCCAGGATCATGAGATGACTAATGTGAAGTTTTTTGCATCAAAGATGGTTTTCCAGGGTAAAAAAAAGAAAAGTGACAGTGAGCTCATGTGGAAAATCGGGTGTCCTGGAAGCTGCCTGTATGGTTTAGGGTTGGTGGAATTTTTGTCAGGTTCACATGGGTCTCTAACAACTGAGAGAGCAGCAGCAGCTATGTCCAAACAAAAGCAGAGCAGTAAGCGTGATCCCCACCCAGAGCTGTATTTCCTAAAACCTTCTCTTCATCAGGCTTTTTTCCAAATGCTGCCCTGGTGAAATATCCATGTATAGAAACATTTTGGGGGTTTCAGGTATTGCATAATTAGTTGGACAGGTAATTTTCCCTCTATCTTTATTGTTCCTCTCTATATGTTTTTCTCCTATTTTCTTTCCCTTGCCTTTTTGCCCTCTTCCCTCAATCTCTCTGGTAATGTCTGGAGCGCTGATTAAATTAGAATCAGAGAACAAGGTGAAGCACCAGCCCTCCAAACCCATGACCTCCCTTCCAGCCCATCCTGCCTCAGAGAGACCTCCAGCCTTGGCTTAGTTTCCACCAGCTGGTGTGGGCTGGGGGCACCATGACACGCTCTGGCAGCAGCTGATCCCTTCCCTACATGCTTCCAGCCATCCTCGCATCCTCATGGGAGGGAGGCACAGATCGGTGGCTCACCATGTGCAATAGGGGTGACCACCTGCCTGCTGCAGGTCCACGCCACGCACCTCTCCCTAGCCCCTGTCCATACATCCTGCTCTGTGCAGCCTTTCCCGGGGTGAATCCTCCACCCTGAACAGGCAAGGCTCCACGTCACCCTCAGCTGATCTTGCTCTTCCCAGTTCTGCCCTGCTCTCCCTCACTGGGGTTCTAGGGAGACCTTCTCCATTCTGCAGCCTCTCTGGTTGGAGGGGCTCCTTGGTGCTGGCGCAGCATGAGCACCAGCGGGGTTTTCCCTGTGGGATCATCCCACCAGCTCCACAAACAGCATCCCTAAGCTACCAGGTCCAAAAGGTTTCGAGATGATACATTTCAGTTATTTTTTGGTTAGTGATTTAGCAGAAACTGTAATGAAGCTCATAGCATTCCTGGGGCAGTTTCCTAATCCGAAAGCTTAGAGAAGTGTATCCAGAGGAGATTCACATGAACCACATTGCCAGCATCACCCCAAAAACCCCAAGCATGGCTCCCAGCGCCTTGGCCACCCTCTGGCCACCGTTAGCCTCTGACTGCCGGATCAAGCCTTGCTCGTGTCCAGCTGGCCACAGCGTGGTGTCAGCAGCAGCCACTGGTGTTTCTGCAAGCACGTAGGAGAAAGTCAGTTTCAGGGAAAAGGAACAAAGCAGGGGAGCTGCCGGCAGAGAGGCGATGCCAAACAGGGCTGCTGGCTCCCTCTGGAGAGAGGGATTTCCAGCCTGAGGAACAAAGCTGTGGATGCTTCCTCTGAAGCACGTTGCTTCTGCTGGTGTTAACATTTCAGGCATTGCATACAAAACTGCCCTGGAAGGAAGCATTGACATGCAAGCTGATGAGCTCCTCAGTCTGACCACTGGCCAAACAGCTCACCGCTGTGGTGAGCACAGTCCATAGCCCAGCCAGGGGCACTGCGCAAGCAGGGCAAGGACAACTCTGCCATGGCCAAAACAAGGTGATTTATCAGCCCGCCCGTGGGACCTGCCTTTGACGGCGTCCCTACCGTTGTGAAAGATGCTGCACATGGATGGGGAGGGAGGGAGATGCAAATCTATAGAATACACTGCGGGAGCAGAGAGAGATGCCAGCTTTACTGTAAGCCAAAGCCTTAATCGCTCTGCTCCAAATTGTAACTCTAGGACTGGGAGAGCTGATGCACCCAGCCAGCCCTTTAGAGCAGCTTGTCCCACCCAGCGGGTGCAGAAACGCACAGTGCGAAGAACCAGCACTGAATCCCAGCTCCTGCAGCCGGTCGGAGCGTCTCGCTCAGCGCTGCCTGCTCGTACAGGGTAACCTGAGCAGACACAAGAAGACAGCAGTGCAAGCAGCGGCTTAGCAAATACGTCTCACTACTGCAGGCAGCGTATTTTGACTTGGCTTTAGGCATGCTGACAGGGAATAACATAACCCAAAGACATCAGAGGTGAGAAGGTGAGGAAGAAAGAGACAGCCCACCCCTTGGCAGCGGTGAGAAAGCGAGGTTATTTACAAAACAGCCAGTGGATATATGTCTTACTTACACAGGATAAGAAAAATAGAAGTCTCTACTGATAGTACAAAGTTAGCTTATGTTGAGTGGGATCGTTTAATAACATATAATTACTTCATACAGATTAAGATAGAAGTAATTAAAAGAAAGGTTGTGCTTGGAGGCAGAGTTCCTCTGGCACTGAACTTAGGTCCACAGGGAAGCTCTCACTTGTAGACGCTCCCAAAATCAAATCCCCAAACTTCAGACCATTTTCGCTGGCAGCTAAGCTACCTGTTGTGTCCTTTGAAGTAATATTTTAGGTTTAAATTTAAATCTTTATCATCCTTTCTTACATTTAATTTCTCTCTAGTTTATTATCCACACACCCATGAATTTCATAATTCCCTGCCCTCATTAACATGCAAACATCCCCCAGTCTGTGTTATACCTTTCTTCAGTTGGAAATCTAGAGGCAACAGGATCACCAAGAGCCCGGTTTCACGAGGGCAGGGTCCGGGCAAGGGTGCCCCTGGCTCTGCAGTGTCAGGCAGCTGGGATGCAGCCACCACGCATCCCTGGCCGGTGGCTCGCTCCCCACCCTGATGCCGGACCCGGAGGTCCGCGTTCAGCGGTGTGTTCAGGGTTAGAAGGAGACCTGCCCTCGGGACCAGAGCTGAGAACAAGGTCTCTGAGGAACCAGTTTCATCCGAAAGCTAAATGCAACCACGTAGGACCCCCTGATGCACCGCACTGCCAGGATCTCTGGAGGCTTTTGGCTTGTCAGGAACCTAAAAGAAATATTTTCCAGCCTGAGTGAGGTTGACATCGACATTTTCTTTCTTTCCTGCCTCACCATGAACTCACAGTCAAACCAGAAGGTCACAGTCAAACCGCAGTTCTGGTCATCTTGAGAGTGAAATTAACAGCAGCAGCAAATGCTTTTCCAATGCCTCCGTGAAGTACAAAACTTGCTCCTTCCTTTCTGTCTTTGCTGACGTGTGCCTGCGTGATCAGGCTCCCTCCGTCTCTGCCAGAGCACCACTTTAAGTACTTTTGCAGCAGAAAACCACTATATTAGCCTCGGACCTCTGCCATTTTTCATACCTGCGCAGCACACGCGGGCCATGCCATGGGCCAGAGATGCCTCCAGCACCGCCACAGCACAAGGCGCCGCGTTGCACCCACAGCCGGGGGGGACCCAGACAGCATCCGTGGGCAGGGGGATGCTTTCCCTCTCCTCCATGCACACAGCTGCAATATCCTCAGCATCTCCTGGCTCAGAAACCAATAGAGGAAATTTTCACAATGCTGAACCCGGGGGAAAAAAAGAAAAGGAGAGAGATTTTGTGAAGGCTGAACACCTACACCAGCTTTACAGAAATGTTTTCCTCTCTAGCCATATATTCCCACCATGCTTAGGCAGCCTAATATTGAATTCTCATTCTTTTTTTTGTTTTTGAGAAAAAAAAAAAGGCATTTGAAACAAAACAATCTAATTACAGAATAAATATTTAGCTTGAAATGAGCAGACAGACATTCAAAACCATTTTCTGACATGACAGATGATCTGAAAGGAGCTGCGCTGCGGGCATTGTATGCTGTTCAAACCCAATTCAAAAATACATGGCACGGTAGCAAAACTAGACATGACCCCAAGCACAAACATGGCCACGCAGACCAACGTCTCCTGTAAAACGCCGTCGGTGGTTCACGTGGCAGCCGAACCCGGCAGCAGCGTTGCCCCCCTCCGTGGGCGCTGCCATGATAAACCCGTGCGAACACCACTGCAGCAACGCACGCATGGTCCCCTAGGAGGGCATGGCTGGCTGCTCCGGTTTGGGGATCCCAGACTGGGTCCCAGCCTTTCCTGAAAACCTAAGGGAAATTCCTGTCCCCTTACGCACATGACCTGCCCTCCAGCCCTTGGTGTACTGAGAGACACTCAGAACGACTCTTGCTACCAGATCTAAATCATGGTGACATCCAAATGACAGGTGAGAGCCAGGTAGTGGGGGAAAAAAATAACCTTTTCACCTTTAAACACCGAGGAGCTCGTGTCCAGGCGTTCACATCTCTGAGATGCTGAGGAGCAGGGAGACGCGGGAGCGACAGCACCCCTGTAGCAGCTCCGGCTCTGAGCCCACATGGCGCACCTGGAGATGGGCCTGCTCCAAAAAGCTTTGCTCAAGCCCTGGTGCTCCTGAAGCAGCCCTGAGCTCGCAGCAAAAGGAGATGGAGGCACGACCCCAACGTTGGCGAGAGGGGCTGGGAAACAGGAGCTCAAGGGCTGCACTCCACCCACGCAGGGGAAAGCCACCCCTGAGGGGCCAGAGGGACCTGTTCTGGGTCTCTGTGGGAGCGGAGGGGTACAGCTGGACATATGTATGGCTCCATGTGGGAAACACAGCTACCTGGTGCAGTCCAGAGATGAGGGGTGTGAGAGACTTCTACAGACCCACCTTGCTACCCACACTCTGCACCTGGGAGACCAGGAGGGCATTTATGGGTGAAGACACAGAAGGAAAACCCTGAAGGCAGTAGCTGTGGGACGGGAAAACACGACTGAGCAAATCACACAGTACCACTGAGCTGCTGTGCCCACACCCCGGGAAAGACATTAACTGAGCACCGCGGTGTCTCCGTGAGGTCATCCTGATGTCTAACGACCCACACGTTTTGATGTCAGAAATATGTAAAACCACAGTGACGGCAATGAAAACACAAACATCAATGGCTCCTTGCAGAAATGTTCTCTAGAGCATGAATATTAATGAAGCCCACTTCAAGCATGATGTTCTAGCCCCACTTTTCAAATTGAAGTGATGAGCAGGAGGCACCAAGCAGTCACGTGTGCAGGAGGCGGCAATGCCCCCACCCAGAGGACACAGCCTGTGCCCCACCTGTCCTTCCATCCAGCCTCCAGCCTCCTCCCCTCAGCTGTCAGCAAAGCTAACAGGGCCGTCCCTGCTCTCCTGTGCTTCAGCTCTGGGATGAAACTTCACAACCCCCTTCTTCCTGGTCCCTCCTGGAGGCCCCAGTGCCAGGGTGCCTCCCCAAGGCTACCCCTGCCACTCTCGCCAGGCTATGTGGTCCCTGCATCCTTTGGTCACCCCTTTGACTGAATTTTTAGCATTAGGACCACGCTAACAGTCCCTGTCCTCCAGATTTCCTCCCCCTCAGGGACTTGCTCTGTTTGCATGAAGCAGCTGCAATCAACTCACCACCAGTGGGCCAGGTCTGAGACTGGGTCCTGGGTTTGCTGCTCTTCACTGGCTGATGACTCTTACAAAGCCAGAGAAGAGGAGAAGCCAGTCGTGTTCCCAGTGTGACCGCAGACCCTCAGCGATGCAGCACAGCTCTGGCTCTGGAAATGGCCTTCCTGCACATGGAGAGCCAGGAGATCCCCGGGATGTCACAGACCCGGGTGCCTTACCACGGCTTGGGAAGGTGAGGGCTGACAACTCCAAGCTCTCGGGCCTCTCCAGGCTGTTTGCAGAAACACTAGTGAAAGAAAAGAGGTATTCAAAAAATAAATTGTAAAAATTAATGGGAATAATAACTGTTGTGGGTAGAGGAATCCCAGAAACCTCAAGGCCGTGACTGTCCCGGTGGGTAAGACACATTTCCAAGTGTTCAGGGCACTGCCAAGTCCTCCAGCCATGGCGAGGCAACCCGCACGCCAAGCCAGGTGAGAGGGGATGGGCTGCCTCCTGGGAGGCTCTGCTGGTCCTGGCTTCTCCTTTTAACTTTATCCACGTGAGCAGACTGTTAAAATACCACTCAAACCCTGCCTTTCTGCTTTCGGTGCCTTGGATCACCCTGTCTGCTCAAGCCCTGTTGTCCCTGCGGGTCATTCCTCTGGGCACGCTCATGGTGCGCATTTTCTCTGACCTAGGCGGTGAAACGGCAGTCTTCAAAAGCACTCCTGTTTCCCCCAAAGCCTGGAGTGAGATCGAGGCCACAAACATTTCTGGGCAGGAAATTTGGCTCTGGGCAGATTAGGGCTTTGTCCTGAGCGTGTTGCTTGGCTGAGGGAGGGCAGAAGTGGAGGGTTTGGAAGGGAGAAGTCCCACTCTGCAGCACATCCCCAGCAGCCACCTACCACAGAGCCAAGGAGCTGGGGCAGCGTAGCAGAGCTTGGAGCTCGGGACCTGATGATTTGCAGTGCAGAAGGGAGGAGATTCACCCACCGCCTTTTCTCTCCTCCTGGCGACTCGCATTGTGTTTTGGGCACAGATGCTCAGACTCAGTGCTGGTAACTCATCTAGAAACACGTGGCCCCAGGAGACCTGCAGCGGCGGGGACGGAAGGCAGTGGATGCACGTGATGAGCAAAATCTCCAGGGTTCACTCCAGGGTTCACCGTAGCAGCATCTGGCTGTTTTTCAAGATGTGCTTTCCGCAAGCTGAGGTGCACCGTGGGCGTGCAGCCCCCTGGCCGGGATCTCGGCCTTGGCAGTGCCCGGAAGGATGCCGGCACCCTGCCTCCACGCCTTCGGGTCCTCTCGGCTGCAAGGGTCCCCACTAAAGGCTCGAGGGGACACGAAGCCACACAAGGGCACCGGAGAATCAAGTATCTCACCAAGGAGACCCAAGTATAAACCCACTGAGCATCTGCCCAGCTACATGTAGGGCTGGGTGCCGCTGCCCTGCAGGGACAACTGGGCTCTTGGTTCCGCACCACGGCCGCTCAGGACTTGTCCCCAGTGCCATCGTCCATGGGCGGGGAGAAGGACGCTCAGCCAAGGTGTTCCTCATAGGACCCCATTATTTTTGTCAAGGTGTTTCATTTCTAGTGGAGAGGCCGGGTGAAAAACCGCCGCCAGGGACCTGCAAGCAGCATGAGAGCATGCCAAAGATGGGCAAGGCTCCAGAGCACTCATTTGTTCTTCTGCCCTGGAGGGAAAGGGGCTTAGTTGCCTTTTTCCAAGAAAAGAAACCAGGGGAGGCTTGCCACTCACCCCCAGCCACAACTCAAACTCTTCAAATGCTTTTTCTCCCCTCGAAATAAGAAATACTTAAACTCATGGGCAAAGAATGAAAAGTGGTGAACAAAGCTCCCTGCTCACCAAATGGTGATTCACCACGACCGAGAGAAAACCTGCCCGGTCCCCTGCTGCAGCACTGGGTCATGCCTGGCCTGCAGGTCATGGCAAGTTTTCTCCAGGTGCTGGGTTGTACCCCCGAGGCACCTCCTGGGTGGCTGCTGTGGCCCTGAGCACCCCGGGCTGCTACTGGGTCACTGCTCCCACCACCTGAGCAGCTCCAGACAGCCCCTGGAAGGAAATTCGGCCCAAGCCTCCTGTTCGTTGTTTTGAGGGCACCGTTCTGCAGGGAATCGCAGTGTGCTTGAGACCCTCAGGCTCCAGGCTCGGCCACAGCAAAACCAGGACCCGTCCCCAGTGTTATTTATGATGCCCCTCGGTCATAGGTTGCCTTACGCTGCTCACTGGAGGGGAACGATTGGAGCAAGCTCCCTTAGCTCTACGTGTGGGGTTTTTGTCCAGTTTCGGTGTGAGGACGCTGGTGACAGCGAGGAAGCGTTTCACCGTGCCCCACAGCTTGCCAGTAACGGTGGGGACCAGCAAAAGGCCCCTGGTACTTACTCGTTGACAAGTCCTGAGTCTGAATTGCAGGAGGTATTCAACACCACTGAGAAGCCGGTGAGAATGGCACGTTTCACTCTGCCCTGCGCTTACTCCAGGTATTTGCTCCTTTCAAGTCAAAGCTATTTGCGAGTGCAGAGCTGAAGAGAACTTTTGCACAGCCACCCAGTGACCCGAATCACCAAGCCGGGCTCCGCCTGGCCTCCCCCCCTAGAGCTACCAACCCTCTGACCCATATCAGCACCTGGATCTTAACCGGGGGTGAGTCGGCTTCACCACTAGCTGTCATCTCCGTTGCTTCAAGGCTGAGTCTCACCCAGTTTGACCCTGAGGAGTGTGTTGGACTCGTCTCTCCGGACCTCTGGCTGCTCCGGCTCTCGGCTCAGCGTTAATGGCAAGCGAGGGTGGGTCAGACCCGCTGCCGCACCACTAACCCCGTCCCCGGTCCACGGAGGAGAAGTGAGAAAGGCTGTTATCTCCAGGTCGCAGCCCTGCAGTCAGCTCAGCCCCCTCCCCAAGGCAAGCACACAAGCTCAGCAGCCACCACCTTTTCCTAAACCCCAAACTGTTTATTTTCCCCCCCAAACTTTTGATTCAGCCCCCCCACGATGCAGGCGTGGAGCTTCCTACCACCTGCGCAAAGTTTTGCATGGGATGGCGCTGGTTTCCCCTTTGCCCTTCTCACCCCCCAAAGCCCCGCAGCCCAGTGGGACGGCGGAGCAGACAGCTCTCCCCGGCGCCTGCCCACCTTCGCGCCGGGGCAAGCGGAAAGCCTTCCCTGGGCCTCCCCTGCTCCGGGTACCGGCGTCTGTGGCCGCCCTTCGCTGGGCTTCTCGTGCTCAGCGAAAGCATGGGGACAGCCAGCGGCACCTCGCCCACGTGAGCTGCGCTCGGCCGAAAGCCGGAGCCGTTTCTGGAGAGCAGCTTCCCCTGGAGCAGAGGCGGCAGAACCGGGGTGCGCTGACCGAAAAAGGAAAGCCCCGGCGTTTCCAACGCAAAGCGAGGTTTCCCAGCCTCCGGCCGGGGAGGACGGGCAACATCCCTGCAAAAAGCAGGGCGGACTGCTCCGCGGCAGGAGGGCTCCGGAGGAGCGCGAGGGCTGTTTCCATAAAACTGTGAACACGCCAGACCTGCTGCTCTTGCAGAGCTCCGTGAAACCAGTGATTTCTGAGCAGAGTTCAGATGGAGAGCGCTGGTGCTATAAAAAGCAAAGTGACTTTGGGCTTTGACGCTTCCTCCTGACACACAAAAAGGTGATTTGTGATTCAAAAGATGAGGAATTTATCATCAAAAGGAGCTGGGACCAAGCTCGGTGTTTACACATGGAAGAACAAGACGGGCACCAAGAGCAGATGTATTTATAGCCATCCATTAATAAAAGAAGCAAGTCAACCATACCTTTGAGCTAAAGTTAGAGCGCAGCGCTCAGCGTGTCCTTAAAAAGGCAAGAAAGTTTCCGCAAACTGGGACAGCTGCTCCCGGCGCCGGCTCTGCGCATCCCCTCCCCGGCGCACGCCGGGGCTCCCGGCCAAATGCGGCGAGGCTGCTGCAGGCGAGCAGGCGGACTTCGAGCGTCTGGTCACGGGCTGGTGGCCACCTCAGGAGCCAAACAGCCCCTGCTCCGCCTGCGGAGACCTGCAGAAGCAGCCTGCCTCTTCACAGAAACCAGAAGCCCTCCGGTTTTGAGTCCCGTACCTTGTTTGCTTCCCCAGCCAGGAGCCGTCACCTCTGCTGCAGAAGAGATGGGGGCACGCTGGTCGCAGCTCGGGTGGGCTGGTCCTGTGGATGAGGGCTGGGTTTGTGGGGCTGTCTCCATCACCCAGCAGAGGGAAGAGGAGAAGCACCCAAGGGTTACAGATTTGGGCTGTCGCTGGAGGGTCCGTGCGAGCCCAGGGTGAACAGAGAGCACCCAAGAGGGTGCACCAAGAGGTCCTGGAATCTCCTGGGGTAGGATTTGATATTTAGAAATGCTTCAGAAATCACTAATGGCAGCAAGTGCCGTAACCCACCGGTAAGGCTGCTGCTGTCCGGATTCACCTCCCAAGGGCTGAGGTGCGTTACAATGCTGCCAGGTGGGAAAGTCCTAGAAAAGCCAGATCTTTGTTCCTTGCAAGGTGCTTCTAGAAAGCAATTAATTTTCCTTCTTCTTGATGAATAAACAGATGAGCTCTGGCAGCCATTTCCCTGTTTCTCCCCTCTCCCCCCCACCACAGCTCCAGCCCCTGAACCACACTGGAAGCTCTTTGCTGAACCGCTCCCGGCACATCTGGAGCCACAGGAGTCAAGCGCCGGATGTATTATGCCAGAAGTGATCATCATGCTTCAGGCAAACTGAGAGCAACCACAAAAAAATACATCTCACCTGAATCAAAGTTCATTGTGGCTTTTCTTCTCCACACCCCAGCGGAAGAGCCACAAGAGACAACCACCCTGGCCTCTGCAGGGAAGGAAACAGGGCTGCGGGCAAGCGCAGTAGGCAACGGGGCCATCTCTCACCTCCCAGATGTGCATTTCACTTCCAAGCTTGTGCTGAAGATGCTACAGTTACATGAACTTGACTGACCTTGGAGCAAGAGGTGGGACTAGACGACCTCCACAGGTCTCTTCCAACCCAAATTATTCTACAACTTCATAATTTTCTGTACGAAGATGGAAAGGAAGCACGTAGATAAAACCTCCCTCTCACACCAGCTGCTAAGTGTTCTTGTCAGAGGGATCATAGAATCATTAAGGTTGGAAAAGACCTCTAAGATCATCACGTCCAGCCATCAACCCAACACCACCATGCCTGCTGAACCATGTCCCGAAGTGCCACATCTACAGGTTTTTTTAACACCTGCAGGGATGGGGACTCCACTGCTTCCCTGGGCAGCCTGTTCCAAGTCTTTCAGTGAAAAGTTTTCTAATATCCAATCTAAAACTGTCCCTGAACCAGTATAGTCAATACCAAGCCAGCAGCAAAACCCCAAGAACAGGGATCGGGGCTTCTTCCCGGGCTTTCGGGCTCGGATCTCCCGATGCAGCTTCTCAGCGCAAGACTGAGACACAGCCTCAGCAGCCTCACCCTTGAGCTCTTCTGCAAATTCAGTCTGAGTTCATTTCAGTACGATCCAAACCACGCTTTCCAGCAAACGCTGCCCTTCACTGCCGAACCCCCCCCACGCAGCTGCCGAACACGGCCGCGTGGCACAGGAATCCTCGCTCAGCGACCGCGTTGGTGGACATCGGGCCGGCATCCCGGTTGTTACCAAACCTTTTCCGGAGCTCCTTCCCGACGCGACAGCGGGACCCTCACTGCACACACCGGAATGTGCGCTGTGGCTCGTGATCAGCTGTGACTGACTGACGTGATTTGTCTGTTATTTATTATAATTCTTTACAGCCTGTAGCAGGGGACTGTACTAAGCAGCATTCGCTTCCTTCGCCAACTCGCAGTCCATTCACAGAACCCGCACCAGCTTCCTCTGGCCAGCTTTCGACAAACCCCCTGTTGAGCAACGCAATAATAAATATTACAGCATTTTTAATGACTTGTTAGTGAATTCCAGGATCAGCCATTTTACGGCTTTGCCTTGAAACGAAGGGAGGCTGAAGACCGAGAGCGCCTCTGCTTCACTTTGGAAGCGTGCCTCTGCACCACCCTTCTCCCAGCACAGCAGGGCTTTGTTTGAAGACCTCTCCCAGCCCCACCGACGCAGAGTCCTTCAACCAGCTCTTCCACAATTATTCAGCCCTCATTTACAGGCATCTAATTTTAGCGCAGTTACTGTTGAGCATCCTCTCGAGTTATTGTTAGCATGAAACGAGGATCATCTGACAGGAACACGCTGCAGCTCCCCGGTAGATACCAGGGAGGGATGCTGAAGGAGCGCGCGCGCCTTGCTGCATGATTAGCGGCAATCCTGCCGTCCGGGGACACTCCGCGTGCCGACCTTTTGTTCCCGGTACCTTGCAATTCCAAGAGCAATATGAAACCCCTGTGCTGGCCTCCACCGTACTAGGCTTATTTCACTGCACCGCTTCGCTCAGTTATCAGTTTCCATAATTACTTCCAAATTGGCCACAGGGATTTATTATTCATTATTTTTAGGATCATTTCAGCAGAAAAGGCATCTGATTATATGGATATATATTCGCGTGACATCTTTCACTGGAGGATCTCTAAGCACTTCGCAGAATACGAATGAATCTCTGCCCGGCTGCAGTGACAGTTCTTTTCCAGGCAGGACAACAGGAGCCGTGATTAAAAGACATGTCCAAACTCCCAGAGGAAACTGATGCCGAGCACAGGAACACCGGCTCCCAGTTGTGTGCGTTAGCTATTCAGCCTGTGCGAACACAGCCAGCGGCAGCTGGCTACGCAGGCATTACAGAAAGCGCCGACGCCGTGATGTGAAACGGTTGCCTCTCTCCGCACACAAACAGGTTCAAACACAAATTAGGCTCGGAGAGAAGAAAAAAGGCTTCTTCTCAAATACCGAACAACTGGCCCTTTCCTACTAATAAGGAGCGATGGGAAAGGAGGGCAGGGAGGGGCGCGGGGTTACGGAGAGCTCGGTGTACCAGCGGACAGGGCTGGGATTTTGTCAGCATGATGCGCCGAGGCTTCACCCCTTCTCGCTGTGAAGAAGACCCCATCTCCCGGCCCGCGCTTCAAGCCAGCTTCCCCCTTCTTCGCGTCCTACCTGCCAGGGAGGTGCACAGCGAAACCCCTCCAGATGCACTGAAAAACAGACAAGACACGGCAACCAGCGGACTGGTGTTTCTCTCTTTTATTTAAAAACAGTGCTTCATTACCATTTGCAAAGGGTTAGGAAGGGTTTCCCCCCTTGCTTAGAGTTTATAAAAGCCAGCAACATGATCAATAATTTATACACATGGATAGTAATACAAAAAAAAAGAATAAAAGCTAAAGATCTAACTACTCCGACCTTCACAATTCCAGCTACTTGATAATAATAGGAATAACCCAATGAATACTGTATGGTCTGAAAGCTACTATACAATATGATACTTAACGAGGGAGGGCGGGAAGTTAGAGGCTGTCACAAAGCCCTGGGATGCAGATACTGCTTCTCCAGAGTCAGCAGGGAAATGGGACCCTGGGCAAGCGGCTCGGGCGTCCTAGGAAATGATCCAGGGGAAGGGAATGCGTCCCACTGGGGACACGTCCCGTTCCCCGGCGGTACCTGGCAACGTGAGGTGCTGGGGAGACCGCGTGAAGGGGCAAGTCCGTCGCTGCCGTTGGAGGTGCTGCGGCATCTCAGCCTTGCACTGAAAATCTCCAAGTCTCAAGTAGATCAGCCTGTGAGGTCAGTAAAATACTCCACCAGCTCCGTATCGCTCTACAGCCCTGGTTCTCATTTGCTATCAGCCCCACGTTTTAGCTCCAGCTATTTACAAGCAGGATTTATCATGTATAAAAAACAAAAAAGAAAAAAAAGCTAAAAAGAAAAAACCCCAAACCAAATCATATCCCCTGGGATAGAAGAGGATTATTTCGTCACTTGGTAACGCAGCCAAATCCAGCTGCCAAAACTACAACACACGCACACACACAAAATACCGTGAACAGAAAAAAAGATAGAAAACCATGACCAAAACGGAGACCACTCACGTGGGAGGCCTGATTTCTGTAAGGAATTCACTCCTCGGGGAGGCAACAAGCCCGTTCACCAGCAGAGAACTGGGAAATCTGGCAAGAGATTTATTGAATCACCTCATGGGGGGGGGGGGGGGGGGGGGAAAAAAAAAAAAAAAAAAAA
>Ga0065711_1036806_pt1 | contig 20553 bp, 16 predicted proteins | sample Hoacrofraction12_FD_59098 | JGI IMG/M metagenome (GOLD analysis project Ga0065711, IMG submission 59098) | Hoatzin crop microbial communities from Cojedes, Venezuela - Epithelial fraction 12 v2 (version 2) | ecosystem: Host-associated > Birds > Digestive system > Esophagus > Crop | place...
TCTGCTCACAAGCTTTGCTACCTGTGCACCTGTCTCCTGTCCCCACTGAACAAGACAGGCTTCACATTTACCTCCCAGTAACAGCCATTTCCTCAGACTTGAAGGAAAAAGTGAGATCAAAGAAACACAAGGTGAGATCCACGAACAGAAAGGCAGTATTTTCATTGTAGAGGGACCACTACACAGCTGTCCTGGGTGGGCTCAGCCCACGTCTGACACGACACCCGAGGGAGGAATGACACTTTCCTCTCATCGAGGGAGTTCTGCAGTCCTCACCCAGACACTGTCTAAGAGCCTCTGCACCGTTTTCTGCTCCCACTAAATTCGAGTTGTCCTTATTTCCTACCTAGTTTGGCCCTGAGGCTCCAGCTCCCATGGCCTACACCTGCAGCTTGGTACCTGAGGAACCGGCCACAGGGTGCAGGCAAGTCTCCACTTGTCTGTAGAGGCTTCAAGCAAACTAATTTGCCCTGCTCTGCCTTAAACTGAGGCATGCTTGTGCATGAACAACTACAGCGCTGTCTGAATCCAAGCTTTGGGCCTTTGGGTGGTGTAGATTGAAAACCTGCAGAAGAACTAGGATGTTGCGGTGTAGGAAAGGGCTGTTTGACTTTTAAACAGCAATACCACTCCTAATTTGCTTCCCTTGCATTGCTTTCCCAAACAATGTAACATGAATGGGGCGAGCACCAGAAGAAGCGATGAGGTGTTTGCCCTCCATGCTTGGACCAGTGCTTGGCATGGGAAGTGGTGCCCCTTCTTGCATGAGAAGGAAGCTTTGCTTTCTGCAGTCATCATCACCTGTGCCTTGGGGGCAGGTTGCCATCGTGTCGAAGATATGTCCACCCTATCGCCACTGCGATGACGGCCGGTGAGGTGTGGATATAACCAAGCCAGTGTTAAACAGACTGGTTCAGTCACCACTAGCAGTTTAACTGCAGCAGTGCAGAGCCTACGTTGGGCTAACTTGTCCGCTGTTCTCCAGCTTCTACATATGGGCTTCTCAGCCCATCCTGAGCTCTACTGATAAATCCATAATTAGCTTATATAGGCCTGCGTGACCTGTCATGACAGGGATTTTAGACGTATCTCAACAGCTCTGAGTCATGACATTGCTTTTTCTGCTAGCAGTTTGACCTACTGCCACACAGGAGGAGGTAAAGCCAGGGAGGACTCTTTCAGTAAACCAGAGCTGACCTGCCTGCTCCCAGGAAATGCTAGGCAGGTGGGCAGGCCGAGGGATCCTTCAGGGCTTTATGCAACACTAGTTAGAGCATCTGACATCTTAGGTTTGCTGTGGATACGCTCTGCATCGCTTTGCATGGTAGCTGTCACTCCGACTCACATCTCTTCGGTGCTGCGAATCCTAATATTTTCCAGGCAGAAGGCACTCTGTCTTGTAACAGAAGTTTTCTGTGATTCCTACAACATTTCAAAGAAGCTGAATGTACCTCTTTGCACAGTCAGGTCTTTCAATGTATTTTATTTACGATTCCATCAAAAAATTGTGTAATTAGAGTCTTCTGAAGTCAGTGATGTTCACACCCAGAACTACTGTCCTTTCTAAGTGTCTCTGATCAGGCTGTGGTGTGCTACTGTACAGGTTTCTTGTGGCTCCCGCAGTCTCTGGGAACCTGCAGATCCCTCCCTGCAAAGACGCTGTACTATAATGCAGATGCCACAGATGCCACGTGATTCAGCCACAGCCTGCAAGTCCCCAAATGCACAGAAAATTTACTGTAATGCAGCTGCCAGGGGAATTTCTGCAGAGTCTCCTGGAATCCGCAGGGGCCCTTTATGTCCATCCCGATGCCCGCACTATATAAACTCGCATGCTGTATGGTACCCGCTGACCTGGCAATGCTGTCTGAATCCTCTCCATGACAACACACTGCAATGTCCTCAGGTACAGAGAGGCATCCTGCAAGCAGGCAAAGCTGGCCAGGGAGTCAATATATCAGATGTACAGGGTATCATGATAGCGTAAATCTTTTCTACGGGGAAGTAGGAGGTACAAGTGCAAAGGGACAAAATGTCTCCCCAGAGGAAAGGAAAGAATTGCTGGAAGTAACAGAGAAGAAAGAAATGGCGAACTGGGAGGTTTAAATAACCTTCAAATCATAAGAGATATAGTTTGTAGGTCTCATGCAACAGAAACATGCATGGCCAAACAGCTCCTTTCACACAACATTTTGGATACCCTCATTGAATGAAGAATAGTGGAAGGTAGTAAGGACCACAGGTAAGAAAGGAGAGGTGCTTTCCAACAAGGGTTGGAGGTGGCTGGAAAGCTGAGCGAGTGGAGGAATGTAGACAAGCTGTTCTAGACATTCTCAACAATGATGGCTCGCATACCACTACAGCAAAGAAACGTCCTGAATGCGTGGTAGGAGTAAGGAGGGAAAAGACAAGCCAGCTCCATGGAGCTAGCTAAGATAAGCACATGGAGGACTTAAAGAAGTGGACAATATAATGAGAATAGGATTGGGACCCTACATGAGAGTCATGATGGATTTTGAATTTTTTAAGGTCTCCTTCCTGTTGAAGGCTCCCCCTTTGCTGTAGCAGAGAAGTGCCTTCTGGAGCACCCCAGCCCAGTGACTTCCTCCACCCCAGGCTTGCACGGGTGCTGCTCTGGGGGGCTGACAGGCAGCACCCCGTAACGTTAGAGCAGGAGAGACCCTGAGCTAACCCATCACCCTTTGGGGTCTGGGGCAGCAGCCAAGTGTGCCCAGGGGGCTCATACAAAGCAGAGGGCAACAGATGAGGAATGTTTCTCTTTTTAGTGTGTGAATGTAAGCTGGCACTAAAAGGATTTTCATACATGTCGATGCTAGGATCAGGAAGATGAGCTGCAGGAGAGGTATCTAGTACAGGATGAGGAAGCACATTTCTGCTGAAGCTGGTTTTAATTCTGCTTTTTCTTCTCCCCCCCCGAAAGACCAAATTTAACGTCAAACTTGGGGGGGTTGGTAGAAACCCGTGACATGACTGTAGCCCAGTTCTCGTTAGGAAAGTGGAGAGCTGGCTGGCAGTTTCGCACAAAGGCCAGATCCATGCACAGCTTTATTTGTAAGCAACCGTTTCAATTCCGTCACCAGACCGTGGGGCTGGCTTCCTGCCCGGTGAGGTCAATTGCCCAAAGGCAAGCATGTGGTGACAACTAGCACATTCCTGTGCCCAAGCTGAGGTGACACCACGGCCAAAGCAAACCTGAGGCTGGGGCTGTTTCCAAGGAGGGCTGGGACATTCGAAAGGGAAAAGCCAGATTACAGAGGAATCATGATCCTCAACTATTCAGTGACAGTAAGAGAGGAAAGGATTGCTCAAAAAAATGCATCTCCCTCAAGAAAGATAGTGTCTCACCGCTGGCAGGCTGGATGTGGGCTCATGTCCCCATCTTCTCCTTCTCTGGTAGGGGCAAGAAGCAGACTCTCAGCGGAAGGAGGGGCCAGATGGCTGGCTGGGAGAATGAGACCTCCCAGGTCAGACCTTGTCAGTCAAACCTCTCATTCTGATTTTGCTTGCAGGCAGGACTCTAGATATAACCAGGAGAACTGGGCCTCAACCCTCAGTGACTTGTACAACCTTGAAACCTGGTCATGCATCCACACTGTGATGCATTTGCTGCACTTGTTTGGACATTAAGGCAGGCTTGTGGGGCTTTTCAGTGTGCCAGCCGGGTGCTTCACAGCCATATCCCAGCCACGACTTTGAAGCAGCAGAAAAAGCTGTATCTCATCCTTCCCCAGCTCAAGTCAGAAGGATTAGTTGGTTATTTAGGAGTCCCTTCCCCCATCGACAGAGTGGAGGAAAATAGTTATAAACCTTCTTTTTATATGTGCCAGCTAGTAGACAGGATCAATATGCAAAGGGACTCTCTGATTTCTGACATGCCTAAACCCTCAGACGACTGTGGTTTTTTGCACCATATGGCTCTATCACTTGATAAAATAGTGCCCTAAATATGCTGGTTGTTTTCCAGTCTGCCACCAAATTAACTTAGGAGGATGGGCATATGTAGCCAGAGTTGCTGCCCTGTTGCCACCATTTCTGAGGTCTCCAGGCCTATCACAAGCCGCTGTATTTTTGCAGCCCCTCCTGCCCCCCCTCCCCGGACCAGCTACCAAAGGGATTAAACATGGCGTGTTATCTACTGCAGTGGCTTAATCACTGAGCAAAGCGCTCATCCCCTGACCGCAAGGTCAAGGAATTATCTTCCTAACAGATAACACAGCCAGGGCTTGGAACGAAGTGAAGAGCTGAACTGTCATTGCAAGCCCACAGGCCACAGCTTTATTGCTGTTTCTCGGAGACTAACGCCACGAAGATGCTGTGAAAGTGCAGCGTGACTTTTCCCACCTGCCCTGAGATGCCTCTTGGTGGCAGGGAAAGATAAACACAGGAAAAATGGCATTCAGCTTTGTGCACACGTGTCTCTCTCCCATAAGCACTCCCTGTGCCAAACCTGTCACTCCGAGAGCAAGGGGTTTTGATGGTTGGATGTATTTGGCACCATGCGCTAAGGAGAGAACATTACGCAGGAAGAGCTTTTAATAGACTGTGAAGAACTAACCGAGCACTAAGTCTGGGCCAGAAAAGAAATGACCTCAAGGGAAACACATATATCTAGAAATACAATTTCAGAGGGCGTAGGTCCTATACGTTAGCTTCAGCAGAAGGTGGGAAGTCCCGTTCCCACGCCAGCTAACCCACCGGGGCAGAGCCGCAGGGCCTGCCAGCCCCGCAGCTCAGCATGCACAGGGGCAGCCCCACTGGGCTGCGAGAGGGCAGCTGAGGGCATCGCTGAAAAAACTCTTCATTCAAGTTTTAAAGAGTCCAGGTCTGCTGCCAACATAAAAGAGTGAGGAGGACTCCTGACACAGAGCACTACAAAACCAGGTTGTTGCTAGGGACTAACACTGGGCGTCAGCCCCCGCCTCGGGACCTGCTGCGCACACCCAGGCAGGATGAGCCACGGTCCCCTGCCTGGTGCCTGCCTGAGATCCACCTTGTTTCAAAGATGGCAAAGGCATAAACTGAGATTACAGAAAAAGGCTGAGAAGATGAGGCTCTCTACGCAAAGCTGGGTGACACAAATAGCTGCCAGCTCCCCAGGTGACTCCTTCAAGGTCACATATACAACAGCAACTGCAGAGGAGGAACCCTTACCTCTTCAGTTTAGCCAAGAAGCCGGGTCCTTAAGACTGGTTGAAATTACACATGCCTAAATCTTCCTTGTGCCTTTCAAAAGGAGCTAAGCAATCAAAGGACATTTTCCCACCTCCCTCAGTACATCTCACCTTTTGTAGTCCAGCTGCTCCCTAAAGACCATGGTTATTATCATTTGTCTGCGAAATAGCCGCACCCTGCCAAGTCCACGTGCCTTACCGGTGAACAGCAAAGGACCCCTGCAGCCAGAGGCGTGGCTCTCCTCCCATCTTCCTACCAAGAGATGCTTCCTGCAGCACTGGTGTGGGACACGAGAGAAGCAGCTCCCACCTCAAGACAGAAGATTAGCCTGCTTGGCAAATTCCATTGTTCTTCAGCTATAAATCAAAATAAAAGTGTTTTTATTACTTTCAGCTCTGAAACATGAAGGGTCAGATCATCTCTGAGATATCTGTGTCTCTGTTAATCTTGGTGGACAGGGGTCACAACTGTGGGGATGTGGGAGAGACAGGGCAACTGCCAACACTTCGCTTTCTCAGGAAAGCAAGCTCGATGGGCAGGTTGGTAAGCTGAAGCTTTTGAGGTGAATGCGCTGCATCCGAAGAGCCCGTGTACCCCAGGGAGGGGCTCACTGAGGTTACCTGCATGCTGTTCATCCTTCTGGGGCAGGGCACAACCCGCAGTACCCTTTCCACATGCCCACCTCCAGCAGCTAAGGCACAGCAGGGACACAGAGATATTTAAACAAACTACAGGCAAGACTGGTAGGTGGAATAAGTAACCTGCCTGCCCTGCAAGGGGCCTGAATGAGCTAGCTGCAAATAAAGGTCATTCTTCTCAACTCTTATCTCAGGTGAAGACAACAAAACCCCACAGTGCTCCATGTGGGAAACGAAGTCCTAATAAAGCTTCGGATTTTCCACTTGGCTGCTGCTCCTCACTTCCCCTCCCTTTCCCACCTGCATTTCTCTGCACCTTTGGGGAAATCTGACATTCCGTATATATCTATATTGTTCTTAATCAGGAAAGAGATCTTTCTGTCCAGTAAGTGACTGTCAAGAACAGAGACGGGGGAACGTGCGTTTGAGAGCTGTCTGTCTTGCAGCCTTCCGGGGGCCCTGTCTCCTCAGTGTCCCCCCCACGGCTGCTGTCTCTGCAACCCCAGGATCTGCAGCCACCACAACCCAAGCCTCAATGTCACTTTGGACATAGCAGAAAGCTGGACAACCCCTTCACAAAACCCACATCTCTGCTCTAGAGCACACATGTGCAAGGAACCCTTTTAGCCATGTGGAAATCAAGCACTGCTCTACCTGTCCTTTGTATGCTTCTCTCCACAGGGATGCTGTTGCAGGCTGCGGCTGGGTGCATACCCCAGAGCTTGTTCTGGCCAAGTTACAAGCTGCTCCCCAAGAAGGACAATGGCTGCACAAGTTCACCCGGACATCTAGGGGATGGCATGAGCTGCCTTCTCCTCCCACAAAGTTCCAGCCTGGCACCTCTACTTGGACTAATTTTCCCATTTCATTGAGCTTCACTTCTTCCCTATAAGCAGACTTTACTCATGAACTCTCTACATCTCCACCATGCTCCAGTTGACAGTATGGCCACCAAGAACAGGATTGCCTCTTCCAGTGGATTCACTGGCCCCCCAGCCTCCAAAGGCTACAGCAACTAGCAATACACTTTCTAGAAAAAAATGGTCCGCATATGTTTAGATACAAACAGGCCTTGGAAAATGCATGTAATTAAATATAACCCCTCCAGTACTGAGTGTGAGGAGCCTGGGCCAGCCACCACTTTCCTTCTTTTTCCCTATCAGTGGTGCCAGCTCCATGAAAAATGGTGTGGTCTGAAGATCCTTCCTGCTGCGTGACATGGGCTCCTTCACCAAGCACCTCTGGTCCTCTCCTGCCCCTTGCTCCAGCACTGCCAGCTGGGTTTGCCAGGTTTCCCTTGGGGACCCCTCTGCCTTGCACCCTTCTGTGTACAGCCAAGCCATGGAGGCCTGCCAGCCTGTGCGCTCCCCAGCCGGCCGCTGCTCCTGAACACCTCCTGCAGGGTCCGTGCTGGGTCGTGTTTAGGTGCATGTTGGTCCAGGCAGCGTTAATGCAGGTGGGGGAATCCCCAGTAAGTGCCAGAGGCAACATGCCGCCGATTCAGTTCCCAAGCCTTTCTCACTATAGATTAGAATAACACTAAAATTCACCCAGTGGCAAGTAAGTGAGATGTACTCATCTGTGGCAGAGAGAAGAAGAGATTAGAGGCCATAGTGGTCTTTCCTAACCTTAAGCTTTTCAGTAAATCTTTGAAGATTAAGGAAAGAGGTGGTTCCATAAAATTGATTTGTCTTCGGTGCATCTGTCCATCCAAAGATGAGTATCAACATCCCGCTTCTGTATAATTCACATTTCTCCACATACAGCCTCCAGAAAGTGAGCTGAAGTCATGACCTTACTACTGTAATTAGCCTCCAGAATGTGGCTGGCTGCGGTATCAGGGCTGTAGGGATGGCAAGTACTGACCCCATTCTCCTCAGAAAGGAGACGGGATTCTTTTCATGTTACCTTGGGAACTTACACCCTACCACAGCAAACATCACCTGGACAGGCAGAGATAAAGCAGAATATAGTCCAGTCTGTCCTGCTGTCTCCTGACCTTATACAGCATGTCCTCCTTCCTCCATAATTGATGTCTCCTGCTGCAGAAGCAGCCACGGCTTCTGCTTCTCTGGCTATCCCGTTACAGCAGTAGTAAGTGCAAGCCAGTTCTTCTGCAAAACAATTAAAATGTATTCTGTTTCTTACATCAGGAAATCTTTCTTTATAACACCACTTCTTCCTCGCTGCACTCCAGCTACGGAAACTCAGCAGCTTCTTCCCTTCGTTTTCCCCAGGAGCCCACAGTCTGGGACACACACAACCTCCTCCAAGGGGAAACAGTTACTTGTTTTTCTTTCCATGACATTCAGAGATACTTAAAATATCCCTGGTGCATGTAAGAGGGCTGCTTTTCCAAAGCTCTTAGGATACAGTTGTATTTTGTTAAATCATGTGGATAGGAAAACATTGAGAAAATTTCTGGCACACCAGCTGTCTGACCTGGCTTACTTACATGATGCTAGTGCTAGGAAATGTGCTAGTTTTATAGCCCTCATGGCTTGAAACTATTTATCCAGAGAAAGGCAGCAGCAGGGAAAAGGGCACGTCAGGCTTTACACGCACTAACCTCAAAACATGCATTAGCCACTGCCCTGGAACAGCCTGCTTACCCCCTTGACTGGCACTGCTCCGCACATGGGTGCCATGCGCTCAGCCATGCTGGCAGGGCGATCCCACCACCGACCCTCATCCAGGGCAGCTGGAAGTATGCTGGGCTGTATGTTTTGAGCAGGTTGCTGAAAGACTTGGAAGACCTGAGGGCACTGTTGACCTGGCTGCTGTGGGGTCCGGGAGCAGAAATGTCCCTATGAGCAGGATCAGCTGGCTGTTGTCCTTACCCGGGCTGTCCATCAGTGTTTCTCTTTCTCCGTGGGTCTGGAAATGGCAGCTTCAGTCAAGACACTGCCTCCTGGGTGATCTTCAGTTATAAAGCTCACCATGTTTCACCTGAAGGTAAAACTTTCCAGTCTGGTCTTTGCCTGTGAGGAAAGAAAATCAGAAGAAAAATCAGGAATTATTTACTGGCAAATTATTTTCATGCAAAAAAAAAGAAAAATTAAAAAAAGACCTCATTATTAAGTATTTCTCTTGACAGATGATGTATATGAGATAGACTCATAGAGTCATAGAACATCTCAATTGGAAGGGACCCATAAGGATCACCGAGTCCAAGTCCCTGCTCTTCACAGGACTACCAAAAACTAAACCATGAGTCTTCAAGCATTGTCCAGATGCTCCTTGAACTCTGACAGGCTTGGTGCCATGATCACTTCCCTGAGGAGCCTGTTCCAGTGACCAACCACCCTCTCAGTGAAGAACTTTTTCCTAAAGTCCAACCTGAACTTCCCCTGACGCAGCTTCATTCCATTTCCCCATGTCCTGTCACTGGTCACCAAGGAGAGATCAGCAGCTCCCTTCCCACTGCCCACCCTGAGGAAGCTGTAGGATGCGTGAGGTCTCCCTTCCACCTTCTCCAAGCTGAACAAACCAGGCTACCTCAGCCACTCCTCCTAGGTCTTGCCCTCGAGGCCTTCCACTGACTTGGTCACCCTCCTCTGGACACACTCCAATAGTTTGATGTCCTTCTAATATTGAGGCACCCAGAGCTGCACACAGTGCTTGTGGTGGGGCTGCACCAGTACAGTGCAGAATGGGACAATCACCTTCCTTGTCTGGCTAGCTGTGCTGTGCTTGATGCACCCCAGGACACGGTTGGCCCTTTTGGCTGACAGGGCACTCTGTTGACTCATATTCAACTTGCCATCAGCCCAGACCCCCAGATCTCTTTCCACAGGGCAGCTCTTCAGCCTTTTGTTGCCTGGTTTGTACGTATAACCAGGATTATCCCATCTCAGGTGGAGAATCTGGCACTTACTCTTGTTAAATTTCATACAGCTGGTGATTGCTTAGCTCTGTAGTCTATCCAGATCTCTCTGTAAGGCCTCTCTACCCTCAAGGAAGTACACAGGTCATCCTAGTTTAGTATTATTGGCAAAATTACTTAATGTACATTTGATTCCTGCATCCAGAATGTTTATAAAAACATTAAAGAGGACTGGCCCTAAAACTGATCCCTAGGGAACCCCACCGGTGACTGGCAGCCAGCCTGATGTAACTGTATTTACTATAAGTCTTCAAGCCCGACCCGTCAGCCAGTTGCTCACCCACCGTATTATGGACTTGTCTACCTGCGCGCTGGACATTTTTTCCGGAAGGACACTGTGAGAGAGAGTATTAAAAGCTTTGCTAAAATCCAAAGCCGCCGTATCTACTGGCTTCCTTTGGTCAACTGGATGGGTAACCTTGTCATAAAAGGAAATGCAGTTGGTTAAGCAGGACTCTCCCCTCGTGAACCCATGCTGGCTATGATCAATGACTGTCTCTCAAGTTGTTTTTGGTAACTCCCAGAATAACCTTTGCCTTAGCTTTCTATATGCGTTTAATACACATCATCCTGTTAAATATGTCTGCATACACATCTGCATGCGTGTGCATAAATGTATGTGGATGAATACATGGAGGGGAGGGGTGAGTTGGATTTGGTGGTCTGTAGCAGCTTGAAGGGGGTGCACAAAGCCAGCCATCTCGCTAAAGCACAGACCCCTCCGAGCCTCCTAGCAACGGCTTGGACTGGTCTGGCAGAGGCACTGGTTCCTCAGCCCGCCCCTGTGAAATGCAATAGGGCAGGACCTGGCACGCAGACCCCAAAAGGGCCCATACTGTAGGGTGCGAGGCGAGGGGGGACTGGGCACCTCCCGCACCTCCCTCTGTGCCCGCGGGCTGGGCCCAAAGCCACGCATGGGGTGGGCTGTGAAGGGACCCGGTTCTGCATGAAACATGCAAGTCTGAAAGACTTTGTGAGTAGGATGGATAATGTTTTCTAGTCAGAAAGCCAGTGTTATGACAAAGGCATGAGCAGCTATGACCATCTGCAGGCCATGTCTCACCAAGCAGAGCAGCTCCCCAGCTCCACCATGGCAGGGTGGGCTTCCCCTGCCCCTGCGTCATTTTCCCACAGCTCCCGGGGAAGCTGGATAACACTGCCTCAGGGAGACAGCCACAATTAGCCAAAGATGAGCAAGTGGAAAGCTGAGGAAGAGGGGTAGAGGGAAAAGTGAGGAGAAGCCAGCTCGCCCTTCACAATCCCGCTCGGAGCTGGGGAGAGCTGGATGGGCAGGGAGGGAGAGGATGCTCATCGTGTAAAGCAGCATTATCTGCTAACTTTGTGACCATCTTCAAGTACACACAGGACCAATACTCCTGGTACGAAGAAGGCACCAGAACAAAGTCCCACAAACACCTTTTGGGCCTGCTCCCTCCCACCTGAACAAGGAAAAGAAGATTATCAGGATGTTTTACTCCTTTGCAGGGCACTATCCACAGCAGCTATTCTTTGCTTCCTTGCTAGGTCTGCTTTTTCCCTCTGATTTGCTTGGGAAGCGGCTGTTCCCCATCTCTCCTGTCCTGGTCTGGGAAGGAAGCAGAGCCCAGAGCAGCCCCTCCGACAGCCAGCCTCTGGATGCTCCCTGCGCTGTGCTTGGGAGCCGGACGGGATGCTTACAGCAGAGCGCTGCAGGGACAGGGGCAGGGAGATGCTCTGCTCCCTTCGGGAAGTGAATGTATGGCTCCCACGCCTGCTCCCTTTGGCCTTTCCTGAGGCTGGCTCATTAAATCCCCTCCTTCCATGCAGCTGCTGCTGGACGAAAGCTTGGTGGCAGAAGTCTGCTCTGGAGTGCTGGGGTCCATGAGGCTGGCAGCAGTGGGGAGTCTGGGATGCAAGAGCAGCTCAAGCAGTGGGCATGGGGCTGTCTGCTCCTGGGTGCCAGCACAGAGCTGCAAGCTGGGCTCGTGCCCACTTGCAAGGGGAGGCTGAAGTTTCCCGTGACGCTGAGCCCGTGAGTTTATCTGGGAGGGGTGTCATGCACATCTTTTTCTGCATAAAGGTCTGAGGGTGCTCCCTGGAGCCACCGCCACTGCCTTTGCACAAGGCGGTTACTCAGCAGCAGTCAGTCACAGCTGGAGGGATTGTCTGTGTAGTGAGCAGCCACCAAACCTAACCCCAGCACCAGGAGCCAGCCACAAGCTGAAAGGAGAACATGGGCTTAGTGGACACCTTCTCGTCTGTCTCCTTCAGCATCAGCCAAAGCAAGGGCTGAAACATCTCCTTCTCCAAACTCATTTTCCCTCACTGCAGGCTGGCTTCAAACTTTGAATACTGCATGTCCAGCTACTCCTCCTCACCCAAGCTTGGCACATTTGATAAGCATGCTTATGTTACCCATCTATGGTACCTGTGAAAGGTGGGGAATTTTCCATCCTTATTTGGGAGCCCACGTTCCTCCTACATAAGGAGGAAAGCCAGCTCTGCCTGCACAAGGAGCCTATGTTGTTTCTCTTAATCTAAAATAAGTTCCACATTAAACCATACCTGCTTTGTATTTGTGTGTGGGGAGAAGTTAGAAGAGAAATTTTGGAGCAGAGAGAGTCAGTTCCTGGCTTCACTGCTATTCCCCGCATCCCTTCATGGGTCAAGGTATCTGTCTGAAGTGCCACACACTTGATGAGAGAGGCATCTAGAGGGCTGCTGCTCCAGGCTAGAGGAGCTTCTTTACATCCAAATCCATTAAGAGTTACAGGGATTTCCAGCCTCTTCCAGTCACAGTTTAGATACCCATAACTTTTGCAGCACCAAAAGACTGACTTCTGCCCCCCTGAGCACAGCAAATGAGAACAGCCGTAAGCCACGTCCCTGCGACCCAGCTGGGCCATGCCAGTGCAAGCTTGGATGCATTTTCTCACCATGGCTTCCTCAGCAGCAGTGAGGTGAGGAGAGGAAAAAAGGCTGCAGACAGCTTTTCTCTGAGTGCCTGGGACTGGACTCCAGCTGGGACTCGAGGTGGTCTTTGCTTACTGAGAAATACTGCTTGTTGAGATGCACTTGCCATCATAGCACACATTTTTGGCTGTTTTTTTAAACACACCAACCCACCATCAGCAGTGCTCTAGTTCTAAGTCACACCTGCTGCACTCCTACCTTTCAGTCTCGTTCCTGGTGAAGGCTCCTCACCTTCTTCTCGCCCGCAGCGAGCACGACTGTTGTGCCTCTGGCAGAATCAGAAAAGGAAAGGAGAAATTAAAGCAACAGCTATTCCCCAAGTGTGTTACAATCCCTTCTTTCTGGCAATCTTTGCGTTAAGCCTGCTCCTCTATCTTGCTACAAAACCCACAGTGTTTCCACCTTATTGTTTTAATTCTCCTCCCTGCCTCACACGCTGCTGAGATGAGTGCACCTAACTAAGAGCACAGCCTACCTCTGTCACTCAGGGTCCCTGAGTGCTTGTGAACCCTCCCAAAGACAGAGCTCTGCCACACGTGCTGTTGCCTTGTTCGCAGCTGTGCTTTCAACAGTGACTCTAACACAAGCCTCCAGCCGTACCTCCATCAGGGCTGAGAGCGCCAGCACCTTTTCTGAACAGGGCCTAATCCCATTGCAGCAAGTCAGTTTTCTCACACCCACCATAAAAAGCTCATTTTTAAGCCCCCTTATGAAAATTGAGATGCTAAAAATATTTCCTCCTGTTTTGCAGAGCTTAGAACAAAAAACACACCACCAGAAACCAGAACCTGTTTTCCTGATGCTGGAGGAACAGGGGCTGGTATCTCCTGCAGGCAGCCACTGGTGTACACAGGAAAATGGGAGCTGTCTCCTGCCCCCAGAATTCACAACGAAGAAACCAACGGGAGCAGCGGCTCTAGGAGAGGACCTGTTCCTCTGCTCTTGGGCGGTTTCCACAGAAAGGTTTGAGGCAGGGGTGCAGTCAAGAAGAACTCGAGGGTAAGCAGAATTCACTTATTATTTTAAGCAATGTAATGTTTTCACTTTTCATGATACATCAAAGTAAGAACACATGACCCTGCCAAGTTATTTATTGCAACACCTCTGAGTTAGCAGAAGGTGCCTTTGCTACCCCCACAAAATGGCCTTTATAGTTTTTCTTCCTCTGAAGTGCCAGCTCTGCCAATGTGGCAGGGGGGAGATGTTGGTTCCAGCACTATGGTGTATCCTGCGCTTACTACTGGTGGCAAGAAGGAGCAGAAAGCACTCACAGATCTAATTGAGTACTCAGTTGGATCCTCCTCTATTTTGGCTTCGGAGTTAAGCCTGCAGTAAGAAGTAATGTTAATTAATATAGAAGAAGGGATGTTATCTCAGCACTGCAGGCTGTTCAACAAACCAGGTGTGGTTGCCAAGCTCATGGTCCCACCTGGCCCCGCTCATGGTGACTGCAACCCCGACAGGCTACCTCAGACCCAGCTCTCAGTGACTGACTCCAGCCAATTCCTCCGACTTGGTCATTTCTCCCATTGATGGCCACTCTCAAACTAGATGGATAACAAATTGTGCGTGGTCTAGGTGAAAAACTGAAGAACTGTCCTTGTGCCAAGTACATCAGGTGGAAGATGCTAAAAATAACAGCATCCTTCACAATCACACCAGCACAGAGGAGCACTGAGGACCTGCCTGAAGCTAGTCCTTGGACGAAACTTTCAGAGCATGGCCACCTTCCTGGGAGCAAAGTTCTTGCTAGAAACAACATGAGCCACCTTCTGTCCCTCTAGTAACCACAAAAAATGACTGCATTGAAAAGCATTCAAAACAGACTATTTCTGTGAAAAACTATTATCTTATTTCCAAAGAGATATAGTAAGATTACACTAATGTCCTAAGCAGAAAGCCTGCCTACCTTCTTGAGCTAAAAAAAAGCCATACTCTGTAGCTGAAAACTGCTAACAGCCTGTGTCCCTGTCTGCCACGCACAGCAAAGCATGACACGCACCAGCAACTGTTTATCCTTTATTATTGACTTCTGACCTCAAGGGCAGTTTCCATTTCTTGTCCACTTTCTCTGCTTTAGAAGCAGCACATATCAGAGGCAGCGGGGCTGGCGAGCCTGCCTGTTCTCTGCCTTTCACTTCTGTGCAAGAGCAAAGCCCTGGGGGAGCAAGCACCAAGGAAGCCACCAAAGCCCTGTCCTTAGCAGGAACCACTCTGCAACACGGGGACAGAAACAGCCTGGGGCCTTCATGCATCTTATGTAAATGACAAAATTAACCCTTAAATTGACCTTAGCGGGAGCCAGCATTCACACTGTGAAAAGTAGGCAAGATGACATCAGCAGGCTTCACGCTTGGCAGCGTCTGCAAACGAAACCATATTTTAAAGTCTCTCTGAAAGGGAGACCAGGGGAGCTCTTCAGAGGGAAGAGAAGTTCCCAGGTGATAGCCAGAAGTTGGAGGTTGTAGAAGAACGGCCACAGCCTTTTCAGAGCCAGTCCAGCTGTTCTGTAACTTCTGACGAGAAGTCTTAGAGGTGCAAACCATCCTCCATCTTCTCTTATCCTCGGACACGAGGGAACGGATTTACAGAACTCTCCTCAGCAGAGGGAGTTCTCATCTCATTCCCAGTTTTCCCAGTAGGAGAAAGTAATCTAACTCAGGATTACTAGTGGAGGCTATTTAAACAGAGTTGGGTCGGTCCCCGAGCCATCTTCCTGTTACTGCGTTGCATTAAAAATACACAGAGAACATTGAAATCGGCAATTCCGTGTCCTTTCAAACAGGATAAGGAGACAGACACTTAACTAAGATGCTGTGGTGCATAGACCCAGCTCCAGGGAGCAGATCCTTCTGCAGGACCAATATCTGCAGCAAGGAACAGCTAACAGCAAGCACCTCGCCACAGGTGGCTTAGGGCATGCCTTGCTGGTTACACAGAGCTGCTCCCTGGCTTCAGGTAAGCAAGTGGGAGATGATCTCTTTAGATTTGATACATGCTGGTTTTAACTTTATACATGTTTTAAAAGTAGAAATAGGTAACAAGGGTTAAATCCTTTTACATACAGCCAGTCCTTTTGAGAGGCGATGTTCAGCACCTAACACAACTCAGTGAAGCAGAGGAAGTGCGCTGGCAGTAAATGAGCATGTCACAATGATTTGTCTCAACTCCTGCAGAGGCAATTTAACATCATTTCAGTGACAGTGTATCAAGAACACACAGGAATTCACTCTAGGGTCGGTGTAACTTTTATTTATTTATTGCTGTCAATATGCACAGTAAAGGAAGACCCGATGTGGCTACCTCCTGAGTACAACACTTCTGTAAAGTCTGATACTGTGGCTTTTGATGATAACAGATCAAAGGTGCTGCATTCACAAGCCACAGGGTGATTTTCCTAACTGCCTGATTACAGATATACTCCCTGGCTGTATGTTTTTCTGTCCCTTCCACCATCACATAATACAGACCTTGTAACTGGAAAATAGCTAGAGATGATCTGAGGGGAAAACCAGTTCTGTATTGCTTTCTCACAGCCCTTCAGCCTTGTAGGAGCAAGAATTCATTTGCGGCTTTCTAGGACACAAGCACGACTAAAAAATACATAAGGATCGGGTATGCTAAGGAAGGATGCAAATCCTCTTTTCCTGTCCCACCACCTGTCATCACAAAAATGTCAGCCTTCAGCGCCGGACCTTCTGATCGTATAAAACCTCCCATTGCCCAGCAGAAAGATACTGGTCAGTAACTGCCTGAAACGGAAAGTACACGCTGTGCCTTCAATGCTTTTCCCCTGGCCACCAGAGAGTGACTGCCTCCAGGAGCATCACACCCTCCCTCCCAGTATGCTCCTTCACCCAGAATCAACACCTCCTCTCTGGTTGGCAAGCCAGGGCTCCCTTTCCAGCCCCGTCCCTGACTTCTCCCTAGAAACAGCATTGAACTGGTAGGGAATGACTTCAGTGGCCAGAAGCCAAAGCCTGGGACTGGACAGCGTCACAGTCTACATGGGGCCAGTAAGCAGCTACCCCAGTGTCACTGGACATGACACATGTAATGCCCAGGGGTACACCCTGAAAGCCTGAGTAAATGCGCACTTAAGACCCCCTGAGTTCTAACTACCTCTGCTGCTAACTTCATTCACCTTTGTATGGTTTCCTTCTTTGTTTCCCAATTTATACCACGGGATGACAGCAGCACTCAGTGTGCATGTCGTGGGCTCCCTAAGCACCCAGCCATGCGGTTACCATAGCATGGGTAATTAGTAGCCAGCTGCTTGCTTAAAGAAGGTGGGAGAGGCTACAAGGTTTCCACAGCGAAGTGGTTCCTGTAACACACAAGATGACCACCCGCAGGGGAAGTGCTCCCCTGCCACCCCCACATGAGGAGCACTTGTGAGGGGGCAAAGGCCAGCCAGAAGCCCACCTTCAAATAGGCTGCACACAGTGACTCTCCCAGTCCAGCCTTGACTTGTCAGAGGTCCCAGTTTGACCAAGATAGCCTGGATTGCAATTAAGAGGACTGGTAGAGAGCAGTACAAAGTCTTGGATACAGGCTATTCCGCTATTCTCTACAGCGCATACAGGGTTGACTTTCCCCACCTCCACAGCTTGCTGCTGACGTTTAATTCTCCAAGTGGCAGTGGGTTTTGTTGCTGGACACTCCTCACCCACCTGTCCTCCAGCTTGTTTTACAGAGGTGATGAGGACCCCATCAGAGCAGAGTCAAAGGCTCCTCCACACTGAATCTGCCTGTAGATAATACCTTCTGCAGCACATAGCTCTGCTCCTCCTTCTGGCAGTGACACAGCCAGCTGTCCCAATGCAAGAAGAAGTGCAAAGGCAGCCCCAGGATGTTCTGCCCACAGTCAGCACAATTCAACCCTCCCTCCAGCTTGCATCCGTGCTGCTGAGTTACCTATAAGCTCTCCTCTGCACGTGATCCTCCTTGGAGCCAAACCAAGACCATCCTCAGGTTGTCTTCACCTTCTGCCACTAGAGTTTGCTTGAAATGTTGTTATATCAGGGGGGTTGCCCTGTGTTTGATATTATTACTTGGGAGGCTGGGACTGCTGCAGTCTTCAGGAAATGTGCCTGGAAACATGCCCGACCGAAGCGCTGATGGCTGGGGGCGTGCAGCGAGCCATTTCCTAGAGGGGATCAGGCAGAACAGGGTCAGCTGGGTCAGACTGGGGAGGTTACGCTAACTGGAGCACAGGCTGATAAAGGGCTTTCACGGAAGCACTTGTGTTTGGCAGACAGACTAGACAGGAAAGAAAAGAAGAGGCACTTCCTAAGCTATGGCCTGTGGTTCATTTCAACACCGACCGTGGTATCTTGGCTTAACGTAAGCAGCTGAAGCAAACGGATCTGGAGCGATCACCAGAGCAGGCCTGCCAGGCTACAGGGAGCATCCAAACTAAAGCAAAGCCACTGACTGAGGGAGTCGCCTACACACAACTTTCCCCCGCTTTCCCCACCAAAGGGCAAATCTCCCTTCTGACCCTAGCGCCTGATGGCATAACTTCTGCGGAGCTGAATGACAAGTTGAGATCAGAAGCCTCCTCCCAAGAAGAGTCACTTTTCATCCCCTGAAGCAGAGTCCTTTTGTGACCTCATGATTTGATAGAGCGTTTCCCTGAAGTGCTGGTCCTGGCTCAGTCTTTTGGCTGCTTCTTTCAGCTCCTCAATGTTTTCAGCTTCTGCGTGAGAGAAGATGAAGGACTGGGACTGCTTCACTGAAACGAGAGCAGCACAGAAAGGTCAGCACTCTCTGTCAGAGACACAAATTGAAGATAAAGCTTCACTAGAGCACACCAGCCATGTGATCAACACGACAGAGCCTGGCAAGGGATGAGCTAACCATTGCACTCTAACAGCTTCCCATTACCATTTTCAGAGGAAGAAAATGCTGACAGCATGGAAACACACTTTTTTACACTTGCCTCTGATTTAGGGTTCTACGTAGAACCTGACCTAACCTTGCAGGTAGCCACTCTGAGCACTGGATTGGATTAGACAATGTCCTGGTGTCCCCTCCAACCTAACTCAGCCTGTGATCAAGCATTCAGATGAAGACAGCTTTGAGCATGCTTTTTGAGGCGGGGGGGGGTGGGGGCTCAGGACCATCACATCAGCTACCTTTCAACACACATGATACAGGCAACCAGTACATAGACTCAGCGCCTGCTCTCTGGGTAAGGAAGCTTCAGGTTTCTCAGTAGCTCCATTCTGCTGCTAGGGAATGTGAAATATGAGCCAAATTTGCAGACCTTACTGCTCTGTCAGCCCCATTGGCACATATCTGCTCCTGTAAGATATAGAGGAGGAAGCTGCCTGATACCTACAGTCATTCCACGAAGCACTGGCTCTGCGGCGGTGGAAACGGCAGCTCTTTATGCGACGAGTGGCAGCCTTGTGGATGTACACAGAGTTCTTCATGATCACAGGCATCTTGGCCTCCAGCTCAGCATTGCGGATGCACTCTTCGAAGAACTCTGAGAAGACGACACCACTGTGAACCGTGACGGGAGAGACACTTCAAGCAATGAACCAGTCACAAGGGACTGCACTCGCTGATGGGCTGGAGCCAGGTAATGATGTTCAACACCTCCCTAGATCTTCATGAGCAATAATACATGAAGCTCCAGAGTATCATCAGAATGAACAAGTTCAAAGTGACAAAAGCCTCCAGTCCCCAACAAATGCATACTCGGATTATAGAAAGAACTGCAACCATCCATTCCCCATCAATCATTCCCACAACTGCTCATGATTCAACTGCCAAAAGCTCTGATATTATAATCAAACTTCTCGAATCTCTTGCAACAGTAGGGTTTGAAGCACTTTCTCTGAAGGACTTCTAAAACCATTCCGGTCTAACTGTGAAAGGGAGGTGTTGGCAACACTGGCATGGGCACACACACCCAGGCCACAGATGCTTCTTAATAGCATAGCAAATACTAGCACATATACGTATTACAGGCTCCATGCAAATCCCCATGTCCAAACTCTGACAACGTTATTCTGTCCTGATCTGCCACATAAGCTGCTTTTCCTGGCCCCTTTCCCCTCTTATGGTCTGACTGGCATATCTTGTGCCATTCCAGTCTTGCTGTTCTCCCGCCCACTGCTGGTCCCTTGCTGTGCAGAGGGCTCACATGCCAATGCACCCCAACTCTTACATGAAAGGACAGGGCAGAGGCTGCAGGAATTGCTTGGAAGGACTGAGGCAATCTGTGCTGGGACTGGCGTTAAAGAAAACATTGCTGGTCCCTCACTTTCTCCAGTGTTTTGCTCATCAGTACATTTTTATGCTTTTGAAGAAAACATCCTCCAAAATATAAGATTGGAAATGAATGTCAGGAGATGTTCAGTGCCAGAAGTTGGTTACTTATGCCTTGTGCAGGTAGCTCAGCTCTAGCTGAATGCTGAGCTCAACACATCCATGTTAGCCCTGTGTTCTTACCATGGCTCTGAGCCAGTGGGGTGAAGTTCAGAATCATGCCCTTTTGTCTCAGTTTAGAAATCTGACATAGAAAATACTGAGTAATACTTATTTTATTAACATTTTAATATACACACATATTTATAACTAAATATATATATAAACTATTTATTTATACATATATTTGTAACAGTGGTCAGAATGCCATGGGACTTTTTGACTTTTCTGTATTTGCCCCATCCATCCACCTTTCATTGAAATGAAGCCTTAACTGTACAGATACAGCATCTTCATAACAGCTTCCCCCTGCACTACACTTGAGGATGGAAGATGGGCAAGACTTCACCCAGCTGAAGCTGCTAATGTCAATTCCCAAACCTGACTCAAGCCAGATGCTAGGGCAATGCTCCATCTTACAAAAAAAAAAAAAAAAAAAAA
>Ga0065711_1036807_pt1 | contig 20553 bp, 14 predicted proteins | sample Hoacrofraction12_FD_59098 | JGI IMG/M metagenome (GOLD analysis project Ga0065711, IMG submission 59098) | Hoatzin crop microbial communities from Cojedes, Venezuela - Epithelial fraction 12 v2 (version 2) | ecosystem: Host-associated > Birds > Digestive system > Esophagus > Crop | place...
AAAAAAAAAAAAAAAAAAAAAAAAAAAAAAAATTGCCCCTGGAGCTTCATGAGATTATAGAAAGCAAAACAAACAGGAAAACAATAACAAAAATATATACCTTCTTTCTTTTTCTGTATTCATCCTCTCCATGTTAAATAAAAAGCCAGGTTCATGTACTGATAGATATTGACATGACATACAAGTTTCAGTGCCAATGCATTTTTTCTTAAGAATATTTCAATAAATACCATTTTCTTTCTTAACCATGTAATTTGCTTTCATATGACAAAAGAATTGAGTAGTTCTCCACAGTATTTCACATTATGTAAGTGATGTAATTATCACATCAATGACATATCATTCTTATTTTCATGATGGCTTCTATTTTACAGGGAGAATACCAGAAATTTTAATAATTGTAATGACTACCTTTTTGTGTGCAGTGGCATTTTTAAATAAATGGGAAAAAAGTCAGAAAATTTTCAGTTTTATGTATTTATATATTTCAAAGTTAGAAAATTATGTCCCTTTCCAAAGACGTTTAATCTGTTGTCCTTTAGTTTGACATAGGGGAAGTAACTACAAAAAAACCCCCACGTTCCACTAGTCTCCCATGTTTTCAGTCTATTTATGAACAAAAGGACAAAGGCTAGTATGCAGTCTGCTAGCAAGCTTAATGCTCAACTGTTTTTGTCAGACAGCAGGATTTTCTCAGGCTAACTTGGCTTGACTGGAAAAAAAAACAAGCCTGTTGTTTTGTTAGGATGAACATGCTCCTGAAAGAAACAGCTTTTTCAGTGAGTCGGAAAAAATAGTGTAGATATATATTCAGGCATAAAATGTTAGTCCTTTCATAGCAAAATTTTCACTTGATGCACATCAACATGTATCTATTGATTCTTGTGGAATTTCATGGGCATTTTTCAGGTCAGAATGTACTTCGTATAAATTATAACATTACCCATTTGTTTGCATTAAAATGGAGATTGTTATCTAGCCCTACAACATGTTTATTCTGTTGGTTACACTAATATAGTACTGGATATTATTCAATTGTTACAGTATTTAGATATTAAACTGTATAATATTCAGATGCATTACTTCATCTATAAGCAATATGCAAGGAATTCTGGCGTGGATTGTACAACCTTTGAAGACTGCAAATGAAGAAAAAAGAAACCATCTGCCCAGACCTGGATCCGGCTCTCCAGATGAGGCCTCGCGACAGCAGAGTAAAGTGAAAAGGGATCACCTCCATCAACCTCCTGGCAATGTTCCTCCTCCTAATGCAGCCCAGGAGGTTGCTGGCATTCTTCACCTTGAGGCTGCAGTTCTGACACAGTCAGCTTGTCGTGCACAAGGACCCCTATGTTATTCTCTGCAGAGCTGCTTTCCAGCTGGTGAGCCCAGGTATACACTGGTCTGGGGGCTGATCCTCCCCAGGTGCAGGACTTTGCTTTTCCCCTTGTTGAACTTCATGAGGTTCCTGTCAGATCATTTTTCCAGCCTGTCAAGGTTCCTCTGAATGGCAGCACATCCATCTGGTTTATCAGCCACTCCTCCCAGTTTTATATTGTCTGAAACTCTGTTGAGAATGTAGTCTGTCCCATTGTCCAGGTTATCATTGAAGAGGCCAAAATGCATTGGCCCCAGTGTTGAGCCCTGGGGTACACCACTGATGACTGGCCTCCAGCTAGAATCTGTGACACTGATCATCACCCTCTGGGCCTAGCCGTTCAGCCAATTTTCAGTCCACCTCAACATTCACTTGTCTAACCTATCCTTTTCCAGCTTATCTGTGAAGATGTTGTAGGAGAGCAGTCAAAAGCCTTACTAAAGTCAAAGTAAATAAAACCCACTGCTGTTCCCTCATCCACCAAGGTAGTCACCTCATTGCAGAAGGTTATCAAGTTAGTTAAGCACGGTTTCCTCTTCATAAATCCATGTTGACTACTCCTAATCACTTCACTGTCCTTGAAAACAGAAATGTTTTCCAGGGCTACTTGTTCCATCACTGTCCCTGGGACAGAGCTGAGGTGGACTACCCTGTTAATCTCCGGATATTCCTTTTTGACCTTACTGAAGGTAAGAAAGACATTTGCTTTCTTCCGGTCTTCAAGAACTTCTTCCCATTGTCATGATCTTTCAAAGATAATTAAGAGTGATCTTGCAATGACATCAATCATCAAGGGTCTCCCTCAGCACTTGTGGGTGCAACTCATCTGTTTCTTTAAGTGAATGGGTCCTCCTCTGTAAAAGGTAAGTCTTCCTTACCCCAGACTTTTCATCTTAGGGGCCTGGGATTACCAAAAGATAGAGTCAAAGAAAGCATTGAGTGCCTTGGCCTTTTCCATGTCCTTTGTCATTATGTTCCCCAATCTACTCAGCAGTGGGCCCATATTTTCCCTAATATTGCTTTTGCTTTTTAAGTACCTTTAAAATCCTTTCTTGTTTCCCTTCAAATCCCTTGCCAGATTCAATTCTTGGTGGACCTTGGCCTTCCTAAATCCATACTGCACAACTGAGCAGTGTCTCTATATTCTTCTCATGTTACCTCTCCCTTCTTATGCCTCCTGTATGCTTTCTTTTTATGTTTGAAATTAGTCATACGCTCCTTGTTCATGCATGCAGAACTCCTGATGCCTTTTCTTGATTTCCTACTTGTCAGGATGGACCTTACTTGGGCTTGGAGGAGGTCGTTCTTTAATATCAGTCAATCAGCTCTCGTTGACCCCTCTCCTCTCTAGCACCATATTTCATGGGATTCTTCTAGAAGACCTCTGAAGAGTTTAAAGTCTGCTTTCCTGAAATCCAGGGTTGTGGTCTTGCTTTTTGCACTGCTCTCTCCTCTCAGGATCATGAACTTTATTCCTTCCTGGACACCGTAGCCAAGGCTGCCCCTGATTTCAATTCACAACCAATTCTTCCGCATTTGTAAACAGCAGGTCCAGCAGAGAACCTTCTACTGTTCGCTCCTCAATCAGCTTTGTCAGGAAGTTGTCACCAATGCACTGCAGATGCAACACATTCAATGCAATGCATTCAATGCAGTGGATTTGTAGATTTCTTGTGCACTGATATGTAGTCCTTCCAGTAAATTTCAGGGTGGTGACAATTCCCCATGAATACTAGGCCTTGTGAATGTGAGGCTTCTTTCTGTTGTTTAAAGAAAGGTTCATCTACTTCTTCTTCCTAGTCAGGAGCTTTAATGCAGATACACACTACAAGAACACCAATGTTGATTTGCCCACTAATCTTCACCTATAAGCTCTCAGCTGACTCCTGACCTATCCCAAGGCAGAGCTCCTTGCATTCCCACTGTTCTCTCACATACAGGACAATTCTCCCTACTCCCTTACCCAATCTGACCTTCCTGAAGAGCCTGTATCCATCCATTGTAATTCCCCAGTGGTGTGAAGCATGACCATATTTAGTCATTGAACTTGTTCTAAATTAAAAACATTCTTTAATTTATACGACTTAAGCTTGACAAATTTTAGTAATATATGACTGGATTCTGCTCAGGTGAAAGTGTATAGAATTTAAATTTTGTCAGAACTACCTGCAAATTATGGGGGAATAAAAGACAACAATAACTTAGAATCCTATAGCTTTTGAAGTTTTTTTGTTACTTGGAAATATCTCACCTCCCAAATGACTCCATGGAGTAATCTGGATTGCCCTCAATGTCCACACAAAAGTGACAGACACGAACATGATACATTTGCACCTCTGAAAAATCAACAATATATATTCCTTGTTTTTGTTTTCTCAACACTCGTAACAGGTGGACGTTCACACATCAGAAATGAAACACAGGAAAGGAGTTCGGTAAGTATGTGTCTTAGGTTTCTAATCGAGACTGTTGGAAGTATTTTTCTTTTCTACTTGTGATATAAATTTCTTAGAACAGCAATGTAAGATATTATGTAATGATAATAATAATAATAATAATAATAATAATAATAATAATAATAATAATAATAATAATAATATAACTTCTCACTCAATAACCACACATTTACAATTTTTTTGAAAGAAGGAACATTCAGTCAATTAAATAAAAGTCCTGAAGAAAAAGTCATAATATACAGCATGAACATTTGAATCCTAGAGGGGGAAAAAAATAATCAGATCCACACTTTACCTAAAATAAAAACTTTATCTTTAATAATAAAATTATTACTTAAGATAATCAAACAAACTATTAACTTGACTTCTAGCAGTTATATTAAATATACAAATAGATTTAGGTGCAGTCTATTATGAGTCATAGCCTTGCAAAATGACAAGCCTAAGAAAAGTTTCTATAGTATTAGAGAAACAGTAAATATTGCAATTTTCTAATACCATCCTGAAATATTTACATGCTCTGGAGTTGGAAAGTAAAATGTTTTTTTAAGAATTGAAATCTATTTTATTAAAATAGTAAGTTAATAAAGCTACTGCTGAGAATAGACTTTTCATAATAAATTCTGATATTTAAACTGCTAAATTAATTTCAAAGAATATGGTCCATTTTATCAATTTACTGGAATACATATAATATTTGATGAGGAGAATCCAATTAAAATGAGATATCATTTGAATACTCTTTTAATCTTACTTATTTCGAACAAGTATTAACACATCCTTTCATTTACGTTTCATCCAATGATTTCATATGCAGTTTCTCACAATGACTAATGACATACTGACAGTTAGAGAGTACAGTTTTGCTACATTGCTGCCATTTTCTTCTCCATATTGTCAATGATCATAAAGTCTTAATTTTTGCACAGAGTGAGAGAACAGAGATTGAACTATCTGTTAGAGTATATTTAACAGCAATCTCTTCTCAACAATTTAAAAGTTCATCTGCTTTTTCCTTTCTTGTTAAATATCAGTAATTTTTTTATATTTTTCCCTCTAATGTTACAGTGTTTAGTGTGGGTTAAGTAACCTCTCAGAATCTAAAGAAGTTATGACTAGCTTTATTAGTTTTATACTGTTAAAGGAAATTGATCTTTTATTATTTTGTTAGAATTTTGATTCATATTTTTGTTTTGGAGCAAGTATAGCTCATATAATTTCTTAGAAAATTAATTAGTTGATGTCAGTGAGATAAATACTAGACTTATGACCGGTGTATTAAATGTGAATATTTAAATTTATATGATTTGGAATAAGTATGATTTTTCTATTAGTAATGAAAAGCCACAGGCTATTCACTGACGTGACAGTACACAGTGTCAGGACTTGTCTTGTGTTGACCTGAGCTGAGTTTAGTTTCTGGTAGCTATGGTAGAAATTTTCCAGCAGCTAGATGACTATTGCCTCAATTGTTGGAGCTTAACTCTGTGAATATCACAGACAACAAATATCTGAGCAAGCATACACGGTCACTGAGCAGTAAACATTAGTTTTTTCTGTTCATTGTGGGGTGTACTGTGTAACTTTAAGTAATAGCTTACACGTGAATAGCTGAATTTTGTCTGGGTACTAATGCAGAAGGTGTAAATAAGCAGAATGTACAAAATTGTCAGAAAATGTACAAAAATAATAATCCAATGCAGATGAAGGACTGCAGAAGAGCCTCCACTCACCAACATCACACTCTCCCCTTAGAATATTTCTGGTCTCTGCTATCTTATTGCTACCTAAGTGCCACACCATTTTACGCCAGTAAGATTAGCACTGGTGAATCCGGGACCCAAAAGATCATTGCATAGTTGAATAGTTTCTGCCCTGTTTTTCCTCTAAGGCTATGTCTTAGGCTTCAAGCCATTCAACCTATTGAGTTTTCTTTACTCCAAAACATGCTTATAAAGGGGAATGTGTCCTGGTTCAGAGTCATACAGTGACAGTGAGAAGAAGTTAGAGGATCCTTCTGATTATGGCAATGTATCCTGACTCTGGAGTGTTAGAAGAATAAAGTGGCCTGCTCTATAAGTAGATGTATGGTTTAGGTAACCTGTCTTGTTTAGGTTATCAGATGTGGACAAAGGTATGGGAAAAAAACAGCAAACATTACAAACAGAGATAGTTAACCCTTGTTATCAGCCTTTTTCAACTCTGTTTTGTTAATGAGGTGTGGAAGTAACTTCATTAATAAAATGGGTCAGGCAGGACTTTATGAAAATTATTAAAGCTTTCCAGGCTGTGTATGATAAAAATGCTTCAATGACAGCAAACATTAAAAAAAAAAGGAGGGCTGGAGGCCTGTGTTCTTCATATAGAGAAGATGAGGCTTGAGTGACTTGGGCACACTCTGACACTCCCACCTGGAGTTCCCAGCAAGGGAAGACCTCAGAAAGGGCTAGCACAGCTCTATAGGTGTAGATTGAGAGCCAGACCAAGAAGCAATTGGGGAATGTAGATGCTTCCTAGTTTGGTTGGTAAGTACAGGATTTCTGAAAAACAGTTCTGCAATGAAAGCAAGAAAACTAACTATTGCCATCATCTTTACTGGCCTGTGCCCCATTTTCATGTTCCTCACCTCAGTCATACCACTTTCTGTCATTTCCACAATCAAACTCAGAGAATCATAGAATAGTTCAGGTTGGAAGAGACCTTTAAAGGCCATCTAGTCAAATGTCCCCTGCAATGAGCATGGACATCTTCAGCTAGATCTGCTTGTTCACAGGTCTGTCCAACCTGACCTTGAATGTTTCCAGGGATGGAACATCTGCCACCTCTCTAGGCAAACTTTCAAAGTGTTTCACTCCCCTCATCATAAAATAATTCTTCCTTACACCTAGTCTGAATCTACCTTCTTTTAGTTTAAAACCAGTGCCCCTTGTCCTACTGCAACAGGCTCTACTAAAAAGTCTGTCGCCATCTTTCTCATAAGCTCCTTTTCAGTACTGAAAGGCCTCAATAAGGTAACTCAACCCTATTTGAGTTCCTATATTTGATTCACGGGAATCCCTGAACTTCTCTGAGCTTTTACTAACATCCTGTAAGGTATAGTAACATTCTATTTCCTCAATAATCACTTTTTTCCACCCCAAAGACAACCAAGAGGGGTTTAGTTTTTTTTTGTTTCTTCATACGACTATCAACTCAGCCCTGGGTTCTCAGCCCCAGCACCTGGTAAAAAGCTTAAACTACATTCAGTGAGTGAAAAATGCTGGGCTACTCCATTAAGTCAAACTCTACCTATGATAACATAGTTTAGAATTAAGCAGATAATTATGTATTTTATCATAATCATGTTAAGACTCCTTCACGTCAACATTGTTACGTTTTTTTAATAACATGAGAATGGGCTGATAATTCCCTCAGACAGTGAATTTTAAGACTTGTGGAACATTTTATATTTTTGCAGCAAATATAGAAAAATCATTACTGGTTACTTTAAAATGTTCTTGAAAACTAACAGAGGCCATAGCTAACCACTAAGCCTATTCTACAGATTGAATATATTCACAATCCAGCTGCTAAGAAATATTGTTAGATCTAGATATTTTAATCTTATTTAAAATTTCAAGCAGGTATGTCCTGGTTTCGGCTGGAATAGTGTTAACGTTCTTCCTAGTTGCTGGTATAGTGTTGTGTTTTGTATTCTGTATGAAAAGAATGTTGATAGCATAGAGATGTTTGAGTCAGTGCTGACCAGTGCTTACACAGAGTCAAGGCACTTTCTGCTTCTCACACCACCCCCAGTGAGTTGGCTGGGGATGCCCAAGAAATTGGGAGGGGACACAGCCAGGACAGCTGCCCCCAGCTGACCAAAAGGATATTCCATGCCATATGGCATCGTGCTCAGCATGTAAAGTGGGCGGAAAAGAAGGAAAAGGGGTACATTCTGAATCATGTTTTTTGTCTTCCCATGTAACTGTTACACTTGATGGAGCCCTGCTTTCCTGGAGATGGCTGAACACCAGCCTACTGATGGGAAGAAGTGAATGAATTCCTTATTTTACTTTGCTTGTGTGCACGGCTTTTACTTTACCTATTAAACTGTCTTTATCACAATCCAAGAGTCTTTTCACTTTTACCTTTATGAATCTCTCCCTCATCCCACCAGCAGGGGAGTGAGCAAGTGGCTGTCTGATGCTTAATTGCTGACTGGGGTTAAAACATGACAAAGTATTACAGAAAAAAAAATATTTAGAAACATGAGAAATGCATTAAGTATAACTATAAATAGAGAAATAACTTCCAGAATCTAATACCTTTTAGAAGTTTCACAGCAAAAGGAAAAAAAAAAAAAGAAAAAAAACCCAACCCAAATAAATCAAATTACTAAAACAATGCATTGTTTGAACAAACATAGCTGAAGTAAGCTTCTTTTCATTTACAAAAGAAATGAAGAACTTCCAGTCTCCAGAGAAAGAGTGTGAAGGAGCAGAGCTAGGGGAAAAAACTGAAAATACATAGGTGAAACTTTATGAAGTTACAAAAAAATGCATGTTGGAGATGGAATTTTTAAGGGATTATCTTCAAGGTTTATTAATGGATTCAGGCATCCAGTGACGTCCCTGTGACTTTGGACGAAGTTCCCAAGATAAAACTATGACTTTGATTCTTCATATTGAAAGACTATAAATATTTATCTGCTTCCATCGGCAGTTCACCACTCAGGACAGGTTGGTATACCAAGTTTCCTCTGCACGCTATGTATTCCAGACACTTGCTAAAGAATGAGAACTCTGTTCTGGGACCAAAAACAATTCTAGATATACAATATATTTTCTAACAATGAAACATCTATGTTACTTGCTGCATTAGCAAAGTCTAGCATGCAACTCACAAGACCTGTGATTTCTGCTTTTTTGAAGAGGGGTTAATGAAAGAATTTATAATGTTAGTAATGAACATAAATTGTTATCTTATTACTTAAATTAACTAGCTGAAAGGATAAACAAAAATGATTCTCACTATTTCTAGTGCGAAATGAAAGTTTTAGTCAAAACAATCGAGTGACAACAAAAATACGCAATGTTATTCATTTCTTAGACACAAATAGCTTCCTAACTACTCCATTTGTATTACATTTTTATTGGCTCCTAATATCGAAGTGTCCTTCACTTAGGTTAGTGAGTTAATTTTGCTTAACATAATATTCATTAGACTAAGGTCTTAGAGACACCTACAATTTCAATAAAAGTTTGTAAGTTCTAAAGGATATGGTTTTTCAAGATTAAGCGAGCCATTTTAGTGACACTGACATTTTGCATAATGGACTTTAAAGTAGACTTGAATTATTTCTTTACTTTTAATATGCATAAGATGATAGCGGTTTACAATCTACCTTAGCTCTCCCAGGGCAGAACGGTCTTGCGAAGTCCCTGAAAGTCACCATAGAGATTCCTCCTCTGGATCCAGATGTAATACTCTGACACATTGGTCCAGGTCCTCCCTGAGCCTATTCGATCCCACAAGCTCTCTGAGGGCATGAACATTTTTTTTTATTTTAATTTTCTTTAAGAATAAACAATGTATAACAAATGAATTGTTCATTATTGCAGTTTTGTAGCTTGATGCCAAGGTTATGTGCTATAAACAGAACAAGTTAGTGTGAAAGGTGTGCAAGGTCAAAGCTTGCTGGAATTAGTGATGTAGACCTCGGATTGGACAGAGGCAGTAAGACTTATTGAGGTGACATTTACAGATGACACCAAACTGGGGGGATTAATTGGTACAATACAGGGGTGGCAACAAAAGCAGTGACAAGTCTGTATTTCCAAACCCAAGGTATTTTTTGAACAAAATGCATCATGTATCAGTTTTTTATTTGAAAGTAAAAAGCTGTTTAAGTATTTTCAACAAGTTGGGCAAAAAAATGTTTAGCATAGCATGAGAATTTATAGAAAAAAGAAAATTAATCCAAAAGATTCCGTGATAAAAAGAACAACAAAACTCAAACAGAAATATAATATGTACATTTCTTATAGATTTTTTGCTGTCTGTATTCCTTCGTACTCATATTTAGTCCATCAAGGCAGGTATCTTGTTTGGGTTTTTTTTTATTTTATTTTATTTCATTTTATTCTATTATTGTTCACTAGGGCAAAAAACACTGAAGGAAAAGTAAAAGAGTTATTGACATTTTTTTAAAACTCATGTTATTTTCTGTATCTTCAGTTTAGAAATGAGAAAAAATTATAAAATGTTAGATACGCTGGAATCACAAATTATTACAAAAGAGAAACCAAACTTCTTTTCCTTTTGTTCTTCACTCACCATTTGCATTTCTTCAGTAAAATTGGATAAAATAAAGGAGTGAAAAAGTCACATATGTAGAGACACAACTTTCTAATATAATACTCATAAGCACACCAGATAGATTTACTAATAACTAAATTTTATTATATGTCCTGGGCTTGGCCAGGGCAGGGTTAATTTTCACCAGAAGCCAGGAGGGGACACAGCCTTGGGGGCTGACCCAAACTGGCCAAACAGAACAGGGTATTCGATACCATGTGCTGCCATGCTGCGTTCCGGTTCGGGGGGTGAGCTGGGTGGGGGGAGAGAAGGGAGTTGCGACTTGGGAGTGCACAAGGCACTGGGTGGTGAGAGTTGCTCTATGCATTTTGCTGTTTGTTTTGTATATTCTCTTTATCAGTATTACTGTTGTTCCTGTTCCCTTTGTTTGCTGTTCTGTTAAACTGCCCTTGTCCTGACCCACTCGTTTTTGCCTATTTCTTTCCATTCTCCTCCCCACCCCAGCACGGGGAGGGGCGATAGAGCGACCTTGTGGCACGTTTTTTGCTGGCCACGGCCAAACTACAACATTATAGTCTCCATCTTTCATTTTATTCCTTGAGATTTAAGTGAGAACATTACAGAAGCTCATCCATCATGTCATTCTGGCTCATCCTTCCTGTTTTTTGTATATGAGATGAAATTTACTTCAAAAAAAACCCCTAAAAAATCTTTGACTAGCTGCATTTTATGCACAACTAAAAAAACTGTTAGAAAACTCCCTGGTGAGCAAATTTCAACCAAGACTGGTTTAATCATCAGGAAAGAGTACAAGATAAACAAGAAAACTCTACATTTAGAAGGTTAAGAATCTCCACATGTTTTATGTACTGTCATACATACGCTCTGATTGTGCTTTAACTTATTTTAGGGCTCTGTTTAGAATGTCATTTATGACAATGGAAAGACTTTCAGCATTTATTTACAGCTTCAAATGTGGCAATGCATTTAGACTGCAGAGATAACACCAGACAAGATAGCATAGTGTTGCACAAAGCAGCAATATTAGATCAGGTCCTAGAAACTAGTTTATGATGTGTTATGCCCAGAAAAATTGATCTGCACTGCTTTGATGTCTGTATCCTGCTTCTGCCTGTAGAGTTCATTTAGGTCACAGCTAGTTCAGTGCATGGCACTGTTTCACAAAAGGTAGGTTAAAGGTTGCATATCTTGACCCTTTTTTGCTCAGAAAACAAGATAACCCTACCCAGCTTTGAATTCTTAATGAATAAAACAATAAGAAAGACATTGTAATTGTTATTATAGTAAAATTGATGATTGGAAGTTTTGCCATTGACTTGCCCCATCCCTGGAGGTGTTCAAGGCTGGGTTGGATGAGACTTTGAGCAACCTGGTCTAGTAGAAGGTGTCCCTGCCAATGGCAGGGGTGCTTGGAACAATATATATAAGGTCCCTTCCAACCCAAAACATTCTGTGATTCTATAAATTATGCTTTAACAAGAAATAAACTCAGTGATGGAGAATGGGGGTGTGAAGGAGAAGGAAAAGGAAAATCTCTATAAAGAAGTCTAATTTTCTTTAAACTGTGTTAAAATTGTGTTTTGTATTTAAGTTACATTTTGGCCTGACAGAATCTCCACTCATTTGCTCTTTACTCTATTTCTGTACAGAACCATGTGCAGGACTAGATCCACAAGTCTATATGGTGTAAAACAGAAAAGTGAAGACATTTAGAGAGCAAAAGGGCGATGGTCTTTACTGTGCCACACAACAATGTAGGATCCAGAGCACAGGAAAGAAAATGATTAAGAGATGCTGAAATGCTCTTAAATGAGTGTTAATGTAGAAAAGGGGAAAATAGGGGTAGTACAATGGGAGTATATAAAATACAGAATGCTATACTAAGAGAAGGACAAGAAAACAGGATACTAATATGGACTTTTGGCTTCAGACACTAACGCACACAATATTTTCTCATTTAATTGCATTTAATGTTCATGGTTTTTAATACAGAAAGCCTGTTCATATAAGCTTACTGTTTTCTTTTATCTTTAGTGAGATTTCTTAGAAATATTCTAGAAATTCAAGCATAACATTTTCTTTATATTTGTTTGATTTCTGAGAAAACCAGATTGGAACACAATTATGTGAAATTATAAAGTACATTTAGTCTTGTATGCAAACCAGATGTCATTTTCTTTTCAGGGATAAATACACTGCATTTTAATATTTCTGTAGGAATATGACTGTTGCTTTGAATTGAAACCTCCATACTGACTTTAGTATCCATTTTATGACAGGATCTTGAACTCTCATTTTATTATTGTTTGACTAGCTGTGACCAAAAAACATGTTAAGAAAAAGAAACCTCATCTGAAAATTGATAACGATTACCAAACCTTTAATTCACCACCTGTTATACAAACAAAAATCAAATTTTTACGCACCTCAGTGACATAACATCATATTGTTTTGCTGTCTTCTAGGAGGTCTCGCTTTGGAGATTGATGCCACAATTTCTTTGTGTTTACCAATTTTTTTCTGTTTATGTGCAAAAATGCAGTGTAATAAATCAGAAAAAAAGAAATAAACAAGATATAAGAGATGCATTCTCCTATAAACTAAAGCTATGGAATGGAGATATAAAACATCACAGACAATTAATATACATATCTCAGTAAGAATCTCTAGAAGCATGTATATTTTGACATACTTAGTATTAAATGAAATCTTTATTTACATAATTTGGAAGTAAACCTAAAAGTTTTCCTCGAAAAAGTGTAAAAAGGTGGTGAAATAAATTATAAGCAATTTAAATTTTTCACTGTATTATCAGAAAATAATCTCTATTTTTCATTTACCATGAATATTTTTTTCTGCCAGTCCCAAAGGCATAATCTTGCATTCTATAATAATTAAGTAATCAACTTTGAAAACAGGATGAAGGGTCTTAGTCTTTATATTGTTTATCCTAAGTAATGTTTAATGTGATACAATCTTGAAATGCAGAAATTTTCTCAAGCAATAAAATATACTCAAGACTTTATTTTTCTCCCAATTTCGTATAGCAAGCATTTTGACTCAAAAGGGTTATATAGTACAATATATTTTCTTGTACCTTATAGCATAGTATAGTATATTTTTTATATATACTCTATTCCCAGTAGTACATTCTCTCCAGCTGTACTGTTCAATATCTCTTTTTGGATAAGCGGGATCTGGAACATGTTTGTATCAGAAGTGGCAGACAATAAATATGCTTTAGTTTTATTACAATAACAATGCTAGTTAGTATTATTCACTTAAATTCACATTGTGTTCATTGTAGAACTATGTAAAGAATTTATTATAAAATCTTTATTTGAACATTGTTTTATTGTGAGCCATTATATTTTTGTTTGATTACGTAATTCTCTGGTGACATTTAAAACAAAACTCAGTACCTTGAAAGAAGACAATACCTGTTAAAAATATTATGTTAAATTTCTTGTTCTTCCTTCAACAGATGCATGATAGCTTTTCACTATACTAGGACTGTGTATAAATTGTTAGATTGTGTAAAATTTGGCAAGCAACACAAGATAAAACTTACACATTTGAGATCATACAACAATAATTCAGCATAATTTACTCTGTTGTTCAAAGACCTCTCCTCATAATGCTTTCTATCAACCCAACACCTGAAGAAAATAATCACAAGATACCTATCTAAGGTTTATGCATAGGATAGATAATAGTAGGTGTGTCAGTCCTATGTGTGTACCTACAACCTATTTTGTTTGGGTCTGCTTGCTGTCAATGTATCAACAAGCCAACAGTAGGAGAATATCTTGTGTCCATTCCATTACATTCTCTTCTTCTCTCAGATATTGTAACTGCATCCAGATTGTCAGCTGAGAATGGCAGCTCCCGATCTGTACCTGAACATCACGTGTCATAAATGCTCACAGATATCAGCCAAAACCTTGCCAGCAGATGTTCTAACAAACTAACATTTTACGGAAATGTGGTTTAGAAAATGCATAGTGTCCCATTCTTGAGAGACCAACATGCAAGAACAACTTACAAGCTCATCAGATCTCTCTTCTGAAACACCAGCACTGGCACAAGCAACAATCTGAGGGTGCGAGGGAAGTTAGTATCTGAGAAATGTCATAACCTACCACAGAACTTAGATGACTCAGAGTAAGTCCGAAGTTTTTTGGTATTCCCTTAAAATCCTGACACAAGTAAAGAAGCAAAAAACCCAAACCATATCTGCTATTCCACTATTGCAAAAATCCAAATCTACCTGAAAGATATTAGACATCTGAAGAACATCATCAGTTACTTTACTTAACTCTTAGAGAAACTGTGATTTTTTTACTGATACGTTGGTTAGCATGAAATAATAATTGCCTCTCAGAATTTTATGAAACATTTGGTGGTGGTTCTGGTAACTGGTTAGAATGCTGCTCTGAGTACTTTTCAAAATGACTGATAAGTACATGGTGCCTGATAGGATTTTGAACAGAATGAGTAAAACACAATCCTAAAGACTTTTCATCAAAGTATAATGGAATCAATGGCAGGCGTATATCCATTCCTAATTGAAAAATGCATTGTGTAATTTATTTCACTTATATAAACTATGGATCACCTTATGTTGTCTTGAATGTTCAGTTTCTATTTGATTTTATGTTTGTGTAATGTATTTCTGTTTTCCTCAAAACAGAAACAAAGAACGAGAATATAAGAAAGCAATGACCAAAAAAAACCCTTTCCCCATACACACTTGTGGAATTGAAGGCATTTTTGTGAATTCCATTTCCGTTTGTCTCATTTTTTATTAATACAGAAAACAATATTCTTTGGGTTTATTGCATACTTTCAGAATTACAGTCTAACTGATCTAGGGCCATCTCCAGTTATGGTTGACTTACAGAACTGAGGAACAGTGAAAACAAAAAAATATTAGTGTTGTCACACAGCAAAACAAAAGAATAATGCAAAATATAAAGAAAATGTCATTTAAATGCGATATTTTGAAAGGAAATCAGGTGATTGATGGCAGTTCTAAAATCCACAAGGCAGGCAAACAGCTGGGATTTTACCAGTAGTTTTGCAATTAATTAGCATACAAATATCTGTATTTCCTTGCGTGTAATATGTGGTATAGATAGATGGATACATTTTAGAAGCTGCAAGAAATAACTCAAAGTCTTCTTTATACTTGGTCCTGGGCTGCCTGTGCATTTAACATAATGTAACTTTCTGATTAAAGACACTAATTACAAATTTGTGAAATATGAATAGTTTAATAAATATTTGATGTAGATGTTTGCCATATGAGCTGATTAGTGTCTTCATTTTTTAATATATTAAAATGGACTGAAGATGCTCAGCATCTAAAAGGTTTAACTCCCTTGGAAGTGTGTACTTATATTAATGAGGTTATCAGTTACTATCTACATATGTTAAAACTACTCAAAATAACAGATTATTTACAGAACAGAAATACTATTTTGAACAGCTATCCTGTGCATCACTGCTTATTAATGCTGATGTTTTCATCTAGATCTGAACTTTCTATTATAGCATGCTTTCTTGTTAAGAATCAGAGACTGTTTCTGTTTTTTTATTACCATTTAGTGTTTTATGTTCATCTTTAAGATCCACATTTAAAGAAAAAAAAAACCAACCAAAACTAGAGTGATTATTTTTTAAAAGAACACATCTGAAATTTTAAGACAGCACTGCATATTAATTTGTCAGTTTAACAAAAGGTGTAATGTTTAACTCTATGAGATAGAGAACATTAGAATGTCCACACACTGGGTCAGACCAAAGGTGGATCTTCAGTGTCTTGCTTGCAAGGGTAGCTGTATACAAAGGTGTGGGGAACAGTAAGACAAAAGCAATTCCACAAGATGCATGTCCAGATATCCCTTCTGCTATTTTCAAAGATATAGGGGAGTTGAACCCAAGTGCACTGCCAGTATTCATTATATTTTTTAGCAGCACAACGGGCTTCTGTGAGCTACCACTTTCTGTTTTGGACCTGACTCCTACTAACTTTATTTGATACTCTACAGTTCTTGCACTGGAAGACAAAGTGAGCCATCTGTCCCTGCTCAGCTTCTCCGCTGTGCTCAGTAATACATATCCCACACTCATCCAAGTCATATCTCTTCTGGAATGAAGATCCCTTGCTTATGTAGTCTTTCCTTTCACAGAAACAATTTCACATAGACTGGACAAAGAAAGGTGTTCCCTGACCACCACCACCTCTTGCTGTGACAACATCAAGGGACTGATGTTGCCACAGCAAGACAGCCAGGGGAGGACTGCAATGGAGTCATGGGCCATGTGCGAGGTGGGGGGAGCACCAGGGCAGTTGATCAAGGACAGTCAGGCCATGACACTTCCAAAGGTTTATTGCATAATGGCCTTAGTATTAAAAATCTTGAGAAATGTGAAACTATTTTGGAATCCACATGGAGACAGAGGAGTCACAAAGACAGAATGCCATGAAATGCTGAACATACTACAGTCTGAATCCCATGACTTGGGATCCTTCTTATATACTGAATTCCACTGAAGTACTGATTAGCAATTAGCCATTACTGGAAAGAGTATGATCATGAAACCATTTATTACTGACATCATATATTTGTGACTTTTTACTGCCATCCATTCTTAGAGTTCAACAAAGATACTGTTTAATGACGATAATTATACTGCCACTGACTGTAATGTAGCTAGAAGCTAAAATAAACAGTCTTACTTTTGAGAGAGTTAAAAACATATAATGAGTGATTTTAATTAATTACTCCTACAGTTTGCTCAGATCTACTGTGAATACCTTCTGGATTTGTCAGAAACAATGATAACTGGTTTCTCTTTCTATTTGACAGGTTTTCCTTTGTGCTATTCAACTTTCCCTAATTTGATCATATTAATGTCAGCTGTGTTGACCTGCGTGCCTTTTCTCTGAGACTTCTCAAGAAGGATGAAAGAATCATTTAATTTGTAAGCTTCTATTTTACAGTATAAATACTGTAACAGAGTATAGCAAAACAAAACACTGTGAATTGCACAGTAATTCAAAAGACTGTGCATTTACCTTGTCCTCATAAATCTGTTCTGTCTCAGTGACAAACTCTAGAGGAAAGGGGAAATTTTCTTCTCCTTAAAGAAAACTGATCATCTTCAGATTTGTGCATGTTCCTGTGTGTGTTTGGGAAGAGATGCCCACAGTGTCAGAGAGAGAAAACTGGAAATCAAACAGATTGCCATGCAGCTCTGAAGATCCTCAAAGGAGTAGGAGTCTGTCAGCAACTAGAGAACAGACCAAAGACTAACCTCAGAGGTAATAAAAGAAACATTCCTACAAACCCAGAAAGGGAATTCTGTGAAGTTTATTCAGCCCAGCAAGCTACTGGAAATTGTTAGGCTGGAAGAAGCAATGGAAGAAAAAAATTTGCAAAGTCATTGCAATGGCACAGTGGGAAAAGGAAAGTTTCATATTTAATAACTTCAATCAAAAAGTTATCCGTATTATTCTCTTTCTTTTTTTATAGCTTATGTATTCTGATAAAATGTTAATCATAGAGATCAAAAGTATTTTGGGCCTTTTGCTGTTCTCAGGTCAAGAAAACAGGAAGGTGTGACTGCATGTAAGTGTGTGTGCATAAGAGAGAAGGAGGAAGAGAGATTCTAGAAAAGATTTTAAGAGTATAAATAAGAAATAATTAGCTTAAATTATCTGCAGTGTGTTATTCTTGCTAGTGACATAGTCTACAGCTACTTTTGAAATCAATATGGATGAAAAGGATTTGATGTGCAGAGCAAAAATATTGTTACAGAGGATATAATTGTCACACTGTATACATGTCAAGGTGTTTTATTTCAGAGTAGCTTCAGTTTGGTCCTATGGACTGAAAGCCCATTTGTAGCTGAAGCTCATTCAGTGCACTCCTGCAACACTTCTTCCACTTCGGTTTCACAGAATCACAGAATCACAGAATCACAGAACAGTAGGGGTTGGAAGGGACCTCTGTGGGTCATCTAGTCCAACCCTCCTCTGAAAGAAATTCAGTTCCTATGCAAAGACAGTGCTCCAAAATGAACTGAAATAGTTTTAGTAGGGAGTGACAATAAGGAGATTGTTTCAAAAGCTTCCTCTGGACCTAGACTAAAACTTTAATTCTGACATGCTCGTAGTAGATGGTGCCTATTCAGGATTTAAGTTTTAATTCTTTGCTCTTTTTACTGCTAGATGATTCAGTAAACTCTGTGAGTAATCTCTGTCTCTGTGAGTCAGTTTGATTGCCAGCTGAGGATTCATTTTATTATTTGCATGCTATGTAAAGTGGTTTGGGACTGACAAGTGAAGAGCATTATTAAGGTCTAAGAATTGTTGCAAGTGACAACATATCTCTGCAAAAGTATTATGCAGCATGTGTATACTCCTGCTAATACTGTTATTACTCCTACAGATTTCCCATTGTTGGCTCAGTTCAATACTTATTTGCATGCATAATACTTTCAGGCATATAATCCACATATCTGATAATCTGTATTCCCTTGGTGTGGCTGGGATAGAGTTAATTTTCTTCATAACAGTCCGTATGCTGCCATGTTTTAGATTAGTGACTAAAACAGTGCTGATAACACAAGTGTTTTAGCTGTTGCCAAGAAGTAGTTGCACAGTGTCAAGGCCTTCATTTTTTCTCACTCTACGTCATCTCCAGCAAGTAGAATAGGGATGGGCAAAAAGCTGGGAGGGGACACAGACGGGAGAGCTGCCCTGAACCGATGAAAAGTATGTTCCATATCATAGGACACAATCCTCCACAGTAAAATTGGGGTAATTTTTTTCCAAAAGGAGTTGTTCTTCAAAGACTGTTTGGGCATTGTTCTGTTTGTAGGAGGTCGTGAGTGATTGCCTTTACATCAGCTTTTTTGATGTTTGTGTGGGATTTTGCAGTGTTGGGGGTTTTTTCCTGTTTGTTTTTTTCTTTTTTTTTTTTCCTTCAATTATTAGACTGAGTTCATCTTAACTAACAAGTTTTTGGTACTTTTGCTTTTCTGATTCTCCCCTCTGTCCCACTGTGGGGGAAGAGCAAGCAGCTGGTGGGTGATCAGTTGTTGACTGGGGTCAGCTCACTACATCTCAAAACTCCCAATTTGAAGTTAAGTCCTAGAACAGAAGACATACAAGAAAAAAAAATTATGAAATGCTATTGAGATAAATAAAACAAGGCTATAGATAACATCAGCCAGCTGTTGGCAAAGAAGCAACATCTTGTGCAGAACTGAAGGTGGAAGTGTACTGGGGAAAAGAGTTCTTATAATCTTTTCATTTTAACACGATAGAAATATAAATGGGATGTTAAGACACAGGATATTTATTTTATTAATGTATGACTTGTCATTTATATGCCTGAAAATACATTGAATATGAAGTCAACATTTTCTTTGGACTGCAGACCCTGGCTTTTGTCCATCTACATCATAAGCTGCAGGAACCATTAGAGCTTGATCCAAAAGTTTGCTGATGAGTTATTCAGGACCGAGAAAGCAGTGCAGCTCACACTGGATTCTCAGCCCTGAGTCCCTAAAACAGGTAAGAGAACTAGGGGACCTTTTACCAAGAAGTAGAATTGAACAACCATTGCAATTCATGTAGAAATATGATTTTTAGAACACAAAAAATGGCATTTTTGTATTTTCTGACATAGATAATAAAAAAAGTTTGGGATTTTTTCCCCTATCCTGTTCGAAGTTTAGAAATTTCAATTAATAACTTTATTAATTTCTACCTACAATGTAGTGAAATAATTGTGCTTTGCTTCATTATAAGAAATCATACTTATTGTAAATAGGAACAGAAGTATTTTTTCTTTGCAACTACAGACTGCCAGATAGAATTTTTTTCCCTCCAGATTAAAGACAATCATTACAAATCTTTAAATAATCAACAATTTTCATGGTTATTTATTCAGTTGTGAGTCATCTCTGCAGACCAGCCCATCACAAGCGGTTTTCAGTGACTGTGCCCAAAAATATAACTTGACCTCTAAGAGGCTCAGTTTCTACATAAGCTACGGTTAGGATAGCAGAGAGACGACAGATAAACATTCACTGATGTAGAATTTCTGTAAACACTAACTTGAGCATGATTTCCCATTCATTGTGGTTGCTGAGATTCAATTTATTCTTACTACCTCATCCTATCTGTAAGTGTTCAGCTTATTAGTAATGCAGATTTCAACACATTATGTGTCTAATTTTGAAAATGAATAGCAATGATCTATACATTTCGGCGAAGCTACTGAAGGTGAAGGGTTCTGGAGCAGAGGCTCGCGCCGAGGGACCCTTTCTCCGGTGGCAAAACCGCAGCGGCGAGGCAGCAAAAAGCGCCGAGAGAGAGAG